>OHET01000771.1_pt1 | contig 11047 bp, 8 predicted proteins | sample 1567351 | NCBI WGS metagenome assembly OHET01 (sample SAMEA3879529, study PRJEB24766) | human gut metagenome | biome: human-associated habitat; feature: feces | place: USA | collected 1985/1987
GCTTTAATTGTATGTTAGCACAAGACTATAGAAAAATAAAGAGGAATATTATTAAAATTTTATAAATATATCTGCTCATCAGTTTCCACGCAATAGCAAGACACAGCACCACCTTTTTCTACAAATGATGCTCCGGTATCAATACACATATAACCGGTTGCTCTGTAGATATGGTTACTTTCATCATCATTTAGATTCATTACCGGAACATGTCCTACAATCAAAAACTTATCTAAACGGTTAAGGTCATATTCTTCCATACGGTGGATATCATCGGATAATAAAAAATCGTATAAATTTATGTCCGCCGCTGCCTCAATTGATTTTACAACATTAATTGTTTTATCCTTATTAAATATTATGCAATTTGCAGAAAGTCCGGAATGAGTAACAACTGTTTCACCATATTTTGTCCGGATTTCCTCATAAATAGGCAGATTTTTAAGGAAAAGATACAGATTTTCTTTCGATTCTTTCGTCATCTTATTAAGACTTTTTATTGTGCCTGCGCCACCAAATAATTTATAAGTAAAATCATCCAGTTTTCCATCAAGATAGTTCAGACAAAACATTTCATGATTTCCCATAAGTATTTTCATTGAACCTGTTTCAATGTACGGTTCTATATATTTAATCAGTTCAATTCCATAATTACCACGGTCAAGAACGTCGCCTGCTATTATCATTTTATCTCGGATTCCGTCAAAATCTATTTTTTCAAGCAGGTTTTTAAACTCTGTGATTTGTCCATGTATATCTGAAATAACGTAATGCATAGTGAGTCTCCTTTAATATGGAATTATTATAACATATACGGATTGTGAATTTAAAGCAGATAGCGTATGAAGATGGCTATGATAAAGGTGAAGCTACAGGCAGAGCTGAATTTGTATTGTCAATGTATAATTCCGGTAAAACTCCGGAGCAGATTTCCGACTTCTGCGGATTGGACTTAGATTATCATCCGGAATATTCAGTTAAATCCATCAAATAAGCATAAATTCCTTCTATAGTAGTAATTGAATAAGTGTTCTAGTGTTACAACACTTTCCACATCAATATCGCACAGATTTGCAATATAATTCATAGCTCTTCCATAGCCAGCACAAACCGCTTTACCTCCCTCAATTGCAGAATATGTAGTTTGATTAAATGTTAAATTATTATCAAAATCATAAATATTGTTCTCACAGACTAGTCAATATTATTGAAAAGCTTTTCGAGAATCTTTGTTGCCCATGACTCTCCCATAGTTTCTGCTCTTAATAGCAAATTCCGCGCATTGTCTTCAGTAATATTCCTTGTTCTGCCTTCCTTATACAGTAGGGCTAATCTGCACATCGCATAAGTGTTACATTTTTTAACCGCTCTCATATACCAGTACTGTGCACCATCATAATCCTCAATTTCATTATGCATTATTCCAAGATATACATATGCAGAATCGTCATCATTCTCAGCGGCTTTCAATAACCATTTCTCTTGTTCCTTTATATCAGTTTTTACACCCTGTCCATTCTTGTAACACATTGCAACATTTATCTGCGCTAATGAAAGTCCCATTCTAGCAGCTTTTAAATAGTATTCAAAACCTTGCTCAGGTTTCATCAAATATTTACAATATATTTGTCCTAAACAATTAATGGCTTCTGCATCTCCCTGAGTTTCTGCTAATTTGTACCAGTAAATAGCGCTATCAATATCTTGTTCAACATAATGTCCATCACGATACAAACATCCTAATTTTACCATTGCCGTAGTATTCCCACCATTTGCATAGGTACTCATTTTTTCAATACCAGCATATATGTCTTTAGCTGTTCCATATCCTTCAAAATAATCATATGCGACGTCAATCTGTGCCTGCACACTTCCATTATCAGCTGCGATATTAGCCCAATAAAATGCCAACTGCGGATTTTCAGGCACGATATCTGCTTTTCGATAAATAGAGGATAAATACTCTTGTGCATCTACGCATCCACATTCTGCGGCTTTAGTCCAATAGGAAACAGCTTTGTCAATGTCTTTACCCAATACAAGCCCACTAGCATACATATTGCCAATATTACTATAACAACTATAATCTCCAGCCTCAATCGCTCGGTTGAACCAATATAATGCACGTTCTCCATTTGCAATTCCATATGTGTTATCTTGATAACAGCATCCAAGCATTACCATCGGTCGTACCGCATTTTGTTTCGTTGCTCGTTCTAACCAATATACCGCCTTGTCCATATCTCGTTCAATGCCGTGATCTCCCATAAATATTCTCCCTAGTTGATATTGTGAACATGCTTCATCAGAATCCTTCTGAAGATAATCTACTGCAATTTCATAACACTCTTTTTCGATATATATTTGTGCCATTTCATAATATGCTCGTGGGAAAAAATTCGCTATGCTTTTAAGCAATTCCATAGACTTTTCATAGTTCTTTTCCACGCCATCTCCAAGCCTATACATTATCGCCATATTGAGGATTGCATCTGGATATCCCTGATTTACCGCCAATTTTCTCCATTGTATAGCTCTTTTAAAATCGCATCTTTCTGATGAGCAATAAATTTGCGCCAACCGTTCTTGTGCCATTGGCACTCCTTTTGTAGCTATCGATTCAATTATTTCAATTGCCTTCGAGGGATTTTTCTCAAAACCATCTCCATTATATAAGAATTCTGCATATTCCATTGCAGCTACGTCATCCTCTAGTGCTACAAGTTTCTCATACCATCTTTCGCTTTCCACAATATTTTGCTCAATATCTTGTCCTGTAAGATAAGCATAGGCTACTTCTTGCATTGCCTCTATTTCACCATTCATAGCCCTTCTTAAAGTATCACCAAATTTCATTTTTATTTTCCTTTCCCATTTTTATTTACCTCCTAGAATAAATATATATTAATTTAAATATAAAGTCAATATTTGTTGACAATTGCACTCCGCTACATAGTGCATGCGCATAGGTTAGTTCCATAATAAATACAACATATATTTCTTTTTCTAATCATTTCATTATGCTGAATAATGCTATTGAATGATATAGAATTACTCATAAATTTCCTTCTTCGATCATTGATCTATATATTTGCTGTCAACATATCCACGTTCATTCAGTTTTCTAACAATTTTATCCAATATCTTTCTGTTAATATTATTTATCAATTTTATAGAACCAAAAGTTAGTATTAATCTTGGGCTGATTTTGTAATATATTTTCACAAGTAATCTTCCTAACCTTCTTTCATTCAAAAACTCATCTCTAAATCTTCTCAGAGTCCATACTTCCGGGCAATCATATGAACCATATACCGCGGTTGCAACATAACATCCTTTTTTATCAGTATGCTCTATATACTTGTTAGGCAAATTAGTAAGATAATTCTGTTTATCACTTTCACTTATCCTTTTACTATCAATAATGATAGATTCGATATTATCAATATAACTATTAATTTCATTAATAGGGTAATGAAACTTATCCATAGTTGCCAAAATCATGATTCTTCCCAATATTCGCTGTCTTTCACAATATGTTTCCTCTTTTTCATATTCCTCCAAAGGAAGGTCTGGAATATTTTGATATAAATAAATTGATCTCTCTGCCTGTATATCTAATTGATCTTTGATTCTATTTAATTCTACTCTATCTGCATCTGTGTTCTCAACTTTGGGATCTCTGGCCATAGAAAATGCCAACATACAATATGCTCTCAACAAATCATGTGGTTCTACGAGCGTTTTGTACTTATCCGCTTTTTCCAAATAGTATATCGCCTTTTGAACTATACTCCTCTGTCCATCCAATTGTTCCGAATCAAATCTCATTTCCGCTAATACAGAATATACATGTCCTACTTTATTATGCATACTCTTAAATAAATCTTCATAAAACGGATCTATCTTTAAATACTGATCGATAGCTTTATATGCTGAATCAATAGCAGCTTCATAATTGTTATTATTTGCCAGTTCTAGCATATTATTTTCTTCAATAGTTGCGCGAACTTCATATATATTTGCATAACTTATTAACCCATTTTCTTCACAGTATGGACAATAACGATGTACAGCAGCCCCTTCATCAACTCTACCGCCGTTTTGAATTTCTCCTAGTCCACGATCTATGTATATTCTTCTTTCGACTCTAGGAATTATCCTTCCACACTTTGTGCAAATTTCATCCATCTGTTCTTCATAAGTTGGTTCTTCCAGATATTTGTTTCTAGGTGTTAAACGAAAATATCCGCTTTCGCCAAATTGAAATCTATACTCTGTTTCTAGTTTTTCTTCCAATTCAATAAGTTCTTTTCGTATAGTTTCAAAATCATTATCATAATATTCACTAAACTCATATCTAAGATTTATATAACATAGATTTAATTCTTGGATATTCCATGCTCTTTTATCAAGTACTTCCCTAATATCATCCAACACTGGTTTATCATAATACACACTTGGATTAACGTCATATTTCGTGTATTCAAAATAATATCCTGCGTATTTTATTCTAATATAATCTGTCATTTTCATTGTCTCCTTAAGCTTGGCTTCATGTTGTTATCCTATCATATCAAATGGCGATTTAGAGCAAAATGTAACTTTTGGTAGCTAAAAATGTAACTTTTAGTAATATATTAGTTATCATTGAATTGCGTGCTCATATATGGCTTTTTGTCAGCAGTGCTGGCTTCCAGACAGTATTCTGTCCAAAGTAGTGTAAGGGTAACGCCTTTCTTGGCGAGTTTCCTGTGAACCTTCGGATAATCGGGCATAAGTCGTTCCTCATTATCCTTATTTCATCCCCTTTAACATACTTGATGCATCTGACGGCTTTCCACTTGTCGTTTCTATTGATAAAATTATCTTAGAATATACGTATGAGATTATTTTTTCCGAACTTGTTGATATAGAAAACAAATTAAAACCCACATTTTTCATCCTTAATGTAAATTCGTTATATCCATAACATAGTTTATTATCAGATGCTATCTCGTATCCAATATCTTCTATATAAATCAATTCCGAATCAATTTTTTATTTTCTTATAGCAATCAGCTATGCGTCCCTTCGCTACAATAATTAACCATGCTAATCTTTGGCATTCTGTCTTATGCTCCATGTTAGTTATATATGATGTGATATTTTTCCATACAGAAAAGAATACGTCTTGGTAAACATCTTCCACATATTCCAATGGAATTTGGTTCGATATAATTGGACACACGACCTTTTTCACTTCTTGATTTAGCAAAAGATAAATTGAGCCATCTCCATCCGTTTTTTCAACTTCTTCCCTTAGTTTATAAAAAAATAATATGAACCAAACCCCATATGTAATACCGACTATTATAGATTTTAGTTATTTTCTTCGTTTGATTTTTAGAACAAGTTCCTTAACTTTAGGATCATCATCCGGATTATCGTTAAGTAAATCAGATTTTAAAGCATATAACAATTCTTTATTTTTTGTATTACCAATAGCTGCATCATAGACTTCTTTAGATCCAATTTTTCTAAGTGATTGGCTCCATTCTTCTATTATTTCTTCTTTGAACTTGTAGACATCCTCTTTATCTAATTTGTTTTTTTCACGTTCATTTCCATCTTCATTTAATTCCAATAACATATTTACTCACCATTTAACCCTTTCTCCAGATTTTTGGAGTTCCCTCCATGCTCGAAATAACTTTTTTTAGAGCCTCAACCATATTGGATGTTTGCTCAAATGAAAAATCTAATAAACACGATATTTCATTAGCAATACAAAATGACATTCCCCATAATGGTTCGTCATCTGAATAGTTTGAACTAATATCAGCTAAACATTCTGAAACAATTAGTATAAGAATATCTTCATCATACTGTTTACTAAGTTGACTTAAGTATCGAGCAAATTCAACATCATCAATATATCCATATATTTTTTTAGATTTCCTTCCATCACAATTAAATGGGCATAATACACAACAACAACTTTTTTCTTTTTCGCTTATACATGTTGTCTTTTCAGGACAACATAAATCTAAAATCTCATAGTATGAAAGATCTGCACGATTCGCATCGGAATATATATTTACATGTGTAGATAATACCATTTTAGGTTCATTATCATGTTCAGAATAAACTGCACTTTGACCTTGTAACAAGTTCGACAAAAAACTAATTTGAGAATCGTTCATGTGCATACTTTTTCCCATAAGTTCTCTATCTTCTTCTGTCACAATTCTGTGTAATATCTTCAAATTTGTATTTTTTACTATATCCGGTGCTAATTTTGATGGTATTTGATCCGCGACAATAAATCCCTGTCCTTTACTTCTTAGTTCTGCAAGCATATTACAAAACATTTCTACTGCATTTCCTCTTGGATCAGCATTTTCTCCACTTCCAGATTCAATATTTTTTAGAAGTCTATGTGCTTCTTCCATTAGAAATAAATGTTTTAATTCTTTTTGAGAATCTTTCTGATTCACTCGATATTCCATCAGCTGAACCATTAATAGGCTCATAATAAAAGCTTTTGTTTCCTCGTCTGCGATTCCTTCTAATTCAATTATAACATTGGAATTTAAAATCTGATTAATTTCCGTCGACCGTCTAACATTTAAACACTGACCCTTAACACCTATTCTTAAAGAATGTATCCTTGCTTGAAGTGCACCAATTATATTTTTCTGTTCTCTGTAGTCATATCCCATTTCTTCAACAATAATTGGGATTTTATAATACAATTGTTCTATTGTGGGAAACACTTCCCCCATCTCATTTTTATTATTTGTTATATCCCATCCGCATTCTTCATAAATACTATAGATTGCTCTTTCCAAAACATATGGCATTGGAGGATACATTATAAAAGATGCCTTAAACGCAGCAAATACATAATCAATATGCATTTGAATCGGAACATCTCCTACTCTCTGAAATGGATTTACATATATCATATTATTTTCATTCATTGAATATATCTTAAGTTCATCAAATCCTAATTTGTATAATTCCCAATATTCTTTTTTTGCAGGTTCAACGACTAAAAAAGGAATTTTCTTCTTTTTAGTCGTTTCGACTAGAATATTTTTAATTGTGTTTGTTTTACCTCCTCCTGTTAGCCCAACAACAAGAGCATGTCTATTCAGCTCATTTATATCGAGACAATATTTTTCTTTTGTTTTTCTTCGATTCTGCAAAATATCTCCAAGAACAATATCTCCCTTAATAGTTTGTGCCAAATCGAAACGCACATTTTCTCTTACAGGTATTCCTATTGCATCATATCTTGGTAGTTCCGTCACAACTGCTAGTTCCTCTGATGAAATAAAGGATGAATAAACAGGAAATTGCATTTTAGGTCCATTATCAATCGAAACATTAACCCTATTAATATATAATTCGTCGTTATATCCGATATGAGGAATACTTTTACACAGTATACGTTCTGGAACTTCCGCAGTATATAATTTCGATATCAAAATACCAGCAACTGCACTTACTATTGATTCTGAATCAGCAAAATACTTAATGGTACATTCCCATAGTCCTTCTCCCAATGAGTTACTATATAAATCACAATATCTATCTATGATTTCAAGATAATTCATAACTTTGTGACTCGTTTCAGTATATGAGACAGAATGTAAATCATCATGCATTGATACCTGCCTACTTTTAATTATTTCTCCACGATTTTTTAACTCGCTCCAGTCATCAAGTAAGGTAATAATATCTCGACGGTTCATAGGCTTGGCAACAACTACAATTGAAAAGTTCTCACCTCTAATTCCGGACATTATAGAGTCAATAACTGTGGTTTTTTCATTCTTATCCTTCTTTTTTATTCCACCTCTAATTACACCCGAAAAATTATAAGAATCATCAAAAACCTCCCTTTTACTAAGCAACTCTCTATGCTCAGCAGTTCCATTTTCCATCTGTTTTGAATTAACCCAAAAAGAACTATTTAAAATATTATAAATTACTTCTGCATATTTATATTCAGTTCCAATATATATCTTTAATACACCATCAGAACTTTTAAATAGAACACAAAACGGAATATATGTCGCGTACAATGCATTTACTATTTCTTCCATTCTTGATTCATCGTTTTCATAAGCTATTTCATCAATTTGGAAATATGAATAATCTTGTCTTTCTGCTTGAATCTTAAAATTATCCTCAATATTATATAAATGTTCAATAACTGAATTGTATCCGTACTCCAATTCCTTTATTCCCGCATTAAATTCTTCAACTTTTATATAATCTATTTTTCCCACTGTAAAACATCTCCTTATGGTGCAAATATTGATTTGATAACAAAAAAAACAACAGTCCCTAATATGAGAGACACCCAGGTACACGTTCGAAATCTATTCACAATAGGCACTCTCACAACTCTGCCTAATAAAAAAAATGTAGCAAAAAATGTACATATTATACTTATAACATACCATTTTAAATAACCGCTACTTATTATGCCTTTGAATATCGACTTAATATTAAAAATCAGAATACCTATTAAAATAAATAAAAGTGGACTAGCATAATAAAATATATCCGCCATTTCAGTTCTAGTACTTACAATTATATTGTCTTCTAATATTATTTTTTTTGCCATCATTTCATTTTTCTTGTTAACTTTTCCCTCTGCCTTAATACGCATACCAGTACGGAATAATCCAATTCCACCTCGAATTTGACCATACTTTATTATAGTTTTATTGCTAACATTTCCGTCCTTATCCACACATCTAATATAAATTGAATTTTGAATATTACCAACATTCTGTGAATATGCATATCTTTCATACAACTTTTCCCAGGGAAGTCTTCTATATCCATCATCATTAATTGCACTAATTATTGTTCCTTCAACAGAATTATCGTTTTCAAAATCTGCTGATGAACGAGTCATTGAATACCTATTTCTATGTTCTTCTTTTTCATAATTTTCAGTTTTTGTGCGTGATGATTGATATTTATAATCGCTGGTTTCATTTCTATAATTTAATCCTGATTCTAATGTTCTGGTTTGCGATGATTCAGTTCTAATACGCCCAACGTTTGATTTAACTCCAGATGATAAATTATCATTCATATGATATCCTTCTGGATTGACATCATCATTTATGTTTACTACCTTCAAATATGAACCACATGATGTGCAAATTTCATCATTTGTCACCTCATTTTTTCGATATATCTCGCCACATTTAGAGCATTTAAAAACAAGCATCTTACCACCTCAAATCATATGTATTTGCAATCTGCAAAATAATATTGCTAACTATGTATGCATAAAAAATCATTTTCAGCAATTTTCCTATATAACATGCGATAAAAAAATATGGTATTTTGACTTTTCTTCCTCCAGCATATACCCCAACAAAATCGAAAAGCGGCAACGGTATCAATGCAAAAACAAAAACCAAAACATATATATTTTTTATCTTATGACTCACTCGTTCCAAGAATGAATTCCATTTTTTTGATAGTTCTCCTATTGAATTACCAAACAGGTACCCGCTCAGTTCTCCAATCGTGCTTCCTAACGCTCCAATAATACATACCAAAATTGGAGACAAGACAGAAGCATATGACATCACAACTAAAAGGCCTGGCGAAGGTAAAAAGACTGTCAAATTTGATAAAAAGCAGAGCAAAAATACACCAATATATCCAAGTTCACCTACCTTAGAAACATTTTTTCTAAATATAAAAACTATGATTGAAGCAAGTATAATAAGACTTACAATCATATAGTCCTTTACTTTTTTCTTCATATTAGCCTCCACTAATCATTCCTCCAATTATTCCTATTACCAATGCACCAATTAAAATCCATTTTAATATTTCCCAAATTAATTTAATTAATGCCCAGATCAAAGCTATTATGCCAGCAATTACGCCCACAGCAATCACGCAAGCTATAAATGCCAGTATTCCTGAACCCATAACAAGAAATATCAAACGCTCTCTAAGTTCAACCATAATAATCTTTTCAAAAAAGCGCCATGCAAAAATAGGTCCAACAAAAATAGCAATTAAGGCACAAAATGTATATATCCCTTTTGCCAATGATGCAGCGGTCATAAAATCGCCACCAAACTTTGTGATAATACTGCTCAACATACTCCTGAATCCATTTTGCATGGCTATATTTATCCATTTAATTGCTTCATCGACAGATTCTTCAACCATGCAGTAATAATCTGAAATATTAACTGCGGCCAAATAATTCTTTCCATCCACCGCCATTTTGTACAACTCCAAGGACTTGTCATACATTTTTTTCCGGCTATAAATATTAGCAAGGTTCAAATAAGCCTCTGCGATACCATTACTTGCAGATTTCTCGTAGTACTCTATTGACTTATCTTCATTAGTATCTGTTCCGATTCCATTTTCTAAACAGTAGGCAACCATCAATTGAGCATTCCCATTATTTTGATCAGCAGCTTTCTTATACCAAGAGTATGCAATCTCAGCATTGGGTTCAATATTAACTTCGGAATAACCATAATAGAAGTAATTACCAACATCAAATTGGGCATAGCTATACCCACCATTTGCGGCTTTCATTTTTAAATCAACTGCTGTAAATAAATTCTTTTCTACTCCAACACCACATTCATAGCACCATGCCATTGCATCCTGTGCAACAGCATTACCAAGATTAGCCGCTGTACACCAGTAATAAACGCCTTTATCAATATCTGGTGCTGTATTCCCAAAACCATAATAATATAAATAACCCAAATCACAAATAGCATCTAAATTTCCGGATTCAGCTAATTCTTTCTTTTTATTATATTCCTCAACAGTATATTCCATAAAAAATTCTCCTTATAATATAATTTTTAATGTCCCTTTATTTCTTCATATTCTAGCAAATTTCTATCCTCCATAACGCAAAATGTAATGATTGGTCATCTTTTTGTAACTTTTGGTACTTACATAATGAATCTTAAAACGAAAAAAAGAGTGTCCGAATTATCAATATCTAATTCCAGACACTCTTTTATACCTTTTTATACTTTTT
>OHET01000778.1_pt1 | contig 10956 bp, 6 predicted proteins | sample 1567351 | NCBI WGS metagenome assembly OHET01 (sample SAMEA3879529, study PRJEB24766) | human gut metagenome | biome: human-associated habitat; feature: feces | place: USA | collected 1985/1987
GCCAATTCATTTCCGCCTCGTGCTCGAATCCGCCGCCCATGATGATCAGCTTTGCCCCCGGCACGCGATCGCCAATCCACATGACCGCCTTGATTGCATCCATCGGGCGTTTTTCCGGCGAATTGCGCCCCACCCAGAGCATTGTCCGCCCGCCCAGCGCGTTCAGCGGCACACCTTCTACCTCAATCGGGTTCCGCGTCTCAAACACCCGCGGCGAAAACTGCCGCCAGTAGCACGCATCCGCCGGCGTCAGCGCCACCACGCCATCCGCCATCGCCGCCACATCCGGCAGGCACTGGAAGCGGTCGTGCAGCTCGCGCTTGAGAAGCGTCATAGAAAAGACGCTGTGTGTGTGCAGCAGCACCTTCGCACCCGCAGACTGAATCGCCAGCACATCAAAGAGAACCATCGGGTCAGCCCACGCGTGGTCTACCACGAGGTCAACCTCCCGCGCCACCTCCGCCAAGCGCCGCACATGCGCGCTCCGGCTCTCCCAGTCGAACGGGTCAAACGGCGGAATCACCACGCGCCGTACGCCCTTGGGCAGCGGGAAATCCTCCTCGTTCGGCTGCTGCGACGTAATCAGCGTGACCTCCAGCCCCATTTTCCGCCAAACGTGCAGCAGTTTCGCCGTCACCTGCTGTACCCCGCCGCCATGCACATTGTGGTAATACGCGGCAACGCGGCGAATCGGCTTGTCCGGCAATTTCTTCCGCCCCGCCTGCCGGATGACGCGCGCCCACAAGGGCATTTCCATCAGCTGATCCATCGCCAGCGTCTCAATGATTTCCTCTTCTGCATAAATCTGCGTGACAGTTTCCCACGCTTCCTGATGATTCAGCCAGCCGCACAGCATCGCCGACAGCCGCTGCAGCGGATGCACCGCCGTCCTGCCCGCGATTTCCACCGATAGACTTTCCTTCAGCGCCTTGCCAAGCAGATTTCGCGGCAGATAGTAGCATCTGTCGCGCACTTCCTGCATATCAGACAGGTTGCGCGTCAGCAGGATTTTGCCCTGCGGATACTCGCCGCCCTGCCCCAGCACAATGTTCCCCATCGACGCAATCTGCTCCGGGCGCGCCACGCACTCCGGCGCATTCTCCAGCAGTTCGCCCTGCCACGCTTCTTCCCTGATGCGCTCCGCCGCCTGCGTGAGGATGATCGTCCAGTGCTCCGGGCAAATTGCATTGATGGTCTCGGCGTAGCGCAGGTAAATCCGCCGCAGCGCCGGAAACAGCTTCTTTGGCTGATTGGACAGACTGTCCGGCTGAACGTACACATCCACCAGCGGGGTCGCCTCGCCGCGCACAATGTACTTCTTCGCCAGTTCAAGCATCAGCGCCCAGTCCTGCAGGCGCGGCATATCCTCGTCAAACGGCGTGTTGCGAAATGCTTCCGCCTTGCCGAAAATACACTGCGTACTGGCAAGGTTTGCTTCCAGCAAGTCTATCCGGTTAATACACTTATCCGGCACATACGCCGGAAAAACCTCCGTCTGCTGCCCGCAGATTCGGTTCATGCCGCAGAAAACGACATCCGCGCCCGTTTCCTGCAGGAACGCCAATTGCCGCTCCAGCTTGTCGGGGTGGAAGCAGTCGTCGCTGTCCTGAAAGGAGATGTACTCCCCCTTTGCCGCCTGAACGCCGACATTCCGCGCGTGGCACGCGCCGCTGTTTTCCGTCAAACGGATGATGCGCAGGCGCGAATCATTGATTTCCATCAGCACCCCCGCCGTGTCATCGGTAGACGCGTCATCCACGACGATGCACTCGATATCCCGTTCCGTCTGATTGAGGACGCTCTCGACCGCTTTTCGGACAGTATTCCTTCGATTATACGCTGGCAGCACCACAGAAATCACGATTCACACCCCCGTTTTATTCCGCATTTAATCTTCCCACACGTCCGGCAGCGTCTCGATGAACCCCGCCAATTCCTTCGCCATGCCCGCCGCTTCACTGCCGCGGATATGCCCCGGCGTGCCGCAGCCGTTCTTGCTGTACAGGAAATGATGCACGCGCCCATCCGTCTTGGACAACTCGCGGCACACCTCGTCAATCGCGCGATCCCACGCGGCGTCATGCCCCAGAATCGTCGTCGTCAGGATGATTTGCGCGTGCGGATACTTCGCCCGAATCGCGCGAATCCACCCCGCGTAGGCGCTCCGCCAGTGCTTCGCGGCGTCGCAGTCGTAGTTCTGCGCCATGAAATTGACCGGGTTCGCGTCGTTCTGCCCAATCGCAGTAACGACGACATGCGGCGTGTAGCGGCTGAAATCCCAGTCGGTTTTCGCGCCGAACGGCGGATAGTAGTTAATCTTGTCCCACGACGAGAGCATCCCGATGTAATCAGGTGAATAGAAATAGCCGGTTCCATCCTCCAGCGCCATGCCGCCGGTCGCAATGTCGTGCAGTTCCGCGCCAAGCAGACGCGCCGTCTGCCACGAGTAGCTCAAGTAGCCGTTGCTGTACCGCCCGTTGTGCCCTTCGGGGTCTACCTGCCCGCAGGCAAATTCCGCTTCGGACACCTCCCCGGCGGACACGCTGTCTCCGTAGACCTCCATGCGGCGCTTCGGACGCGGCGGCAAGGGCAGCAGCTCCGCATCTTCCGCGACGGCGAACCCGTGCAGCACCAGCGCGTGGCAGCAGTCCTGCCGCTTGAAGAGCAGCACATGGTTTTCGCCATCGGTCATGCGGTCGGAGAGGTCAATCACCTGCGCGCCGCTTTCCAGCAGTACGGCGGATTCCACCCCGTTGATGATGACGCCCAGCCGATTTTCATAAAACGAGTGGATATTTTCGATAAACACGCGCAGAACATGCCCCGTGACGCGGAACTCCACCTGTGAACAGACGTAGATGAGGAACGGCGCGTCGGGGTTGCTGTTGTCGATGCGCCCTGTGTAGCGAATCGCCGGGGCGGACGGGCGAATCAGCCGCTCATTTTGATTTACCTGTACGTTCATTCTGCATCCTCCTGCCAGACGTTCGGGATAGATTCGATGTACGCCGCGAGCGCCTTGGCCATCTCCGCTGCTTCGTTCGCGCGGACGTGACCCGGCGTGCCGCAGCCGTTCTTCGGATAGAGGAAGTGATGCACCTTCGGGTCGCCAAAGTCGCTGAACACTTCTTCAATCGCGTCGTCCCATGCAGGGCTGTGCGCCATGATGGTCGTCGTCAGCAGGATATGCGCGTGCGGATATTTTCCGCGAATCGCGCGAATCCAGCCTGCGTAGTCGCTCCGCCAGCGCTTCGCCTGTTCGCCGTCATAGTCTTCCGCCATAAAGTTGCGCTTGGCGGAGTCGTTCTGCCCAATCGCGACGACGACGACATGCGGCGTGAAGCGGCTGAAATCCCACGGTTTTTCGTCGTGGAAGAACGGGTTATACGCCAGCTTATCCCAGCAGGACAGCATCCCCGTATCAAAGAAATAGCCGTTGCCATCCTGCAAGGCAATGCCGCCCTGCGCAATATCGCTGATTTCGGCATTCAGCAGCCGCGCCGTCTGCCACGCATAACTGAACCATACGTTATTATACCGCGCCTGATGGTCGGGCGGGTCAATCTTCCCGGCGTATTCGGTCACTTCGCTGTCCTGCCGCTTGAAGAGCATCACGTCGTTCTCGCCGTCGCGGAGGTGATCAGAAAGATCAATGACGTTCAGCGTGTCCCAGTCCAGCAGCACGCCGAACTGTTCGCCGTTGATAACGACGCCGAGGCGGTTCTCCCAGAGGTGGTGCGTGTTCGTCAGCACAACGCGGAGGTGATGCCCGGTCATGCGGAAGCGGACGAACGAGGCGGTAAAGAGAAACACAGGGTTTTGCGGGTCAGCAAAATCAATGCGCCCGGTGTACTGGAGATTTTCATCATCAAGGGCGATTCGCTTTTCGCCCGGCAGCTGTGTCCACATGGAGTTTTCTCCTTTTGCGTTTGATTTCATCATAGCCGATTCATTGGTTCTTGTCAAGGACAGGGTTTTGTATGAACCGAAAAGACCTCCACCGCAGGCGAACCCACGATGGAGGTCAAAGAGACAGGGATTACTTGCCCAGAATGCCGTCGATAGCATCCTGAATGGTCTGGCGATATTTTTCCTGAAGCTGGGCGGTGGTGTAATCGCCATTGATGAACTCACGCAGGGGCAGTTCCGCATCGTCACCGAGGCTGCCGTATCTATCCAGCATCTGGTGACGACCCATTTCCATCATGACTTCAAAGTTGTAGTCCTGCAGGTCGATGTCCTTCGCGGTCACGCCGTACCACCAGCCGAGGGTTTCGGGGTCATCGCGGATGGCCAGCGCAGCAGCACCGCCGTCTTCGCTGTTGGGATCGTAGTTGTACCAGTTGAGCAGGTCATACAGCACATTGTAGACCAGTCCCGGATCTTCCACGCCAACCGGGATGACGTAGCAGGCGTTCGCCGTCACCTTCTGAGCGTTGGTTTCCGCATTGCCGTGCGGGCCAACAGGCCACGGGATGAACACCATGTCGAAATCAAGGGTCGGATCTTCCGGATGCTGGAATGCATAGTCCTTGTTGGAGTCCATAATCCACGCCGCGATGGGGGTGAAGGCAACCTTGCCGTCGCGGTACAGCCAGCGGCAGACGTCCCAGCCGTTTTCTTCCGGAATGGGGTACATCACCTTGTCCACGAGGTTCAGATCCTGGATGAACTGGAGGACTTCGCCGACTTCGGGAGAAGAGAGGTTTTCCGTCACGGTTGCCGCCACGTTCGTGCCGTTGGACATGACGAAGTTCATGAAGTAGTCTCCCGGCCATCCGCCGAAGCCGTACACGTCGATGTTGCCATCGCCGTCGGTGTCCTTCGTCAGCACCTTGCAATACTCACGGAACTTTTCCCAAGTCCACTCGCCGCGTTCGACCAGATCGCGCGGGTCTTCGAGGTTCGCGTCCTCAATCATCTGCAGGTTGAACGCCAGCGGCATGGTCGCGGCGACCATGTTTTCGGCGTTGTTGGCGCACAGCAGCTGCACTGCGCCGCTGCCGGTGTCGATGTAGGACAGCACAGCGTCCTTGCCCTGAATCACCGCGTTGTTAGCGGGCAGCACGTCGCGCAGGTCGGTGACGTAGCCGTTCGCCGCCGCCGGCGCCGCCAGCGCAAGATCCATCATATACACGTCCACGTCCGGCGTGCCCGCCAGAACGGAGGTGTTGATGGATTCCTTCGCGCCCGCGTAGGTCAGGTTGATGTACTCGAACTTGACGTTCCACTTATCTTCAATCTGCTTCACCTTCGCGAACATCATTTCGTCCGCCACCGTGCCGGTGTAATAAGGGTTCGCGTCGATAGACCCATCGAAGGAGTCCCAGTAGACATCATACGTCGTACCGATGGTAATGACGCGCTCGGAGCCTTCCGCGCTCGCCGTGATAGTCGCCATGCCCAGCACCATCGTCAGTGCGAGCAGGAGAGCAGCAAACTTTTTCATTGTGTGTCGAACCTCCTATGTTGTTTTTTTCTGAACGAGCTGTCGGGTAACGGGCGCTTTCCCCGCACCCGACAGATGAATAGACTTACTTGGACTGACCAACCGTCACTGCGTAGACCTTCCACGCGCCGTCGGATTCAAACTGCATCCGCGCGCCCCAGGTGGAAGCGTCGTCGCCGCAATCTGCTCGTAGGTAATCTGCGCCGTCTTGCCGTCGGTCGCCGCCGTCTGCTGCTGCACACGAGACCAGCCCGCCGCCGCGTCCGGCATGACAATCCAGATGTTGCCCGTTTCGGATTCATAGGAGATATTGATGACCGCGCCCGGCACCAGCGCCGCCACGATATTTTCCGGCATTTCCGTGCCGTTCTGACCCCAAGCGCCGCCTTCACAAGCCGCGCCTTCAAACTCCACATTGTTGTGGCTGCCGACCATTTCCGCCAGCTTCACCACGGACACCGCGTAGACCTTCCACGCGCTTTCTGCTTCGCACTGCATCCGCGCGCCCCAGCCAGCCTTATCCTCGCCGCAGGCTTCGACAATCTGCTCATAGGTGATGTACGCCTTGCCGCCGGAGATGCTCGCCGCGCCCTGCGCCACACGCATCCAGCCCGCCGCGCAGTCCGGCATGACAATCCACATCGAGCCGTCCTCGGATTCAAAGTCAATCTGCAGCGCCGTACCGGGTACGAGCGCATCCAGCACATTTTCCGGGATGTCGAAGCCATTCTGAGACCACGCGCCGCCTTCGCAGGAGAATCCATCAAAGGAAGCAACGGGCGTTGCGACCTTGCGGGCGACCTTCTGGCCAACCTTCACGGAGTAAACCTTCCACGCGCTCCCCGCTTCGCACTGCAGGCGCGCGCCCCAGGTGGACTTGTCTTCGCCGCACACAGCCGCAATCTGCTCGTAGGTAATCTGGCAGGTATTCTTGCTGCTGTTGATGGCGGCAGAACCGTCATTGGCAATGCGCGACCAGCCTGCCGCCGCGTCCGGCAGGACAATCCACATCGTGCCGTCTTCGGATTCGTAGCTGATTTCAATCACAGAACCGGGCACCAGCGCATCGAGGAATTCCTGCGGCATTTCCGCACCGTCCTGACTCCAGCCGCCGCCTTCGTAGGCAAAGTTCGGGAACTCCACCGCGTTCGCCACGTCGTAAAGATAGGAGCGGTCTTCCTCCGTCACCGGTGCAACCCATTCCGCCGTGGTATCCACAGGCAGCACGTTGCCTTCCGCATCGAAGAACTGAATGTTGGTCACATAGAAGTCACGCGGCGCTTCGCCGTCAAACTTCTTGGAGTCAATGAAGCTGTCCACTTCCTTGGAGAATTGCAGCGTGTCGCCGCGGCCCGCCACGAACGCGCCCGCAGGAACGGTCACGACCGCCGTCTTCGGATTCTTGCGTTCCATGTAAACCGACCAGTCGGCGGACTGCTTCGAGCTGTCCTCGCCGTTGACCATGTACACCTTGCCGGACTGCGCATAGAACTTGCCGTCCGTGCCCAGTTCCACGCCGACATCGAAGGTAATCTTCGCCAGACGGCTCAGGTTTTCGCCCAGCAGGCCTTCCACGTTCAGCGACACATACGGCACTCTGCCTGCCGCCGCCGGGCTGACGCGCAGCGCCTTGCCGCCGTTGTAGTCCACAACGCTCAGCTCGCTCGCATCGGCATTGCCCAGCGTCGTGTCCATCCCCAGAAAGCCGAAGTTGCCGTCGGCAAAGTCAATGATGCTGCTGACAGCACCCGCCACGGGAGACGCCACAGGCGACGCAGCCGGGCTCGACACGCCGACGTTCTCTGCGAACGCACCCGTCGTCGCGATGATGCCCGCAGCCAGCAGAACAGAAACAACCTTCTTCACTTGGATGACCTCCTTAAACATGTTCCTTCCCAGAACTTGGTTCCTTGGTGTGACCATTGCAACGTTGCCGGCGGACATGCCGTCGGGGAAGCAGGAAGCCCGTGCCGTCATACCGGCGATTTTTGCACCAGATTTCCCATTTCCGTTCTGCTTTATCATATCACAAAACTATACCGTTAGTCAACCGATAAATCAGCTGTTTCAGCAAATTTTCTCAACTTTTTTTGCGAAAATTTCGTCGGAAAATGTTTTCGAGGGAATCAATTCGCCCATAAAGCACAGTTTCAAGCAAGTGCGTTCGCGTTTGCACTGCTGTCGACCGGCTTTACGGGCGAATTTTGTCGTTTTTATTCGGTTTTCGGAAGGTTCGCCGTAATCCTGATTTTACTTAACGCCGTTAGCCTACAATGCCCGACCGCTCAACGCCCTCAATGAAGCGGCGCTGGAGCAGCAGATACAAAATCAGCAGCGGCAGAATTGTCAGCACAACGCCGGCGTCAACATACAGCCGCTGGATGCGGACGTTCATGATTTTGAGGTTCGCGGAGATGTTGTTCTGCAGTGTGGACAGGCGCTTCGCCAGCAGCATGTCCGTTGGAATGCGGAACAGCTGGCTGTAGAAGGAGTCCGTGTACTGCCAGACCAGCGAGAATACCGTCACCGTGATGACAGCAGGCATGGCGTTGACAAGCATGATGCGGAAGTAGGTGTACCACGTTCCCGCGCCGTCAACAAACGCCGCTTCCTCGATTTCCTTGGGCAGACCGCGGAAGAACTGGTTGAAAATGTAGATGAACAAACCCGCGCGAAGCCCTGTGCCGAAGAGCGTCAGGATATACATCGGGGTTGCCTCGCCCATCAAGCCCATGCTGCGGAACGTCATATACTGCGGCAGCATGATGGTATGATTCGGGATGACAATCATCAGCACAACGCAGCCGAAGAGCAGCTTTTTCAGCGGGAAGTCGAACCGCGCGAAGCCATAGCCGACCATCGAGCAAATCAGCACCTGAATCAGCGTCAGCGCGACGGTGTAAATCAGCGTGTTGCTGAGCGTGCAGAAATAGTCCATCTGCGTGATGACCGTCGTGTAGCGCTCCAGCGTGCCTTCAATCGGGATGGTGTAGACCATCGGGTTCGCCGAGTCTGCGTCGGAGAAGAAGGATTGAGCGACAATGCCGATGACCGGGGACAGGATGACGTAGGAGATACCGACGATGAGGATAATTTGCAAAATCGTCATCAGCAGGTTCTTGCCTTTTTTGACTACGCCGCCCTTGGCATCCTCATAGCGGGGAGAATTGCGAAATGCGCGCCATTTTTCCATTGCTTTTCACTCTCCTTCGCCTTAATTGTAGTAGAAGGTGCGCTTGCCGATGAAGTACACCACGGTTCCCAGCAGGGCGCAGGTGATGAGCGTCGAAACCACGCTGAACGCGGAGGACAGCCCGTACCGGCTCTCGGTGAACGCCGTGCTGTATGCCAGCTTGACCACCTCGGATTTGCTGAACGCATCGACGATGGTGTAAATCGTGCAGGTGATGATGTGCGGCATCACCATCGGGAACGTGACTTTCCAGAACGTTTCGTAGCCCGTCGCGCCCTCAATCTTCGCCACTTCGTAGAGCGAGGAAGGAATGGACTGCAAGCCCGCGATGAACAGCACAATCTGCACGCCGGAAGCCTGAATGATATCGCTGATGCGGCTGACCGCGCCGACGATGTAATCCAGCACCACGTCCGGCAGGGCAAGCTGCGCGAACAGGTCGATGAGGTAATCCATGTTCATCGTGCCGGAGGATGCCGACGCCGCCGCCATGTCCGCGCTCGTGCCGCTCAGCCCCCCCGCCATCATCTGCGCCGCCAGCGACAGCGCATTGCTGACCGCTTCCGCCCCCAGCAGCACCGGCAGAAAGAAGATGGCGCGAACCAGTCCGCGGCACTTCATCTTGCGGTTGAGCATCATGGCGACAAACAGGGAGAAGAAGATAATCAGCGGCACGTCGATGAGCATGTTGCCGATGGAGGTCGTCAGCGTCTGTTTGAAGGACGCGTGGGAGAAGAACGCCTCATAGTAGTTCTTCAGCCCCACGAATTCCAGATTGTAGCCGCCCGTACTCAGCACGGTCAGGTCGCTCAGGGAGAACTCCACCGTCATGTACAGGCTGCGCACATAGAACAGCAGAAAGCCCAGCAGCCACGGCAGAATGAAAAGATAGCCGTTAACGGCGCGCTTCCCCGCCATGGAGATATGCAGCTTTTTCATTCGTTTGCACCTCCTGTGACCAGATACGCCTTCGCGGGAACGGTACCGCCGCCCGCCTGCGCATCCTGACTGCCGTAGTTGATGTAGATGGTCACGCCGTTGTCGTACTCGACGCTGCGCAGCGTATCGGAGAGAATCGTGTGCTTCACCATCTGCGCGCCGCTGACGGAGGCGAGCGCCGCGTTCAGGTACGCGTACTGTTCCGCCGCGGTATCCGTCCAGTTGGCCACAGTCGTGGCGTAGAGTCTGTTCAGCGCCGTGTACTTCATGTCGGATGCCTGCTGCGCCGTAAAGGTGTAGCGCGGGGACGCGCCGTATTCCACCATTTTCAGCAGCTTCGCCTGCCAATCGTCGCTCACGATAGTGTTCAGCGCCTGACCGGTGTAATCCACACAGCCATGCAGAATCATCTCGTAAAGCGGAATCGTTTCATCCACAATGACGTACTCCGTCGCGGTCATGGGCGCGTCAATGACGTGCTTGACACCGTTCAGGGCGTAGAGGTTGCCGCCGGACACCATGACTTTCTTGCCGCTGTCCGCAATCGCCTGCAGCTGGCTTTCGACAATCATCAGCGCCTGTTCGCGGTTAATCAGCTCCGTGCGGCGCTTGTCCGCGTGCAGCTCACAGCCGAGGTCGCGGAGGGAGTAACCGTTCAGAGAATAATCCTTCGTGCTGTTCAGGAATCCGCTGACGTAGTACGGCAGGAACTTCGGGGACAGCAGGTTGTAAATGTTCTCGCTGTAACCCAGCGCGGACGTGCGCCGCAGGGATGCCGGATTCGTCACGCCGAACTGCGCAATGTAACCCGCGCCGTAATAACGGGACGTCTCCTGATTCTCCATGTAGTGCTTGGAGATTTGCGTCACCTTCTGGAACGCGACGTCGGCGTACAGTTCGCCGCCCAGCCGTGCTATTGCGCTGTTCAGGTTCTCCAGCCGATTTTTGCCGCCCAGCTGCCTCAGCACGGACACGTTGTTCGCGACATCGTGGTAGTAGCCGCCGTTCATCCAGCCTTGGAAGTTCATCACTTGATGCTTGATGCCCGCCTTATTCAGCGACTGCGCAATTTCCACCGCTTCATCGAAGGTGGTCATGGCACGGACGTGCAGGTACTGGATGCCCATGAAGTGGGTCGTTTCCTTCACGCCGCCAATCACATCGTAGTAGAAGGGAATGTCGCCCGTCTCTTCCAGCGGAGAAAGCACGTTTTCAGCAATCAGGCGCGCCCGGTAGTAGTTCGCCAGACCGCTGTACCCCTTGTTCTCCGCCGTCAGGAATGTGTAGCGGATGACGAGATCTTCGCCGTAGTAGTTGTCCTCGACGATAGGCATTTCCGCCGTTTCGCCCGCGCCGAAGAGAGACAGCAGCTCCG
>OHET01000784.1_pt1 | contig 10878 bp, 8 predicted proteins | sample 1567351 | NCBI WGS metagenome assembly OHET01 (sample SAMEA3879529, study PRJEB24766) | human gut metagenome | biome: human-associated habitat; feature: feces | place: USA | collected 1985/1987
CAACACCGATTTCAAGTCAAGAACATACAGACGGACAACATGCGGATAATCATTATTTTTTAAGTTTCAATTTGTTCTTGTTCTTATACTGGCTCATGTCGCTCACCACTACCCGGTCGCCTGGCTGGAGTCCGGAAATCACTTCCACGTATTCGAAGTTGGAATCGCCCAACTGGACTTTCCGTTTCACCAGTTCGTTCGAACCGTCCATTACAAAGAGTTCATAATCGCCACGTCCCACGTAATAGCTGGCGTTGGCTATGCGCAATACATCTTCCTTCACGGCATTCATTACATAGACATCGGTCTTCAATCCCGAACGGAGACGGCGGTTGCTATCATCCACCAGTTGTACGGTAAAGGAAATGACTCCGTTCTTCGACAACGGTGTCACGCTGCTCACCTGCCCTTCCAGCTTTTCGCTACCAATCTTGACGATGGCCTTTCCACCGGCGGCTACACGGTCGCCATAGGTATCGGCTATTTCGCCTTCTACCTTGAAATGGCTCAAATCGGAAATGACAGCTATCTGCGAACCTTCGGTCACCTGCGCGCCAATCTGATTATTGATGTACGTCAGGATAGCCTTACGGGGCGAACGTACCTGCGCATCGTCCAGCGTTCGTTTTGTTTCTTTCAATCCCTTGAGAAAAATTTCATATTCCAGCTGCTTGACTTTCAAATCGGCGGCTTTCACTTTCCGTTCGTTGGCCAGTTGCTGGTGCAATTGTTCCAGTTCCAGCTTTCCGGTCTTGAAGTTCAGTTCCGCCTGATGTACCCGGTCCGTGGTACCGGAGCCCAGGCTATCCAGGTAACGTTCGTTCCGGAGTTCCACTTCCATACGGTTCACCTTCATCTCGGCCACCTCACCTGCATCTCCAGGTCACTCAGGTACGTATTGTTGTTCACCTTCAACTGCTCCAACTGGTACCGTTTCATCTGCTCCTCGTCCAACTGCTTCTTGTATTCGGTCTCGGCACTCTGCAAATCCAGTTTCAGAATGGGGGTGCCTACATCCACACTATCGCCCCCTTTCTTATAGACTTCCAAGATACGAGTGTTGATGGGCGAGTTGATGATTTCCTCGAAAGCCGGAACCACTTTTCCCGATGCACTGACACTCACCTCGATGGTGCCCTGACTCACTTCCGAAAAGACGAGATCTTTCTCTTTCACACTGCTCCGCATCAATGAAATCAATACGATAAGGAGTACTACACATCCTCCCCCGATACCTCCATATTTGATAATCCGCTTGTTGCGTTCCTTGGTACGCACTTCTTTAGGTATTTCCCTATCCATAACTATCTGTTTATATAAATGACTTTTTACACATTTCCCGAGCAAGATACGTGCCAAAACCGCAACTAACTGATTCACAAGGAAAGTTCAAAAATCAGAGTGTCCGATTCCGAACACTCTGTACGGTTTTGGAATACATACCCTCTCATTTCCGGACACAAGAGCGGAAATCCAGGCGGACACGAAAACATCCATTCTTCCAGACTGGAAATCCATCAATTACAAGTGTTTTCATTGGGTTTCATCACAAAAAAAACGTATCTTTGCAAAAAGAAGGAAGAAACATGAGCAACAAGGATTTGACTTGCGGACACTTCGTGAATCCGTTTACCGACATCGGCTTCAAGATTATTTTCGGCCAACCAGCCAGTAAGGAACTACTCATCACGTTACTAAACGAGCTGTTGGCCGGTGAGCACCAAATAGAGAACCTGACCTTCCTGGACAAGGAGAATCACTCCGACAACCTGGACGACGCGGGTATCATCTACGACCTTTATTGCCTGACAACGACAGGCGAATACATCATCGTGGAAATGCAGAACCGTTTCCATAGCAATTTCCTGGACCGGACCTTATTCTACATGTGTCGTGCCATCGGAAGACAGGTGGAGAACATACGCGAGAAACGAAAGAAAGAACGGGAACTCCGCACCGAAAATCCTGCCCCGGAAGAGGAAGACGACTTCATGTTGAACGAAGCGAAAGCGGACTACTACGGAGCGAGATACAAGCTCTCTACGGTGTACGGCATCTTCCTGATGAACTTCCGTGAACCGGAACTGGAAGCCAAGTTCCGTACGGATACCGTGATAGCCGACCGGGAAAGTGGTAAACAAGTCAATCCGCATTTCCGGCAAATCTTTCTTCAGTTCCCTTATTTCACGAAGGAACTCAACGATTGTGAAACTCTGTATGACAAACTGATTTATACCCTGAAGAATATGCAACACTGGAACCGAATGCCCGAAGCATTGAAAGAACAGGTTTTCAACCGACTGGAAGAACTGGCTGCCGTAGCCAACCTTTCCCTGGAAGACCGCATTGCCTACGACAAGGCACTGGACCGTTACCGGGTAAGCCGCATAGTGGAAGAAGATGCCCGTGAAGCCGGATGGAAGCAAGGACTAGAGGAAGGAAGAGCTGAAGGACGGGCTGAAGGACATGCAGAAGGTCGTGTTGAAGGTCGCGCAGAAGGTCGTGCAGAAGGTCGTGCAGAAGAAAGAAAATCCATTGCACGTAACCTGAAGTCTTTGCACTTCACTACCGAACAGATAATGCAGGCCACCGGTCTGAGCGAAGCGGAAATAGAAGCTTTATAAACAACGGTGTGTTGCTGGCAGAAGACATGGAACTTTCCGGAATCTGTCTTAACTTACCAACCTACTAAAAACAAAATGTGATGTATTCGGGCGGGCAACCCCCGCCCCTACCCTAAACGTGGAATCCAATCCTTAATCAACCACTATTTCCCGGTAACATACCGGTAAACGATTTCCGATACATCGGCAATAAGCTGTTCCGTTTTTTCCATACTTTCCCAGGAATCCTTCACGAACACGACCAAGGTATACCGTCGCCCGTCCGGTAGAAAAACCATCCCAGCATCGTTGATTCCGATAAGGGCACCTGCGGCATTCTTGTCTCCCGTTCCCGTCTTATGGGCAATCTGCGCCCCGTTACTTTCCAACGGCTTGGGTAAACGGTTCAGTCCGGTACGACAGGTCATTAGAATCTGCCGAATCAACGGCTGGAACTCTCCCATCTCCAAATCAGTCGTAAAAAGTATTTCCAACAACCGGGCCATCTCAAGCGGAGAACTCCAATTATCGTAGCATTTGTCCAAATCCCGGTGCATCTCATCTTCCGTACTCGAAATCGCAAACTCCTTCAAGCCCAACGAACGGATGTAACGGTCCGTTTCGGCGGTTCCTCCGGTATGCGCAAACAAGATATCACAGGCATTGTTATCGCTCCATTGCAACGTGTATTCCAACAACTCCCGTACCGATAACGACACATTTCCGTCGGGATACTTGTCGCGTAACGGGCTGTATGTATCCGGTTTCAAATCTTCTTTTCCAATTGCGATGCGGCTCTCCGAAGTTCTCCCCCGCTCATGCAGATACTTTCCTACGGCCATCGCCTGATGGAGTTTATACACACTCATCAACGGATAAGGCACCTCATTAAACAAAGTCAGCGTGTCTTTCCCATCCACCACAAGAGCAGCCCCCACCTGCGCCCGGCAATTCTTTATCCGATTTGCCAGTTCCTGCCTCAACGAGGCATCCGGTTGCGCCCATGCCCAAACGGATATGCCCCACAATATACCTGTCAAAAACAATCTACCGATACACCTTGTCTTTATCATCTGTATTCCCATAAGTCCTGAATTTTATCAACCGCAAACACCACTTTTCATCCCTTGAAAAAACGAACGTTCATTCGAAGCAAAACGAACGTTTGTCTTGTGTGATACGAACGTTCGTTTCACACAAAATGTCCGTTTGTTTTTCCGAGACCTAGCACTTTACAAAAATAACCGTTTTTTCGCATGAAAAGACAATTGTCCGGAAAATAATGAAAAGACAGAATCCGCACAAACGATAAACGGGAAATAGCCGATAACGCGCCAGGACCACCTTTACCGTGAAGTTTTTTCCCTAAAATTCTTCTATAATCTGCTGAATAGCTTAAAATGAGCGATTTATAAGTGTTCAACCTCAATAGAGGTAATGATTTGGCAATAGTCACAACTTCTGCAATATGCATATGTTTGCTTTGCCTAACAACTCTTTACAGTTGCAAAAATACAAAATAAAAATGAAACCACACTATGTTGGTGCAAAAAAACAATAGTCATAAAACAAAGATTAACTTCGCCTTATGACTATTGTTGTCCACATTAAACTTATTTATCATTTAATTGGTTCCGCATGCACATAGTATTCACTGTTTATAGGGTCTTCCCCGTCAGTTTTAAGTATCAGTACCATGCGAGAATGTTTTGTACGCCAATATGCTTTAATATCAGCATCTTCGGGTAGTGCCTTAAACGTTTTACACAGCGAAGCCTTTTCTGTTTCTTTTATAGTACTATGTGCTTCATAGTACTGGTCCATAATCTTCAACAGACCTTCTCTTTCACGTTCAAGCACGCCTAACATATATTCCTTGTCGTTTTTGTCTTTTGCTCCTTTCAGTACAATACGTAACTCTGCATACGGTTTTGTAATGTCTTCTTTGTAGGCAGTAGGTGGAGTTAGGATAAACTCACGGCTCTTGTCCAGCAAGCAATATTCTGTTAGTTCGGGGTTCTTGGAATTATACCTTACGTTATCCCAATCGTAACCAAAGAATCCATCATTCACCAAATAGAGCCTCTTTCGGGCTTGATAGACAATACGGCCATCTTTATAGCCATTGGCATAGACAATAGTATTGTCATGAGGCGTGAAGAAGTATGTGCTCCACCAATAGGAAGTATTCAAACAGTTTGTCTTACGTTCCATGATTCCAAAGCTATCTGGCATATCACGACAATCACTCGTCCAAGTAATTGAATCGTAGTAGTTGTAATAGGCATTATCTGAAGAGTTGAAACCATATTCATCGGTAAGCTCAAATGTTACAAGGCAGAAGGTCTGAAACACAGGGTCTGTGTTGTCTTTGTCGTCTTCTGCATAGTATGCCTTAATCTTAAACTTGCAGTTGTCGGGAACAGAACGGTCAATATCCGTATCATACGTGTAACTTTTCTTCATCATTTCCAAATCGGTTTCGGTCATGCGTTTATATACAATCATGCCATATATAGACTTGTAACCATTGCTGCCATCACTCGTCGCTCCCAATTTTTGTATGGTGTACATTAAGGTCTTGCCATTCGACTCGTCAAGCTTAAGAATCTGCATGTATCTGCTGTCTGTTGTCTGCTTGTTGCTGCCAAACAGTATGAAGCCTTTGTCCATGTCATAAGTCCATGATACACGACTGAAACAAAAGGCTGGCAAGGCATCACTATAAAAATAACTAAAAGCTTGCTGTGATGTCTCAAACCAAAAGTGTGTAGGGCTGCCACCAAATCTGTCTTTCCAAAATTCCTCCTTGCTCAACTTTCCGTTTTCCTGTACCTCATAAGTGGCAATACTCTCCCAACCATAGCCCTTGACCTTACTCTGTATTTCTTCTGCTGCTATTGGCTTTCTCCCTTTTAGCACACAGCACCCCTCATCATTAACAGTATAGGTTTGGTTGAATAGATTCATATCCAACTTACATTGCTCAACACTCAATTCCTCAGACTTATCGCAACTGCCAAATACAACAGTGCAAGCTACGATGAGTGCTATTAACCAAAACTTCTTAGTCATAATAATCCAAATTTAAAGATTTTACATATAGACAGATTACGGATTTTCAGTGTTTCAAATTCTGCTGTCCAAGATAACTGAGTGCAAAAATACAAAAGTATCAACGTAATAGTGCATTTTTTTATTTTTTATAACACTCAAAACATACTTTTGTGCAAATAAAGGAAGAATAAACTACACCTGACAAATCTATTTACATATTTCTATGCACTGCCTACAGTTGGTACACTCACTTTCTGCAACCGTTGGGAGCAAAATTTCTTCGCCCTCATGGTGGAGCGAGGCGTTTTGGGGTTCCCAAAACATAACCTCGCTCCCTCCTCCAAACATAATAATCGACACTCTTGTCTTTCGATTCTCCAAATCCAAAATTGCCGACCTTAAATCTCACAATTTGCATGAAACATCAAAAGCTGCTGCATTGATAAAGAACAAGGGAACAGACACGACCTGCTTTGTTCTTGAAGTTTGCAAAAGACAAGGTAATAATATTCTGTGCGCAATTTGCCAAGTATAGTAGTTGTATATTGTCGTTTTATTTCGTAAGCTATACCGAGTGTGTTATGTGCGCTGTGTGTCCTCGGTATAGGTTGCATAAATCTAATGCCATGCTAAAACACTGCGGAGGTTCGCCCAAGTGGCTGGAGGCGCAAAGCCTCCAAGGAACGTTGCAGCAATCATTTCGGAGAATAGAGCGGTAGCCAATAATCCACAAGTACATTTTACAGCGGAACAAGTGTTGGGCGTTTTTCAGATGAGCAGTTGAAGAGATATGGTATTGCTATGAAAATCAAACACTAAACCTGTCAACAAGTTCTCAACAAAAGTTTCGGCACAACAAATCACTGGGCAAAAGAGAAACATAGACATGGACATTGAGGGCTTCTCTTTCCATCATTACCTTTCTTTTGTTGAGATATTTGTTGAGAGTATGTAGAGCCATAAATACTTGATATTCAATACGACTTTCTGTATATTCAACAAATCAACAAAAATATGGGGATTTGTCAGTTTTTTATACAATATGACAAATCCCCAACAAGCAAAGTATATGCTTCAGTACTTATTCACGACAGTACGACAGCGACAAACAAACCAACAAGCAAGAGTACATTCAGCTAAAGGCGGTTGTTCCTCCACTGAATTGTAGGACAATGACACTACTTTTCTCTTTTGCCCCGTACAACTTCTTCATGATGGTGTCCCGAAACCGAACAGCACCATAAGAGCCTATACGGAAACAAAGGGCAACAACCATCGGGAAACCATACATCGTTTGCCAAATGCCCTTGGAGGTTTCCTGTTTCTGTTGTACCTCCGACATGGGCAACAAACCTTCCTCGTATATCGACCTTATCACAGCATGGAGTTTCGGGGCGGTGACATGGAGCATATCCACCAATTCGCCCTCGCTCATCCACAAGTCTTTCAAGTTGGACGGAATGGAAAGTTCTCCATTTCCGTCCACGGTGATTACAGTCCTTTTCATGCCATTCCCCCCATTGTCGGCATATGCCCCTTGATTCGACTTTCAAAAGCTGATATGTCATGCTCCAATTTAGTACTTGTCACCTTTGCGTAAATTTGTGTTGTGGCGATGTCCGTATGTCCCAGTATCTTGCTTACACTCTCTATCGGCATACCGTAGTTTAAAGCCAAAACTGCGAACGAATGCCGGCTTACATGAAATGAAATTCGCTTCTTGATGCCACACATTTTTGCCACTTTCTTTATACGCTTGTTTACCATGTCAAGTGAGCCAATATTAAACAAGTGCATATCTTTTCTCAATGGCTTGTAACGTTCAATTATCTGTATGGCTGCATCTATCAGTTTAATTTTGAATGGTACGCCTGTCTTTTGACGCTGAGAAACTATCCATGGAGACCCACTTATAATGGCAACATTGTCCTCTGTAAGATTCTTGATGTCAACGAAAGAGATACCTGTCCAACAACCAAACATAAACAAGTCTCTCGCAAAAGCAAAGTTGGGATTTTCCAACTCTATTCCTGCAAATATGTCCAATTCTTCCTCTGTCAAGAACTCACGCTCCTTGTGGTCTGGGTCAACGTGGTACATGGCAAACGGATTTCTCTGTATCTTGCCGTTGTAGTGTGCTGCCGTGACGATATGCTTCAATGGTATGGAGTATATCCAAATGGTAGATTGCGTGAGTCCAATGACATTCTTCAAATACAGACAAAAATCACGGATGAACTCCTCGGTAAGCTCATTCATGGACATATCGCTGCGCTTGTACTGAAATTTGATGAACTCGGCAACGTACTTTCTTACCGTCAGATACTTGCGGTAGGTTCGGACAGCTCGGTCTTTTCCCACGCGTTGGGCAAAGGCTGCGTTCTCCTTGTCAAAAGCTCTGAGTAATGTCTCATACTCCGTACCTATGCCTTGATATGCGTTTCTCACCATTTCAGCGGTAACGAACGCCTCACGGTCGGAAAGCCGTTGGTAATGCTTAGCGATTTGAGCCTTGATGTTATCAAGCGCAAAGTTCACCTCATTGGCTTCCTTGCTTCTGCCTTTGGCTCTGTTGCCCTTGGCATCCCATATCGCCTTGGTCACGCTCAGCTTGCAACTGAACTGTGCGATAGTTCCGTTGATTGTCACACGTCCCATGATAGGGACAATTCCGTTTCTCTCCTTGCTTCCGTTTACATAGAAGACTGTCTTGAATGTACTTCTCATAATTCCTTGCTTTTTGTTCTGTGCAAAATTAAATCATGAGAGTTGCATGGCAAATTCACAACCTGTGCAGAATTGAGAAGTAAAAACCGAAGCCGTTAAAAATGCTTATTAGAGCGTTTCTTTGAGGTAATGACTTGAAAGCGTTTCTACTTCTCAAATCCGCCATTTTCGCATTTCCTCACGAATGCCACAAAAAGCCAACGACTGCCACAACCACTTGAAACTCAAAACAAAAGCTCAAATCTGCTATTTTTTGCTTTTTTAGTCATTCTTTTTCCGAAAAACAACCTGAGAAAGACTTTTTTTTCGGATATTTGCAAAGAATGTATTGCCGGAAGAACCGAAAATACAGGCCGGCAAGCAGTTATCTGAAAATAACTCTATCACTAAACAATACTAAAACTATGAAAGTAAAATCATTCTTGGCTGTTGCGGCAGCCTGCGTACTGGGCATGTCTTCATGCTCGGACGAATCAACGACTAAAATTCCTGTATACGGTTGGCAAGGGGAAGGCGGAGACGCTACAGAAGCCTCCATCCAGGCGGATTTCAAGAAATGGAAAGAGCACGGACTGGACGGTATGTGCTACAATGCCGGCGGATTCAACGTCGAAAAGCATACCCGTGCCGCCAAAATCGCCCATGCAAACGGACTGGAATACCATGCCTGGATTCCATCGATGCTGAAAGGCGATGCAGACTCTACCTGGTATGCCGTAAACCGGAAAGGCGAATCGGCCTACAACGTACAGGCCTACGTTCCTTATTACAAATGCATGTGTCCGAACAACCCGGATGTCATCAACTATCTGGTGACTGAATACGGAAAGATTGCCGATATTCCGGAAGTGGACTTCATCCATCTGGACTACATCCGCTACGTAGATGTGATTCTGGCCCGCGGCCTGTGGGAAAAATACGGTCTGGTGATGAACGAAGAATATCCTACCGCCGACTATTGCTATTGCGACAAGTGTGTAGCCGATTTCAAGGCTGCGACCGGTATCGACATCAAGAGTGTAGAAGACCCGTCTACCTGTGAAGAATGGAAACAGTTCCGTTACAACGTCATCACCAGCCTGGTGAACAAGATTGCCGAAACAGTACATGCCAAAGGTAAGAAAGTCAGCGCAGCGGTCTTCCCGGGACCGGAATCGTATGCCAAGAAACTGGTACGCCAGGAATGGAACAAATGGAACATCGACGCGTTCTTCCCGATGAACTACAACGACTTCTACCTGGAACCGGCTTCCTGGGTAGGCAAAATCACCCAGGAAGAAGTCAACTCCGTAAACGGAAAGATTCCGGTATACAGCGGTCTGTTCATCTGTCACGACTGGCAGAACAAGGCCAATATCAAAGACCCGGAAGGACACGGACTGATTCCTTCTGAAATCATGGAAGCTGTACGCGGGTCCATCGAAGCGGGTGCGGCCGGTGTCGCCCTGTTCACTCCATCGAACATGACCGACGAACATTGGGCAGAATTCGATAAGGCCATCCACATGAAACGGTAAGCCGTATCTTACTTTAAACAAAAGATAACGGGTGGAACTCTGGTTGTACGATTATGCCAGGAGTTTCACCCGTTATGTATTTCCTGGGCCTGAAGTTGCACATCTCATAAACTCTCTCTACCTTTGATACCACGAAACAAAGGCAACAAAGATGAACGAGCAGGTATTACAGAAACTGAAGGTACTGGCGGAATCGGCCAAATACGACGTATCTTGCGCTTCCAGCGGAACCGTCCGGCGCAACTCCAAAGGAGGAGTGGGAAACACCGTCGGCGGATGGGGCATCTGCCATAGCTTCGCCGAAGACGGACGATGCATCTCCCTGCTGAAAATCATGCTCACCAACTACTGCATCTACGATTGCGCCTACTGCATCAACCGCATCAGCAACGACATTCCCCGGGCTACCCTTTCTGTAAGCGAACTGGTGGACCTGACCATGGAATTTTACCGGCGTAACTACATCGAAGGGCTTTTTCTCAGCTCGGGCGTAGTACGCAACCCCGACTATACCATGGAACGTCTGGTACGTGTGGCCAAGGATTTACGCGAGGTACATCGCTTCAACGGCTATATCCATCTGAAAAGTATTCCGGGAGCCAGCGAGGAACTGGTCCGTCAGGCCGGACTCTATGCCGACCGTCTGAGCGTAAACATAGAGATACCTAAAGAGGAGAATCTCAAACTTCTCGCTCCAGAAAAAGACCACCAAAGCGTGTACCGACCCATGCACTACATTCAGCAAGGTGTACTCACTAATAAAGAGGACAGAAAGAAGTTTCGCCACACTCCACGCTTCGCCCCTGCCGGACAAAGCACGCAAATGATTGTCGGAGCCACATCGGAATCTGACAAAGATATACTGTATCTTTCCTCTTCACTGTATCGGCATCCCACAATGCGACGCGTTTATTATTCAGGCTATATTTCGGTCAATACTTACGACAAACGGCTTCCGGCACTGAAACAGCCTC
>OHET01000792.1_pt1 | contig 10819 bp, 8 predicted proteins | sample 1567351 | NCBI WGS metagenome assembly OHET01 (sample SAMEA3879529, study PRJEB24766) | human gut metagenome | biome: human-associated habitat; feature: feces | place: USA | collected 1985/1987
TCTGCTCTTGACACAGAAAGCGAACGTCTGGTACAGGAAGCACTGGAACGTCTCATGAAGACACGTACCACCATTGCCATCGCCCACCGGTTATCTACCATCAAGAATGCAGACCAGATTTACGTACTTTATGAGGGAAGAATCGTGGAAAGCGGCAAGCACGAGGAGCTTTTAGCCAAAAATGGCTATTATAAACGGCTGAATGACATGCAGGCTTTATAATTTCCCCAGCTTTTCCAGGATACCGTCCCGATAAGCCTTCCAGAATTTGGCCACATCATCCAGGGTATATACATCCTTAAAGGGTATTGTGGCCAACGCTATGACTATATAGCCCAGCACGGCATGGAAGCTGCGCAGGTAGCGTACAGCCCAGTTCTTTCCATACCGGTGATTCAGATAGGCAGCATTCCGCACCTGATAGAAGCGTTTCCATTTTTTCTTACGGCTCCGGGTCTCCCAGTCATCATCCGAGAAGAACTTTTCCTTATCCATTAAAGCTGAGGGAATATATAAGATCCGGAAACCGGCCAGGACTGCACGCAGGCAGTAGTCTGTATCATCACAAAAGATAAACAGCTCTTTATTGGGTAGCCCGATCCGTTCCACTGCCTCCCGACTGATGCAGAGTCCTTCAAAAGCTGTTCCACAGATATCCACAGGTGAATCAATCACCCTGCCTTTCAGCTTCTGCTGATACATGGAAGCAAAAGGATTGGTCAGGTTGACTTTCTGGAAATCATTAGTAAAGATCTGTCCCTCCATCAAACGTCTGGGCGCAAGAATACCTACGCCGGATTCATGGGTGTAAGGCAGAAGATGCTCCATACAGTCCGCACGGGGAAATACGTCATCATCCATACACCAGATCCAGTCAGCACCAGCCTGATATGCATACTGAATGCCCCGGTAAAAGCCACCGGAACCTCCTACATTCTCCTGATGAATGACAGTCAGATCTTTCTGGTCATCCAACCATTCACCTGTTCCATCTGTACTACCATTATTTACGACCACGATAGAGGAAACGGGAGTATTCGCACGCAGACACGTGATGTTTCGCTTCAGCAATTCTTTCCGGTTGTAGGTCACAACCACAGCTATTATATTCATGGCTATTTATCAGTAAAGTCCGTCGATTTTTCCAGGTTGCGTACTCCGGTAAGCTACCATCAGACGATAACATGCTTCCGGATCAAGCCCGCGTTCTTTCGCATACGCCTCGGCCAGTACCCGATGCATGTGAGGAGTAGCAGGCAATCGTTCCAGGTTTTTACAGCCCGCTTTCATATCCAGTGGACCGACAGCCAGACGATTCAGATCAACCACTTCCAGATACACCCCCTGTTCCGTATGCAGAAACAGAATATTACCGCGGCCATAGTCCTTATGTGCATAGCCGTGGTTATGGAGTATTCCGGTAATCCGTCCCACTTCGCTCAATACCTCGTCTTCATACGAAAATTTCTGTTTGAACAAAGCCTCGTATGTATAAGGACAGGGAGAAACATAGGTCACATAATAACTTCTGTCAAACAGTCCTCCGCGACGTACATTGATATAACCCACCGGACGGGGAGTACCAACACCTATTTCGAGAAACATACCGGCATGGATATAGGATCGTTTGGCCTTGGAAGGACGGAATATTCCATAGACAAACCGGTTGATCAGATTAGGGCGATGAAATGATTTCACCACAAACTCCTGCTCTCCGTACTTCATTTTCCGAAGTTCATTACGTCCTTTATGAATAACAGTTCCCTCTCCCCTGTCGAAACGTTCCGGCACGGAAAGCATGAAATCCCTCAGTGATTCACAGTCAGGATGAAGAACCAGTGTACGATGATTCAGCCAACTCATATCTGTCAGATTTTATCCAGGCCTTTGGTAAACTTCAGCCAATAATATTTCAAGGGATTCTTATATTTCAACTGTTTCCAGGGACGACTGCCGTGAGGACGGTGCCATACAGGCAAAGTCGTAAACAAATAGTTGCGGAATCCAAGTTTCAAAGCCTCATGAGAAATCGTTACATCAAACCAATTCTTTGAGGCATCCAGATTGTGAAAATCGAAAGCCCGCAAAAACTCCGGAGTCAGCAACGAACAGCAGAAACTACAGTGTTTCTTCTCGGCATACACCTGTCCTTCCTTGCCCAAAGCATGCAAGTAAGGATAATTAATAACTCCCTTCTCATCGGTTGTCACCGCTGCAGCAATCGCACACTTTTCATAAGAGGAAGCTCCGTCATACAACGCCTGAAGAGTATCTTTTTTCACTACTACATCCGATTCTACGATCAGCAGTCCGGCATCAGCAGCAATCGCTTCTTCCTGGGTTTTCTGGAGTACCAGCAGATAGTTAGGCGAAGGATGATCAGTCAGATCCGAAAGATTGACCAACCGGAACCCCATCTCACGGGAAGCTTTTTCCAACCGGCGGGTATTCTCTTCCGTACTGAAATCATTATAGACTGTATAGGTGAAAGGCACCTTTAATTCAGAGTTGACAATTGCCTGAACAGTTTCAAGCGTAAAGTCGATCGAATCTTTGACAGGAGTGATGATATGCAGGCACTTCATGACTTTTCCAGATTATATTTTTAGCAAAGGTAAAGGAAATCTCCTGTCTCTCCAATTATTTTCAATAAAAGTATGTACCTTCGCGGTCACTATCCTAAAAAGAGGAAAGAATAAAGATGAAAGTAATTGTAGACAACAAAATCCCTTACATACGCGAAGCTCTTTCGCGCCTGGCAGACGAAGTGATCTATTTGCCGGGACATGACTTTACTCCCGACATTGTAAAAGATGCAGATGCACTGATCATCCGTACAAGAACCCACTGCAACCGGCAGCTGCTGGAAGGCAGTCGGGTACGGTTCATCGGTACGGCAACCATCGGTTTCGACCATATTGATACGGAGTACTGCCGGGAAACCGGTATTGCCTGGAGTAACTGCCCCGGATGCAATGCCGGAGCCGTAGAACAATATCTCCATTCTGTTCTGCTCCTGCTCCAACAGGAAAAAGGAATCCGTCTGGACCAGGCTTGCCTGGGCATTGTAGGAGTAGGCCATGTAGGAAGCCGCATCCAGCACCTGGGTGAACGGCTGGGTATGCGGATTTTGCTCAATGACCCTCCCCGTGCTGACCGCGGAGAAAAAGGTTTTGCGGATCTGCACACCCTGGCACAGGAATGTGATATTCTGACATTCCACACTCCTTTAATCCGGGAGGGAAATTATGCCACCTATCATCTGGCTGATGAATCATTTTTCAAAAGCCTGACACGCCATCCTTTCATTATCAATACCTCACGGGGAGAAGTGATCGATACCGGTGCCATTCTGCACGCACTGGACAGCAAACAGATAGCCGGAGCAGTCCTTGACGTGTGGGAACACGAACCCAACATCAATCTGGAACTGCTGGACAAAGTATTTATCGGTACTCCTCATATAGCCGGATATTCTGCTGACGGAAAGGCCAACGCTACACGCATGGTACTGGAAGCCTTCTGCCGTTTCTTCCAACTGCCTGCCGACTTTCAGATTACCTTACCCGCACCTGACCAGTCTCTGTTTGATGCAGACGAAGATATCCGGACCCTGCAACAGTACAATCCTCATCGGGACTGCAACAGTCTGCGTGCCCAACCTGCACTTTTTGAGCATCTAAGAGGTGATTATCCTTTACGGAGAGAATAAAATCTCCAAATTTCTTTTTAACTTTGTTTGCGCAAATCTAATCAAACATCTTCATGAAAAATATTAAAACATTTTTGATAGCCAGCATTGTCGGAGCTGCTGTCTCTTTGAACACGTATGCACAACAGGTACAGGGGTTTGTACACCAGCAGTCGGAAGCATCCGGCTATGTCTGGCCAACCGACGAACAAGTTCTTGACAAACTGGACAAATGGCAGGATCAGAAATTCGGCGTATTGTTCCATTGGGGATTGTATTCCGTCCCGGGTATTGTAGAATCATGGTCTATCTGCTCAGAAGATGAAGAGTGGATTCCCCGTGATACCACAATGACTTATGATGCTTACAAGCAATGGTACTGGGGACTGAAAGATAAGTTCAATCCCGTCAACTTCAATCCTGCGCAATGGGCTGAAGTCATGAAAGATGCAGGTATGAAATATATGATCTTCACCTCCAAGCATCACGACGGATTCTGTATGTTTGACTCCCGCTACACAGACTTTTCCATTGCTCACGGAGCCTTCAAGGACAACCCGAAAAAAGATGTGGCACGCTATGTATTCGATGCTTTCCGTCAGGAAGGTTTCATGACGGGATGCTATTTTTCCAAACCCGACTGGCATTGTTCCTGGTACTGGAATCCCTACTTCGCTACCCCGAACCGCAACCAGAACTATAAAAAGGAACGCCACCCGGAATGGTGGAAAAAATATCAGGAGTTCACTGAAAACCAGTTGAACGAACTGATGGAAAACTATGGCAGCTTTGACATTCTGTGGCTGGACGGCGGATGGGTAACCGGCGATGACATCAATCTGGACCGCATTCTTGAAAAAGCACGCCAGAAACATCCGGGACTGATCTCAGTAGACCGCAGCATCCGGGGCAGGAATGAAAACTACCAGACTCCGGAAAGAGGTATTCCAGAAAAGCAGCTCAACTATCCGTGGGAAAGTTGTATCACGCTGAGCAACGACTGGGGATGGACTCCCAATGCTCCCTATAAGTCTCCGGAGAAAGTTATTGCCATGCTGACAGAGATCACGGCCAAAGGAGGATGTCTCCTGCTGGGAGTAGGCCCGACCCCTGATGGAATCATTGAACAGCCTGTAACGGAACGACTTCACAAAGTGGGTGAATGGTTGCGCCGCAATGGGGAAGCTATCTACAACACCCGGACAACTCCGATCTATCACGACGGAAAGACCTGGTTCACGGCCAACAAGGATGGAAAAACCCTGTATGCCATCTATACCATAGAAGAAAATGAAACACTCCCCAAGGAGATTTCATGGACCGGCAACCTTCCGAAAGGCAAAATGACCTTACTCCAAACCGGTAAAAAAGTGAGCTATACCTGCCGCGACAACCGCGTAACAGTTCAGTTGCCCAAAGGCCTGAAATGCGAATCGCTGGCATTCCGTTTTCAGATTAATACCAACCAACGATGAGAAAAACATTATTGCTTATAGCAGCCTGTTGCCTGCAGGGAATGACCATAGCACAGGAACCAGTCTACCGACAGGCATCCGCTCCCATTGAAGAACGTGTCAGTGACCTGCTGGGACGCATGACACTTGAAGAAAAAATCGGACAGATCTGCTGTCCTCTGGGATGGGAAATGTACACCAAAGTCAGTCCGGACAGTGTTACCATCTCGGACAAATACAGACAACAGATGGACGAAGCTCCCATCGGTTCCTACTGGGCTGTTCTCCGTGCCGATCCGTGGACTCAGAAAACTCTGGAAACCGGACTGAATCCCCGGCTGGCAGCCAAGGCTCTGAATGCCTTACAGAAGTATGCGGTAGAGCATACCCGCCTGGGAATTCCTGTCCTTTTTGCCGAAGAATGTCCGCATGGTCACATGGCTATCGGAGCAACAGTATTCCCTACTTCCATGGGACAGGCCTCAACCTGGAATGAATCTCTGATCCGGCAGATGGGAGAAGTCATCGGACTGGAAGCACGTCTTCAGGGTGCCAATATAGGATATGGTCCGGTTCTTGACATTGCACGGGAACCACGCTGGTCGCGTGTGGAAGAGACTTTCGGAGAAGATCCTTACCTGACAGGTATCCTGGGTACTGCTTTTGTACAGGGTATGCAAGGCAAAGACTTCAAGGACGGACGTCACGTCTACTCTACCCTGAAGCACCTAGCTGCCTATGGAGTTCCCCGTGGAGGACACAACGGCGGACCGGCAGACATGGGACTGCGGGCCTTGCTGGATGAATATCTTCCTGGATTCCAGCGGGCCGTAGAAGTAGGAAAAGCCGCTACGGTCATGACCTCCTACAACAGCATCGACGGAGTTCCCTGCACCTCCAATAAATTCCTGATCGACTCCCTGTTACGCAAACGCTGGGGATTCGACGGATTTGTTTATTCCGACCTGGCCAGCATTGACGGCATTGCCGGTGCTCATGTAGCTGCCAACCTGGAAGATGCGGCTATCCAGGCTGTAGAAGCCGGAACCGACATGGACCTGGGTGCCAATGCTTATCGCCAGCTGGTAAAAGCCGTACAGACAGGAAAGGTCAAAGAATCCGCTATCAACCGTGCTGTGAGTAATGTGCTGCGTCTCAAATTCCGGATGGGGCTTTTCGAACAGCCTTATGTATCTCCCGAAGAGGCTTCACGCCTGGTTAACTGCGAAGATCACCGGATGCTGGCACGTAAAATAGCCCGCGAAGGAACCGTTCTGCTGAAGAACAACGGCATCATGCCACTTGGAAAAGTGAAACGCATTGCCGTCATCGGTCCGAATGCTGATGTCATGTACAACTATCTGGGTGACTATACAGCTCCTCAGGAACGCAGCAAGGTGGTTACCCTGCTGGACGCCTTGCGTAACCGGATGCCGGATGTCCGTATAGACTATGTGAAAGGATGTGCCATAAGAGACACCACCCAGAGCAATATCAAAGAAGCAGTAGAAGCCGCCCGGAAAGCCGATCTGGTAATTCTGGCTGTAGGAGGTTCCAGTGCCCGCGACTTCAAGACAAAGTATATCAATACAGGAGCTGCTACCGTAGACTCGGAAAATAGCGGAATCCTTTCGGATATGGAATGTGGAGAAGGCTTCGACCGGGCCACTCTCGACCTGCTGGGTGATCAGGAAAAACTGATCCGTGCCATCGCCGCAACAGAGAAACCGCTGGTGACAGTCTATATTGCCGGCCGTCCTCTCAACATGAATCTGGCGTCAGAAGTATCAGACGCACTGCTCACTGCCTGGTATCCCGGTGAACAGGGAGGTAACGGTATCGTAGATGTTCTGACCGGTGAATATAACCCCAGCGGCCGTCTGCCGATGTCAGTTCCCCGGCATGTAGGACAGATCCCCGTACACTATTCGCAAGGTACTCTCCGGGATTACATGGACTGTCCGGGAAAACCGCTGTACACCTTCGGATATGGCCTCAGCTACACCACCTTTGCCTACAGTAATCTGAAGCTTTCTGCAACAGCAAAGGCAGCTTCGCAACCGGCCGGTGACAATGAAGTCATGCAGACTATTACCTGTACCGTTACCAATACGGGCGACCGGGACGGTGATGAAGTAGTACAGCTGTACCTGAATGATGAGGTCAGCTCGGTAGCAGTTCCGCCGATCCGTCTGAAAGGATTCCAGAAGATTTTCCTGAAGAAAGGCGAAAGTCGTGAAGTGACTTTCCAGTTGACACGACAGGATCTGTCCATATATGACCGTAACATGAACTTCACGGCTGAACCGGGACGGTTCAATGTCATGATCGGAGGATCTTCAGATAACCTGCCCCTGAAAGGAAGCTTTGAAATTCAGTAACTTTATTTTCCGGCCAGAGTCTGCGGACTTTGACCGGAAAACTATAAAAGGATGAAAATACCCACCATATAAAACGGCGCCGCAACGACCGCACACTTCGGTCCAATCGACTGCACGATCCAGCCCAATCGACCGCACGATGAGACCGCAACGACCGCACGATTCAGCCCGAACGAAGGCACGATGTAACTTGTTTATTTAGAAGAAGATACAGAAGCCTCTGAAAAATGCAGCTGATAACCGACTTCACGGATGGACTTCACTTCAACATCCAACTCTTTCAGAGAAACCTTCAACTGCTTAATGATCTGATAAGCCCGGGTCTTGACTACACTGTTCTCCACTTTGCCAGCCTGATGAATTTCCGCAATCTGCCCGTAAGACAGACTGAAATCAGAGTTTCGGATAAAAGCCCTGAAATAGAGAAGACTCATTCCTTTCAATTCAATGGCAAGACCTTCGTGGAAAAGTTTACGCTGCCTGTCATTCCAATAATATCCCGGTACGATTTCTTCTCCCGATATCTCCTCCGTCAAATCCTGATGAACCGGAAGGTCTGCTGTTTTCCGACGGACAAGATACAGCCATCCGATAGCTCCCAAAAGCAACAGAAGATAAGTATACCAGCGATGTAACAACAAGACAACAGGAATATGTACTGATGCTTTCAAGGTAAGATCCGGCTTTCCCTTTAGGCTGGTTCTCCAGGTCTTTTCAGTGATCGCCAGATAATCCGGATGCGCCAGAAGCGAAGAACCCTGTATGTACTGCTCACCCATCCTGCAACCGACAGCTGTCAAAACCGATATGTCTTTCTGATAAAGTTTTTCCTGAAAGATACTGTCCAGCCGGAACCGGGTGGAATCCTCCAGAGTCAGATAATACTGATTTCCCCACTCCATGCATTCCGTCACAGGTACAGGATCTTCTGTATTCCGGGAATCATACTGAAAAACAATCAATGTGATGAACTTATCTTTCTCTTCCGTCATGGCCTCCCCAAAAGCAGTCTTGCAAGCATGAATGATCAGATAGCGCTGGCCAAGCATGAAGCAAACTTCAAGCACGGCCACCATACCTGCAAGAATGAGGCAGGCCCAACGGGGATTGACAAGTTTTTTATGATTGCTTTCCATTCTGTTTTCTACATTTCTCTTGTTACAAGCCACCCGGGTGTTAACAGATCCGGCAAATGGCAGGCACAAAAATAGAAAAAATATATGAAACAATAAAAGGATACTCTCTGTAACGTCGACTAGGCAGGCCTCTGCACAATCTCCTGTCAAAAGTCTGCTAACACTTTACTTATCTGTCATCATTTCGAGATTCTTTCATTTTACTTTCATCCTGCACAATATTTCACCAAAACCATAACAGACATTCTGTTTTACATCTGCCAGTCTGGAAGAAAATATACAGCTTTCGTGTATACATATACACAATATCTGTACTTTTATTCCGGCATTATACACTTCCGAGACGAATAAAAACAAAAAAATACGGAAAGAAAAAATCTTTTTACCGAATCAAAATGGTAAAAACGCCGAAACAGATAAGCACAAATGACTGTTCGTTTTCTAAAAATGGCTTTCTGAAGCATTTTAAGGAGCTGGAAGAAATAGCAACAGAGACTTTTCCAAGAGGTCAGAAGGATAACAAATACGGCCTATAGCCAACAGCAGAAAAGCAAAAGAAAGAAAACAAGAACTGTAATAAAGCATAATGAGCCTCCCCATATCTTTCCGTTCTCCTGAATCCTTCTGAGAATCGCATTTTCACAATCAGCATGTAGAAGGGTACGAAACATGCGATTCTCAGTTACTCAAAATATCAAAAAGACAAAATCTGAGTAGTATTAACAAAATGTCGGAAATAAAAACATCATAACAGCTCACAAGAAGATCCAGAATACAAGATTAATCATAAGATTTATATTGAAAAGAAACTGCTTCTAAAAAAAACATTAACTTTGCCACATCAGATCCCTTATCTAATTGGCATGGACGACACACGCTGGGGACGCACCGGAGAGACCTGTAGCGAAGATCCTTTTCCGGCCTCCGAAATGGTGCGCGCAGCCGTGAAGGGCATGCAGGACAGATCCCGATGTATTGTTACCAGGCGGCGTCCAGATACTGGACAGGCTACGGGCTGGGAAGCTCGAGCGAGGACGACAGGCCCGCTTTCTGCTTCGGACACGGACTGAGCTACACCTCGTTTGAATACAACGGCCTGAAGGCAGACCCGGTGTGTCCGGCCACGGGAAGCATCCGGCTTTCCTTCCGGCTGAAAACAACCGTACGCGTCCTGCAGACTGAATGATCGCATTTTTTTATCTTTAAACTGAATATCACATGAGGCAGATTCTGATTTTTTGTTTCCTGCTGGTCTTTCCGGCCGTAATCCGCGCGGAGAAGACCCTGAAAGTGGCCTGCGTGGGCAACAGCATCACTTATGGTGCGGGCATTGCAGGCAGAGAGAACAATTCGTATCCGGCGCAGCTGCAGCAGCTGCTGGGCGAGGGATACCGGGTGGAGAACTTCGGACATAACGGGGCCACGGCGGCCTCGTGGGGGGATTATCCTTACACGGACATGCCCGAATTTGAACGGTCGAAGGAGTTTGCACCCGACATCGTACTCCTGAAACTGGGCACCAACGACACCAAGCCGCAGAACTGGCGCGGGGCAGAGCCGTTTGCCGCCGAACTGGGACGGCTGGCGGACACTTACCGCAACCTGCCTTCGCATCCGCAGGTGATCGTGCTCACGCCCGTGCGCTGCTTCCTGACCGAGGAGGGAACCATCAGCCCGCAGAAGATCGCCGGCGAAGTGAGACCGGCCGTGGAAAAGCTGGCCTGCGAGCGCGGACTGGGCATCATCAACCTGTTCAACCTGTTCGGCGACCGATGGGACGCTACGCTCATGCCCGACCGCCTGCATCCTTCGGCCATCGGTGCGGGGATGATCGCACGCAAGGTGGGCGATTACCTGCTCGCCGGGAAAAAGGGACGGAAGCCTTCGTTCGTGCCGGAAGGGGCTACGGCTTTCTGTTTCCACGGATTCCGGGGATATGACTTCCGCTCGGAAGGGACGGACTGCAAGGTGGTCTGCCCGGCACGGGAAGCGGAAGGAAGGCCCTGGGTGTGGCGCGCACGTTTCTGGGGGCATGAGCCGCAGACGGACATCGACCTGCTGGAGAAAGGATTCCACATCGTCTACTGCGACGTGGCCGACCTCTACGGATCGGACAAGGCGACGGAGCGCTGGGACAGGTTCTACCGCTATCTGAGG
>OHET01000804.1_pt1 | contig 10711 bp, 6 predicted proteins | sample 1567351 | NCBI WGS metagenome assembly OHET01 (sample SAMEA3879529, study PRJEB24766) | human gut metagenome | biome: human-associated habitat; feature: feces | place: USA | collected 1985/1987
GTGGAAACTTCTGGAGAGGCAGAACGAGTGAGACCATCGACCGCACAAAGGCTGACCAGATTGGTATGCTCGCTACAGTTATGAACTGCATTTATGTATCTGAGATTTTCAGATATGTTGGAATGAAGACAGCGGTTCTCACTCCGTTTGAATGTGGCAACATGACAAAGCTTTTCTCTAAGGACAGAGCAAACAAGTATTTCGCACATGATATGGTAGTTTTCTTTGCCGGTGGTACAGGCCATCCTTATTTCTCAACAGATACAGCCACAGTGCTTCGTGCAATTGAGATTGAGGCAGATGGTATTTACCTTGCCAAGGCTATTGACGGAGTATATGACAGTGATCCAAAGACCAATCCTGCTGCAAAGAAGTATGATGAGCTTTCAATCGAAGAGGTTGTTGAGAAGAAGCTCGCAGTAGTTGACCTCACAGCGTCTATCATGTGCCTTGAGAACAAGATGCCTATGTATGTATTCGGACTCAATGAGGAAAACAGCATTGTAAATGCTCTTACAGGCAAATTTAACGGTACAAAGGTTACTGTATAGTAAATTGCATATAATGCATATCAGGAGGATAATATGGATTCAAGATTAAACCCTTTCCAGGATAAAATGGAAAAAACATTAAATAATCTCGAGGAAGAGTATGTAGGCATCCGTGCAGGAAGAGCCAATCCACATATTCTTGACAAGCTTCGTGTAGATTATTACGGCACACCTTCACCAATTCAGAGTGTAGCCAATGTAAGTGTTCCAGAGCCTAGAATGATTCAGATTCAGCCATGGGAGGCTTCTATGGTTAAGGAGATTGAGAAAGCAATAAACTGCTCTGACATCGGAATTAATCCTACAAACGACGGAAAGCTTATCAGACTTGTTTTCCCTGAGCTCACAGAGGAGAGACGTAAAGATCTTGCAAAGGACATCAAGAAAAAGGGCGAGGAAGCTAAGGTTGCTGTCCGCAATATCAGAAGAGATGCAATCGACAGCATCAAGAAGACCGGCAAAGAGGAAGGCATTTCAGAGGATGAGATTAAAGGCCTCGAGGATGACGCTCAAAAGCTTACCGACAAGTTTGTCGCAAAAGTTGACGCTGCGGTTGACGCAAAATGTAAAGAGATACTTACTGTATAGTATTTATATCACGTATACAAACAAGGGACATGTTATTCGTGTCCCTTATTTGCTTATTCCCGGTTTTACTGTTCACACTTAACTGTGTGACCAGCAAATAAATGATGCGTCATGATTGTAAATATATAATATGCATAAATGAAAGGAAATAAAATATGAGTACTCCGGAACATATAGCAATCATTCTGGACGGAAACGGCCGCTGGGCCAAAAGTAAGGGTATGCCAAGAAACTACGGTCATACAGTAGGAGCCAAAAATGTTGAGAATATATGTAAGGCTGCAAACGACCTCGGCGTTAAATATCTGACACTTTACGCCTTTTCCACTGAAAACTGGAACCGCCCTGAGTCTGAGGTCGCTGCACTAATGAAGCTTCTTGAAAGCTATCTTAAAAACTGCATAAAGACTGCCAATAAAAACAATATGCGTGTGCGCGTAATTGGTGAGATAAGCAGGCTTTCAGAGAATTTTCAGGAGAAAATAAGAAACCTTGAAGAAGTTTCATCAGTAAATACGGGTCTTAACTTGACAATTGCAATTAATTACGGAAGCCGAGATGAGATGATACGTGCTGTAAAGCATATGATAGCTGACCATGATGATGGAAAGCTTTCAGCTGACGATATAGATGCAGATACGATCGCAAACTATCTGGATACCAAAGGAATCCCGGATCCTGATCTGATGATACTCACAAGTGGCGAGCAGAGATTATCCAATTATCTGTTATGGCAGTTAGCCTATGCAGAATTTTATTTTACAGATGTTCCGTGGCCTGCATTTGATAAAAATGAACTCAAAAAGGCTATAGATGCATATAATAAAAGAGACCGTCGCTTTGGTGGATTAAAAGAAACGAACGACACGGAGGATAAATAATGTTTAAGACAAGACTGCTTAGTGGTATAGTTCTTGTAATTGCCGCTATATTTCTTATAGTAACAGGAAACGAGGTGCTTCTTTTTTCAACACTTCTGATTTCGTGTATAGGTATGTTTGAGCTTTTCAGGGTGTTTAAATTTGAAAAATCGCTCTTATCGGTTGTACCGTATATTGCTTTGATTTTGTTTTACATCAACTTAAGGTGGAGCTTCATACCTGATGTAATGATGCTTTTCATGGGCTTTCTTATCGTACTGATGTTCGTGTATGTGCTTTCATACCCGAAATATGATGCAAAGCAGCTCATGGCAGCCTTTTTTGGTATGTTTTATGTGGGAGCAATGCTTTCATATGTCTACCAGATACGTACACTCAACAACGGGCTTTACCTTGCCTTCTTGGTATTTTTATGCTCTTGGGGCTGTGATACATGTGCCTACTGCGTCGGAGTGCTGATTGGAAAGCACAAAATGGCACCAAAGCTTTCGCCAAAGAAGTCTATAGAGGGTGCAGTAGGTGGTGTGCTCGGCAGTGCGCTTCTTACAGCTTTATACTGCTTTATATTCAGAAATCATATGAATATAGACGGCACAGAGATTGCTATACTTGCTGTTATAGCTGCTGTTGCAGGCCTTATTTCAATGGTTGGAGATTTGTGTGCATCAGCCATAAAGCGTAATTATGATATCAAGGATTACGGACATCTGATACCCGGACATGGTGGTATTTTAGACCGCTTTGACAGCATGATTATCACAGCACCAATCATTTATTATCTGGCTAGCTTCTTTTTAAGTTAAAAAGTAACATTTAAGAACCATTGAAAACAAAAAGCTAAGGTTAACTATTCAGAACCACTGAGAAAAATAAAAATCGAGGAATTATCATGAAAAAAATATCAATACTTGGTTCAACCGGCTCTATCGGAACACAAACACTTAATGTGATAAGAGAGCATGGCGATATGCAGGTTGTGGCACTTTCCTGTGGCAGAAATCTCTCCCTTATAGAGAAACAGGCAAGAGAATTCAAGCCACAGTTTGTCAGTGTAAGTGATGAAAACGATGCCAAAAAGCTTCGCACAAGTCTTGCGGATACTGATATCGAAGTAGGTTATGGCATGGACGGTCTCATTAGATGTGCCACCATTGAGCCTTGCGATATAGTTGTAACTGCAATTGTCGGTATGCTTGGCATTCGTCCTACAATTGCCGCCATCAAGGCAAAAAAGACCATCGCACTCGCAAATAAGGAGACCCTCGTTACAGCGGGCCATATCATTATCCCGCTTGCGAAAGAGTATGGTGTGTCCATTCTTCCGGTGGACAGTGAGCACAGTGCCATCTTCCAGTCACTGCAAGGGAACTCAATGAACCCAATTAAAAAAATTCTTCTGACAGCATCCGGAGGTCCGTTCAGAGGCAGAAAGCTCTCTGAGCTTGAGAGTATAAGGGTGGAGGACGCACTAAAACATCCTAACTGGTCAATGGGTCAAAAAATCACTATTGATTCATCAACCATGGTCAATAAAGGGCTTGAGGTGATTGAAGCAAAATGGCTTTTTGATGTCGATTTGTCGCAGATTCAGGTTGTAGTGCATCCTCAGAGTGTCATTCACTCGGCTGTTGAGTATGCGGATGGAGCAGTTATAGCACAGCTTGGTACTCCTGATATGCGTATACCTATACAGTATGCACTGTATTATCCAAGCAGACCTGCGCTTTCCGGTGACAGGCTTGATCTCTTTAAGCTTAAGGATCTGACCTTTGAGGCACCGGATCTTGATACCTTTAAAGGGCTTGCTCTCGCCATGAAGGCTGCAAGGGCAGGAGGCAATATTCCTACGGCCTTCAATGCTGCAAACGAGAGAGCAGTGGCGCTGTTTTTGAATAAAAAGATTAAATATCTGGAAATAATCGATATAATCGAGGCATGTATGGAGAATGCATCATTTATTGAAAATCCTTCAGTGGATGAGATACTTGATACAGAGCTGTGCGCATATGACTATATCAGTAAAAGGTGGTAATTTTGAACATTATTAGTATTATTATTGCAATCATATTATTCAGCATCATAGTAATTTTTCACGAGCTCGGACATTTCTGGCTTGCTAAAGCAAATGGCATAAAGGTCAATGAATTTTGTCTTGGACTTGGACCGACTCTTTTTGGAGTGCAGCGTGGAGAGACCAAATACTCCATAAAGCTGCTTCCGTTTGGCGGAGCCTGTATCATGGAGGGTGAGGATGAAAGCTCAGGTGATGACAGGGCATTTAACAACAAATCCGTGTGGGCACGCATAAGCGTTGTATTCGCGGGGCCGTTTTTTAATTTTATCATGGCATTTATTTTTGCTCTCATTATCATCTGCTCTGTAGGCTATGACAGTCCGAAGCTTGCCGGTGTTATTGAGGGCTATGCGGCTGAGGAGGCCGGTATCAAGGCCGGTGATGAGATTGTAAAGCTGAACAATACGAATATACACTTTTACCGCGAGATAAGCCTCTACTCGATGCTTCACGAAGGTGAAACAGTTGATGTGACCTACCTTAGGGATGGCAAAAAGCACACCACCACATTGAAGCCTAAATATGACGAGACAACAAAGAGATATCTGTACGGCTTTAACGTGTCGGGAGAGCGTACAAAGCCCGGCTTGGGAAAGGCGCTGCTTTATAGCTGCTACGAGGTGAAATACAACATCTATACAACAATAGAGGGGCTTAAAATGCTCTGTACCGGGGCTGCCTCTGTAAATAACTTAAGCGGACCTGTCGGCATTGTAAAAAACATGGGAGACACCTATGAGCAGGCAGTTTCTATGTCCGGAGTATGGCTTGGCATATTAAATATGCTAAACTGGGGCGTGCTGATTTCTGCAAACCTCGGTGTGATGAACCTGCTGCCACTGCCGGCACTTGATGGTGGCAGACTTGTATTTTTGATAGTTGAAGCCATAAGAAGAAAGAGAGTAGACCCTGAGAAGGAGGGCTATGTGCATCTCGTTGGCATAGTGCTTTTACTTCTTCTGATGGTTGTTGTCATGTTCAATGATATCAGAAATCTAATAGTCTGATTTTATAACAGATTGGAGATATACACATGGAGACAAAAATAGTAAAAATCGGAAATAAAGTAATCGGTGGAGGAAACCCGATTCTCATACAGTCAATGACAAATACAAAGACTGAGAATGTAGCTGACACAGTTGCGCAGATAAACGCGCTGACAGACTTAGGCTGTGATATAATCCGATGTGCTGTGCCTACGATGGAGGCTGCAAGGGCACTTAAGGAGATTAAGAAACAAATCAGCATACCGCTTGTTGCGGATATACACTTTGATTACAAGCTTGCAATAGCTGCGATTGAAAACGGAGCCGACAAAATCCGAATCAATCCCGGCAACATAGGAAGCGCTGAAAGGGTAAAGGCTGTCGTGGATGTAGCAAAGGAGAGAAATATTCCTATCCGCGTCGGTGTAAACAGTGGCTCTCTTGAAAAAGACCTGGTAGAGAAATATCATGGTGTGACAGCAGAGGGGCTTGTGGAGAGTGCTCTGGACAAGGTAAAGCTCATAGAGGATATGGGGTATGACAATCTTGTCATAAGCATCAAATCATCTGATGTCATGATGTGTGTTAAAGCACATGAGCTTATTTCAGATAAGACTACTCATCCGCTCCATGTGGGTATCACAGAGGCAGGCACAATAATAAGCGGCAATATAAAGTCTGCTATCGGACTCGGACTGATACTAAACCAGGGTATCGGTGATACAATACGTGTGTCTCTCACAGGAAGTCCTCTCGAGGAAATAAAGTCTGCCAAGCTCATTTTAAGAACTCTTGGTCTTAGAAAGGGTGGCATAGAGGTTGTTTCATGTCCTACCTGCGGCCGCACACAGATAGATCTTATCGGGCTTGCAAATCAGGTGGAGACAATGGTTTCAGGATATGACCTTGACATAAAGGTTGCTGTCATGGGCTGTGTGGTAAACGGACCGGGTGAAGCAAAGGAAGCAGATCTTGGCGTAGCCGGAGGAATCGGCGAGGGTCTTATCATAAAGCATGGTGAAGTATTTAAAAAGGTGCCTGAGAGCGAGCTTTTGGGTGCATTGAAATATGAGCTTGACCATTGGGGTGAATAATTTTGACAAAAACATTTAAGGAAGTTTTCCCTACACTTAAGCTGGACAAGGATATGGAGAATCTGCTGGAAACTGCAGATGTCACCAAAATTTCTGTAAACCATGCAAGAGATTTTTACAAAATATATGTAAAAGCAAAACGCCTTATTTTCAAAAAAAATATCTGGAAGCTTGAGGAAAGCATAAAAAAACAGATATTTAAAAGTAAAGATATTACAGTAAAAATTATAGAGTCTTACGAGTTGTCTTCGCAGTACACACCGAAGACTCTTTTTGATGTCTATTTTGACAGTATTCTTGACGAAATAAACAGTCACAGTGTGCTTTTGTACAATCTGCTGCGCACCTCAAAGTGGAGCTTTACCGACGATACACATGTCACAGTCACACTTGAGGAGACAATAATCGCAAAGACCAGAGGCAATTCGGTCATAGAATTTCTTGAGAAGGTGTTCTGCGAGCGCTGTGGGATGGATTTTATCGTTAATCTGCAGTACGAAAAACCAAAAATCAGCAAATACCGTCAAAATGCTGACAAGCAGATTGAGCAGGAGGTGCAAAATATTGTCGCCCGCACTAAATTTGCCATGGCAAAAGATGACGATGATGAAGATTCTAAAGTGGCTGTCGATGACGGTGCAATGTTCGTAGGAGGCAGTGAAAATATATCTGATACAAAAAAGAGTGGCACATCAGATTCTCCTAAAGCCTCAAATAAGAAGAATGAAGCGAAGACAGGCACTGATAAAAAGCCTGAGAAGAAGTTTGAAAAGATGTTCGAGAAAAAGTTCGAGCGCAAAGGAGATTTTAGGCGTAAATATGACAATGACCCTGATATCGTGTACGGAAGAAGCTTTGATGATGAGGAGATGTCCATTGAAAAGATTGACGGTCCTATCGGTGAGGTTACAATAAAGGGCAAGATTCTTACGGTTGAATCCCGCGAAATCAGAAACGAAAAGACCATCATTATGTTTGCGGTTACTGATTTCACAGACACCATCATGCTCAAGCTCTTTGCCAGAAATGATGACGTAGCAGATATTCTTGCATATATTGCCCCGGGCAACTTTGTTAAGGCAAAGGGAGTTGTGACTGTAGATAAATATGACAGTGATTTGTCAATAAGCTCAATAGTCGGACTTAAAAAGATACCTGATTTTACATCAAAGAGGGAGGATACTGCTGCTGAAAAACGTGTTGAGCTTCACTGTCACACCAAGATGAGTGACATGGATGGCGTGTCTGACGTAAAGGATATTGTGAAATGTGCAATGCGCTGGGGACACAAGGCCATTGCTATTACGGACCACGGTGATGTGCAGGCATTCCCTGACGCTAACCATACTGTGGATGACAAATTCAAGGTCATTTACGGTGTGGAAGCATATCTGGTCGATGATACAAAGGATATTGTGGAGAATGCAGCCGGTCAGTCGCTGGATGACAAGTACGTGGTATTTGATATAGAGACAACAGGCTTTTCTCCGGAAAAGAATAAAATCATAGAAATAGGTGCGGTGAAGGTCATCGGTGGCGAGATTGTAGACCGCTATTCCACATTTATAAACCCTGAGGTACCTATTCCGTTCAGGATTGAGGAGCTCACCTCGATAAGGGATGACATGGTTATCACATCGCCAACAGTGGATGTCATACTGCCACAGTTTATGGAGTTTTGCAAGGATTGCATCATGGTTGCCCACAATGCTGACTTTGATATGAGCTTTATAAAGCGAAACTGCGCATTGCTTGGCATGGAGTATAATCCTACAATTGTTGACACGGTGGCTCTTGCGAGAGTGCTTCTGCCACAGCTAAACAGATTTAAGCTGGATACAGTGGCCAAGGCTCTAAACATCTCGCTTGACCATCATCACAGAGCGGTGGATGATGCCGCATGTACCGCAGAAATATTTGTCAAATTCATAGAAAAGCTAAAGGACAGGGGCATATCAAGCTTAGATGAGGTAAATGCCCTGGCAAAATCATCTGTTGAGATGATAAGGAAGATGCCTACATACCATGCCATCATTCTTGCAACCTGTGACCAGGGGCGTACCAATCTCTACAGGCTTATCTCACTGTCACACATCAAGTATTATAATAAGAGACCGAGAATACCAAAATCAGAATTTAACAAGTATCGTGATGGGCTTTTAATAGGCTCAGCCTGTGAGGCAGGAGAGCTTTACAGAGCTATTTTAAACGGAAGACCACAGGAGGAAATCACAAGACTTGTGAATTTCTATGATTACCTGGAGATACAGCCTCTTGGCAACAACGCATTTATGATACGTGACGAGGATTCCGATATTGCTTCAAACGATGACCTTATCGATATAAATAAGCGAATCGTAAAGCTTGGAGAGGAATTTGGGAAGCTGGTTGTTGCAACCTGTGACGTACATTTCTTAAATCCCGAGGACGAGGTATACCGTCGTATTATCATGGCCGGTAAGGGCTTTAAGGATGCAGATGAGCAGGCTCCGCTTTACTTAAGGACCACAGAGGAAATGCTAAAGGAGTTTGAATATCTCGGAAGCAAAAAGGCTGAGGAGGTAGTCATCACCAATACCAATAAGATAGCAGACATGTGTGAGCGTATCTCACCGGTCAGACCTGATAAATGTCCGCCGGTTATCGAAAACTCTGACGGCATGCTTCGTGAAATCTGCTATAACAAGGCAAACAGGATGTACGGAGATCCGCTGCCGCCGATAGTTAAGGAGCGTCTTGACAGAGAACTTAACTCTATTATTTCAAACGGCTATGCCGTAATGTACATCATCGCACAGAAGCTTGTGTGGAAATCAAATGAGGACGGCTACCTGGTTGGCTCGCGAGGCTCCGTAGGAAGCTCATTTGTCGCAACTATGTCAGGTATCACAGAGGTTAATCCGCTGCATGCTCACTATTTGTGTACACACTGCAAATACAGTGATTTTGATTCACCAGAGGTACAGGCATTTTCAGGCCGTGGTGGCTGTGATATGCCGGATAAGCTCTGTCCAAAGTGCGGCAGACCTTTAAGTAAGGAGGGCTTTGATATTCCGTTTGAGACCTTCCTCGGTTTCAAGGGAAACAAGGAGCCGGATATCGATCTGAACTTCTCCGGTGAGTACCAGTCAAAGGCACACAAATATACCGAGGTTATTTTCGGAGAGGGCCAGACCTTTAAAGCCGGAACCATAGGTACACTTGCTGACAAGACCGCATTTGGATACATTAAAAACTATTATGAGGAGCGCGGTGTCAGAAAACGGAACTGCGAGATAGACAGGATAGTGCAGGGCTGTGTCGGTGTGCGCCGTACTACGGGACAGCATCCGGGTGGTATAGTCGTGCTGCCGATGGGTGAGGAGATTAATACCTTTACTCCTGTACAGCATCCTGCGAATGATATGACCGTTGACATCACGACAACGCATTTTGACTACCATTCAATCGACCACAACCTGTTAAAGCTCGATATACTCGGACACGATGATCCTACCATGATTCGTATGCTACAGGATCTGACAGGTGTTGACCCAACAAAGATTCCGCTTGACGACAAGGCTGTCATGTCACTGTTTCAGAACACCTCCGCTTTAGGCATAGAGCCTGAGGATATCGATGGATGTCCGCTTGGAGCTTTAGGTATACCGGAGTTTGGTACCGATTTTGCCATGGGCATGCTCCTTGATACAAAGCCAAAGGAGTTTTCTGACCTCATTCGTATCGCCGGATTATCACACGGTACCGATGTATGGCTTGGCAATGCACAGACTCTTATCGAGGAAGGCACAGCTACCATTTCAACCTGTATCTGTACCAGAGATGATATTATGACATATCTGATTTCCATGGGACTTGAATCTGAGGAAGCCTTCAACATCATGGAGAAAGTGCGAAAGGGCATTATTGCCAAGGGCAAATGCCCTCAGTGGCCACAGTGGAAGGAGGATATGAAGGCACACGGTGTGCCTGACTGGTATATCTGGTCATGCGAGAAAATCAAGTACATGTTCCCTAAGGCCCATGCTGCGGCATATGTTATGATGGCATGGAGAATCGCCTACTGTAAGGTTTTCTATCCTCTTGCATACTACGCAGCATACTTTTCAATCCGTGCCACAGGCTTTTCATATGAGCTTATGTGTCAGGGAAAGGACCGACTCGAAAACTACATGAAGGACTATAAGAAAAGAAAAGACACGCTGTCAAACAAGGAGCAGGATGTATTTAAGGACATGCGTATCGTACAGGAGATGTATGCCAGAGGCTTTGATTTCATGCCTCTTGATATATACAGGGCTCACCCTAACCGTTTCCAGATAATTGACGGTAAGCTCATGCCGGCCATAAACAGTATTGACGGACTGGGCGACAATGCCGCTATTTATATTTCGGAAGCGGCAAAGGACGGACCATTCCTCTCAAAGGATGATTTCAGGGAGAGAACTCATGTATCGCGAACAGCCGTAGACCTCATGTCAGATTTGGGACTGCTTGGTTCACTGCCGGAGTCAAACCAGCTTTCACTTTTCGATTT
>OHET01000808.1_pt1 | contig 10659 bp, 9 predicted proteins | sample 1567351 | NCBI WGS metagenome assembly OHET01 (sample SAMEA3879529, study PRJEB24766) | human gut metagenome | biome: human-associated habitat; feature: feces | place: USA | collected 1985/1987
GATTCCCCGTGGCGTTGGAGCAATACCTGAAGGACAACCCCGGCGTGGCGCGGATCGTGCTGTGCCTGGATAATGACGGGCCGGGACGGACGGCATCCGCAGCCATTCAAAAGAAACTTTCCGAGTATGAGGTCATCGACAACCCACCCCACCGCGGAAAGGACTACAACGACCAGCTCCAGATGGTGAAAGGAATCAGCGGCAGGGTAAGAACCCGTGGCGGCGAGGTGCGCTGATTTTCTTTTTCGGCTGGTTTAGGACTGCAAGCGGCCTGCGGCTGCTTTGCAGTCGCAAGCATAGCATTTTGACATCAAAATGCGCTTGTTAAGGGGTAAACCCCTTAATATCCCCACTTCAACAGGAAAGGAGCCTCCGATGAAACGCAACAATGTCAAGCAAATTACCATTCGCCTGACCGCTGACGAATACGCCCATGTCAAGCAGCTTTCCAAGGACAGCGGCTTGAAAATGGAGCCTGCGATTCGGCGGCTTATCATGGGCGTGAACCTGCGTCCCCGTCCGCCTGATGAACTGCCGGAGCTGCTGCGTCAGCTTTCCGGCATCGGCACAAATATCAACCAAATCGCCAAAGTCGCCAATGCCTCCGGCTATGTCCGCAAGGAGGACATTCAAAGCATCATGGAAATGCAAGCGGCATTGTGGAGGGCGGTGAAGCGGGGGTAATGGCTGTTACCAAAGTTTTTGCCATCCGCGTCCGGTTAGATGACCGTGTGCGCTACATCACAGACGGAGAAAAGACCTCGCTGGCGTCCGGCATCACCTACATCTCTAATCCCGAAAAGACGGAGCAATTCTTTTTCACTTCTGCCCTGAATTGCAGCAGCGTGGACACCGTCCTTTCTGAAATGATGGAAACCAAGCAGCAGTTTGGCAAAATGGGCGGCGTCCTCGGCTACCATTTCATCCAATCCTTTCAACCGGGGGAGGTCACACCAGAGCAGGCGCACGCTATTGGGCTGGAATTTGCTAAGCGGTTGTTTGGTAAACGGTATGAGGTTGTTATCAGCACCCATTTGAATAAGCACCACCTGCATAATCATCTGGTGGTCAATTCTGTGTCCTGTATAGACGGGCAGAAATACCATTCCAGCCCGGAAAGTTACTACAACGATGTGCGCGGCACTTCGGACGCGCTATGCCGGGAGAATGATTTATCCGTCATCACCCCGCAGGGCAAGGGCAAGGGCAAGCATTACGCTGAGTGGAAGGCGGAGCAGGGCGGCAAGCCCACGGTGCGCGGCGTGATCTGCGCCGACATTGACGCCATCATCCACCAAGCCTACACCTACGATACCTTTCTCATGCTGCTGCGAAAGAACGGCTACGAGGTACGCCGCAGCCCCAACCGGAAATACACCACGGTCAAGCCCCCCGGCGCAAAGCGGGCGATCCGCCTGGACAGCTTGGGTGAGGGCTACACCGAAGCGGATATTATGGCGCGACTTTCCAAGCAACGGCACGGCGGCATGGCCCCGCTGATCATCGCCCATACCGTCAAGCGTTACCGCATGAAAGGCAAGCTGGCCACTGTCCGAAAAAAGAAGATTACCGGCTTTCACGCACTCTACCTCCGCTACCTCTATCTGCTGCGTGGGGGCAGGCGGAAGAAGCTTCCGCCCAAGCTGCCCTTTTCCGTCAAGCGGGAGGTCATTCATTTGGAGCGGTATGAGCAGCAATTCAAATACCTTTTATCAAGCGGGATCACTACCGAAACGGAGCTGGAGCAGCGTATCCGTGTGCTGGAGTGGGACATCCGCTTGCTGGAGGAACAGAGAAAACCACTTTATCAGGAAAGGAGGAATACCAACGATGAAGAAGCACAAGCCAAGTACAGCGCGGAGATCCAACAGCAGACTGCCGCCCTGCGTGAAAAGCGCGGGGAGCTGCGTCTGTGCCGCAGGATACAATCGGACATTCCGCGGGTATCCCAACAGTGCCAGCAGGCGCAGGCTGAACGGCAGGAAAATCTAAAGAACAAGGAGGAACACGAGCATGAGTACCAACGGTGAAACCGCTGACCTGATGGTGCGTGAGGGCATCCAGATCACCGAGAGCGCCCTCAAGCTGGCAGGGCTGGGGGCGAAAAACCTTGCCGCCCTGTTGATTGCCCTTGCCAACGACAATCAGAAGCTCGCAGGTAAGACCAACCTCAAGCGCCTGATCCACGACGGCGAGGAGCTGACGATCTTTTCCGTCAAGCAGGAGGACTTGAAGGGCTTTCAGATGGAAGCCAAACGCTATGGCGTCCTGTTTTACCCCATCGTCAATAAGGTGGAAAAGACCGGGACGGTAGAAATTATGGCAAAAGCCAAGGACGCCAAGCAGATCAACCGCATTTTTGAACGCATGGGCTATCCCGCCCCGGTGAAGGAGGATACTGCCGCAAAAAAAGAGAACGCCTGCGCTCCGTCCGAGAACAGCTCCAAGGAGCGCGGGACTGGTGCGAGAGCGTCTACGGAACCGGCTGCGGAGAAGGCTGATGCCCGCCCCTCTGTCCGCAGCCGCCTGATGGCACTGCAAGCCGCGGCAGAACGGGATGGCACAGCTCCCACCAAGGACACCGTGCGGGAAGCCATTCAAAAGGCTATGCCTACGCGGGAATAAATTGATTTTGAGAAGGAGAAATGAACATGGCAAAGTTAGACGATTTGATCCAGCAGAAGCAGCAGAGGGACGAGGACTGGAAGGCAAAGAAAACAGCGGAGCGCGAGGAATTGGGGCAGCTATCCGACGATGCGGTCATGCACGTCACCACTATCTGGACACGCAGGCCATCAACCCGCGATACAGCGCATCCAATGTGCTGCTGGCAATGGCGCAGAACCCGGAGATCACCTACATCAACAGTCTGGAGGTGTGGAACCGACTGGGGCGCAGCGTCAACCGTGACGAGAACGGCATGAAGATTCGCGTGTCGGATACCTATGTGAAGGACGGGCGAGAGTATCACGGCTATAAGATCGGGCGTGTGTTCGACATTTCCCAGACCCACGGCAAGGCCGGTGTTCCGGCGCTGAGCCTGAAAGACAATACACCGGAAATGGACGCCGCCCTGCGCCGATTGCTGGACAGCTCCCCCGTTCCCGTGGTCACCAGCAGCACCATGTACCAGGACGCCGTTTATGATCCTAAGACGCAGAGCATTACGGTATCCAGCCGCCTAATCGACAGCAAGATCTTTGCGGCGCTCTCCCGCGAGATCGTCCACGCCGGTATCCATGACCACGGACGCTATCCCTACTATACCCGCGAGGACTGCGCCATGGATGCCGAGAGCGTCAGCTATATGCTCTGCCGCAATTTCGGCGTAGAGGTCCCGCAGCCCGATGTGAGCCGCGTGGGGCAGGTGTTTGACGGTATGGAGGTGCAGGATCGCCGCGGCGTGGTGGACAGCCTGCAAAAGTATTTCCGTAAGCTGCAAAATGATATTCAGCGTGAGATCTCTCCGCAGGATCGCAAGCAGCCGGAGCAGAACCGGCCCGTTCGCTGAGGAAGGAGGACGAAGCGTGAAAAAGAAAGTTTCGTTTGCTCTCTGCGCGGCGCTGATGCTGTGCAGCATGAGTGTCGCGGCGCTGGCCGCAGAGCCCATGACAGAAGCCGATACGGTATCCACAATGATCTCTACCGCAGATACACTCCCCAGCGTTTCCGCCTATCCCGCCGAGGTCAGAGCCAGCGAGGAAAACGGCGTCTATCGTTTGGAAAAGGTCTACTACCTGACCGCGAAGGACGATCCCGCCACGATCCCCACCGCTGACTTTGAGCGCGAGGGCCGCACCTATACGCTCCTTGATTTGCTGAAAAATGACCAGACAGAAACGGACACGCGGGAGCATATCGAGGTGGTCACGCTGGAGAGCAAGACCAAAGATATGGCGGAAATTCTGAAAATGCTGGAGCCGAAGCTGGAGGTCAAGACCGAGGACGGCTATGAGGGCGTCCTGTCCCTTGACCATACTACCATTCAAGTGGAGGCGGTGGGCTACGGCACCAGCAGCCGCACGGTGACGGCGGAGCGCACCTATCCCAACCTCTCAGACGCGGATGTGTCCCTTGTTCCCAAGTCCGTGAACGAAAATGGCCGCACCCTGACTCTTGCCGATGTAAGCTGGCAGGAGGCCGCTGTCGATCCCACGGACGGCTATGACATTCCCATTCGCTATACCGCTGTGGCAAACTACACCGGCACTGCCACCAGCAAATATGCCACCGGCTACACCGTCACGGCGGACTATAAGGGTGACGTCACCCGCACAAGCTGTGATACAGTGGTCTACACCGCAGTCTTTTCCAGCGTCGGCGCTGCGGCATCGGCAAAGAGCGGTGTTGATTTTAACTGGCTGTGGCTGCTGCTCCCCGTGGGAGCGGCGGCGCTGGGCGGCTGCGGCTACGCCGGTTACAAAGGCTACAAGCACTACATCAATAAGAAAAGAGGGTACGCCGCATGAGAAAATATCTGACCACGCTGCTGGCCGCCTGCTGTATGCTGGCGGCTTTTTCCATGCCTGCATCGGCATTGGAGTATCACTTTGACGGCCCGGACGCAGGGCTGTTCGGACGCCCCACCTCGGACGATACGATTTATGTCACGATGGACAAGCCCGTGAATACCGACCGCAGTAAAAACGCCGCCTATATCCCACCTGCCTTTGGCTCTCCCACCTCCTACACCTTGAACGCCGGAGAACTGCTGACGCCAAACCTTGTGAGCGGTTCGGCCACGGGAGCGGTCAACGGCACAGGCGGTGTGACCGTTCTGCCGCCCTCCGCTTCCGGCAGCACCGCTGGTGGAAATACCGGTTCCTACACGCTGGTGAAGTACACCGCGGTCACGAAAGACCTCTATTACAGCGGCGGCTACCTCGGTACACTGAAAATCCCCACCCTCGGTCTGTCTGTCAAGGTGTATCAGGGGACGGACGCGGACGCGCTCCGCAAGGGCGCGGGCCATTTTGCCAGCACCTCCATTTGGGAGGGGAATGTCGCCATCGCCGGTCACAACCGTGGCGTCAACAATCACTTTGGCAAAATTCACACCCTTGACATTGGCGACACCATCAAGCTGACCACCCAGCTCGGCACACGCAGCTATGAGGTGTACTCTGTCAGTAAGATCGGCGTGGACGATACCAGCGTTTTGAGCGACAGTACGGAGAACATCATCACCCTTGTCACCTGTGTGATGAATCAGCCGGATTACCGCTGGTGTGTGCAAGCGCGAGAAAAATAACGATTGCTTTTGTGATAAAATTCTGATAAAATTACGATAGGAGTGATAGAATAGTTATGATAAAATAACGCCATAAGAATTTGACTTGCTTGGGAGGTGTCAGTATGATCACGATTCGGCCGGTATCAGATTTGCGAAATAAATTTACAGAGATCGAAGACTGCGTCAAAAGCGGAAAGCCTGTTTATCTCACCAAAAACGGATATGGTTCTATGGTCGTTATGAGTATTGAGCAGTATTCTGCATTGACTGACGATGTAGAACTGAAACTGGATGAGGCAGACCGTGCAGCGGATTCCAGCGATGTTCGCTATTCCGGGGACGAGGTATTCAAGCGCGTGAGAGGACGGATTCATGGACGGAAAGCATTATAAGCTGAGAATCCTGCCGCTCTTTGAAGATGACTTGAATGAAATCGTGGACTATATCAGTGTTCGGCTTCAAAACCCAATCGCAGCTGAAGATTTTGTCGATGCGGTAGAAAACGCAATTCAAGATCGTCTTTCCTGTGCAGAAGCATTCGAGCCATACCACTCTGCGAAAGAGCGCAGGTATCCCTATTACCGAATCCAAGTCAAGAACTATACCATCTTTTATGTAGTGATTGGCGACACGATAGAAGTACGCCGTATCGTTTATAGCCGCCGAGATTTAAGCAAGCAAATTTAAGTCATAAATCCGCTCTGAAAAATCAGGGCGGATTTTTTGACACACGGCGGTATCCGCGATACCATGAACCCATCAAAGGATTTGGAGGTACACACCATGAAGCGAGGAAGTTTTGCAGCCGGTTTTCTTACCTGCCTGCTGGTGGTGGGCGTCACCACCACGGCCTATGCCGCCGGGATCATGGCGGAGCGCAGTCACCATCGCGTTGTCGTAGATGGAAAAGAAGTGCAGATGGAAGCTTACCGTATCAAAGGCAACAACTACGTCAAGCTCCGGGACATGGGCGAGGCAGTGGGATTCGAGGTCTATTGGGACAGCGTTAACGGTTGTGTGCAGGTGGAAAGCGGCAAGCCCTACACCGGCAAAGCGCCTGCAAAGGCAGAACCCGATAAACCGGAATCGCATCCAGAATCCACAGCCCCTACCAATGATGCCGATGTGGATGCAATGAAACAGGACATCGTGGACCGTACCAATGCACTCCGTAAGGAAAACGGCATTGCAGCCCTGACCACCAGCGACAAGCTCATGCAGGCGGCGCAGGTGCGAGCCGATGAAATGGCCGCCAACACGGTCTATTCCCACACCAGACCGGATGGCCGGAACTTCAATACGGTCACGGACTGCCCGTACATGGCGGAAAACATCCATCGGATCGCCACACGTTACCTTTCCCAACATGATGTGAGCCTCGCGGAAGCGGCAGTCGATGGCTGGGCCAATTCCGAGACGCATCTGCGGAATATACGCAATGAACGCCTAAACGCTATCGGTGTGGGCATTGCCAAGGGCATCAATGCTGCCGGAGAGGAAAGCTGGTACTGCGTTCAGCTCTTTCTCTACGATGGATGTGTGATCTCACAGGTAGATATACCTATTATGAACAAGTAAATATCCCTTTTCTGAAAGAGCAGGTCGTGTTATACGGCCTGCTTTTCTATTATGAAAATGTGAAAGGAAATCAGTGTATGAAAACATGGAAAACACGGATCTTGTCAGCGATGTTGGCTCTTTTGACCTTGCTGACCCTGTTGCCCACCTCCGCTTTGGCAGCTTCCGGCAGCGGAACGGGCATCAAAGCAACCACAGACCCCAACCTCTGGTCTACCCGCCTGACCTCCACCGGCCAGCAATATTCCTACCGCCCGCCTATGGCTGCTGGAAAACAGCTCTATTGCATGGATCTCGGCTATTCCTATCGGTACGGGACAGCCAGTTTTTTGAACAGCTACACCTACCAAAGTGCCACCGGCGCGGACGCAGATGCCCTGTGGGAAAAAGCTGTTGCCAAGACCGGACTGGGCGAGATGGATGCCATCACCAAGGAAAACGTCAAGTGGATGATGTCCTATATCGCTGATTATACCGGCGACATCCCCGGCAGCTTGTTTATGGCCTTGCAGACCTACATCTGGGATCATCAAAGCGATAAATCCGCAGGCGGCGATACCTCCGGCGACATTGATGCCGGTGGCTTTGCCAACGCCGACACCTATGAAACCTATGTTGGCTATTACAACTGGATGCTGGCGCAGAAAGCTAAGGAGGATGCGGAACTTCAGAAACAGATCGAGGAATATGCCGCGCAGGGCAAGCAGGCATCCATCGTGGAGGACGTGTCTGGCAAGTGGGCCGTTCTTGCCACTTCCGGAACCGCTGGCCGCCAGAGCTTCTTTGCCTATCACGCAGCTCGTAAGGTTGTGACGGATGATAAGCCGGAAGGCGGTGACAATCCGCCTCCTCCCGTTGCCGGTGATGGCGACATCACGTTCAAGAAGGTGATTGCCGGGACTACCCATGGTTTGGATGGCGCTGTGTTCAACATCTACCGCGACGGTCAGATCGTCGGCAGTGATGTGACCAAAAACGGCGGCATTATCGAGGTAAAGGATGTCACCAAGGGTCTGTGGACATTCGTGGAGGTGGAAGCTCCGGAGGGTTATGCCCTGGACCCCACCCCTCACAGCGTCTATGTGGACGTGACCGATGGCGACAAGCAGTACACTGTTTCCGCAAGCAACAGCCCTCTGCCCAGCCTTAAAATCACCAAGGCAGATGCCCAGACCTTCGCCAAGGTCAAGGCGACCTTTCTGGTGGAATCCCTGACCGGCAGCTACTCCACCACCGTCACCGTGGACGGTGAAAAGACACTGCCCGATCTCCAGCCCGGTGTGTACCGCGTTACCGAGCAGTCTGTGGAGGAGCCGTATATCAAGACCAGCACTCATCAGGACATCGCCCTGCTGGCCGGTGCCGGTACTGTGGAGGCCGCCTTCACCAACTATGTAAAACCCGGTTTGGAGATCCTGAAGAAAAATATTGCCACCGGGGAACCCATTGCCCATGTGACCTACAAAATTGAGCAGATCGACGGCAGCTACTCCACCTCCGCAACCACGGACGGCGCGGGACGTATTTTCTTGGCGAATATCCCTGTGGGCAGCTACAAGGTCACGGAGGTCAATGTTCCCTCCGATGTGATCCTCTGCGATATTCCCCAGACGATTGCCCTCGGTCCCGGCGAGACCCGCACGGTGACGTTCTTCAACGCCATGAAGCCTTCTTTGAAAATCATCAAGCGGTGCGAAGTTACCAAAGATCCCATCCCCAACACCAAGTTCCACATCTGGTGGGCATCGGACAACACAAGCACCGGCGCCATGAATGACCTCGGCAGCTTTTACACGGATGACCATGGCGAGATCATCTTCACGGGCGATGCCCTCAAGAGCGGCTGGTATAAAGTGACAGAGGAGGCCCCGGCATCCGGATTCGCCCCCGCTGACGAACCGACCCAGGAGTTCTATCTGGCTGGCAACGAAAACGCGGTCAAAATCTGGGAGAATCGCCCCCTCAGCGCGCTGGTGGTATTCAAGTATGATGAAAAAACCGGCGCGGCCTTACAGGGAGCGGAGTTCCAGATCCGCTATCTGGGCGGCACTTCCGGTACGGGCGGTACCGTCATCGGCACCTACACCACTTCGGAAAATGGCTCCATCATCCTCACCCGCCTGAAAGCGGGCACCTATATCGTGGAAGAAACCAAAGCCAGTCCGTTTTATTCCATCGACACGCCGCCCCAGACCGTGCTGCTGAGCGGTAAGGATCAGGATGTGGTGACGCTCCGGTTCGGCAACCAGCCTTACGGCTCCGTCCTCATCAAGAAGCTGGCGGATGATGCCAGCAAAACGCCGCTGGCGGGCGCAACCTTCCTCGTCACCGACGATAAGGGTACGTTCATCGGCACCGCTAACGGTGAGTTCACCACGGACAAGTCCGGAGCCATCCAACTCCCTAAGCTGCCTGCCGGTACGACCATCGTGGCAAAGGAAATTCGTCCCCCGGAGGGGTACGCATTGGACGGCACACCCCAGACTATTACGGTACAGGCGGGTGAAAACGCGCCTCTGACGTTCTACGATAAGCCCCTCTGCAACCTGACCATTCTGAAGCGGGACGCGCTGACAAAGAAACCTCTGGCAAAGGCGGAGTTCATTGTGAAGGACAGTGAGGGCAAGCCCATTGGAACAGACAACGGACGGTTCGTCACCGGCTCTGACGGTACTGTGACCATTACTGCCCTGAATCCCAATGCCACCATTATCGTGTCTGAGGATAAAGCACCCATCGGCTATATCAAGGATGAGACGCCCAAAACCATTGTGGTTAGGAGCGGTGTCCCCAACAGCCTGACCTTTGACAACGAACCTTCTACCACGTTGGTGATCCACAAATATATCGAAGGAACGGAGAACGAGCCGCTTTCTGGTGTTGCCTTCAAGGTAGTGGATGGCAGCGGCGCTGCCGTTGGCCCCGATGACGGCGTGTATTACACGGACAAGGCGGGTGAGATCGTTTTGAATGGTCTGGAACCCGGCACTACCGTAGTTGCCCGTGAGATCAAATCTGTGGATGGATTCGTGCTGGACGGCACACCCCAGGACATTCTCATCAAGGCAGGGACGGTGCAAAATCTGACCTTCTGGAACAAGCGTCAGGGCACACTTATTATCAACAAGCTGGACGCTGTGACGAAGAAACCGCTGGAGGGTGTGACCTTCAAAATTACTATGGCGAATGGCGAGTTCGTCCCCGACGAAAACGGAAAAATCAGCTCCAACGGTCTGTACTATACCGACGAAAACGGGCAGATCATTCTCAAGGGCGTCACCGGCACACTGGTGGTGACAGAGGAAAAATCTATCTCCGGCTACACCATCGAAGAAAACACCCGCACCCAGACCGTGGTGATCAATCCTAATGACACCCAAACGCTCCACTTTTACAACGATCCTGTGGGCGGCGTGGAGATTATCAAGGTCAACGAGGATAACCACAGTGAGCGCATCCCCAATACGACCTTTGAGATCCGCAAGGTGGACGATGCCTTGGTGGATACCGTTACGACGGACAAAAATGGCCGTGTGTTCGTGGCTCTGGAGGATGGCAGCTACTATGCAAAAGAGGTCACATCGAACAAATCGTTCCGGCTGGATGATACGCCCCACTATTTTGAGATCAAGGACGGCAAGCATGTGGCGCTTCAGGTGACCAACAAAAAGCTCAGCGGCATCGTTATCTACAAGATCGACAGCGCCACAGGCGATGGGATCTACGGGGTGAAGTTTGTTCTCTATGACGCGGACAAAAAGCCCATCGGGGAGTACACCTCGGATGACCGGGGATATATCTACATCGACGAGATCCCCGGCGGGCTGAGCGGCCGTTTCTACCTGCGA
>OHET01000815.1_pt1 | contig 10585 bp, 8 predicted proteins | sample 1567351 | NCBI WGS metagenome assembly OHET01 (sample SAMEA3879529, study PRJEB24766) | human gut metagenome | biome: human-associated habitat; feature: feces | place: USA | collected 1985/1987
TTAGCTGGCTAATTATGCAAAATGTCATGCAAATGCCACAAACTTACGCTATAATATACAAGTACAATAGGCTTTTAACTTCAAGGAAACGAGGAATCTACTATGAAGATATTAAAAATATTATGTTGTATGGCAGCCGTCTGCCTCACAGCCTTCAGCCTGAGCGGCTGCAGTCTGCAAAAGTCTGATAACAGTCTTGGCAGCGGCATAATCAGCATCCCCACCTATGCAGTCAAGGCTCCGACAGCAGGCAAGCTCATAGGTCTTATCAGCGAAAAGGGCGAGCGCATCAGCAAGGGCCAGCCGCTTTTTGCTATCGGTGACGCAAAGCTGGATAAGCAGGTTAAGGACCTGGCAACGCAGGTTGCCAAGGCCGAAGCAGATTTAAAGCGTATGCAGCAGGGCACGCCGACGGCAGCACCGGTTGCTGACACTTCTCTGGCGCAGGCCAACGTAGCGGCGGCACAGCAAAAAGCCGCTAAGATGAACAGTCTGCTGGCGCAGGGCGCAGTTTCACGCAATCAGGCACAGGCTGCCCAGGACGAGCTGCAGCGCGCTATCGCACAGCTGCAGGCAGCAAGCAGCGTAAGCGTCAGCTTCAAGCCAGCTTCTCCGGCAGAAATCGATGCACAGCAAAAGCTCATTGTACAGCTCAAGGCACAGCAAGCCGCTGCAATAGCACAGCAGGAAAAAAATGAAGGCAACAGCCCCTGCACCGGCATCATTACCGATTTGCAGGCTGCCAACAACGCTACCGTACAAAAGGATCAGTTAATCCTGCACATCAAAGCCGTTGATACCTGCAATATAACGCTGAATGTCAGCGCAGCACAGGCCAAGGAGCTTAAGGCAGGCATGCAGGTAAGCATTAAGGCCGCCGAAACACCTGCACCCTTCAGTGGCAAGATAAGCAGCATTGACGGCACCAAAATCACTGTTACTTCAGACCAGAAGCCGGAAGATCTTAAGGACGGTGTAAAGGTAGAAGTCAGCTTAGCAGCTTAAGCTACCTATATCCAAACCAATAAATACCACGCAAGGAGATTCATATGCTTAACCAATTTTCACGCACAGAGCTGCTCTTCGGCAGTGAAGCAATTACGCGTCTGCAAAATGCCCATGTCGCTATTTTCGGTATCGGCGGCGTAGGCGGTTATACAGTCGAAGCACTTGCCCGCAGCGGTGTAGGCAGCTTTGACCTCATTGATAACGATACCGTTGCTCTCACCAATCTCAATCGTCAGATTATCGCTACCCTTGATACTGTCGGCCAGCCTAAGGTTGAAGTCATGGCCAAACGTATTGCGAGTATCAACCCCGATGCCAAAGTAAATTGCCGCCAATGCTTCTTTTTGCCGGAAAATGCTGATGAATTTCCGTTTGAAGAGTATGATTATATAGTTGACGCGGTTGATACGGTCACAGCAAAGATTGCGCTTGTCATGAAGGCACAGGAGAAAAATGTCCCTATCATAAGCAGTATGGGAGCGGGAAATAAGCTGGATGCAAGTGCATTTAAGGTGGCTGATATATATAAGACCAGCATGTGTCCTCTTGCAAAGGTCATGCGTCGTGAGCTTAAAAAACGTGGCGTGAAAAAGCTCAAGGTGGTATACTCTGAGGAGAAGCCTACAAGACCGATAGAGGATATGTCTATAAGCTGCAGAACCAACTGCATCTGCCCGCCGGGTGCCGAACACAAGTGCACGCAGCGCAGGGATATTCCAGGAAGCCTTGCATTTGTACCATCAGTGGCAGGACTTATCATCGCGGGCGAGGTGGTACAGGACATAGCCTTTGACAGGGTATGATAAAGAATACAATTACGAAAAGAGAGGAATAAAAATGCCAGTATTTGATTTTAGCGATACACCGGTAGCAAACGAGCATCCGGAGTGTACATATGAGACATTTCATTCGACAGAGACCAAGGCATCGGCCGATAAACCGATTGTTGTGATAGACAATAAGCAAAAGGAGTGGGCGCACCATGCGCTCGGTATGTTTACAAATCCGATAAAGCGTACATCCTTTGAATTTGAGGATGGTGATGGGGTGACCAGTGCAGATATCCTGCGCATTGATTCCCGCTTCGTTAGCCTTTTTAAGTGGCTTGGCGAAAATCACATAAAAGTACAGCTTTCAGGAGCCAATACACCTGACGGATACGCAGTATACAGGGTGAGGGAGGTGTCTCTCGGCAGAGGCACAAAGCTATCTGCAGAGGACGGATTCCTGCAGTATATGATGGAAAGGCTCTTTGCCAGCACCATGCCTGAGGATGAACCTGACCTCGATGATTACGAGGAAGAGGGCGACAGCATGAAGCTCACCAGTATACAGAGCATCACAGATTTCATGACCTGTGCAGGCCGTACACTGCCTGACAATATACTGCTGTGGGCCAGAAGAAATCTGGCAGTTGCGCGTTCAAGCGAGGTATCACCTGAGGAGAGACGCCATGCGCAGAGAGCACTTTCCATCATGATGAATATCCAGTGGAAGGGAAATTATTTTGAGGCAATTGACCCTGTGGAGGCAAGGCGCATACTCGATGAGGAACTCTATGGCATGGAGAGCGTGAAGCAGAGAATCATTGAGACCATTATCCAGATAAACAGGACTCATACACTCCCTGCCTACGGACTGCTGCTCTGTGGACCGGCAGGAACCGGAAAGTCACAGATTGCATATGCTGTTGCACGTATACTCAAGCTTCCATGGACCACACTCGATATGAGCTCCATAAATGATGCAGAGCAGCTCACAGGAAGCTCAAGAATCTATTCAAACGCAAAGCCGGGAATCATTATGGAGGCATTTTCACAGGCGGGAGAGTCAAATCTTGTATTTATCATCAATGAGCTCGACAAGGCCTCAAGCAAAAACGGCAATGGAAATCCGGCAGATGTGCTTTTGACACTGCTTGACAATCTGGGCTTTACAGACAACTATATGGAGTGTATGGTGCCGACCGTCGGAGTATATCCGATTGCAACAGCCAATGATAAATCCCAGATTTCTGCACCGCTTATGTCACGTTTTGCAGTGATTGATATTCCGGACTATACCGATGAAGAGAAGAAAGTCATCTTCCAGAGATTTGCTCTGCGCAAGGTATTTGAGCGAATGGGAATGAAGGAGGAGGAGTGCATTCTCACAGAGGACGGACTTGATGCAGTGATTAAGCTTCACGAGAACACATCGGGCATAAGAGATCTCGAGCAGGCTGCAGAGCATCTGGCAGCAAATGCACTTTATCAGATAGAGGTTGATAAGGTAAAGCAGGTGGTATTTGACGCTGAGGCTGTTTTTGAGCTTTTAGGCTAGCAGGATATATTACGGATACAGGAATTGTTACGAAAATAAAAGGAGATTGTCAGGATGAGAGAATTTGGAAAATCCAGAAAATTAGATAATGTGCTTTATGATGTAAGAGGACCGGTGGTGGATGAGGCGGCCCGTATGGAGGAAAACGGCACAAATGTGTTGAAGCTCAATATAGGAAATCCTGCGCCGTTTGGCTTCAGGACACCTGATGAGGTGATATATGATATGTCTCGCCAGCTCACGGACTGTGAGGGGTATTCCAACTCCAAGGGACTTTTTTCTGCAAGAAAAGCAATCATGCAATATGCACAGCTCAAAAAGCTTCCTAATGTGACGGTTGAGGATATCTACACCGGAAACGGAGTCAGCGAGCTTATAAACTTAAGCATGTCGGCGCTTCTTGACAATGGTGATGAGGTGCTGGTGCCGGCACCGGACTATCCGCTTTGGACAGCCTGCGTTACACTTGCGGGAGGCACGGCAGTGCACTATATCTGTGATGAGCAGTCAGAGTGGTATCCGGACATAGAGGATATCAAAAAGAAGATTACAGACAAAACAAAGGCAATCGTAATAATCAACCCAAACAATCCGACAGGAGCGCTCTATCCAAGGGAGGTGCTGCAGCAGATAGTTGATGTGGCAAGAGAGCACGAGCTCATGATTTTTTCGGATGAGATATATGACAGGCTGGTGATGGATGACTATGAGCATGTGTCTATTGCGTCGCTTGCACCGGACCTCTTCTGTGTGACCTTCAGCGGTCTTTCTAAGTCACATATGATAGCAGGCTATCGTATCGGATGGATGGTTTTAAGCGGCAACAAGGCGCTCGGAAAGGACTATATTGAGGGTCTCAACATGCTCTCAAACATGCGTCTTTGCTCGAATGTTCCGGCGCAGTCGATAGTGCAGACGGCTTTAGGCGGATATCAGAGTGTAGGCGAGTATATTGTGCCGGGCGGACGAATCTATGAGCAGAGAGAGTACGTCTACAAGGCATTAAACGATATACCGGGAATTTCGGCAGTAAAGCCAAAGGCAGCATTTTACATATTCCCAAAGATTGATACTGCAAGGTTTAACATCACAAACGATGAACAGTTTGCACTCGATCTGCTTCGTGAGAAGAAGATACTCATCATCCACGGCGGCGGCTTCAACTGGGATAAGCCGGATCACTTCAGAGTGGTATATCTGCCTCGAACAGAGATACTAAAGGATGCTACAGGCAAGCTTGCAGACTTTTTGGCTTCATATAAGCAGAAATAATTATTGGCATAGATAATGATATAAAACATATAATATATAAGCTCCGGCACAGAAAACTTTTTGTTCTGACCGGAGTTTTTATATTATGCTGTAATATTTTTTAAAAGTAACCTACCTGTAACTTTACATAATGTATTATACACTTGTATCGCGGGGCGGCTGCACTTTAAAGGACAGACCGCACAGCACTCAAAAATGTATAGAGAAGAAAAGGAGAATTAAATGGAACTGCTTAGAGTAGAACACTTATCAAAAATATACGGAGCCGGAGAAAATCAGGTCAAGGCTTTGGACGATGTGTCATTGAGCGTGGAAAAGGGAGAGTTTGTGGCAATTGTCGGGGCGAGCGGCTCCGGAAAATCCACACTGCTTCATCTGCTCGGAGGTGTTGACAGGCCAACAAGCGGAAAGGTGTATATAAACGGCACTGATATTTTTGCAATGAATGATGATGAGCTTGCCATATTCAGAAGAAGACAGGTAGGCATCATTTATCAGTTTTATAATCTGATACCTATATTAAATGTGGAGGAAAACATGGCAATCCCGATGGAGCTTGATGGAAGAAAGGTGGAAAAAGCACAGATGGATGACATGCTTTTGCGCCTTGGACTTACAGAGAGACGTACTCATCTGCCAAATGAGCTCTCAGGAGGACAGCAGCAGCGCACATCTATAGGAAGAGCCCTGATTACGAGACCATCTATAGTGCTAGCGGATGAGCCGACCGGAAACCTGGATACCAAAGCCAGCAACGAGATTATGCATCTCTTAAAGACCTCAAACCGTGAGCTCAACCAGACAATCATTATGATCACACACAATATGGAGCTTGCAAAGGCGGCTGACCGCACAATAATGATAGAGGATGGTAAAATCAGATGAATTTGATGAAGACACTCACATTAAAAAACTTAAAGCTCAACAGGAAAAGAACTATTGTCACGATAGTCGGAATAATTCTTGCAACAGCGCTTTTGTCGGCGCTTGTCACACTTGTGTCAAGCTTTCAGTACAGTATGATCGAATACCAGAAGCAAAAGGGCGGCGACTTTCATGTGAAATTTTCGAATGTGAAAATGTCTGAGCTTTCGGAGTTTAAAAACAACAGAAATATTGAAAGCACATTTGAGACAATGGGAATGGGCTTTGCAAAGCTAGACGGCTGCAAGAATGAGGATAAGCCGTATGCATATGTCATGGCAACAGATGAGGCCGGCTTTGAGAGAGGCTGCTTTAACCTGATAGAGGGCCGCATGGCAAAAAATGAGGATGAGATAGTCATTCCAAGGCACTTAAAGACAAACGGACGGATCGACATAAAGGTGGGGGATGAGATAACACTTGATATCGGAAAGCGATATGATTCAAACACCGAAGGTATCATATGGGAAAACAGCGCATATGAGAATGAGGCAGAGACACTTACCGATACTGTGACAAAGCACTACAAGGTGGTAGGCATCATGGAAAGACCGGGCTATAGAATGGAGGACTATAGTGCCGCCGGATATACATTTGTCACATACTCTGATGAACTGGCAGCAATTGATAACGGCACAAAGAGTGAGGCAAGCGAAGCTGACACTACACTCACAGTGTACAGCAGATACACTAAAAAGGCTTTAAGAAACAAGGATGCTGTGACTGCAGATATAATTGGTGTGGATGAAAAGCTGTTTGAGAAAGCAAATAATTCATCTGTTGAAATGTCTGCTGAGGAGAGTGACAGGTTTCTTAAAGAGATGGAAAATGCAAAATATGATATATATATGAATGGATACCTTATAAGCTATGAGTGCGTTTTCCCGATTGACGGTTCATTTAAAGCATTGTTTACAGTGGCCGCTGTTGTGGCTTTGATAATCATACTGACATCGGTGTACTGTATCAAAAACAGCTTCAACATATCAATCACTGAAAAAATCAGGCAGTATGGTATGCTTGCAAGCGTGGGTGCTACGAGGCGCCAGATAAAAAGCAGCGTTAAGACAGAGGCTGCAATGCTTGGAGTGGTTGGTATTCCGGTGGGTACCATGAGTGGTATTTTAGCATCGCTTGTACTTGTTAAGGTGGTAAATGCGCTGTCAGCAGGCTGGCTTAACTTTGCTTTGAGCTTTCACACATCACTGCCTGCACTTATTCTTGCTGTGATACTGAGTATAGCAACCATTTATTTCTCAGCAACAGGCAGTGCAAGAAGGGCCGCAAAGGTCACACCGCTTGAAGCAATAAGAAACACAAAGGAGATTAAAATAAAGTCAGCAAAGCTTAAGACCCCGGCGATTATAGGCAGAATCTGGGGTATCGGAGGCGTTATCTCATATAAGAATATAAAGAGGAACAATAAAAAGTACAGAACCACAGTGACATCCATTGTCATCTGCTCAGTAACCTTTATTGTGATATCATACTTTATGTCTATGGCCTTTAGCGTTGTTGGGATGTCATATGCATCAGCAGATTACAATATCGGAATAAATATGTCATATAAAAAAGACATTCATATTGATATCGAAAAGCTCTCTAAGCTTGTGAGCGGTATTGAAGGAGTTGATGATTATCTGGTTGGAGCCGGCTATGATTTCGATGTCAGGAAGCCTAAGTATACAAAGGAATATGGAGAGTATTGCAGGCAGGTTTATGACAACAGTGAGGATGTCTCACAAATGTTTTTAATCACGGTTTTGGATGACAAATCGTATGATAAGTATGCGTCCGACGCAGGCATAAAAAATGCAGCTGCAGGAGCAATTCTTGTGAATAAAGGCACATTTGATGTGTATAATGAGAATAGCTTGAAATACGTCAAAAAAGAGATGGAGCTGTACAAATATAAAGCAGGAGATACAATCGAGTGCGGCTACAATGTGTATGATGATGCTTCTTCTGATGACAATACAGCAGAAGGCGATACTGAAAGCAGCACAGAGGATAACAGCGGATACGTTGACGAGGAAACAATAAATAACGGAGTCAGAAAGACTCTGGATGTAACTATTGCAGGTGTCACAGACAAGGTACCAATAGGTTATAAGGGCTACAGCAACACGCTATTGTTTATGAACCAAAAAGGCTTTGAAAGCCTATGGGCTGACGGCAAGAGTAATGAGCTCAAACCGGGACATGCGTCATATTCGGCATATGTGGTTGCAGAAAATGCAGATGAATATCAGGATACATTCGAAAAGGAGACGGAAGGAAATCCTGAGTATTCGCAGATTAGTTTTTATGTCAGCAATATGGATAAGCAGATGCGCGATGAAAAGTCACTCTTTACACTGCTTGGAGTATTTGCATACGGACTTATTGTGGTCATTGCCTTAATAGGAATCACAAATATCATCAATACCTTAAGTACCGGAATGGAGCTTAGAAGCCGTGAGTTTGCAACACTAAGAAGCATTGGAATGACAGATAAGCAGTTTGTGGGAATGGTCAGGCTCGAGAGTGTGTTTATATCTGTGAAGGCACTTGCAATAGGAGTACCGCTTGGTATTTTAATAAGCTATCTCTTATGTGTTATGATGAACAGGATGGATGATGCAATCATTTATGAGCCGCCGTATAAAGCAATTATATTGTGTATATTGGTTGTAATAATGCTGATTTATGCTATCATGAAACTATCAATGACGAAGCTTAGACACAATAACATTATTGAGACGATCAAGAATGAAAATCTGTAGGAAATGCGGGAGCTGATATGAAAAAAATACTTCTCATAGAGGACAATAAAGGAATAACAGAGGGACTGTGTGATACCTTTACAGAACCTGAATATGAGCTTTTGACAGCAGGCAGTTTAAAGGAGGCTGGGGCGCTTTTGAGTGAGCACCCCGGCCTTGTGCTGCTTGATGTGTCGCTTCCGGATGGGAACGGCTTTGATTTTTACAGCGAAAGGCTGGAAAAAGAAAGAACACCGGTAATTTTTCTTACCGCAAGGGATGAGGAAAATGATATAGTAAAGGGACTCGAGCTTGGCGCTGAGGATTACATCACAAAGCCCTTTTCAGTAAGGGGGCTTGTGGCGAGGGTAAACCGCGTGTTTTTGCGAAGGAAAAGTGATGACAGCTCATCTGTCATACACGCAGGAAGCATAAGCTATGACATGGACAAAAAGGAAGCAAGAAGGGCTGGACAGGTGATTGCTCTTTCAAGTCTTGAAAACCGTATACTTGATCTGCTTTTTACAAATCACGACAAGGCTGTGTCCAGAAATGCCGTGCTTGACTGCATCTGGGAGGCGACAGGCAACGATGTGTATGACCATACAGTGACTGTCTATATGAAGCGCATCAGGGCAAAGCTTGGTGAGGATGTGATAAAGACTGTGAAGGGAATCGGGTATCGTGTTGATTCAGATGAAGCTCTTTAAAGAGTATCGGCTGACAGAGACAGTTCCCGGGGGAAAGCATGAGAAAGAAGAAATATAATTTAGAGAACAGAAAACATTTTGTGTATTTTGCGATAATTTATACATGTATATGTGTGACGGTTATGGCTTTTACCGTTTTTTTCCAGTACAGGGCATATACGAAAAACTATAACATCACAGTGGCTAAGCTATGTGCACTAATTCATGAAAAATATCCCGATGTATCAGATGGCAGTATAGCCGCGATTCTAAATGACAGCAGCTTAGGCAGCGATTATACAAATTTAAAAAGCGCAGAGACGCTCTTAAAAAAATACGGCATTGATATGGAAAAGGATTCTGCGGTTTTGTCAAATGAAAAAGCGCTTAAAGGGGCGCTTTGGCTAGACATATTTCTTGTTGTGCTTTTTGCAGGGGGCTTTTGCCTTTACATTGTGCTTATAAGATTTAGCTTTAAAAGACAGGTCAGACAGGCTGCGGATTATCTGCGCCGCATAAATCAGGGAGACTACAGACTTGTTATGGCAGATAGCACAGAGGGAGAGATTTCTATACTTAAGGGAGAGCTTTACAAGACAGCAATCTATTTGAGGGAGTCTGCGGAAAATGCAAAGGCAGACAAGCTTTTGCTAAAGGATGCGCTTTCTGACATATCGCATCAGCTTAAGACACCGCTCACATCACTTTCGATAAATCTGGAAAATCTGGAAGGAAATCCTGATATGGCACCTGAAAACAGAAGCAGGATAATGCGCAGGGCAAAGCGTGATGTGGATAATATATCGCATATGGTGCAGGCTATCTTAAAGCTTTCAAGGCTTGAAGCGGATGTTGTGGAGTTTGATGAGAAGGATACGCTGCTGTCTGAAATTGTGTCTGAGGCAGCTGACAATGTTATGGCACTTTGCGATTTGAGAGACATAAGGCTGTCCATAGATGAAGGCTCTGATAAGGATGCCTGTATACATGCTGATGCATACTGGCAGTGTGAGGCCATTACAAACATAGTAAAAAATGCAGTAGAGCACGCAGAGAGTGAGGTAAAGATAGGCTTTTACAGGTATGAGATGTATGCAGAGATAACAGTGCAAAACGATGGAGAAGCCATAAGTGATGAGGACAAAAAGCATATTTTTACGCGTTTTTACAGCGGCAGCGGACAGCCGGCGGACAGCATCGGCATAGGACTTTCGCTCGCGGAAGCAATTGTGCGTCATGACAATGGATATATCCTTGTGGAGGATTGTAAAAAAGATGTATTAAATGAAAAAAATGAATGCAGTGGCACACGCTTTGTGGTAAGATATCTGTGATAAGTTGAGAAAATTTATCAATAAATACACTAGGAAGAGATAAAATGACACTAAAAGAACTTGGCATAGGACAGAGTGCCAGAATACTTACAGTAGGCGGTGAGGGCGCACTGCGCCAGCATTTCCTGGATATGGGAGTAATCCCAAAGGCCGAAGTGACAGTAATCAAATTTGCACCGATGGGAGACCCGATGGAATTGCAGGTACATGGATATGAACTGACATTAAGACTTGCGGAAGCAGAGCAGATAGAAATCGAACAGATCCCGAAGCGAAGCAGAAGTCACGCCGG
>OHET01000822.1_pt1 | contig 10503 bp, 11 predicted proteins | sample 1567351 | NCBI WGS metagenome assembly OHET01 (sample SAMEA3879529, study PRJEB24766) | human gut metagenome | biome: human-associated habitat; feature: feces | place: USA | collected 1985/1987
ATAGAGTGGAAAATCTGACATTTCCGCTCTATCGCCCCTCATTTCTATTTTATCTCGTTTGTACCCCTTGTACACCGATGTTTGAGATCCCCAAGAAGAATGGAGATAAAAGAAAAATTTGCGCCCCATCTGGTGACCTAAAAAGCTTACAAGTCAAACTTGCGAATGCGCTGTGGGAGCATCAGAAAAGCATATGGACTTCGGCGGGCACCAAGCCCAATATTTCCCATGCATTTGAAAAAGGAAAAAGTATTGTTACAAACGCGAAAGTTCACAGAAATAAACGTTTCATTCTAAACATGGATTTGGAATGCTTCTTTGATTCTTTCCATTTTGGGAGAGTCTGTGGATATTTTGAGAAAAACAAGGACTTTTTACTGCCGCGAGAGGTTTCTATTATCATCGCACAAATCGCTTGTTACAACGGTCGTCTTCCGCAAGGTGCCCCGAGTTCGCCTATCATTTCAAATTTGATTTGTCAGGTACTTGATATGCACCTACTCAAAATCGCAAAGAAATATAGACTGGACTATACTCGCTATGCTGATGATTTGACGTTCTCAACCAATAATCGAGTCTTTCTTGATAGTTATGAAGACTTCATTAAGGAAACTACTGCGCTAATCTTAAAGGCTGGTTTCACAGTTAACAAGAAAAAAACGAGATTAATATATAGAGACTCAAGGCAAGAGGTAACCGGACTTGTTGTAAACAAGAAAATCAGTGTCAATCACACCTATGTAAGAACTACAAAAGCAATGGCACACCAGCTTTATACTACAGGAGAATTTTTAATTGATGGTGCGCCTGCCAACATAAGGCAACTGGAAGGGAGATTTTCGTTTATTGACCAAATTGACCTGTATAATAACAGACTCGATGAATCAAAACACGACGCATATCATTTAAATGGTCGGGAACTCCAGTACCGTGCTTTCATGTTTTACAAGAACTTCTACGCACACGAAGTCCCTCTTATCGTGACGGAAGGTAAAACTGATGTTCGCTATCTAAAAGCTGCACTTATGAAGCTTTATACTCAATACCCTTCTTTAATCGAAAAAGACGATACGGGCAGGTTTATATTTAAAATCAAATTTTTTCAGCGTTCCAAGCGTTGGAAGTACTTCTTCGGTATGAGTTTAGATGGTGGCGATGCCATGAAAGTTCTGTATCGTTATTTCACCGGGAAAAAAGGAGCTAAAGATTATTTCTCTTACTTCCAAAGAATAACTGGCCGCAGACAATTATCGCCTGTAATACTCCTCTATGATAACGAGACAGAAAACAAAAAACCTCTAAAGGCATTTTTAAATGAAGATGCTGGAATTACCGAATTGCAAAAGCAAGAATTGAAAAATAATTTGCAGCTCAGACTGTTGCCAGATTCCACACTATTCTTGCTCATCACTCCTTTGACAGCGGGAAAAGCGGAATGCGAGATTGAAGATTTGTTTGCACCTGATTTATTGGGACTCACGCTGGATGGAAAAACTTTCTCGCGCAAAGATAAACCAAATAAAGACAAGCACTATGGCAAAGAAATTTTTTCCGAGTATGTTCTCACCAACTATCAATCTATTGATTTTCAAGGATTCATTCCTTTGCTGGATGCACTAAACAGCATCGTAGAGAATTGCAAATCTTCAACTACTTAAAATCCGGTAAAAAGTATCCCTTGTGTGCAATGCAATCACACACAAGGGATACTTTTTTACTGCTCTAAACTTCTAACTTTCGGTGTGCCCAATCGGCACTCTATTTTCTTTTTCACTCAATTACTCTTCTCCTCCAACGGCCGCCCATCGCCCTCGCCCAAATCCATCAGCCGCTGCGCCTCCGCAATTTCCGTTTTCATCTCCACGATTAGCACCTTCAGTTTCTCCTCGCACTCCTCGCGGGTGTGGGCATGCTGTACCACAAAAACACAGAATTTCGTGCTTCTGACGCAGCGTCCGCAATTCGCGGCTATCACAACCAGCATATCCGCTTTCAGAGATTGCTGCAGTATTTCACCTACATAACGAGTCACGATGCATACCGGATGCATCACCCGGGAGCACCCCGCGCTGCCCTTACGAAAAAGCCGCCGAAGCAAAAGGAACCGCCCAGAAAGGGCACAAAGCGCTGGCACAAGGAGCAGACGCGGCGCAGAGCGGCCGAACGCAGGCGCGCGATCCGCAATGTGCTGGCGCTTATCGATTCGCTGGACACCAATTGCGCCGCGCGCCCGGCGGTTTGAGACAGCGCTTCCCACAACACAAAATGACAGAGCCAAGGGCGGATTGCCCTTGACTCTGAAGTTTTCCCGCTCACCGCAGGCCGTGCATGAAGCCGTCCGTGGCGGTCGCGTGGATGTCGCCGCCGATGACGCGGTTGCGGTAGACGAACAGCTGCGCGAGCACCGTGTCCGATGTTCCGGCATAGTTTGTCACGCGATAGGTGTAGACGCTGCACGTCTCTCCGGCATAGATGGACAGGTCGAAGCCCTGCTGCTTTTGCAGGGCGTTGTAATCGCCGAACACGCCGTCAAATGTGCGCGGGAGCACGACCTCCTGCGCAGTTTCGGTTGCGGGATCGGCTTCCCAGCCGAGTGCGCGCAGATATGTGATGCGCCCCTCGGTCGTGGTGACGTTGTAGTGCGCAGAGAGTACGCCGTCGTTGCTGCGCCAGATAACCAGAAGCGCCAGCACCACCGCCAGCGCGATGAGCGCATAGACGGCCGTTCGTCTTGTCCAATGAAAGGATTTGAGCTTCATAACCACACCCCGGAACAAACCTATTCAAATTTGCCGCCGGATATGCTATACTATTGCTGTTTGACGATCGAGGAGGGGAGCGACATGATCCGTCTGGACAAATATCTAGCCGACACCGGCGCCGCTTCCCGGCGCGAGGCGAAGATGTATATCCGCCGCGGCGAGGTCACGGTCGACGGCGTACCTGCCGCTGCGCCGGAGCAGAAGGTCGCGGAGACGGCGGTCGTCTGTCTGCGCGGGCAGCCGCTGCACTATCAGACATACCATTATTATATGCTCCACAAGCCGTCCGGTGTCCTCACGGCGACGAGCGACCGCAGTCAACCGACCGTGCTGGATCTGTTCCCGCCGGAACTGCAGCGCTTCGGCCTTGTTCCGGCCGGACGTCTGGATAAGGACACGACCGGGCTGCTGCTCATCACGGACGACGGGGACTATGTCCACCGCGTCATCACGCCGAAAAAGCACGTACCGAAGGTCTATTTTGCGCGCACGGACGGGATGCCGACGCGCGCGGATGCCGAGCGCTTCGCGCAGGGCGTTGTGCTTGGTGACGGGACGCGGTGTCTGCCCGCGAGGCTCGAATGCCTGCCAGAGCAGGGCGGCTGCCGCGTGACGGTCTATGAGGGGAAATACCACATGGTAAAGCGCATGCTCGCCGGCTGCGGGACGCCGGTTTTGCAGCTGCACCGGCTGTCGATCGGAGCGCTGACGCTCGATCCGACGCTGGCTCCGGGGACTTATCGAGAGCTGAGCGCGGAGGAAGCAATGCTTGTTTTTGCAGAACCCGCTTCGTGATAGTTGACAAAACCTTGTAGAATTATCCGTCTATCTCACGAAATTTCGAAAATTATTCACAAAAAACGACCAATTCTCTATTGAAAAATGCACATAAATCGGCTATGATGTAAGGCAGGAAATTGGTAGGTGCTGTGGGCGACTGCGGCGGCCGTTCGTAGGAGGAAAAGATATGTCGAGCAGAATTTTTCAAGGCGTGATCGTTCAGATGAAGGATGCAACTACGCGCTGCATCGGTGTTGTGGACGAGCAGGGATTCGTGATCGCTTGCAGCGAGCTCTCGATGATCGGCTCTCGCCTGGATGATTTTCAGGCTGCAGTCGGAGAAGTGCAGGAGCAGCTGTTTTCGACCGACGCGCGCACGTATAAGATCCTTTCGGCCAGCACGGCGCGCTTTGAGTATGCCGTGTTCGTGGAGGGCAATGACCAGACGGCGCGCAGCATCTGCATTCTTGCAGCCGTCGGCATGACGGAGGCCAGCACGAACTTCGAGGAGAAGCACAACAAGGCTGCGTTCGTCAAAAATATCATCTCGGACAATATCCTTCCGGGCGATGTGTATGTGCGCGCAAAGGAACTGCACTTTACAACCGATGTCTCGCGTGCCGTGCTGCTGGTGCGGCAGGTGGACGTGACAGACATCGCCGTGCTTGAGCTGATCCAGAATATGTTCCCGGATCGGCAGCATGATTTCGTGCTCAGCGTGAGCGAGTCGGACATCGTTGTCATCAAGGAGATGGCGCCCGACGAGACGTCGGAGGATGTCTGTGCGCTGGCGGAGACGATCGAGCGCGCCGTGCAGACGGAGCTGCACGTGCAGACGGTCATCGGCATCGGTACGGCGGCAAACCACCTGCGCGAGCTGGCTGACCGCTACAAGGAGGCGCAGGTCGCCATCGAGGTCGGCAAGGTGTTCGAAAACGAGAAGCCGGTCATCCACTATGACAACCTCGGCATCGGCCGCATTATTTATCAGCTGCCGACGACGCTGTGCGAGATGTTTCTGTCCGAAGCGTTTAAGAAAAACCCCATCGAGGCGCTCGACGAGGATACGCTCGACACGATCAATCGCTTCTTTGAAAACAACCTCAATGTTTCGGAGACGGCGCGCAAGCTCTACGTCCATCGAAACACTTTGGTATACCGGTTGGAAAAAGTCAAGAAGATCACGGGCCTGGATCTGCGCGAGTTTGAAGATGCCATTCTCTTCAAGGTCGCGGTCATGGTAAAGAAATACCTCGATTCTCAGAACACCGCCAAGTTCTGAGTTCGCATCCGGGCGGGCGCAAGCCCAACATATTGGAGGACATCTTATGGTTCAAATGAACGATGTGAGGATGGTCTACGGAAACACGGAAGCCGAGGCGCTCAGTGGCGTCAGCTTCACGATCAACGAAGGGGAATTCGTGTTTCTGGTCGGACCGTCGGGCTCCGGCAAGACGACGATCATCAAGCTGATCACCGGCGAGCTGAGTCCCACATCCGGACAGATCACGGTCAACGGCTTTGACATGCAGGGCATCAAGCGCCGCAAGCTGCCGAAGCTGCGCCGGACTCTGGGCGTCATTTTTCAGGATTTTCGCCTGATCGACAAAATGAAGGTGTATGAAAACGTTGCGTTTGCCATGCGTGTGGTCGGAGCGTCCAATAAGGAGATCCGCCGCCGTGTGCCGCAGGTGCTCGAGCTGGTCGGCCTTGTCGACCGGGAAAAACGCTATCCGGCGGAGCTGTCCGGCGGTGAGCAGCAGCGCGTGGCGATCGCCCGCGCGCTCGTGAACAATCCGCGCATGATCATTGCCGACGAGCCGACCGGGAACCTCGACCCGGTGCGCAGTCTGGAGCTGATGCTGCTGCTGGAGAAGATCAACGAGCTCGGCACCACGGTCCTTGTGGTGACGCACGAAAAGGAACTGGTCGACGCTTTTTCCAAGCGTGTCATCTCGATCGACACCGGAAGAGTCGTCAGCGACGGATTGGACGGGTACTACGGATATGAAGCTGAATAGATTCAATTACCTGATCGCGCAGGGCGTGAAGAACATCTTCACGCACGGCTTCATGTCTTTCGCGTCGATCACGATCATTATTGCGTGTCTGCTCATCATGGGCAGCTTCTCGATGCTGACGCTCAACATCGACAAGAATATTGACCGCCTGCAAAACCAGAACGAGGTCATCGCCTATGTCGATGAGACGCTCTCGGAAGATGAGGCGCGTGCCATTGAGCCGAAGATCGCTGCGCTCGACAATGTTGCCTCTGTCACGTTCGTCACGCGCGAGCAGGCGATGCAGACGTTTACGGCCGAGTATGACTCGGATCTCTTTGACAACATCGACGCGTCGGTCTTCCGCCATCGCTATGTTGTGACGCTCAATGATCTTTCACTCATGAAGGATATGCAGGCCGCGCTCAAGAACATCGATGGCATTGCCGATGTCACGGCGCATCTGGATTACGCGGAAAACTTCATCACGTTCCGGAACATTGTGAGCATTGTCTCCGTCGTTTTGATCGTGATCCTGATCGCGGTATCCTTGTTTATCATGACCAATACCATCAAGCTTGCCACGTTTGGCCGCCGCGAGGAGATCGCCATTATGAAGATGGTCGGCGCGACGAACGGCTTCATCCGCTGACTGGTGGCGTTCCTGCTCCAGTTCGGGCTCTATAGCCTGATCGTCGGCAAGATCATGTCCACCATGGCGGCCGGTATCATCACGGTGCTCCCGTTTTCGTCTGTGGCGCTGCCGCTGCTGCTGGTGTTCCTTGGTGTGGGCGTGCTCGTCGGCGTCTTCGGCGGACTCACGGCCATTCGCAATTACCTGAAAGTCTAAGGAGGAAACGAATGAAAACAAATCGCAAAGTCGTTCGATCCGTTATTTGTGTGCTGCTGGCGCTGATCTTTGTCGTCTCGCTCATGACGGCACTGATCCCGGTCAACGCATCGGCTGCGTCGCAGTCGGAGATCAATCAGCTCACGCAGCAGCGCAAAGAGCTGCAGGCCAAGCAGAAGGAGCAGCAGAAGACCATCAGCAACCTTCGCGCCAAAAAGGCCGGCATCGTTGAGCAAAAGGCCGCGCTGGATCAGGAGATGAACCTGGCACAGCAGGAGATCGAGGTCGTTAAGGAGCAGATCACTGCCTATGACCAGCAGATCGAGGACAAGGGCGTTGAGCTTGAGGCTGCAAAGCAGGAGGAAGAGGCACAGACGGTGCGCTTCCGCGGCTGTGTGCGCCATCTCGAGGAGTACGGCCAGATGTCCTACATTGCCATCCTGCTCGAGGCGACCAGCCTCTCCGATCTTCTTGCCCGTATGGACATGGTCGGCGAGGTCATTGCATACAATAAACAGGTGCAGGCCGACATGACGGCCGCCCGTGAAAAGGTCGAGACCGTCAAGGCCGAGCTTGAGGACGCCCGTGTTGAGCTGCAGGATAAGCAGTCCGAGCTTGAGACCAAGCAGGTCGAACTGCAGCAGAAGTCCTCCGAGGCCGCCGCACTGCTGGCAAACCTCGAGTCTAATATTGATGCCTATAAGCAGGTGCAGGATCAGTACGCGCAGCAGGAGCAGGCCGTGCAGTCGCAGATCGACAAGCAGGTCGAGGAGCTGCGCCGTCAGGAAGAGCAAAACAAGAAAAACGACCCGAGCTATGATCCGGGCAAGGTCAACGGCGCAACCGGCTCCATGATGTGGCCGTGCCCGTCCTGCCACACGATCACGTCGCCCTTCGGCTGGCGTTATCACCCGATCTATCAGACGCAGAAGTATCACTCTGGTGTGGATATCGGCGCGAGCTACGGCGCGACGATCGTCGCGGCAGCGTATCCGGCTACGGCAACTGCGTGGTCATCAACCACGGCAACGGCATCACCACGCTCTACGGCCATATGAGCTCCATCGCCGTGCGCGTCGGTCAGAAGGTCTCCAAGGGGCAGACGATCGGCTATGTCGGCTCGACCGGCAACTCCACCGGTCCGCATCTGCACTGGGAGGTCACGGTCAACGGTGTGCGCCAGAACCCGCTCAACTATGCGACCTGATCGCACATATTTTGACGGAATGTAACTGCCGGGCAGCCGGAAAATGGCTGCCCGGCACATCTGCTGCATTGGGGGCTGCCCGATGCAGACGAAAAACAGATGCGGAGGGATCGTATGGACGAACACAAAACGCAGCAGCCGGAGCCGGAAATCGTGCCCGCACGCAGAAAAAGCGGCAAAATGCGCAGCTGGAAGGCGAGTATCCTGGCCTGTGTGATCTGCATTCTGGTCACGGCGCTGGTTACGTCGCTGATCTTTGTCGGCAAATTCGGCGGCAGCCGCAACTATAAGCTCGCGCTCAAATTCGCGCAGGTCAAGCAGGTTGTCGATAAAAACTACATTGGCGATGCCGACGACACGGCCATCAGCGATGCCGCGTCGAGCGCGATCATCAGTGCGATCGGCGATAAATGGAGCTATTACATGACGGCCGAGGAATATAAGGCCTATCAGATGTACTCAAACAATGAGTACGCAGGTATCGGCGTGACCATTCAGCTCGACGATAAGACGAAGGGCTTTCGCATCACTGCCGTGACGAGCGATTCGCCCGCGGCGAAGGCCGGCCTCAAGCAGGGCGACATCATCACGGCAATCGACGGGGAGGATGTCACGGGCAAGACCCTCTCGGACGTGCAGACCATTATCCGCGCCAAGCTTAACAAGACGCTCAAGCTTACCGTGCAGGATACGGCCGGCAAGAGCCAGACGGTCACACTTGACTGTACGGTTATTTATACCGATCCTGTGACCTATAAGCTCATGGACAACGGCGTCGGCTATGTCCGCATCCGCAATTTTGAGACGGGCGGCGGCACGCGCGCCGTGCAGGCGGTTGACAAGCTGCTCGATCTCGGCGCAAAGTCGCTGGTGTTCGATCTGCGCGACAACCCCGGCGGTCTGCTCTCGGAGCTCATCACGATCCTCGACCACCTGCTGCCGCAGGGTGACCTGTTTGTGAGTGTTGACGGCAGCGGGAAAGAGACCGTTACGCAGAGCGACAGCGTCTGCGTCAAGGTGCCGATGGCGGTCATCGTCAACGGCAACACATACAGTGCGGCGGAGTTTTTCGCAGCCGCGCTGCGTGAATATGACTGGGCGACCATCGTCGGCCAGAATACGACCGGCAAGGGCCGCAGTCAGACGACCATCGCGCTTCCGGACGGCAGTGCCGTGCACATTTCGAGCCGCAAATACCTCACGCCCAATCGTGTGGATCTGTCCGAGCAGGGCGGTCTCGTGCCGGATGTGGTCGTGGCGCCGAGCGCGGACAGTGAGGTCGATGCACAGCTGGAGGCGGCGCTCTCCGCGGTGCGCTGAATGAAATCGTAACCACTGAAATTTCAATGATATAAGGAGACGGATTATGGCGATCGACAGCAGATATAGAATGAGTCAGGAGCGTCTGGACACGCTCAAGGAAGAACTGCACTACCTCGAGACGACCCGCGAGAAGGAAGTCGCGGAGCTCATCAAGGAAGCGCGCTCCTTCGGCGACCTGTCGGAAAACAGCGAGTATGACGAGGCCAAGACCGAGCAGGGCAAGCTCTATTCCCGTATTGCCGAGCTCAATGACCTGATCGAGAACGCTGACGTTGTGGAGAAGGTCGAAGTCGCGGCGGACGTTGTGACCATCGGCAGCCGCGTGCGCGTGCTCGACGTGGATGAGGACGTGGAAGAGGAGTACACGATCGTCGGTTCGCAGGAGGCCAACCCCATGGACGGCCGCATTTCGGACGACAGTCCGTTCGGCTTTGCGCTCAAGGGGCACAAGGTCGGCGAGACTGTCACGGTCGCAGCCCCGGTCGGCGAGCTGCAGTTCAAGATCATCGCCGTCGAAAACGAAAACTGAGGAGCCCGCCATGAACGAAGAGAGAAACAACCAGCCCCAGACGGCAGAGCCGTCCCTGTCGGAGATCCTTCAGGTGCGCCGTGACAAGCTCAAGGCGCTGCAGGATGCGGGGCGCAACCCCTTTGAGCAGACGCGCTTTGCACGCAGTGCCTACTCTGCAGATATCAAGGAAGATTTTGAAGCCTATGACGGCAAAACGCTGCAGGCCGCCGGCCGCATCATGTCCAAGCGCGGCATGGGCAAGGCCATCTTCTGTGACATTCAGGACGACCGCGGGCAGATCCAGCTCTACGTCCGCAAGGACGCCGTGTCCGAGCAGGAGTTTGCCGATTTCCGCAAGTATGACATCGGCGACATCATCGGCGTGAGCGGTTACGCCTTCAAGACCAAGACGGGGGAGATCTCCATCCACGTGCAGCAGGTCACGCTGCTCAGTAAGTCCCTGCGCCCGCTGCCGGAGAAGTTCCACGGCATGACGAATATGGAGCTGCGTTACCGCCAGCGCTACGTGGATCTGATCATGAACCCCGAGAGCAAGCGCAATTTCCAGATCCGCAGCCAGTTCGTGGCCTACCTGCGCCGCTATCTGGACGGCCTGGGCTTCATGGAGGTCGAGACTCCCGTGCTCAGCCCCATCGCCGGCGGCGCGACGGCGCGCCCGTTCATCACGCACCACAACACGCTTGACATTGATATGTACATGCGCATCGCGACCGAGCTGCACCTCAAGCGCCTGATCGTCGGCGGCATTGAGCGCGTGTATGAGGTCGGCCGCATCTTCCGCAACGAGGGCATGGACACCAAGCACAACCCGGAGTTCACGACCTGCGAGCTCTATCAGGCTTATACCAACCTCGATGGTATGATGGATATTCTTGAGGGCATTCTCTCCGGTGCGGCCAAGGAGATCCTCGGCACGTATCAGCTCCAGTGGCTGGGCCACGATGTGGACCTCACACCGAGCTGGCGCCGCGTGACCATGGCAGACGCTGTCAAGGACGTCACGGGGGCCGACTTTATGGCGATCATTGGCGACGCGGACGCGGCGGTCG
>OHET01000825.1_pt1 | contig 10469 bp, 10 predicted proteins | sample 1567351 | NCBI WGS metagenome assembly OHET01 (sample SAMEA3879529, study PRJEB24766) | human gut metagenome | biome: human-associated habitat; feature: feces | place: USA | collected 1985/1987
TAATTATTTTCCTTGTAAATCATGGCAAGTATTTCCGCAACTGACCGATAAAGCTCAGGCGGTATCTCAGCTCCAAGATCCACATTGTGAAAGAGCATTCGTGCAAGAGGTTTATTCTCGACTATATGGATATTATTGTCTCTTGCTATTTCCTTTATTTTCTGCGCCACATAATCCTGACCCTTTGCGACCACTACCGGAGCATCATTTTTTTGAGCATCGTACTTTACTGCAACAGCAAAGTGAGTAGGGTTGGTGATGACAACATCAGCCTTTGGCACATCCTGCATCATCCTTCGCTGTGAAGCCTCCTGCATACGTTTACGCTGCTGACCCTTAATGGCCGGATCTCCCTCTGTATTTTTAAACTCATCCTTGACCTCCTGTTTGGTCATCTTCATATCATTGTTAAACTTGTGCTTATTGTAAGCAAAGTCAGCAATACCGACTATCATATAGACAATACTGATCTTAAGACCGGTATTTATGATGATATCACCAATCAGTACTATTGCCTGTTTGAGCGGAAGCTCATAGAGTATAAATATATCATTCTGATGTGATTTAACAGAGGAATAAGCCACATACATAATGATTCCTACCTTTAGTACAGACTTAAGAAGCTCAAAGATGGAGTCCTTTGACAGTATCCTCTTAAATCCGTTTATGGGATTAAACTTGCTAAGCTTTGGAGCCATAGGCTTAGTGGATATTTTAAATCCAACCTGGATGATACTCACGAGAATCGTGATTACAACTCCGAAAGCAAAAAACGGCAGCACAGTCAGTAAAAACTGAAGTATTACATTATTTAAATAATGCGTGACCGAAACAGATGAAATCTGCTCCTGTGACTCCTTTAAAAAGTCAGGCATTTTTTTATATACAGTAGAAAACAATCCAATCAGATTGCCCCCTACAAAGGATATAAATATCTTTAATACTAAAAACAGCACTATAAGATCAAAGGCAGCTGTAAGCTCCTTGCTTTTTGCTACCTTGCCCTCTTCCCTGGCATCCTTTAACTTCTTTTCAGTTGCCGGCTCTGTTTTCTCGCCGCCCTCGCCATCCTGTGCAAACCATTGCAGATTGTAGCACAACACTGTATGCAATTTGGAAAATTCATCTAAACTGTCAGTACATTCCATCAATTATCGAAACCACCATAGTCTTAATTTCTGTAATAATAAAATTAGCAATGTTCGGAATTAGATATACTATCAAAAATAATACAATAAATCCTGCTATAATTTTTAACTGGATACCTACAGAGAACATATTCATCTGAGGCGCAACCTTTGCCATGATTCCCAGTATACAGTTCATTATCATCATGCACGCAAAGACCGGAAGAAATATCCTGAAGCCTATTACAAACATATCGCCCATATACTTAGTCATGGTAGAGAGCATATTGTCAAATTGAAACTGTGCACCTCCAAGCGGTACAACTGAAAAGGAGTCACAAACTGCCCTTATAAGATATGTGTGCATATCAGATACAAGAAGCAGGACAAGAACTACGTAATAGTAGAAAGTAACTGTTGTCTCTGAATTCATCGATGGATTGAATTCTGTTGCCATGGACAGACCTATATCCATATCAATCAGATTTCCCGCAAAAATAACAATGGAATTACATATATTGGCCGCAAAACCTATGAGCAGTCCTGTAATTCCTTCTTTTACGACCAGTACAGCAAAACCTACTGCACTGACATAGGAAAGCTGTGGTCTTTCTATGATATTGTACATAAACAAAGCAACAAAGGCTGATAAGCCGGTCTTGACACGTGCCGGAACCGCATTATCTCCAAAAAACGGAGCTATGTACACAAATGATGCAATACGCACCAGAATCAGCAAAAAATATTCAAAATTTGCAATAGAAAAAGAATAATTAATCATATATCATCCTATCCCATGCTTATATAATAACTGAATTTGGACCACAAATCAGTCATAAATCCGGACATAGTGTCGAGCATCCATGAGCCACAGAGCATCATCACAAGAAAAATTGCAATTATTTTTGGCACAAATGTAAGTGTCTGCTCCTGAATTGACGTAACTGTCTGAAATATACTGACTATAAGTCCGACAATCAGCGAAATAAGCAAAAGCGGAGCTGATGTAATGATTGTAGTATAAATTGCCTCTCTGGCAATATCCAAAACAGCTTCCTGGGTAATCATATGTACACCTCCTAGTAAAACGTCTTGACCAGATTACCAATAACCAGATCCCAGCCATCCGCAAGGATAAACAAAAGTACCTTAAACGGCATCGAGATGGTTGTCGGTGGAAGCATCATCATACCCATTGACATTAGCACTGATGAAGCAACCATATCTATTACTATAGACGGAATGTATATTAAAAAGCCTAATATAAAGGCTGTTCTAAGCTCACTAAGTATAAAGGCCGGAACAAGTGTTGTAAAAGGTACATCATCATAGTCATCGTACTCATCTCCTGAGATATCCACAAACAGCTTTATGTCCTTAGTCTGTGTCTGCCCATACATAAACTCCCTGAATGGTCCCTCAGCCTCCTTTATAGCCTCCTGCTGGGTGATTTTACCCTCATCAAGGGGCTTTATAGCCTTTTCGTTTACCTGTGAAAAAGTCGGCCACATAATAAAAAGTGTCAAAAACAAAGCCAAACCGACAAGGACCTGATTAGGTGGTGCTGTCTGGGTACCGATAGCTGTTCTGACAAAATGCAGTACGATAATAATTCTTGTAAAAGAAGTCAGCATGATGAGAATAGAAGGTGCTAAAGATAATACTGTAAGCACCAAAAACATCCTGACAGGTGTGGACAGAGAGCCTGACTCATTGTTGTAATATATGTTCAGACCATTTGTGCTGTCAGAGGTGGCATCGGCTAAATCCTTGTCACCACTGTCAAGACTTTTAACGTCATCCAAATCGTTTGTCACATCATTTGTACTGATATCACCGGATGGTGAGGGGCTCTGACTTGCATTTACACTGTCAGGATAAAATATGCATAATGAAATTGTTACCATAAGGACTGCAATTGCAAAAATAAATGATGCATTGCAATATACAGCCTTGAATTTCTTCATGAATCTATTCATGTCTGCTCCTGTTACTGTACTTTTCTTTCAATTTATCCATAATTGCTGAAAAGGATTCCGGATTCTGCATCATGCTTTGAGGATCCTTAAATGATAAATCCTTTAATTCCTCCTCCTTAAGCTCGGTGAGATAATTCACATCATCCTTTCCGATTGAAACAACGATATATTTTGTGCCTGCCTCAACAATACTGATCATCTTATTATTTCCGACGCTTATTGTTTCAATAATTCTAAGATTCTTATTAAAGCTTCGCCCCTTCTGGATACCCGCCATCCATCTGGTGGTAAAATATGTCAGGATAAGCACAAAAACAAAAATTATTAAAACTGTGATGAGCTGGACAAAGCTGTCCAGTGATGTTGCTGCTAATATCATTTTAATTCCTCTGCATAGTATTGATTAAATGTCAGCTGAAACTATTTTGTCTTTCCGGTGTTTATCTTTGAATTGACTATCTCAGTGATTCGTACACCAAAGCTTTCCTCAATTACAACAACCTCGCCCTTAGCTACATATTTACCATTTACAAGAATATCTATCGGTTCTCCTGCCAGCTTATTAAGCTCTATAATCTTGCCCGGACCGAAATCGAGTATTTCGGAAATGGATTTTTTGGTGCGTCCAAGCTCAACTGTCACTTCAAGAGGAACATCCATGATTAAATCGATGTTTTCAGGCTGGTAGGCCTGATTTGGCATGGCTCCAAAAGGGGTGAATTGAGCGTTCTGTACATTAACCTGATTACCTATCATATTTTGTGCCACCATATTCTGGTTCATCATTCCCTGATTCATCATGTTCTGACTATTCATATTCGAATTCATCATATTTTCGTTTATCATGCCCTGACTATTTGCGGAAGCATTATTCATGCTGCCGGCATCCTGTGGTTGTTGTATAGGCGCAGCCTGTGTGGCGGTGTTTGAACTTTGAGGAACATCCTCTGTCACACTTTGTGTATCAAGCTCCATATTCTGAGATACCCCCTTACACATTTCCTTTACAAATGCCGGTGGGTAAAGCTGCATTATCTCGCTGTCTACTAGATCCCCAATCTCCATACGGAAGGAAATCTTTACAAACTCTTCAGACAGGAAGCTGTCAATTTCACCCTCGTTTAAGGTGTTTTTTAAATCAACAACCTCTGCGATAGGAGGGCTGATATCGATAGTACGATTGAGCATAGACGAAAGAGATGTGGCGGAAGAACCCATCATCTGGTTCATTGCCTCACTGATAGCACTAAGGTGCAGCTCTCCAATCTCACCATTTATATTCGTTCCATCTCCACCCATCATAAGGTCGGTTATAATTTTTACATCCTTTTCTTTGAGTACGAGAATATTGCTTCCATTTAACCCCTGTGTGTATCCGATTTTGATAAACACACACGGTTTTTCATACTCGTCAACAATTTTGTCCCAATTTGAAAAAGAAACAACAGGAGTAGAAATCTCTACTCTTCTATTTACAAGTGAAAACAGCGTGGTTGCAGCTGTTCCCATACTGATATTGGCAATCTCTCCAATCGCATCCTTTTCGGATTCTGTCAATATCTCATCGCTCGAATCCGCCGCATCGTTGTTATTTAACAATGCGTTTATTTCCTCCTGCGATAAAACTCCATCCATGATTTATTGCTCCTCTCTGACTACTGATGTAATTCTTACCGCATATTTATCACCGGAAGAACCAGGTAGTGCAGTAAACTTTTTGATATTTCCTACATAAATGTCCAACTCATCATCCACATTGGTGTCAAGTCTTATTACATCACCCGGCACAAGCGTAGAAAAATCCTTTACCGATATAAGACTCTTGCCAAGTACCGCTTTGACCGGTATTTGTGATTTTTGAATAAGGCTTTCTATGGCATTTCTATAGTTGGTTTCATCATGATTTTGTATGTTAGAATACCAGTATCTGGTATTCAGCTTATCTATAACAGATTCAAGTGTGATATAAGGCAGACATATATTCATCAATCCCTCAACATCACCAATCTTTATATTCATAGTGATAATAGCTATCACCTCGCTGGGAGATATAATCTGAGCATACTGGGAATTAGTCTCAATTCGCTCTAAATGAGGGCTTATATCAAGTACATTCTGCCACGGCTCATGGAGCAGATTAATGCATATAACTAAAATACGCTCAATAATCAAAAGCTCAATCTCTGAAAATTCTCTCGTCTTATCGAGAGAATCTCCCCTTCCGCCAAGCATACGGTCTACAATAGCATATCCAAGACCGGAAGCCATTTCAACTATTATATTCCCCTGTAACGGTGCAAAGTTGACAATGCCAAGCAGCACCGGATTTGAAAGCGCATTTGTGAATTCTGAGTATGTAACTGCCTCTGAATTCATCACCTCTACCTGCACTGACTTTCGCAGATAAACGGGAAGGTTTGTTGTAAGAAGCCTTCCATAATGCTCAAATATTATTTCAAGGGTCCTTAGATGTTCCTTTGAAAACTTAGATGGGCGGGCGAAATCATAGTCTTTGACCGTCTGTTCACTATTCTCTTTTATTTCATCTACATCAAGCTCGCCGCTGCTTAGGGCATTGAGCAGATTGTCTATCTCACTCTGAGATAAAACATCACCCATCTGTTAATCACCACCTGTATCCAAATTATTAAATATCTGCCTGTTTTAATACCGGCATAAGTATTTGTAAAGAAATCATCACTGGGTAAGCGAAGATACAATATTTACATCTACTATATAGTCTGCTCCGAATTTCTTCTGGAGAGTTTTGAGAATCTTATCATGAACAGCACTCTTATCGGTGTTGTACTGTTCCATTGTGTAATCGCCTATTATGTCTGTAATGTCTGCTAAGATAACATTTTTCTTGGCGGACAGATCCTCACCGTAGGTCTTATATCCGTCACTCTTTTTGTTGAGTGAAAGTGATATGCCACAAACAAGATAATGTGTATTGCCATCCTCAGATGGGGCAAAATTGAAGGTAAGTGTATCATCATCGGCTGTAAGTGCATAATCAACAATCTGATCCTGCGGCAGCTGTGAACCACTAGTTGCAGTGCCACTGTTTAAGTCTAGTGATATAGCCTCACACACCTGGTCTATCAGATTGTTTGCCTTTTTTGTCTCAGGTATAATTGTAAATATAAGCAGTGCTGTAAGCACAAGGTTTGCAAAACAAAGTGCTAAAATCAGTACTGAAATTAAATTCTTTTTCATATGCATTCCTTTCCGGATTAATTGGTATTGAACTCTGAATTGTAAGAATTATACACCTTAATCTCTACACGTCTGTTCCTGGCCCTTCCCTCTGGAGTAGAGTTGTCCGCAACCGGATCATAGTCTCCTCTTCCGGATGACTTTATATGGGCAGGGTTTAAGCTTGTATTGTCCCTGATGTAATTTGCAACGCTCAGTGCTCTGTACATAGAAAGCACATCATTACTCTCATACTTGGAACGTGATGAAACCGGAACATTGTCAGTATGCCCTTCAATCTCTATCAGATTATCCTGATATGCAGCTAAAATAGATGAAATCTTGTTCACTACCGGATATGCCTCTTCCATTACATCAGCCTTACCCGATTCAAACAACAGGGCTCCATTCAGACTCAATTGCACGTACTGTGCATTGAAATCCACTTCCACAGCATCCTGTAAGCTAGTGTTTTCGAGCTGTTTTTCTATCTGTTCTGACATTTTTTCAGATTCAGAAAGCTCCATCTGCTCATACTGTTCTTCGGCATTCTTGTCATCACCCTCTGTGGTGCTTTCAGTTGTCGATTTGGAATTGGCCAGATCATTGTAATATTTATCCAAAAACTCAAGCTGGCTGACTCCTGCTCCAACAAGCCTGCCATCACCGATAGATGTGCTGCCTCCCGGCAAAACACTAACACTGCTTGTCAGTGATGCAATGACCAGCTGGAATTTCTCAGCGTCAACAGTTGACATAGAGAACAAGAGCACGAAAAAGCATAAAAGCAGGTTCATAAGATCCGAGAAGGTTGACTGCCACGCCGGTGCTCCCTTTGGCGGATCCTCAGGTCTCCTTTTCGCCACTATTCCTCACCTCCGCCTTCTGGTGAGAGAGCCTCTCTCTTGTCAGGTGAAAGGAAGGACTTGAGCTTTTCCTCAATAACTCGTGGGTTTTCACCCGCCTGAATGGAAAGCAGACCTTCTATGATAAGAGTCTTGAGAGTGAGCTCACGCTCATTGTTAGCCTTAAGCTTGTTAGCAAATGGGGCGCAAAGCCAGTTGGCAATAAGCGAACCGTAGAATGTAGTAACAAGGGCAACCGCCATATTCGGACCTATTGTTGAAGAATCCTCAAGGTTTTTAAGCATATTGATAAGACCGATAAGTGTACCGATCATACCCCAGGCAGGACCCTGCTCTCCCCAGAATTCCCAGAAAGAAATTGTTTTCTTATGACGTTCCTCCATGCTTAGCATATCTGTTTCAAGAATGCCTCTCACAAGCTCTGCATCCGTACCGTCTACTACAAGCATAATACCCTTCTTTAAGAATTCATCGTCTATACTGCCGGCAGCTTCCTCGAGGGCTAAAAGCCCCTCCTTACGGCTGACATTTGACAGCTCTATTATTTTATTTATTGTCTCTCCAGGGTCTACGCTCTTTTCCTTAAAAGGAAGTGCAAATGACTTGATTCCGGCTATAAAGCCCGATAGCTTGTTAGAGCAAAGCACAGCCGAGAGTGAACCACCTATCGTGATAATTGCAGAGGGCGCATCAAGAAAGTTTAATAATGCAGGTACCCCACCATTTTGAATGATACCGAACAAAACCATTCCGATACCAAGAATTACTCCTAAAAGAGATGCTATATCCACTTATACACACCTTCCATAAATAAATATTTGTCGAATGACCTTAGTTATAATTCTACTAAATTTTAGTGTAAATGTCTATGTAAAAATAATATTTTTAATAAAAAATACACAAAATATTGGGAAATGACCTAAGCCATCCCCCAATACCTTGCGAAATTATTATCTCTTAAGATTGATAAGTTCCTCGAGAAGTGTATCAGATGTAGTGATGACACGTGAGTTTGCCTGAAATCCACGCTGAGTTACTATCATATCCGTAAACTGTGAAGACAAATCTACATTTGACATCTCAAGCTCTCCTGATGAGATAGAGCCTCCGTCAGCTGATATTTCAACTCCTATTCCATCAAACTCACCTGAGTTTAATGTGCTCTGATAGCAGTTGTCTCCGATTTTTTCAAGACCTGATGCATTGGCAAACTGTGCCACAGCTATCTGGCAGAGTAAAACTGTATTACCATTGTCATATGAACCGTATATCTTACCATCGTCACTGACAGTTATGCCTGTAAGTGCTCCGAGTGCTTTTCCCTTGCCATCGCCCTGCAAGTCACCGTTCATACCTCCGATAGTAGAGGTTCCGTTATTATTATAGTTCATGGATTTGCTGAAATCCACTTCTATATTACTGAAATTACTTCCGTTGATTGAGGCATCCTGTGTGTTTAAGACGGAAAGATTCAGGTTTATTGTCTTTGCAGCCGGTGAATTTGCACTTGAAATTGATGTAAAAGTACCCTCACTCTGGTCAAAAACGAGCGAAGCGTCCTCAAATATAGTCTGGGGATCTACAGCCCTTCCTTTATACGAGTACATTGTCTGTCCGTTTGGTCCCTGGCTTGTAATAAAATTACCATCCTTGTCCACATCAAATATTGAATTTCCCTTAGAATCAACGATATCCTTAAGCGTTACATCATATGTACCATCGGTATTTGTCTTTTTAATACCAAACTTTGCAGTATAGTTGTATCCCAGGTCATCAAAAAAGCCTATAGTGATGATTCTTCCGGTGTCGGCTGCCTGGGCATCATTTTTATCAAGCACACCTGATACATATGCCTTTGTTGTAGCCTCCGGAGCTGAGGTTTTAGTGGCAGACGACATTACCTGCAGTGATGATACCGTATCCTTTATCACGTTGCCCTTTGCATCTACCTGCCATCCCTGCAATGTATATCCTGTAGAGCTCATACATAAATAGCCGTTACCATCTACATAGAAATCGCCGGCACGGGTGAAAAGACGGTTTGTTCCATCACTTACCACAAAAAAGTTAGTCGCGTTTTTGTCATTTAATCTAAGATCAAATGGATTACCGGTAGTCTCAGCGGAACCGGCTCCGGTAATATTTACAGCAGTGGCACCCGACTTTACACCAAGACCTATCTGCTTTGCATTTTTTCCACCGGTACCGGCGGCTCCGTTTCCGGCCGAAGCGCCCGATGTAGTCTGGTACATAATCTCACTGAAACGCACTGAAGATGCCTTAAAGGCCTCAGTATTTACGTTTGCGATGTTGTTACCAATAACATCCATTCTTGTCTGATGTGTCTTGAGTCCTGACACAGCAGAATAAAGTGATCTCATCATAGTTGTTTGTCCTCCTATAGTATAGATGGACGGTATGGGCTTTTTCTGTCATTCAAAAGCCCTCTGCCTCCTTAAAAGGTCCGGCTACATAATTACCGCGCCATCAATATTTGTAAATACATTTGAATTGGTTTCTGCCTGGTCCATTGCAGTGACAACGGTCTTACTTGGCACATTTACTATAAACGCAATATCATCTACAAGCACCAGTGAATCGTTTACACCCTTGCTATCTGCAGCTGCTATCCCCTTTTGAAGACGCATGCTCTGGTCGTCGGAAAGATTAATATTTCTCTGTGTCAGCCGCATTGATGCATGCTTTGAGAATTTAACCGGCTGTGTCTGCTGCTTTAATATTTCCTCAAAAGATATACCATTTATCTTTTTTTCTGTAGATTTTTGCTTATTTAGATATTGATTTGTCAGCTGCTCTATGGATGAGTAATTATTAATGATATTCTTCATAATCCACCTCACGCAGTCTGATTCGTATCGTTTTCTTTACTGTCAGCCTGATTATTTTTATCTGCCGCAATAAGCTCTTTAAGCTTATCCTCATAAGCCTGAAGCTTGCTGTAATCACTGGCATTTATAAACTGCTTGCCATAATCCGAAAGTCCGTCGTACAGCTTTCTTGCTTCCTCTATGCTGCCCTTTGAATCTATCGTCAGATCCTCTATCTTTGGAAGCTTTGCTATAAGACTTGAAAATGTACTTGAGTTTACAATTGCATCGTAGTACTCATCCGTTGATACAGAATAGAGACTCGAGTAGTCGTACATTTTTTCATTGATAGACAGCTGAATCTTGCCATCCTTATATGTGACATAGTCTACCTTGCCACTGTAGTATCCGGAAGCACTATCCTTATCAGTAACAATAACCTCCTTGCCTACAAGTGAAAGTGCTGCACTC
>OHET01000826.1_pt1 | contig 10442 bp, 9 predicted proteins | sample 1567351 | NCBI WGS metagenome assembly OHET01 (sample SAMEA3879529, study PRJEB24766) | human gut metagenome | biome: human-associated habitat; feature: feces | place: USA | collected 1985/1987
TGCAAAGTGGATCTCGGCGGTAGGGTCGGCCTTTTTCAAAGCACCGGCAATGGCCAGTGCGGGATTGATATGTCCGGCAGTGCCGCCGGCTGCGATGAGAACACGCATGGTGATTCCTCCTTATAAACGCCCGGCTACAGACCGGGCGGGCTTGCGGTTTGTTTTACTGTTCTGTGCGGGCTGCGCGGGCAGAAGCCAAGTCAATGGTCTTGCGGGCAAGTTCTGCCTCGCGCTCGGCGCGGGCTGCTTCCCGCTGGGCACGCATCTGCTCCCGCTGCTGCGCCACCCGCTCGCCGTTGCGGCCTATGTTCACCATTACGCCCATCTCTGCCAGCAGCAAAATCAGGCTGGTGCCGCCGGAGGAGAAGAAGGGCAGGCTGATGCCGGTGTTGGGCAGGGTGTTGGTGACCACAGCGATGTTGCAGAACACCTGCCACGCGATCTGTGCCATGATGCCGATGCCCACCATGGTGCAGTACAGGTTCTCCGCCTTATAGGCGATGAGCAGCCCCTGCACGATAAACAGCACGAACAGCACGATGATGAGCACTGCGCCGATGAAGCCCAGCTCCTCGCACACCACGCTGAAGATGAAGTCGTTGGTGCTTTCCGGCAGCCAGAGCTGCTTTTCCACACTGTTGCCCAGCCCCAGCCCTTTCAGTCCGCCGGAGCCGATGGCGTAAAGGCTCTGCACGGTCTGGTCGGTCATCTTGCTCAGATCCTGTGTCCAGCCGTCCAGACGCTTTTGCAGGTAAGGGATGGAGTCCACATGGGAGAGCAGCGTTTCCAACAGGGCGCCCGCCGTGACGGCACCCGCCCATGTCAGTACACCGCCGCTGCCGGACAGCAGCAGGATGGTGCCCACCACCGCCACCGTCAGCACGATGCCGGACATATGCGGCTCCAGCGCCAGCAGGATGACCACCGGCACAAGGGGCAGCACCGGCACCACCAGCTGCTTCCACACCCGCACCCGCAGCCACTCCCGGGGGGTAAGCAGGATGCGGCGCTCCGGGTCCAGCCGCTCCACCTGCGGCGCTTTGGCCGCAAGATGGGAACTGAACAGGATCATCTCAAACTTTGCTACCTCCGAGGATTGCAGTGTAAGCCCGCCGAAGCGGATCCAGCGGCGGCAGCCGTTCAGGGGTGCCATGGTCAGGGTGACGGCCAGCATGGCCAGCACGATGATGTACCCCGGCACCACCATCTTGCGCAGAAAACGGTGGTCCACATAGCTCATAAGGAACATACAGCCCAGCCCGAGCATCATACACAGCGCCTGCTGCTTGATGTAGTGGAAGCTGTCGCCCATGCGCAGGTAACCGGTGGTGTAGCTGGCACTGAACAGCATCACCAGCCCAAAGACCATAATAACAGCCAGCGTAGCCAGCCAGTCGATCAGCAGCCGGGACCACGGGCCCGGGTCTCGCTGGAACACCGACACCGGCGCTCTGTGTTTTTTGCGGATAGTCGCCATCTGCGCTCCCTTCCCTCTCTGTGCCCGGTCAGCACCAGCGCAGCAGCGCCAGCGCCAGCACATAGCCGACAGCGCTCAGCGCAAAGCTGCACAGGAACACCGTCTCCGGGCTCATTTTATGCTTTTTTACCCAGCAGCGCAAGGGCTTGCCGGTGCGCTTTGCACCCAGCAGCTGCGCTGCCAAAAGACCGCCCGCCGCCCAGAAGGGCAGCGCCAGCGGCACGGTCAGGCTGGTCATGTCCAGACTGAGCGGGATGCAGCCGATGGCACCCGCTGCCAGCAGGCTGCCGCAGCAGCCCGCACCCAACCTTGCCGGGGGAAATGCCCACAGCAGCAGTGCCACCAGTGCCCCGGCAAGCGCGGCGGGCAGCACCGCCAGCCCGGAAACGCCCAGACCGGCTTCTACCATCATCAACGCCAGCATGGCCACAAAGGCCACACCGCACACCGTGCCCTCGTCCCGCTCGGCGATGCGGGCACACTCGGCCAGTGTTACCATCAGCACCGCCCACAAAAAGGGCACGGCGCTGCCCAGCAGCACATACCCCGCCCCGGGCACACCCAGCCCCCGGGGCAGGCAGCCCGCTGCCCGCAGCAGCAAAAGGACGAAGGCCGCAGCCAGTGCTTCCAGCAAAAGCCGCACGTCCCGCCGCAGGCCCAGCGCCGCCGGGCTGCGCATCCGGGCAACATCTTCTGCAAAACCCACTGCCCCAAAGGCAAGGCTCCCAGCCAGCGCCGTGAGCAGCCGTGTCATCAACCGGCCCTCGCTGCCCAGCAGCTCCGGCTGACCCACGCAGGCGGCAAGCCAGCCCACACCCACCGCAGCCACCGTGCCCGCCGCCGCACACAGCCCGCCCCACAGCGGGGCGCGCAGGGGTGCAGGCCGGGGCTGCTCAGACTGTACCGGCTGCTGTTGTTCGCGGCGTTCCAGCACCCGCCGCAGCGGCACAAACAGGCTGCACAAAGCTGCCGTAAGGGCAAAGCCCAGCACCACCGCCGCTGCCAAGGCGAAACGCTCCATAACTCAGACACTCCATTTCGCCAAATAGTTATACTTCCGCTTCTTTATGCTCTTCGTAGAAGATATCCAGTACTTTTTCCAGTGCCATGCCGTGGCTGGCCTTTACCAGAACAGCATCGCCGGGCTGCACCCGGCTCAGCAGGGCATCGGCAGCCTCGCGGTAGCTGTCCGCGTGCAGGGTCTCTACTCCCTTGGCGGCAGCCACCACAGCGGTGCGCTTGGCCTGCTCGCCGTAAGTGATCAGGCAGTACAGCCCGCTCTCGGCGGCAAGGCGCCCCAGCTCCTCGTGTGCCTCGCGGCTCAGCTCGCCCAGCTCCAGCATATCGCCCAGCAGGGCAAAGCGGCGCTTGCAGGGGAAGTCCTTAAACATCGCCAGCGCGGCCTTCATGCTGTCCGGGTTTGCGTTGTAGCAGTCCTCGATGACGGTCACGCCCTCGCTGTCCACCACCTTCTGGCGGCGGCCGGTCTGCTCAAAGTTGGAAAGACCCCGGATGACCCTCTTGGCGTCGCAGCCCAGACGGGTAGCGGCGCAGTAGGCAGCCAAGGCGTTTGCCACATTGTGGCGTCCCATGGCGGGGATATTCACCACAAAGGTGCCGTGCTCCTGATCCTCCAGCACAAAACTCATGCCGTCCGTCTCCTGCCGGATGGACAGGGCGCAGACGTCTGCGTTTTCATCGCTCAGGCTGAACCACACCGGGCGCACATGGGCGGGCAGTACTGCCTTGCGCAGGAAGGGGTCGTCGTAGTTCAGTACCAGCGGTGCGCCCTCCGGCAGACCGTTGCAGATCTCCAGCTTTGCCTTGCAGATGTTCTCCTGACTGCCCAGATTGCCGATGTGGGACACGCCGATGCAGGTGATGATGCCCACATCCGGGCGGGCAGCGCGGGCCAGACGGTCGATCTCGCCAGCGTGGCTCATGCCCATCTCGATCACAGCGTATTCGGTGGAAGCGCCGATGCGCATCAGAGTGCGGGGCATGCCCAGCTCGTTGTTCTGGTTGCCCTCGGTCTTGATGGTCTCACCAAAGCCGCACAAGGCCGCGTAGGTCATCTGCTTGGTGGTGGTCTTGCCCACGCTGCCGGTCACGCCCACCACCTTGGGGTGGTACTGGCTGCGGTAGTTTGCGCCCATCACCATCATGGCGTGGTAGCTGTCCGGGCAAAGGATGGCCTTTTCCTCCGGCACACCGGGCACGGGGTGGTTGACCACCACATACTCCGCGCCCTGCTCCAGCGCACGGGCGGCGAAATCATGGCCGTCGAACCGCTCGCCGGGGAAGGCCACAAAAATGCAACCGGGTTTTACCTCGCGGCTGTCGGTGGTGACCAGTGCCACCTCCGGGTCACTGGTCAGTTTTCCGGCAGGCACCAGCCCTGCCAGAAGCTTGCTTGCATGGATCTTTTCCATTGTTCTATCCCCTCTCGTTCTATTGAATGCTGCATCCTCATCCGTCACCGCCTTGCGGCAGTGCTTTATGCTGAAAGCCTTGGTCGAGGATGCCGAAAAAGCTGTTTTACCCACAGGTCAGGGTGATGATGGTGCCGCGCTGCACGCTGGAGCCGGGCTCGGCGCTTTGCGCCTGCACCGTGCCGCTGCCCTCCACCACGCAGTTCAGCCCGGCGGCGCTCAGCATCTGGCGGGCAAAGTCCGGGCTCTTGCCGGTCACATCTGGCACCTCGGTGTGGCTGCCCTCGTAGGTATCGGTATACAGGTAGATGGTGGTGCCGTAGGGCACCTTGCTCCCCGCGTGGGGGTACTGGTAGGTGACCGGGGCAGCGGACTGGCTGCTCTGGCTCTCCTGCAATTGATGCTTCAAGCCCTGAATGTTCAGCTGCACCTGCGCATTGCTCCACTCGGTGCCCACAAGGTTCGGCACGGTAACGATGGTGCCGCTGCGGTCCTCGCCGTCGGTGGCGATGCCAAGATAAGGGGCCACTTCGCTGATGATATTGCCCGCCACAGGGGCTGCAAGGATGGAGGAATAGTCCGTCCGGGCGTTGTTGGGGTCGTCCAGCATGACGTAGACCAGAATTTCCGGGTCGTTGGCGGGCAGCACCGCCACGAAGGAGGCCACCTTTTTATAGTCGCCGTCGGCGCGGCGGTGCATATTCAGCTGCTCGGAAGTGCCGGACTTGCCGCCGATGCGGTAGCCGGACACATAGGCGTTTTTGCCGCCGCCGGTGCCGTTGCCCACCTCGTACTCCATCATCTGCCGGATGACCTCGCTGGCACTCTGGCTGATGACCTGACGGCGCACATTTGCGCCGATCTCCTGAATGACATTGCCGTTGGCATCGGTGATCTTATCCACCACATGGGGGGTGACCAGATACCCGCCGTTGACGGTGGCCGCAATGGCGGTGCACATCTGCAGCGGGGTGATGGCCATGGCCTGACCGAAGGAGGAGGAAGCCAGCTGCACCTCGCCCAGCTGGTCGGCGCGGTAGTACTGCATAAAGTTGGTCTCGCTGGGCAGGTCCACCCCGGTGCGGGCGGTAAAGCCGAAGGCATCGAAGTAGTTATAGAACTGCTGCGAGCCGACGCGCTGCCCCAGCTGGATGTAGTAGATGTTGCAGCTCTTGCGCAGTGCCTCGGCCATATTGAGCAGGCCGTGCGCCTTGCGTCCGGCGCAGTGGTAGGTCTCCTTGGCCACGCCGTAGGCACCGGCACAGGTGGTGTTCATGGTCGCCACGCCAGAGTCGATGCCCATGGCGGAGGTGATGACTTTGAACACAGAGCCCGGGTAGTACAGTTCGGTGATGGTCTTGTTTTTCCACAGGATATCCCGGTAGTAGCCGGAATAGTCCGCTTCCTCGTCCAAGATCTTGTTGCCCTGTTCATCGGTGATGTAGTTGCCGTCGGCATCCTTTTTATAGATGCCGTAAAGTTCCGGCTCTGCGTGCACCAGCTCGTTGAGGTAAGCCTCGTTGGCAGTGAAGTTCAGCGGGTCGTTGGGGTCAAAGTCCGGCTTGGAAGCCATAGCAAGGATGGCACCGGTCTTGACGTCCATCACAATGGCGCAGCCGCGGTTTTCCACCGTATTGGCTGCAATGGCTTCGTTCAGGTACCGCTCCGCGATCTCCTGCACGTTCACATCCAGCGACAGCACCAGATTGGAGCCGTCCTTGGCGGCAAAGGTGGTGGCGTTGGCGTCTGCAATGGCGTTGCCCACCGCGTTGCGCTGGGTGATGGTGCGGCCATCTACACCGGCCAAGGTGGACTGGTAGGATTTTTCCAGTCCGTAGGTGCCGACACCGTCCGCATCCGTAAAGCCCAGCACCGCTGCGGCAAACGCACCGTAGGGGTAGTTGCGCTGGAAGCTTTTTTCCGAGGACACCGAGATGCGCCCCTTGCGGGAGGTGTCGGTGGCCTTTTTGTGCGCCTTGTTGAAGCTGGTGACGTATTTTTCAATGGAAAGCTTCACCGCGTTGTTCACCTTGGTGGCAAGGGTGACGTAGGCAGAATCCAGCCGGGATAGTGCATCGTAAACGGTCTGGTACTGCTGCTGGTACTCTGCCGAGGAAGTGTCCACACTGTCCAAGCTCTCGCCGTCTCCGGAGAGCAGACGCAACGTCAGCTCCCGGCTCACCTCGGCGCACATGGCGGGGTCCAGCGTTTTGGTCACGGTGTCGTCATCGTTGGCCTTGCTGGTATAAAGGATGCTGCTGTAACTGGGGTCTGCCCAGATAGTCCACACCACGCTGGTGGATGCAAGGGTGATGCCGGAGGCATCGTAGATCTCGCCCCGGGTGGCCTTGATGGTGGTATCCAGCAGCTGCTGCTGGGCGGCGTACTGGCGGTACTCTGCCCCGTGGATGATCTGGATATTATACAGGCTGCGGATGACGATGGCGGCTGCCACCACCACCGCAAGGATGCCCAGACGGCTGCAAAGCCGCCGCACTCGGCTGTCCAGCCGATCCCGGCCGGAGGCCGGACGCAGGCGGTAGCCCCTGTTTTTTTTGTTACGGAAAGGTTCTTGCATTGGTTCTCTCCTGCGGGGCGTGCACTGCATTCCGCGCGCCCTGCGCTGTTATTTGTTCAGACTGCGGTGTCCATAAACCGAAAAAAGCGTGCGCTGCCGCACGCTTTCTTCGTTTATCTCACGGTGCCCAGAATGTTCACCGCGCCGGTGTACAAAAAGTCGGTCCATTGCCGCACGGTGGACTCCCGGCGCACCAGTGCGCCGCTTTCGCCCAGGCGGATGTAGGTGATCTGGCTGGGGTCTACTTTCATCAGACCCAGCCGCCCTGCGGTTTCCTCCACGCTGGCAATGTTGGTCTTGCTGTTCAGGGTGCTGTTGTAGTAGGTATACTGGCTCTGCTCGCTGACCAGCTGCGCCTTAGTGGCTTGGATCTGGTCGTTCAGCTCCACCAGCTGTGCCTCGCTCCACAGCAGACTGATGGCAAAGCCCACCAGCAGTGCTGCCGCCACCAGATTCATGGCGTTATGTACGGCGGCCTGCAGCGGGTTCAACCGCCGCTTGCCGCCCTTTGCTACCCGCAGGTTTGCTTTGCGCTGCGGCTGCGGTGCCCTGCGGCGGCGCACCGCATTACGATCATATGCTGGCTGGCCCATGGTTTCTCTCCTCCTCACAATGCCGGTGCTTCCGGCATCTCAGCATTTTTCCAGCACGCGCAGGTGGGCGGAACGGCTGCGCCGGTTCTCCTCCAGTTCCTGCGTATCAGCTTCAATGGGTTTGCGGGTGATAAGCTTTGCCTTTGCCTTGCCGCCGCATACACACACCGGAAACTCCGGCGGGCAGGTACAGGCTGTGGACCAGCGGCGGAACTTGTTCTTGACCAGCCGGTCCTCCAGAGAATGGAAGGTGATCACGCACAACCGGCCGCCCGGTGCAAGGTGATCGAAAATGGTATCCAAGCCCTCTTCCAGCGCGTCCAGTTCGTGGTTCACTGCAATGCGCAGTGCCTGAAAGGTGCGGCGGGAGGGGTTCTTGTTCTTGCGGCGCTCTGCCGGGGGCATGGCGCTTGCTACGATATCTGCCAGCTGCAGGGTGGTCAGGATGGGAGCGGTTTCCCGCGTCTCCACGATCTTTCCTGCGATCTGCCACGCATAGGGCTCCTCGCCGTAATCCCGCAGGATGCGGGCCAGTTCCTCGCGGCTCTCGGTGTTCACAAGGTCTGCGGCGGTCTCGCCCTGTTGGCTCATGCGCATATCCAGCGGCGCGTCTGCCCGGTAGGAAAAGCCCCGGGCGGCATCGTCCAGCTGGTGGCTGGAAACGCCAAGATCCAGCAGTGCGCCGTTGATTTTTTCAATGCCAAGCTGCTCCAGCGCCTGTCCCGCATAGCGGAAATTGATCTGTACCACGGTGGCAGGCAGCCCGGCCAGACGGGAACGCGCGGTCTGCACCGCGTCCGGGTCCTGATCCAGCGAGATGAGTCTGCCGCCCTTGGCGGCGTCCAGCCGCAGGGCGATCTGGCGGGAATGTCCCGCGCCGCCGGCGGTGCCGTCCAGATAGGTACCCGCCGGATCAATGGCAAGCCCCGTCAGGCACTCGTTCAGCAAAACGGGGATATGCTCAAACGAGGCCGGGTCAAAGGGCTGCTGTTCTTCAAAGGCCATTGGCACGGCCTCCTTTCTCGGTTTAGTTTTTTTGCATCAGAGGTGCAGCTTGCGCAGCCGCTCGGCGCGCTGGTCGTTGGTCACGGCGGCGCGGCGGGCATTCCAGACCTCGGTGGCCCAGATCTCAGCATGGTTGCGGTTGCCGATGATGGTCACGTCCTTTTCCAGCCCGGCGTAGGCGCGCAGCTCTGCGGGCAGCAGGATGCGCCCCTGCTTGTCCGGCACCACCTCGCAGGCGGTGCTGAACAGGTCGCCGGAGATCGCCCAGCTGTCCATCAGTTCATCGCTTTCCAGCTTGTCCGCCAGCCGCTCCACTTCTTCCATGGGCAGTGCGAACAGGCAGCTGTCCACCCATTCCAGCACCACGAAACTCTCGCCCATGGCGTCGCGGAATTTTGCGGGGAAGTTCAGCCGCCCCTTGGCGTCGATAGTGTAATCATAACGGCCAAAAAACACGCGCTGCTCCCCCTTTCAGGGGCGTTTTCAGGGCGTGTGCCCTACTTTTACCCACTTTGCCCCACCGATACATCTTTATTGTAGCAAATCAAGTTCGTGAATGCAAGGGTTTTCGGGCGGCTTTTTGCCGCAAAAATCCACAAAAAAAGTCCCTGTGAGCCGTCATTTTTGCTCGCAGGGACTTCGTTTTCCGCAATCTGTGGAATTTGTGTGGAAAGTTGACCGTTATCAGCCGTTTTTCTTGGCGTTCTGGCGCAGGCTGGCACGGATATTTTTGACCTGTGCGGCGTTTTCCACCATGGTGTCCTCGGTGGTGCGCAGCATATTCTCGCAGTAGTCGGTCACGGTCTGGCGCAGGGTGCGCGCCTCGGTCTGGGCTGCGGAGGTGATCTCAGAAGCGCGCTGCTGGGCGGCCTTGACGATTTCGGCGTCGCTGACCAGAATGCGGGCGCGCTCCTCGGCCTTTTTCACGATGGCCTGTGCCTGTGCGTTGGCGCTGTCCACGATCTGCGCCCGGTCGTTCACGATCTGCTGCGCCTGCCGCAGCTCGCCGGGCAATGCCGCCCGCACCTCGTCCAGATAATCCCGGATCTGCTCCACATCCACGATGCGCTTGCCGCCGGAAAGGGGCACGTTTGCGCTCTCTTCCAGTGCATCCTCAATGGTATCCAAAAGCTCGTTCACGTTCATAAGGCTTCTCCCTCCTGCCCAGCGGCGGACTGCATGGGCTTTGTGTACTTCCACAGCAGCACCTTGCCGTATTTATACTGCTTCTGCAGGGTCAGACTGCCCGCCTGCGCGGGCAGCACGATGCCTGTTTCGCTCTCGCACAGCACGATGCCGCCGGGGGCAACGCACTTTTCCACGGCGGGCAGGATCTTTTCCAGCGTGCCGCCACGGAAGGGCGGGTCCAGCAGCACCAGATCGAACTGCTCCCGGCAGGCCGATAAGAACCGCGCAGCCTCGCCGATATTCACCCGGCTGCGGTCGAACACGCCGCAGGCCTTGCAGTTGCGCATCACGATGCTTACGGCCTCCCGGCTCTCGTCCAGAAAGACGCACCGGGCCGCACCCCGGCTCAGCGCCTCAATGCCCAGCTGGCCGCTGCCGGCATACAGATCCAGCACCCGGGCCCCGGGCAGGTCGAACTGTACGATGCTGAACATCGCCTCCTTCACCTGCGAGAGGGTGGGGCGGGTGACATCGGTGCCGGGCAGTGCTTCCAGCCTGCGGCCCCGGGCTTCTCCTGCGATCACGCGCATGATGTTACCTCCTTGCCGTAGCTGCCGCCCCCGCGGCAGCCGGTTTGAACTCTTTCGTATCCTTTATTATCTCCCAACTGCATAGCATTGTCAAGAGCCCGCATTGCGCTGCGGGCGGCTTTGTGCTACAATCATAGCAGCAATATTGCGCATTTTACGGCGCATTTCAGCAAAGGAGAGTATACAGCATGAAAGTTCTGCTTATCAACGGCAGCCCCCACGAGAAGGGCTGCACCTACACCGCCCTTTCCCTTATTGCCGGGGAGCTGAAGGCACAGGGCATCGAGACCGAGATTTTGCACGTCGGCGGTCAGCCCGTAGGCGGCTGCATCGGCTGCGGCGGCTGCCGCGGCGGCAATGGATGCGTGTTCGGCGGCGTGGTCAACGAGGCCATTGAGAAGGCCAAGACCGCCGACGCCTTCGTGTTCGGCAGCCCGGTGCACTACGCCTCCGCTGCGGGCAACATGGCCAGCTTTATGGACCGTCTGGCCTACGCGGGCGGCAAGTATCTGGCCTATAAGCCCGCCGCTGTCTGCTGCTCTGCCCGCCGCGCCGGCACCACCTCCACCCTTGACCAGCTGGTCAAGTACCCCCAGTTCTTCCACATGCCGCTGGTCAACGGCTCCTACTGGGCCATGG
>OHET01000841.1_pt1 | contig 10312 bp, 7 predicted proteins | sample 1567351 | NCBI WGS metagenome assembly OHET01 (sample SAMEA3879529, study PRJEB24766) | human gut metagenome | biome: human-associated habitat; feature: feces | place: USA | collected 1985/1987
TGATGCGGTTTTCTGTACCTTCCAGCTGAGCCTGCAGCTCCTTGAAGTTTTCGTTGGCTTTCAAGTCCGGATAGTTTTCGGTGACAGCCAGCAGACGGCTCAAGGCACTGCCCACTTCACCCTGCGCCCGCTGGTAAGCCTGCATCTTTTCCGGGGTCAGGTCATCGATACTGATGGTAGTCTGTGTAGCTTTGGCACGTGCATCTACTACAGCCTGGAAAGTTTCCTTTTCGTGTGCGGCGTAACCTTTCACAGTATTTACCAGGTTCGGAATCAAATCAGAACGGCGTTGATACTGGTTTTCCACGTTACTCCAGGCATTTCCTACCGTTTCTTCCTGTGTTACCAGTGAGTTATAAGTTGATACACACCAAATCACCAATACGGCTACAATGGCAAGGATGATAATCCAAGTTTTTTTCATACGTTGTAAATGATTAAAAATGATTAGTTGTTTTATTTTGTCTCATTTGCCTGACATGTTTGTTCCTTTCCGCAGGAATAAGCTGTTGCCTGATAGCTTTTTCCGCTGGGAAAAGTACAAAGATGCCTGCTGATTGCAAATGTAGAATGAAATGGGGAGTGTGCCAAACTTTTGGGTAGAAATCTTTGGTGAGGCTACGGCTCAGCCTATCAGTTTATAACCGATACCTCTTACGTTGACGATGCGGATACTTTCATCTTTTGCCAGTTTATGGCGCAGTTTGGTAATGAATACATGGAGGCTGCGCTGGTTGAAGAAGGAATCGTCTCCCCAAAGGTCGAGCAGGATGTCTTGGGTATTCACCACACAGTTCCGGTTCTGACAGAGACGGTGGAGGATGGCGGTTTCCCGGTAGGAGAGTTCCTGGGTAATGCCGTTGTACAGGAGTACTTGTCGGCGGACATCCAGTTGATAGTTCCCGATTTCATAGAGGGATTGCTCCTCCTGAACGGGAGAGGTATACGAACAGGCACGACCTACTAGGGCTTTGATGCGCACAATCAGTTCCTGCATGCCGAAGGGTTTCTTCAGGTAGTCGTTGGCACCCAACTCGAATCCTTCCACTACATCGTTAACGGCTGAACGGGCTGTCAGGAAAAGAACGGGTGTCCGTCGGTCGGTCTGTCGGATACGTCGTACCATCTCGAATCCGTCCATACGCGGCATCATCACATCGGCCACCAGTACGTCCGGACGGATGTCGAAGAAAAGGCGAAGTCCTTCTTCCCCGTTGGAAGCTGTGTGGATGTTGAAGTCTTGTCCCTCCAAGGTATCTTTGATGATGAGGGCGAGGTTGGTTTCATCTTCTACCAGTAATACATTGATTCGTTCCATAGTCATGTCTTTTTGAGTCGTAGGATAAACCGGCTGCCTTTTCCCGGTTCACTGGTTACACGGATTGTGCCTCCGTGCTTTTCAATCATCGTCTTTACATAAAACAGGCCCAGTCCATAACCTTTCACTTCGTGCCGGTTTCCTGTAGGTACCCGGTAGAATTTATCAAAGATGTGTGGCAGGCACTCACGGGCGATTCCAATACCGCAGTCGCTGACACAGATTTCGGTGTATGTTTCTTCATTTTCCTGACAGAGCCGGCAGGACACAGCGATGTCTGCGTGTTCAAGGGAATATTTCACAGCATTATCCAGCAGGTTGCTGAGCATGTTTGTCAGGTGGGTACGGTCGGCTGTGACGGTCAATTCTTCAGGAGTTATCTGCAAGGAAATACGGACCGGTTTGTCGGCTTTCAGTTTGTGCTGTTCGATGAGGGGAGGCAATATCTCTTTCAGTCGGACTTCTTCCAAGTGAAGCCGGAAGGTTTTACGGCGTTCCATGCTCATGGACAGAATCTGTTCCACCAGTCCGCTGAGGTGTTGAAGCTGTTCCTGGCAGATACGCAGGTAACGTTCGCGTTTCGTCGGGTTATCGGCCTGGTGAAAATTGAGCAAGGCATCGGTAGCCGCGTATGCCACGGCAATGGGAGTCTTCAGTTCATGGGTGATGTTGTTGGTGAAATCGCTTTTCATTTCTTCCAGTGTCTTTTGACGGAGAATGGTACGGATGAGGTACCAGAAAGAGAAGCCCAGAATCAGCAGGATAATCAGTGAGGTGGTTAATATACCCGCCATTTGCCGGAGGACGATACCGCCTAATGGTTCGGTAGTAAGTCGGTAGATTTCGTGTTTGGAGGCAGAAAACTCATATTGGTAGCTGACGGCATCGGAGGTAGGCACATAGCCAGATGTCCCGCCTGTAGCCACAGTATCGGTGTACTGCCAGCGGTCGTGGATGTCGTATCCCTCATGGAGGTATTGCAACCGGTAACGGATGGGAATATTCATTTCGAGCAGACGGGCATGAAGCAGACTGTCGTACACGGTGAACGAGGGATTCATCAGAATGTCCAGTCCTGAATGTAGTCCACGTTGCAGGTAAATGGCCATCCCAGCCATGGTGCTTTGGTTGCGGAGCAGCATATCGAGTCCTTCGCTTGCATGAAGCATGGCGTCGGGTTGTACGGTGTCTGTTTCTATTTTTCGGAAGGTGTCGTTTTGGGCGGTGAAACCTTGTAAGGTCGTGTCGGAAACCTGATGGAGTACGGTGCTGCTCTGTACGAACTGTTTGCCTTCGTCGTTGAATCCGGTGGAAATGGAGACTTCGCCGTGTTCTCTGTTTCTGTGTTGCAGACGTTCGATGCGTACTAGCATCTCGTTGTAGTCGCTGATACGCATGGCTTCTGTGATGTTTCGTTCCAGGTCGGTACGCATGGTGCGGTAGAGTCCTGTCAGCCAATAAGCCTGATAGCCGAAGATACCTGCCAATGAAAGGATGACAAGCAGGGCGATGTATTTTGAAGGCAGTTTCATGGTCTGAATTGTTTTTCGGGTACAAAGATAGAATCTTCTTCCGAAGGGGACGGATATGGTAAGACTAAATAACACTTCTTGTATGGAACGCTGGCTATTTTGCTTTACACACTCGATTGGATGTATTATCTTTGTCCTCGAATCAGAACCGTTGAATTATGAAACATATCATTGATGTAGAGACTTGGAGTCGGCGTGACAATTTCCGTTTTTTTGAAACTTTCGTCAGTTCATGGTATGCCGTGACGACCGAGATAGACTGTACCGAGGCCCGTGCGGTGGCCAAAGAACGGGGACAGTCCTTTTTCTTGTACTACCTTTATGCTGTGGTGCGTGCGGCTAATGAGGTGGATGAGCTTCGTTACCGGATTGACAAGCAGAAACAGGTGGTGTTTCACGACCGGGTGGACATTATTACCCCCATTGCCGTTCCGGGTCGTACCTTTTTTACCTTGCGCATCCCTTATCACGAAGATTTCATCCGTTTCTACGAAGAAGCTCACCGTATGATTACTCATATTCCGTCCGATGGCGACCCGTACGGTGCCGAGAAGACGCTGATGAGTCAGGGCGACTACGATGTGGTGCATCTGAGTGCCGTTCCCGGTATGTATTTTACATCCATCACCTATACATTGGCCGAAGCGGGTAACGCCTGCAACTACCCGTTGATGACCGCCGGAAAGGCCGTTGTTCGTGAAGGGCGTCTGGTGATGCCGTTGTCTATTTATGTGAACCATGCTTTTGTGGATGGCTCTCATCTGTCGGCATTCTTCCGGAAGGTCGAGCAGTATTTGAAGGAAATATCTGTAGGAAAGTGAGGTCCTGCTTCTGAAAAAAATTGTCTTTGATAACATTGGATAAGACTTCGTAAGCCTGCGGTAACGCGGGCTTTTTTCGTAACTGCTTACCTTTGCGGAGGTATGGGAAAGAACTCGTTTTAGGTTCCTTCCTTTGTAGAACGATATGAAAGTAAAACAACGAAGATGAAACGACATGCATGGTTATGGATGGGCTGTCTGTTCGGCGCTTTGCCGCTTCCTGCCCAAGAGAATGTGAAAGAAGAACATGTAGAGACCTTATCGGCCGATAGTCTGATTACGGGAGATGCCCGGATGGATAGCCTGTATCGGAATCTGCCCGAGGTGCTGGTGGTGGGTGAACGTCCTGTGGTCAAGGCTTCGGCAGGCAAGCTGGAATATGACCTGCCGCGGATGATTCGGGACCGCCCTGTGGATAATGTCTTTGAAGCGTTGAAGGAACTGCCTGGCGTGGTGGAACAGGACGGAGCGTTGACGCTGGGGATGCAAGGCGTTACCGTGGTATTGGACGGTAAGGTGACGAACATGAGTACCCAACAGCTTTATGCCTTGTTGAAGTCCTTGCCTGCAGACCGAATCGAGCGCGTGGAGGTGATGTATAATGCACCGGCCCGTTATCAGGTACGCGGAGCGATGATTAATGTTCGTTTGCGTCACCGTATCGGTGACCCCGGGGTAGTTCAGGGGGAACTTTATGGAAAGTATAACCAGGACCATGAAGCCTCGTTCGAAGAGCGTGCTTCCTTGCTGTACAACGGGAATAAGTTTTCTGCCGACTTCCTGTATGTCCATACGCATGGAGACAGTTTCAATACGACCGATAAGGAAGCCCGCCACTGGCAGCAGGCCGACGGTTCGACGCATCTTGTCGACAATTACGAGGAGATGCGCGGGCGAAGCCATACGCATACTTTCCGTTTGGGTACGGATTATCATCTGGCAGAGAATCATTCATTGAGTTTCGTTTACAACGGTTCGTATATGACCGGCCACAACACACAGCACACGACGGGAACACAGACAGCCGACAGTCGGACCGACCAGACTTCGTGGTTGCACAACGGTCGTTTTGACTATCAGACACCTTTCGGATTGAAGGCCGGTGCAGAGTTTACGTGGTACAATGCGCCTGACAAGCAGTGGCTGGACAGTCGTATGGGGGAACAGTGTCTCGATTTCTATACCGAAGCCGGACAGCGCATCAATGCCTGGAAATTTTACCTTTCACAGGAACATTCGTTGAAGAACGGTTGGGGATTGAACTACGGAACGGTGTACACCACAAGTATAGACCATTCGTATCAGATGTATTACGGGAATGAAGAGCGAGAAATAGAACGTGAAGAATTACCGGATGATGTCCGGTCACGCCGTCGCGAGCAGACACTCAATCTGTATGCCGGATTCAGCAAATCATTCGGGAAAAAACTGATGACCGACTTCTCGTTGGCTGTGGAGCGTTACAAGACTCCCGTGTGGGACGAGTGGGATGTTTATCCAGTTCTCAACCTCACGTACTTGCCTGCTGACGGACACATCTTTCAGCTCAACTTCAGTAGCGACAAAAGCTATCCCGGTTATTGGGCCGTACAGGATGTCGTGTCCTATGTGGGTGGGGGGTATAGTGAGATTCAAGGTAATCCGTTCCTGAAACCAGAAATTGATTATTCCGCTTCGTTGACTTATATATTGAAATCGAAGTATGTTTTCCGTGCCTGGTTCAACCATACCAAGGACCGTGCCTTGCAGACATTGTATCAATCGCCCGATGAACTGTTGGAACTGTACAGGTATCTGAATTTTGACTTTGAGCAGCAGGCGGGTCTTCAGGCTTCCGTTCCTTTCAAGGCGGGGAGTTGGCTCAACTCGCGGCTTACCCTGATTGGAATGTGGATGCGTCAGAAAGATAGCGATTTTTACGACCTTCCCTTTGACCGACACCGGTTGTTGGGAATCGCTGTCTTGAACAATACCTTTACCTTGAGTCGCAAACCCGACTTGCGTTTGACCGTAGATGGACGTCTGCAAGGGCGTGCCATCCAGGGAATCTACGACATTCCTTCGTGTGGTGACCTGTCGGCTACACTCCGTTATACCTTCCTTGGTGGAAATGCCTTACTCACTGCCTGGTGTAGGGACATCCTCGAAACATCGATGCCCTGCCCGCAGATACGTTACGAGCATCAGTGGGTGACAAACGAGTATTCCAGTTTCCGCAGTGTAGGGCTTTCTTTCGCCTGGAAGTTCGGCGGTTATAAGGAAAAGAAGCGGGAAGCGGTGGATACCTCACGATTCAAATAATCGAGTGTAGTCTTGTAAGAGATTTTTGAGGTATATGGAGAATCTGTCCGGTGAGTAAGGTGTACGGTTTGGAAGACCTTACTTACCGGTAATTGTTTTCCATTCTCCGATGGTTCCGGTTTCAGAAGAGAAAACGGCGCCTATACGGAAGAGTTTTCGGAAATCAGTTGCATATTCCCGTGCATAGCCTTTGTCTTCAATTTGTTTTAAGGCTTCATCGGCCGTACCGTCCAGCTTGAATTCGAAGATGTAGATATATTGGGGCGTTTCCACGATACAGTCTACTCGCCCCTGGCTCTGTACCTTTTCCACATATGCTGTATAGACACTGATTAGCCGCATAATGAGGTAGAAAGTATACTGGAAGTAGCGTTCCTTCTCCGTTTCGTTCTCTTTACGGCGCATGGTGTAAGGGATGCTGGCTAGGAATGCGGTAAAGAGTGTGCATAAAGAGTCCGTTTCTCCAGCCTCCAATGCATCCACTACATCGTCAATCCAGTTGGAAAGTTGCTTCTTGGGTTGCAGGTATGACGCAACCAATGCGGTCAGAAAGCCGTTCTTGACTTCGTTGTTCGGAAAATCCAGCAGGAATCTGTTCCGTCGCATGTCGTAGTCCTTGATGGTCAGGTAACCGCTCTGGTAAATCATCGGCAATGGCCGTTCCACATCGGCCTTGTAGTCAATGAACTCTTCCGGTGGGTAATATTTGCCGGTGAGTTCATTCATGTTCTCCTTGAAGTGGGCAAGTAGGCGAATCAGATAGGTAGGTGTACCTGAACTGGACCAGTAATTCCTTACATCTGTACTGTCCAATGCATTGAGCAGGCTGAACGGATTGTATATGTCGGTCATCTTTTTGCTGAAATGGTAGCCGTCATATTGGAGTTTCAAACTTTGTCGCATCTCTTCCGGCGTACATTGGTTGGTTGCGGCCATTTCGGCTATTGGTCCGGCAAAGTAACTGTCCAGTTCTTCCTGTGTAATTCCACAGAGAGTTTCATACCGGGCATCCATACTGATGTCCTTGGGCTGGTTGAATCCGCTGAATACACTTACCTGTGAGAACTTGGTGACTCCTGTCAACAATACAAACTGCAGGTGAGCATCTGCTACCTTAAAGGCGGAATAGAAAGCTTTCAGTACGTTCCGGTGGCGGTCTTCCAATGTACTGTCCATATCCAGCACATCCAGTATCGGTTTGTCATACTCGTCGATAAGTACGACAGCTCTGCGTCCTGTTTGTTTATGGGCTGCTTCCAGTACATCCCGAAAGCGGAATCCGATTCCTAGGTCTTCATTCGTAGCCAATCCATATTCCTTCTCCCATCTTTCCATATATTCTTTCAAAGCGCCTTCCAGTTCGCTTGCATTCGTGAAGTTTCCTCCGTTGAAATCCACGTGGAATATGGGATGTACATTCCATTCCTTCTCCAGTTTTTCTATGGCCAGTCCCTTGAACAGTTCCTTGTGCCCCTGGTAATAGTTCTTTAAAGTGGATACCAGCAGACTCTTTCCGAACCGGCGCGGGCGGCTCAGTAAATAGATTTTACCTTCGTGTGTAAGACGATAAACCAGGTCAGTCTTATCGATGTAGATATAGCCGTCTTCGACAATCTGTTCGAAGCTCTGTATTCCGATGGGGTATTTCATGACACTTCAAGTTTTACTGTTCATAACTTATGCAGGGGATTGTCTGATGGTATGTGAGTGATGTAGACCCTGTATCTGCAAAGATAAGAAATATGTCGGGAGATTGATGCCAAAACTTTGTTTAATCATCATTCATAGAGCTGAAAAACATTTGATGATTGCTTAATAAACAGATTCACTCGCTGGTGGTAAGATGTATTTTTACCAGCGAGTGAATATTTATAGAAGATTGTTCCAATTTTTGTCCTTTTATTTCTTTCGGGCTGCGATGGCCAGTATGACACCTAATACGACTCCCAACAAGGCAGCGAACAAGACACGCGATTCACCCGGAAGCAGGAAGGTGATGGTATGGGCAGGATACCAGAAGAAGGGGATGGTCTTCTTGAAGACGAAGTTCCACTGTACATGCCAGTTCATGTTCTGCATGATGTCTCCCATCGGGATAGGAGTGAACAGCCCTCGGAGTGTACCTCCGGTAGCCAGGATATGCGTATCGGTTATCTTATGGAAAGTCATGAAGACCGGAGCGAAGATGCTGTTCAGACAGACTGAAATGGCCAGTGCCAGCAGGACTTTGGACAGGCAGACGGGACCGGCCATGATGCCGGCCGGGTCAGCTACACCCAGGTAAGCAGCAACAGCGGGAACACCTGTAGAGAAAATGATGAAGGCCATGTTGATACCCATACCGAAGATACCCCATACCACAGCCCGGGGAAGCACACCGAAGCCTGTACGGTAATAGTTTCCGGTACTGATGCGGAGTCCCAGCAGTTCCCCCAACGTAGAGAGGATGGCAAACTTGATAAAGCTCATGATCATGCCATGTTCGGCATTGAATGACTGGTAACCGGCGTAAAGGCTCTCGGATAAAAAGAATGGCGCGAACAATGCCACGACAATCAGCATGAAATAGAAATCTGTGCGTTTCATAGACAGGTTGTATTTGTAGTGTTTTTCATGGCGCGCAATGTAGTAATTAAATCGATTGAAACAAACTGTTTGTCACTGAAAATGCAGTTGTGAGAGAAAAAAGTGTGTTTTTCTATCCGATTCGTAAATTTTAGATGCACTTTTCCGTATAGATTAGGCCTATCTGTAGGGGGATAAAAGACAGCCTCCTGTTTCTTCATTTAGATATAATGAAACGGGAGGCTGTGTCTGTTATTTCAGATACTTTCTGAAGAAATCGGTAATCTTGTCGAAAGGAATCACATCCGTCCGGTCGTAGAGGTCGGTGTGGTTGGCTCCGGGGATAATCAGCAGTTCTTTGTTATTTCCTTTCAGCTTCTTGAACGCGTCTTCGCTAAAATAGCGTGAGTGAGCTTTCTCGCCGTGGACGATAAGGACAGCCGAACGGATTTCATTGGCATAGGTCAGTAGCGGCATGTTCATGAACGATAGGGAAGAGGTAGCGTTCCAGGCTCTGTTGGAATTGATGGAACGTACATGAAAACCGCGGGAAGTCTTGTAATAGTTGAAGTAATCCTTGACGAATTGCGGCTCGTTTCCTTGCAGGCTGTCGGGTAATCCTCCTTGAGCGGGAGCGATGCTACCGGTTTTGGCATCTTGGGTGCGCTGTGCGTTCAGTTGCTTGCGGAGTTCGTAGCGGGCGTCTGCATCCATGGCGTCGAAATATCCATTGGCATTCACCCGGCTCATGTCGTACATGGTTGAAGTGACTGTTGCCTTGATGCGTGTATCCATGGCTGCGGCATTCAGTCCCATACCGCCGAACCCACAGATACCGAGGATTCCGATGCGTTCACTGTCTACCTGGTCGAGGGTGCTCAGGAAATCTACGGCAGCACTGAAATCTTCGGTGTTGATGTCCGGTGAGGCAACGTGTCTCGGTTCACCGCTACTTTCTCCGGTGTAGGAGGGGTCGAAAGCCAGGGTCAGGAATCCTCGTTCTGCCAGGGTCTGGGCATACAGTCCTGATGCCTGTTCCTTGACGGCACCAAAGGGTCCGCTTACAGCGATGGCAGCCAGTTTTCTGTCGGCTGCGTTTCGGGGAATGTACATATCGGCAGCCAGGGTAAGGCCATAGCGGTTGGTAAAGGTGACTTTCCGGTGGTCTACCTTGTCACTTTGTGGGAAGATTTTGTCCCATTCATTGGTCAGTTTCATTGTTTCCATGTTTTCGTTAGAAATTATAGGGTTGTTTTCATGGTTTTTATAGCCTGTACAGGCTATGAAGTTCAGCGCTGCGGCCAGTGCTGTCAGTCTGAGGGCGATTCTTCGTGTCTGCATACGGGTTATCGGTTTGTTTTCTGGTGGCAAAGGTAAACGAAAAGCCCCACAGACGCATTGCTGTGAGGCTCAAAGGGTGTTTCTCAGAAGTTCATCGGAATATTTTACGATAGGGCGGCTGTGGGAGGAATGCCGTATTGTTTCTTGAAGGCGGTGGAGAAATGCGACGGATTCTTGAAACCGACTTCCGCATAGACATCCGCCACTTTCCTGCCTCCTTCCTTCATCAGTGAGTAGGCCACTTCCAGCCGTTTCCGTATCAGCCATTTCTCCGGGGTAAGTTCACTGATTTTCTTGAAATCTCGCTTGAAGGTGGCCAGGCTCCGTCCGGTGTAATGAGCCAATTCCTCCATCGTAAACTCATACATGTAGTTCCGGTTCATGAACTCCAGAATATCGATTTTCCACGGTTCGTTGAAATCGAACAATGCTGT
>OHET01000844.1_pt1 | contig 10287 bp, 5 predicted proteins | sample 1567351 | NCBI WGS metagenome assembly OHET01 (sample SAMEA3879529, study PRJEB24766) | human gut metagenome | biome: human-associated habitat; feature: feces | place: USA | collected 1985/1987
CTTTCAACCCCTCGAAAAGTTCCTTCCGGCCCTCGAAATAGCAATGGAAAGTAGAGGACAGCAACGACTTGCCGAACCTGCGCGGTCGGCTCAGAAAAACGTACTTGTACTTATCTGCAATGTCATTGATATAACCTGTCTTGTCAATATATAAGTACTCTCCGGATATAATTTCCGCAAATGTCTGTATCCCTATCGGGAATCTTCTAATCGTCGTCTCCATAATCCAAAACTTTATACGTTCCCAAAGATAACAATTTTTGTGATTACTTTCTGTGATTGAAATGATTAAGGATAAAACCGCAGCGTTTCAAGTATAAGAAGAAGTTTGGTTATGTGGTGGGGGAGTTGTCCGTTATGGGCGGCTCCCTTTTTCCGTCTTTGAAAATCTTCTCTTAATCTGAGGCAACTTGTTTTTTTTCCTGTCACTTAATTATTAAATTTGGGAACTAAAACAATATCAATATCATGTCGATTACAAGTAAAATTTTATCTCTTGCGTCAGCTTTGGTTATGGCGATGCCGTTTTATGCAAATGCAGGCTCGCCTGACGAACTTTCAGTGATTTCCTATAATATCAGGAACGGCGAGGCTAAGGACGGCACCAATTCGTGGCAGTACCGCTATCCGGCTTCCGCAATGATGATTATGGACCAGATGCCGGACATATTCGGCGTGCAGGAGGCGTATGACTATCAGGTGAAGTATCTCGATGAATTTTGCGACGGATATAAGTCCGTGGGCGTCGGTAGAGAAGACGGAAAGAGCAAGGGCGAGCATATGTCCATATTTTATAACACCAAGACAGTCAAACTGTTGAAGTGGGGAACATATTGGCTTTCCGAAACTCCTGACAAACCGTCCAAGGGATGGGATGCTGCTTGCAAGAGAACAGCCACCTGGGCGCTCCTGAAAGACAAGAAGAACGGAAAGAAGTTCTATTATGTGAACACCCATCTCGACCACAAAGGACGTGAAGCCCAGAGGAATGGCCTTGTGCTGATTGTCAAGAAGATACAGGAAATGAACAAGGAAGGTTATCCTATGATTCTCACAGGAGACTTCAATGTTACTCCTTCCGACGAGGTTCTCAATGACCTGAACAATATGATGACAAGCGCACGCGAAACGGCAGTGAAGACCGACAAAGGTGACACTTTCAACGGTTGGGGCAGGAGCAAAGGTGTAATCGACCATATCTATTATTCTGGTTTCAACGCCTGCACGCTTTTCGAAGTGATAAGAAAGCCTTATGATGAAAGAGCCTATATATCAGACCATTACCCTGTAAAATCAGTTCTTGTTTTCTAATGACAGGCAGAAAAATATATCGGTTGACAGCTGCCGTTCTGGCGGCTGTCTCCTTTTTGTCCGCATGCGAAGCGCGAGGAAGATTCATCCCGGGAGAACTGAAAAAGGCTTCGCCGGAATCCATGTCAATGAATCCCTCCAGACTTGCCCTCATAGACAGTACTGTCAATGCTGCTGTTGCCGAAGGCCTGATACCGGGGGCGGTAGTGGCTGTGGTTAAAGAAGACAAGTTGGTGTATATCAAGCCGTTCGGTAACAAGTCGGTAGTTCCTGACACTGTCGCCATGACGGAAGAGATCGTATTCGATTTGGCATCGTGCAGCAAATGCGTCGGCACCACATTGTCATTCATGCTACTGATAGAACAGGGAAAAGTGAGACTCCATGATCCCGTAAGCCGTTATATCCCAGGCTTCAGGCCCTGGACCTCGGAAGAGGGGAAGGTAGATATTACTGTGGAGCATCTGCTTACCCATTCGTCCGGCATCGACCCTTATCTGAATGTAAATTCATTTGTGGAAAAATATGGGGAGAACCAGCCGGATTCACTGGTCAGATATATCTCGGACAATGCCGGCCGCAACTTCCGCCCTGGCACTAAGTTTATGTACAGCTGCTTGAATTTCATTGCATTACAGGCTATCCTTGAGAAAGTTACAGGAGAAAGACTCTGTGATTATGCTATGGAAAATGTGTTCCGTCCGTTGGGCTTGAAGCATACAGGATATCTGCCGGTAGGGGAGACTCCCGTCATTGACCTGAAATATTGCGCGCCGACGGAACTGCAGCCTGACGGCGCTCCTCTCTGCGGTCAGGTGCACGATCCGCTTGCGAGGCGCATAAACGGCGGGAATTCGGGCAATGCCGGTGTCTTTTCGGATGCGATGGGGCTGAGCGTCATATGTGCGGCAATAATGAACGGAGGAACTGCAAATGGCGTCAGTATCCTTTCGCCGGCCGCCATTGACCTTATGGCCCGTGTTCCGGAAGATATTGACAGCGGCGTGGGCAGAGCATTGGGCTGGGACCATCACAGTACCCATTCCGGTCCACGTGGCGACTTGTTCGACCGTGATGGCACGATCTGCCACACCGGGTACACCGGCCCGTCCATAGTCATTGACATGAAAAACAGGACAGCGCTGATAATCCTCACTCATCGGGTCCATCCTCAGGATAAAGGCTCACTGGCGCGGTTCAGGGCTGTCATTGCGAATATTGTAGCTTCGTCTATGATGACAAACTCTTGCGGGAAACCCGGTATTTGAGTCCGAGTTCATTGAGCTGCAGTATGAAATCCGCGCTGACCGTGATGTGGTACTTCCTGGAAATGAACTCTACGATATAGTTCGTAACCGGGTCGAAGACAATCATTGAAAGCGGGATTTTGCCCGAGTATTCCTTGACCAGATGCACGAGCCTATGACGCAGTTCAGGGGTGATGTCGTTTGCCAGCATCTCTATGGCAAAGCCTGTCAGACGGTCTTCCGCCACATTTCCCAAAAGGCTGATTTTCTTCGCCTTGAATGTGTAAGGTGCCTTTTTGCCGGCAGCGATTTCTTCCGGTTTGAGGAAATATTTCTCACAGATCTCTCCTTCAATGTAGATGGCCGTGTGCTCCTGCAGGTAGTTCATGAAATTTTCATAATCCTTGCCGAAGAATGCGAATTCATATATGCCGGAAAAGTCTTCCACGTTCACCTTGGCAAACGGTTTTCCGTTCCTTGAAATCTTGGTTTCCACGGATGTGACGAGTCCGGCCAATGCTACCTGCGCCGTCTGTCTGTTTTTGTCGCAGTCGGCAATCAGGTCACCCAGTTCGGCCATCTTGCAGTTCGTGAAATTCTCCAGTTCGAATTCATATTTCTTCAGAGGATGGTCTGAGAGGTACATTCCCACCACATCCTTCTCTCTCTGAAGCACTTCCAAAATGTCAGGCTCTATGGTCAATGCAGGTGGCTCCGGTTTCTCTATTTTCAGTTCCTCAGCGTCACCGAAAAGAGATGCAGCATCGTCTTCCGCATTCTGCCGGGTAACCTGTCCGTAACTCATAAGGTCATCCAGATACTGGAGGCCGTTCTTTCCGGCGAGGAAATACTGCGACCTTGATATGCCGAAAGAGTCGAACGCACCTGAATTCACCAGCGCTTCCATCGATTTGCGGTTTACCACGCCGGACATCCTGACACAGAAGTCATATATGTCTTCAAACAGGCCATGTTCAGTACGCTCCTGCACGATGGCGTCCACGATATTGGCTCCGAACCCTTTCATTCCGCCCATTCCGAAACGGATATCCCCGTTCTTGTTTACGGTGAAGTTGGACTCGCTCTCGTTCACGTCCGGATTCAGGACCCGGATATGGTGCTTCTTGCAGTCCGCCATAATGGCCTGGATCTCAGTCATGTTGTTCTTGTTCATACTGAGGTTGGCTGCCTGGAACTCGGAAGGATAATGCGCCTTGAGCCAGCCCGTCTGGTAACTTACCCAGGCATAGCAGGTAGCGTGCGATTTGTTGAACGCATAAGAAGCGAACTTCTCCCAGTCTTTCCATATCTTCTTGAGCACATCCTCAGGGTGTCCGTTCTTCTTTCCGCCTTCGATGAACTCTCCATACAGCGACTGGAGAATGTCTATCTTCTTCTTACCCATCGCTTTACGGAGCTTGTCCGCCTTACCTTTCGAGAAACCCGCCACCTTCTGGGAGATAAGCATCACCTGCTCCTGATAGACGGTGACACCATAAGTCTCCTTCAGGAACTCCTCCATGGCTGGAAGGTCGTATGTGATAGGCTCCTCTCCTCGCTTTCTGGCAACGAACGAAGGAATATAGTCCATAGGGCCCGGACGGTACAGTGCATTCATCGCGATAAGGTCCTCGAAACGCTCAGGATGCAGCTTCTGAAGCCACTCCATCATTCCAGGAGACTCGAACTGGAACACGCTCTTCGTATCGCCGTTCGAATAGATCTCGTAAGCCTTCGGGTCGTCGATAGGAATCTTTTCTATGTCAATGTCGATTCCGAACCGCTTCTTGACCTCAGCCAGGCAGATTTTTATGATGGACAATGTCCTGAGTCCCAGGAAGTCCATCTTGAGCATCCCCACGTCCTCGATGAACGAACCCTCGTACTGGGATACCCACACCTTCTGCCCCGTGGCCTTGTCCTCACCGAGCGTAATCGGAATATAGTCAGTAAGATTGCCTCGTCCGATAATCATCGCGCAGGCATGGATGCCGATCTGCCTGATGCATCCCTCGAGCTGCAAAGCGTATTTGAGCACCTCCCTTACCAGTTCGGAACCGTTCTCCAGTTCATTCTTCAGCTCAGGAATGTACTTTACGCAGTTCTTCAGGGTGGGCTTCTTTTCGACATCCTTCTTGACGATCTTGAAACGCTTCCCGTCCTTTTCCACGACTTTATCGCCCTCATCCGGTTCCTCGCCCTCTTTCAGTTCCACCTCGCTGGTCTCCGTTACCGTGATAGGCTTGTCCGGAATCATCTTCGTAAGCCTGTTGGACTCATCCAGAGGAAGCCGGCTGATACGGGCCACATCCTTGATGGCACCCTTTGCGGCCATAGTACCGAACGTGATGACATGGGAAACATGATCGACGCCATATCTGTCCTGCACATACTGGATGACACGATAACGTCCGTCATCATCGAAGTCCACATCAATATCAGGCATTGACACACGCTCCGGATTCAGGAAACGCTCGAACAGGAGGTCGTACTTGATAGGGTCCAAATTGGTGATACCCAAGCAGTAAGCTACGGCGGAACCGGCAGCGGAACCACGGCCCGGACCTACAGATATGCCTTGGGCCCTGGCTGCCGCGATATAGTCCTGCACGATGAGGAAGTAGTCAGGGAAACCCATCCTGGAGATGGTCTTGAGCTCGAAATCCAGACGGTCCGCAGTGACATCATCCAGAACATCCCCGTACCTCTCCTGAGCACCCTTGTAGCACAGATGGCACAGGAACGCGACCGAATGGCGGAATTCCTCGCCACGGTCATTGCCCTTCTCGTCATTGCGTCCGGCATCTATGACGCCCTTGTATTTCTCAAGATAAGTGTCGATGTCATCGAGGAAGTCCTTGTCAATCTCGAATTTCGGCAGCACGTGTCCGCGGTCGATGGTGTAGCTCTCCACCTTGTCGCAGATTTCCAACGTATTGGTGATGACCTCGGGATGGTCCGGGAACAATGCCGCCATCTCCTCCTCGGTCTTCAGATACTCCTGCTGGGTATATCTGAGACGGTCGATATCGTCAATGTAGGCATTGGTAGTCAGGCAGATAAGCCTGTCATGGGCGGGGCCGTCCTCCTTGCGCACAAAGTGGACGTCATTGGTCGCGATGACCTTCACGCCATGTTTTTCGGCCAGGTCGAAGATGACCTCATCGTACTCCTTCTCCTTTTCATACACCTCGAGCGAAAGTCCCGGAACCTCCGTCTTGTGCAGCATCACCTCCAGATAATAGTCGTCCTTGAACACCCTCTTGTGCCACTCTATGGCCTTTTCCGCGCCTGCGATATTGCCGTCGAGAATCATTCTCGGAATCTCTCCTGCCATACAGGCGGAAGAGCAGATGATGTCCTCGTGGTACTTTTCAATGACCTCGTGCGAAACCCTCGGCTTGTAGTACATTCCCTCGATATGTCCGGTGGACACGATTTTCATAAGGTTCTTGTACCCGTTGTAGTTCTTGGCCAGCAGAATAAGGTGGTAATAGCCCTTCTCCTTTACCTTGTGGTCTCCCTTGGACACGTAGATTTCGCATCCGATGATAGGCTTTACGGAAGGGTGCTTCGCTGCGAACTTGAAAAACTCTTTCACGCCGTACATATTGCCGTGGTCCGTAATCGCAAGACCGGGCATACCAAGCTCTTCAGCTCGGTTGAACAGGTTTTCGATAGAAGACTGGCCATCAAGAATCGAATATTGGGTATGGACGTGAAGGTGTACGAAGGACATAATTCATCTTTTGTTAAGAAGAACAAAGTTACTAAAAATTCCGTCATTTTCCCCTTACTTTTGCAGGAGTGGGAGAGAATGAGTAAATTAGCATTCGCTTCAAACACGAGCTTGAAAATTGAAATAATTTATACACTATGAACTTATTGACGTGTGCTTTGGCTGCAGCTGCGATGTCGTCATCTGTTGCAGTTTCCGGAAACGCTCCAAAGATGGAAATCTGGCAGGATCCGGGTGTATTCGAGATGAACAGGCTTCCGATGAGGGCCACATTCCAGACAGACCAGCAGAAAACATTGACACTGGACGGAGTATGGAAATTCCAGCTCTGCCAGTCGCCTGCAGAGAGAACAAAGGATTTCTTTTCAGAAAAATTCAACGATTCTACATGGGGAACCATCCCTGTACCTGGACTATGGGAGCTGAACGGCTACGGAGATCCTCTTTATGTCAATGTGGGATATGCCTGGAGAGGACATTTCGAGAACAATCCGCCTTATGTTCCGGAGGAAAGGAATTATGTAGGACAATATCGCCGCACCTTCGACATGCCGGCTGACTGGACAGGCCGTCAGATCTGCCTGTGCATCGGTTCCGCCACATCCAATGTCCGTATCTGGGTGAACGGCAAGGAAGTGGGATATAGCGAAGACAGCAAGCTGGAGGCCCGTTTCGACATTACCAAATATGTTAAGGCAGGCGAGAACCAGATTGCCCTCGAGATCTTCCGCTGGTGCGACGGCTCCTATCTGGAAGACCAGGACTTCTGGAGGTTTTCCGGAATCGCGCGCGGAATCTATGTCTATACCCGTGAGACCAAGAGAATCGAGGACATCAATGTAAAGGGAGACATGGACGGCAACATGGATATGTCCATAGTAGTATCTCCGGGTGTCACATCATTCTCCTGTAAAGTCACGGACCCGTCAGGTCACGAAGTCGGCTCCTGTGTGGAAAATGTCGATAGCAAGGTGATGAAGGACAAGGACGGCAACCGCGTAATACGTTGTACGTCAGTCGTTTCCTCTCCGGAACTCTGGTCCGCGGAAAGTCCTTCGCTCTACACATTGACAGTGAGCGCCTACGACAAGAAAGGCCTGGTGGAAAGCGCATCAGTGAAATTCGGCTTCCGCTCTGTCGAGATAAAGAACAGCCAGCTGCTTGTCAATGGAAAGGCAGTCCTGTTCAAGGGCGTTGACCGTCACGAAATGAGCCCTTATGGCGGATACGTGATGTCCTATGACGAGATGCTCGAGGATATAAGAATCATGAAAGAGTTGAATGTCAATGCAGTAAGAACATCCCACTATCCGAATGACCCTATGTGGTATGCCCTCTGCGACAAATACGGCATCTATGTAGTGGATGAGGCCAATATAGAGTCCCACGGAATGGGCTACGGCAAGGAGTCATTGGCCCACAGACCTGACTATTATGAGGCTCATCTGTCCAGAAACCGCAGGATGGTATGCCGCGACTTCAACCACCCTTCAGTGATTGTCTGGAGTATGGGCAACGAAGCCGGCAACGGTGAGAACTTCGAGAAGGTGTACGACTGGATAAAAGCCTATGACACATCACGTCCGGTGCAGTACGAAAGAGCAGAACTCAAATATAACACAGACGTTTACTGCCCGATGTACACCCATCCGGTAGATTGCGAGAAATATCTGAAGAACAATCCTCCAAAGCCTCTTATCCTCTGCGAATACTCGCACGCGATGGGCAACTCAAACGGAAACTTCAAGGAATACTGGGACCTTGTCCGCAAATATCCTGAATTCCAGGGAGGATTTATCTGGGATTATGTGGACCAGGCCATCTGCAAGAAGGTGGATGCCCGGAAATATGGCACGGACCACATCTTCATATACGGTGGCGATGCTAATGACTATGACGCGTCCGACGGCTCGTTCAACTGCAACGGAATATTGGCGGCAGACCGCAGCTGGCACCCTCAGACCTATGAGATAAGGTATCAGCACCGCTCCATTCTGACCACTGCAGACACGAAGTTCTGCACCCCAGGAAAGTCATTCCTGGAGGAAGACAAGGAATTTGTGGTCAATGTATATAATGAGAATTTCTTCATTGACCTTTCCCGCTACAGGATGAACTGGACCATCGAAGCCGGTGGCGCGGCAGTCAAGTCAGGTATCGTCGAGAATGTGAAAGCTGCTCCTGGTCAGACAGTTAAGGTAGGTCTTGGCATTTCCGGCAAGGATATACTGTCGGCTGTTAGCAAGTCATTGAGAAACATGCCTTCCTGCACAGGCTTCGGCACTCCGGACGGTTTCATTGACACTGACGTGTGCGTGAAGGTCAGCTGGACTCTGAAGGAAAGCGACGGGCTGCTGCCTGCCGGCTACGAAGTGGCTTATGACCAGATTGTCCTCTATGAGGCCCCTGCTTCCGCTTTCAATGCCGGTTCTGCGGCTGTAAATGATATTGTCAATGCAGAGGAAACCTCTTCAGAGGCAGTGTTCTCAGGCCAGTTCATCTATGAGAAGTCTATGGAAGGCGACCGCGTATCTGACTGGAAGGCTGTTTTCGACAAAAATACCGGCGCATTGTCAAGCTATGTGATAGGCGGAGTGGAGACCCTGAAGGAACCGCTTATGCCGTCATTCGGCAGGGCAGGCGTAGAGAACGATATGGGTGCCGATTTCCAGAACAGATTCAAGATGTGGAGATATCCGGAGTTCAAGGTGGCTTCTTTCAATGTGGAGAAGTCCTCTGACCACTATGTCGTGACTACGGAATATGCTCCGTTCGGAAAAGTATGCTCTGTGACAATGACTTACGAAATCCATCCTGACGGAGCGATCGTAGCTAAGGAGAAGATGAACGACAAGGGAGAACTCAGCAAGGCTCCGTGCCTGTTCCGTTTCGGAATGAAACTGGCGATGCCGGGAGAGTTCTCGACGCTCGACTTCTATGGTCTCGGTCCGTGGGACAATTATTGCGACAGGAAGTCCGCGGCTCTGCTCGGGCATTATGTACAGAGGGTTCAGGACCAGTATTGGTACGGTTATGTGCGTACTCAGGAATCCGGAACGAAATCTGATTTGAGGTGGCTGAAAGTGCTTTCTCCATCAGGACTCGGAATAGAGATAACATCTGATGCACGCTTCAGCGGCTCTGCTCTGCCGTTCAGCCAGAAGCAGATGGATTCAGCTCTTTCTGATCCTCGCCCGAGGAAGAACCCTACAAACCAGCAGGCAGGTGAGGCTACGCATTCGCTTGAACTTCTGCCACTTGCGCACAATGATGCCCGTTCACTCGGAACTACTTATGTAAACTTCGACCTGAAGGAGATGGGCGTAGGCGGAACTGACTCTTGGGGAAGATGGCCACTTGAACCATACCTTGTAAGGCCTGCCGAATACGAATTCAATTTCGTGATAAGGCCGGTGAAGTAACAATCTATAACTGTTTTTCACAAGAAATAGTCTAACTTTTGAGGCGGAAGAGGTGAGCAAGCCGCAAATATGTTTAACGCGAGTCCTTCTTTTGCTCAGAAGGGCTCGTTTTACAGCATATCTGGAAAAATTGTCGATTCCAAGTCCGGCGATTTCGCCCCGCCTGCTTCCAGTCTGTAAGTTCCCTAGTTCGTTACATAGACCGCCACCTTGGACGCATTTGGAAGATATCCTATCTGATTTATCCTGATCCATTTGCCTGTATGGAGCGTAGAATTTAGAAATATTTATATATTTGTAAGTTCACAACTAGTGATATTATGAAGAAGCTAATCGTAACGGCCATCATTTTTTTTATGTCTTCTGTAGTGGGATTTGCGCAGAAGTGGACTATTGATGGTGTTGTATTGGACAAGAAGTCTAACAAACCGGTAGAATTTGCTACTGTAATACTTGGTAATACAGAGCAATGGGCGGTCGCGGATGCAAACGGAAAATTCGTTATAAAGAATGGGCTCAAGGGTAAAACCCTGTGTTTAGGCATAGATATTCTTTAGTCTGAAGAGGA
>OHET01000846.1_pt1 | contig 10250 bp, 7 predicted proteins | sample 1567351 | NCBI WGS metagenome assembly OHET01 (sample SAMEA3879529, study PRJEB24766) | human gut metagenome | biome: human-associated habitat; feature: feces | place: USA | collected 1985/1987
TTTTGTTCCAGGCTCAGGCTATTGATGATATCTGTGTGTTTCATGGCATTTTCCTCTTTGCCTTTTCAATCCAGAAAAGGCCCGCTGTTTTACGCAGCGGGCCTTTGGTCTGGTTTCAGTTCAGGTGCTGCAAACGTTCAGAGCGTCTTGCCCAAGATCAGGCGTTGACTTCCTCTTCCTTGCGCTTTGCATAGCCCTTTTTGACCACCAGAACTTCCAGTGCGATCAGAGCGGCTGCCAGCACAACATCCACACCGATCATCACCTTTTCCCAACCGGGCATACCGGGGTTCAGGTTCTCAGGGTAGTAAGCACGGGAGTTTGCCACAGTGTACAGGATGTTCTTGCAGGCCTGACGTGCGGACACCAGAGCGGTAGCGCTGGTGGTATCGGTCAGGTGGTTGGTCTCGGTGTCGTAGTTGACCAAGCAGAAGTCGCCGCCGTTGCGGATCAGGCGGTCAGAATCCTGATAGCCGTACACGCCGTAGTAGTCGGTCAGCACCATGCCCACGAAGCCCCACTCGCCGCGCAGAACATCGTTCAGCAGGGCAGAGCAGTTGCCGGCGTAGGTGTTGCCGACGTAGTTGAAGGAGGACATGACGGCATGGCAGTCAGCTGCCTTGACGCAATGCTCGAAGGGCTTGAGGTAGATCTCGCGGATGGCCTGCTCGTTGGACCAGGTGCAGAGCATACCGCAGCGGTTGGTCTCCTGATCGTTCAGGACGAAGTGCTTCATGAAGGCGTAAACGCCCTGCTCCTGAGAGCCCATGATGGCATTGGCAGCCATTGCGCCGGACAGCACACCGTCCTCAGAGTAGTACTCGAAGTTACGGCCTGCGAAAGCGGAGCGGTGGATGTTCATAGCCGGTGCGTACCAGCCGGAAACGTCCATGTCGTCCGCCATCTTGCCGATGGAGGTGCCGAAGTCATGTGCCAGATCGGTGTTCCAGGTAGCTGCGATCATCACAGCGGAGGGGAAGCCAATAGAGCCCTGCTGGGTGAAGTTGTTGTTGATGGAGGCGGGGCCGTCGCAGTCGATGGCCTGAACCTTACCAATAGAGGAAACGGCAACGGACTGGTAGCCGCCCAGAGCGATCAGGCTGTCCATATCGGATACGGTCAGCTGATCGAGGAAGGCATCCCACTGGGCATCGTTGTAATCCACGCCCACCATGTCCTTCAGCTTCAGGCCGTTCTTGGCACCGGTGGTGGGAGCCACATCGTCGGCGTTGTTGAAGTCCTCGGGGTTCCAGTTGGAGTTGTTGTAGAAGGTTGCCTTAGCCTCTGCCGGCAGCTCAAAGTCTGCGGGAGCAGCGGTAGCCTCGGCGTAGTTGGCAAAGCCGTTTGCGCGGGACAGGTAGGTCACGTTGCCCTCGGCAAAGTCAAACTTGTTGTCGGCGACCTCCACATCGCTCTCACGCTTGTTGGAAGCGTCGTAGACGATGTCGGAAGCCACGTTGTAGACCTTGGAATCCAGAACGGTGTGGGAGTCGGCGTTGATGCTGATGACGTAATCGCCCTTTTCCAGCACATAGCAGCCCTTGCCGTAGGTATCGTAGGAAGCCATGTCCTCGGCCTTGAAGGTAACGGTGACGTTCTCGGAAGCGCCGGGAGCCAGCTCGGAAGTCTTTGCAAAGCCGATCAGGTTTGCAGAAGCCTTCTCAATGCCGCCGTTGGTGTACGGAGGATTATAGTAGACCTCCACGACCTCCTTGCCGGAGGCAGAACCGGTGTTGGTGACGGTGACATCCACAGTGATGGTGCCGTCAGCCTCGGTAACGCTGTTCAGGGTCTGGGTGAAGGTGGTGTAGCTCAGGCCGCGGCCGAAGGGATACACCACAGTCTTGTCGTAGTCGATGAGACCCTCTGCGGCAGCAGTTTCGTAGAACTTGTAGCCCACATAGATGCCCTCAACATAGTTGACAAAGGCGGGGATGGTATCAGCACCAAAGGAACTGGCCTCGAACTCGTCCATGTTGGTGTAGGTGAAGTTGCCAAAGTTGTTCGCGGTGGGGGTCTGGGTCAGGTCGTACACAAAGGTATCAATGGTACGGCCGGAGGGGTTCACATCACCGCAGAGGATAGAGCCCAGTGCGTTGAAGCCGCTCTGACCGGTGCCTGCGCACCAGACAACGCTCTTGATCTGGCTGTAATCCTTGACCCAGCCCAGCTCCATGGCATTGGCGCCGTTGTAGACCACAACGACCTTATCAAAGTTCTTGCAGACCAGATCGATCATGTCCTTCTCGGTCTTGGACAGCTGCAGGTAGTGGTCGCCGGGCTCAAAGTCGTTGTAGCTGTGGCCTGCGTCGTAGGTGACCTGAGACACATCGGTGGGCAGGTCAGCACCCTCGCCGCCCACGCGGGTGATGACTACCATGGCAGTATCAGAGAAAGCCTTGGCGTTGTTCATCATCTCGTCGGTGTACTGTGCAGCCTCCGGCTCCGGCAGGGTCCAGTCCTGAGAGAACATACCCACCACCGGGCGGTCTGCACGGTAGGAGGTGTAGAAGTCGGAGAGCTCGGTGTTCAGCTCAAAGCCGGCATTCTTCAGGCCCTCCAGCAGGGTGACGGTGGGATAAGCATCGGACAGTGCACCGGAACCGGTGCCGCCGTAGCAGGGGTTGGTGGAAGCCCAGCCAAAGACGTTCAGCTTGCTGTTCTTGGCCATGGGCAGGGTGCCATCGTTATCCAGCAGGACGATGCCCTCATCGGCAATGTTCTCGCACAGCTGGGTAGCGGATGCCACGTTCTCCTCGCTGACCTTGCCGCCGCCGGTGGCAAGGGTGACCATGGAGTACATGGGGCCGGTCAGGATCAGGTTCACGGTGATAGCCAGCGCCAGCACCATGCCCAGACCCGCCTGCCAGCGGATCAGATACTTTTTGGACTTGCTCTGCTTACGGCAGGCGATCATGACTGCGATCAGCAGAACTGCTACGACACCAAAGCCGATCAACTGCGATTTGATCGAGTTGAGAACCTTGATGACGTCATCCATATTGATGGACAACATAGTTTTCTCCTCCTTGTTTCGTCGAATCGGACAACGGCAGGGGACACCCCTGCCAGCTTGACTTTATGATACCAGAAATTGCCGGAGAATTTTCAATTTGTTCACAATCTGTCGTTTTGGATGCACAATTTGCAAAAGTTACAATAAGGTTTCAAATTTTATTGTGCTAATACACAAATATCACCGCATTGCATTTGTGCACCCTGCCAGACAACAAAAAAACGGCAGGGGATACCTGCCGTAAAAATTATTTGTTTTTGGGCAGCGGAAATAAGATCCGCAGGGTGCACCAGTTGTTTTCCCAGTGCAGCGTCATGCTGCCGCCGTGCTGCCCGACGGTGGTGCGGACGCTTTTCAGGTCCGACCCCTGCTTCGGCAGACCGTCCGCATCCAGTGCGGGGGCGGCTTCTGTATAATGCTCGAACCGCAGCATGGCAAAACCGCCCTGACTGTACACCGCCACCTTGATGAGCCGCTTTTCGGGGTCCGGCTCGGCGCGCACGGCGGCAATGGCGTTGTCCAGCGCCACGCCCACGATGGTGCACAGCTCCCGGATGGTGAGAAAGCCCAGCATCCTGCCGTCCGCTACGCTGGTGATGGTGATATTCTCCTGCTGGCATTCCATGGTCTTGGCGGTGAGCAGGGTATCCAGCACCGGGTTGCCGGTCTTGTTCTCGGCCTCGTACTGGCGGATGTTCTGCTCTATGGCGGCAATGGCGGCGTTCTGCTTGGTCTGGTCCTGCTCCTCCCGGATGCGGGCAAGCTGGACTTTCAGTTCATGGTACCGCCGGTTGATGAGGTTGATGCCCTCCTTGCTGCGCTTGTACTGCTCGTACTGGCGGTGCAACACCTCGTCCATGGCGGCAAGCTCGCTGTGCAAAGCGTTCTCCTGCAGCTGCTCGTGCTGCACAGATAAGATCAGCACGCCGGAAAAATCCACCAGGGTGCGGATGGAAAAAATGCTCATGTTGATCTCGCTGCCCGGCAGAAAGCCCAGATTGCTCACCGCAAAGGCAGTCAGCGCCAGCATGACCGCCGTCAGGGCGGCGCTGCCGCCGATCTGTAAGTGCCCGGCGGGCTGGGGACGGCGGTGCTGCAGATAGCACATAATGCCGAACAGCGTCCCATACACCAGCGCCAGCAGCAGCAAAGACAGCGGCTCCCATGGGCCGCGGGCGGGCCAGAAGGCGCAGTGCAGCTGCCACTCCACGCTGGCGGCAAGCTCTGCCAGAATAAACGCCCGGGCGCAGTGATACCCGGCTTCCAGCAGGGTGATGCTCCATACACCCCATAAATATAAGTAGGAAAGCCCGATGGCCGTTACCATGCAGGGGATCCAGAGCCCGCCGGGCACATTGCCCGTCAGCCCCAGAAAGGCCGAAAGCACCGCCGCCCACAGCAGGGTGATGCCCCCGGTGACCGCCTTGGAAAAGCGGGGCGCAAGCGCCGGGGTGAACAGCAGCACCGCCAGACACTCGGCAAGGGCGGTGTACAGCCGTGGGATATCCGGCAGCGCGGTCATGAGCCTTCACCTCCGATGTAGTCGGTCAGTGCGGCAAGAAAAGCCTTGCGCTTGGGGCGGCTGACCTGCAGCTCGCAGGGGCCCACCTGTACGGTGCTCTGCCGCAGCTCCCGCACCTGTGCCAGATTGACAAGGTAGCCGCTGTTGCAGCGGGCAAAGGGGCAGTCTGCCAGCTTTTCCTCAAAGGCCTTGAGGGCGCCGGGGGCGGAAAAATCGCCCTCATCGGTGTAAAAGTGCACCCGGTGCCCCTCGCTTTCCAGATAATAGATGCTTGCGGTGTCCAGCCGGCGCAGCCCGCCCTCCACCGGCACGGTCAGGTAGCGCTTTGCCCGCTTTTCCAGCCGGGCAACCGCCTTGAGCAGCTGCTGCGAAAAGGCAAAGTAGGGCACCGGCTTCAGCACATAGTCCAGCGCTCCCACCGAGTAGCCCCGGATGGCGTACTGCGCCATATTGGTGATGAAGATCAGGATGACGTCTGCATCCATCTGCCGGATGCGCTCTGCCGTGGTCATGCCGTCCAGATGCTTCATCTCCACATCCAGAAAAATAATATCGTAGACCGCGCGGTAATCCTCCAGAATATCCACGCCGTCCGCAAAGACCGTCACTTCAAACTCTGTCCCGTACTGCCGGGTATACCGCCGGACATACTCCTGCAATACTCCCTGCACCTCCGCGTCATCCTCTACGATCGCCACCCGGATCATGACCGCACCTCCCCTACCACACCTTTGTGGAACTGTTACGGCTCTATTATAGCGCAATCCCGTCCGGTTTGCCAAGGGGCACTCCGCAACAAAGGGCAGGGCAGCCCACAGCTGACCACCGTGGACGTCAACCCCTACCAGCTGGGCATGGAGGCTGCCAGCCAGACCATCAACCACATCGAGAACCCGAACCTTCTGGCCACAAAGATCATCGTGCCGCACAAGCTCATCCCCCGGGAGAGCTGCTGCCCGCCGGAGGAGCAGCGCTAGAAAGTGCTTTTTCAGCAATACAGTGTCCGCTTCCGGGAGCTGCCGCGCAGCGCCTGATATGCCGCCCCCAGAGTAGACAGCGTAAAAAACGCTGCATCCTCCGGGGGTATTTTTATGCCCAAAAGGGCACAAAAGAATGCCCGCCCACCTGTGGAGACCCACGGTGAGCGGGCATTTTGCGTTTTATTGTTTGTGCCGCTGTAAAAGCGTTCAGAGAGCGGTGGGCTGGGGTACCAGCCGGAAGAGCATTACGGGCAGCTCACTGTTTGCAAAATCCAGCGTAAGGATGATCGTTCCGCGCTCTGTTTCAAACGGCAGCTCGGCCTGTGTGCCGTCTGGGGCAATGCGCACAAGCGTTTTGCCCTCCAGCAGTCCGGCGGGCAGCGCGAGCCTTACCCGACCGGTGGGCTGCGTCAGGCTGCCTGCGGTCTCAAAGGCCACACTCAGGTATTCCCCATTCGTCCGTGCGGTCACATCCTCCGCAGAAAGACTGCCGCTGTTAGCCCACGCCGTTGCGGCTTCGATCTTTTCCAGCTGCGCGGCGTTTTCTGCCTGCCCGCACACGGGGCAGAAGGTCAGCGTTTCGCCTTCCGCAGTGCGGAAAGTAAACTTCCGGCAATCCGTGCTGCCAGTGTGCGCGCAGCCATCTCGCAGACAACTGGCGCTCTGAGCGCCGGTTCCATTCGGGAACCATGCACCGAACTGGTGTCCCAGCTGATCCGTCGGGTCTGCGGTGTAGCTGTCTTTGCAGCGGCTGCAAGTAAAGATGGTATAGCCGTCTGCTTCACAGGTAGGCTCTACGGTAACAGCCTGATAGTCGTGTCCCAAGATGGGCAGCTCCGCGTAGGTGGTATAGTCACAACGGGAGCAGGTTTTGTAAGCATTCCAGCCGATTTCCGTACAGGTGGGGGCTTTTGCTGCGTGCTGCTCCAAATCATGGTTCAGTACGGGCAGCAACGGAGTGGCGAAATAGTCGCAGCGGGAGCAGTTTTCGTAAGCCCAGCCCATTTGCGTACAGGTGGGGGCTTTTATCACGCGCTGCCTCAGATCATGTTTCAGCGCGGGCCGCTCCACATAGGTGGTATAGTCACAACGAGAGCAGGTTTCGTAAGCATCACAGCCGGGTTCCGTACAAGTGGGGTCTTTTGCTTTGTAGTACACCAAATTATGTTTCAGTGCGGGGATTTCTTGATAATCGGTATAGTCGCAGTTTTTGCAGGTGTCGAAAGCATCCCAGCCAATGTCGGTGCAGGTAGGGGCTTTTGCTTCGTGATGCACCCGATCATGGTTGTTTGAGTCTTTTTCGCCGTATTCCCCACCACACACCTCACAGACCGCTTTGGCGCTGCAGGTTGCTTTGCCACCGGTACACTTTGCAATATCAACTTCGCGGCAGTAGTTCGTGCAGCTGCGGGTGTGCGTGCCGTTGCTGGCGTAGTTAGGCGTCCACGCGCCCCAGTCGTGACCGAGAACGCCGTATTCCGCGCCGCATTTTTCACAGATTTTGCCCTCGGTGCAGGTGGGACCTTGGGTACCGCCGCTATGTACCTGTAAATGCGTAATATTGCCATCGTTGTGGCAGTTCTGGCATTCAGTTACATAAACCTTATGATAGTTCGAATCATATTTTTCGTATCTGCGGGCCTCACGTTCTTCCCTAATCCCACAGAAGGCGCAGTGCACCGGGACTGTTTCTGCCGCCGCTTTTAACACGATCCCCGGTATCAGGCACACCATTGCCAGCACCGTCAAACACCAGATCAGCCATTTTTTCATGTTACTCCCTCCTTGTCATCAAACCTTGTTATCCTTTCAGATCAAACTGCACGGACAGCGATGCAAGCACGGCATCTACCACCTTCCGCGCCTCGGCAAGCATATCGATCTCCGCCACAAAAGCGATGACCTGCTCGCGCTCCTGCGCGGGGACCTGCAGCGCACTCAGGCTCATGCTCAGATAGCGCCGTATTTTGCGTTCCAGCGTAAAGTAGGGGTCGCACCGCCGTGCCATGTAGCCGCGCATCATGCCAGCCGTGCCCAGCTCCATCTCGTAGAAATCGCACTCGGCGCACCCGGGCAGATACGCGCTGAACGCCGCCTGCAGCTCGGCCGTGGTACTGCGGTGGATGATCTCCGCCGTGGCGGGGAAGGTGTACGCTTCCACATAGATATCCCGCAGATTCTCGCTCAACTCGCTCAGCGCCAGCTGCAAAGCCGTTTCCACCGCGTAGAGGTACACCGGCGAGGGGGCGTTTGCCGCCAGCGGCCTTACCGCGCCGAACTGCCTGCTGAACATCATGCCGATCAGCTCGGTCAGCACACCGTCCTTGGTGCGGAAAATATTCTGGAACGACCCGGCGGAAACATCTGCTTCCTTTAAAATTTCTGCAACCTTGGTGTTCGTGTAGCCTTTTTCCAGAAAAAGCCGGACACAGGCGGTCAGGATCCGCCGTTTTGCTTCTTTGCTGTCGTATCTGCGCGCCATTGGGAATCATCCTTTTCTATGATTGGTTTCTGACCCAATTATATATTGATTTGAGAATTGCGTCAAGTAAACTTTTAAGGGCGTATTTTGGGCAGTTTGACGGGGGAGAACTTTCTGCATCTGTGCAAAGGTGCGCAGCCGGGCAAAACAAAGCGCAATGGACATTGCTGTTATCCGCTGCCGCAGCCAGACAGTTCGCGGCAGCAAAAAAGAGGCCACCGATCGGGGTGACCTCTTTTCAGCGTATTTTCAGCGTAAATCCCGCAGCAGGCGAACCCACCATCTCCATGACGGCTCTTTTGGAGTTGCTCTTTGCGTAAGATTGCAAGATAAATCTTATTTCTGACAGAAAGGGCCGAACCCGTGCAACGAGTCCGGCCCTTTCCGTACTTTGGTTGGATCTTAAGCAAAGTTATGGTAAATGAAGAAGTTGGCTTTGGGAGTTTACAGCAGGCTCAGTGCTTCCTCGTCTGCCACAAGGATGCAGTCCGGATGCAGCTGCAGGATGCTGCCGGGGCAGGCAGGGGTCACAGGGCCGGTCACGGCGTCCTTGACGGCCTGTGCCTTGGCTTTACCGTTGGCTACCACCAGCACCTTGCGTGCCTGCATGATGGTCTTGATGCCCATGGTGTATGCCTGTTTGGGGACAAGGTTCTCGTTGCCGTCAAAGAAGCGCTTGTTGGCTTCGATGGTAGTGGGCGCAAGGTCGATGCAGTGGGTCTCCAGCTCAAAGGCTTCGCCCGGCTCATTGAAGCCGATATGACCATTGGGGCCGATGCCCAGCAGCTGCAGGTCGATGCCGCCCAGCTTGTGGATGATACCGTTGTAACGGGCACACTCGGCGGCGGTGTCCAGATTGGTGCCGTCCGGCAGGTTGGTCTTGGCCGGGTCGATATTCACCTTGCTGAACAGGTTCTCGTTCATGAAATACCAGTAGCTCTGGGGGTGCTCCTTGGGCAGGCCGCGGTACTCATCCAGATTGACAGTAGTGACCTCGGAGAAATCCAAATCGCCTTTGTTGTACCAGTCCACCAGTTGGGCATAAGTGCCCACCGGGGTGCCGCCGGTGGCAAGACCCAGTACACAGTCCGGCTTCATGATGACCTGTGCGGAGATGATGTTGGCCGCTTTGCGGGACATATCCTGATAATCTTTTGCGCGGATGATCTTCATAATAACGCTCCTTTTATAGTACTGTTACGCCTGCGTTCCGGCAGGCCTGTAAAAATTCTACGGGCAGCTTTCCGTCCGAGATCACAATATCAATATCGGACAGCTCGCAGATGTGGAATGTGCTTTTCAGTCCGATCTTGGAGGAATCCAGCAGCACGGCTTTCTGCTCACAGCGGCGGAGCACGGTCTGCTTGAGCCGTGCTTCATCCTCCACGCCGCAGGTAAAACCGGTTTCCGGGCTGTAACTGGTCACGCCCAGCAGCAGCAGATCAAAGTTGATGCCCTCCATCGTCTGGATGCTCTGTGCACCGCAGACGCTCAGGCTGAATCGGTTCAGTCTGCCGCCCGGCAGGGATACATTGGGCTTTTCCAGCTTTGCCAGCTCCATGGCGCAGCTCAGGCCGCTGGTGTAGATGAGCATGGGCTGATCCGGGATGCACCGGGCCACTGCTGTGGCGGTGCTGCCGGAATCCAGAAACAGGGTGGTGTTGGGGCGCAGCAGAGCAGCGGCTTTTTCGGCAATGATCTGCTTTGCTTCGGCATTGCGGGCGGCACGGCGGCTCAGCAGGTCGTCTGTGCCTACCACCTGCTCCACCGACTTGACACCGCCATGCACCCGCACCACACGGCGGGCTTCATCCAGTGCTTTCAGGTCTGTGCGCAGGGTCATTTCCGAAACGGAAGGGAAAGCTTCCTTGAGCTGGGCAAAGCTAATGCTGCCTTTGCGGTTCACCAGCTCCACGATTTGATTGCGGCGTTGTTCCATGGGGGATTCCTCCTGTCTGCGTTTGTCCTGTCCCATGGCACGTTCTGCTTAGTCCTCCGGGTTGAAGTTTGCCAGCAGATATTCCTCTGCTTCCGGGCACCACAGGCCGTTGTGGGCATCCACGATGTCAGCCAGTGCGGTATAGCGGGGGTCGTTGTCCTGTTCGCCCTTGGCACGCAGATCGGTCAGGGCGATGAGGGGCATGGTCAGGTGGGTGTAGATCAGCTTTTTGCCGCCGGGGATCTTGGGCAGGTTCAGGGTGGTCTCGGCAGCGGCGTTCAGACCGCCGATGTGGGTGACCATCACAGCCG
>OHET01000847.1_pt1 | contig 10245 bp, 7 predicted proteins | sample 1567351 | NCBI WGS metagenome assembly OHET01 (sample SAMEA3879529, study PRJEB24766) | human gut metagenome | biome: human-associated habitat; feature: feces | place: USA | collected 1985/1987
TGGCCTTTGATGGCATCACCAGCCTTTCCAACAAGCCCATCCGGCTCATCACCGGGGCAGGCATCGTGGTCAGCCTCATCAGCTTCATCGGCGTGATCTGGGCCATCGTGCAGGCGGCCATGGGCAGCGTGGTGGCCGGCTGGGCCTCCACCATCTGCATCGTCTGCTTTGTGGGCGGCGTACAGCTGGTCTGCCTGGGTGTCATCGGCGAATACATCGGCAAGATCTATATGGAAACAAAGGCCCGCCCGCGCTACATCATCTCGGAGCGCACCTGGGCCCCCTATGAAAGGAAGTATCACGGATGAGCAAACAGAGCTGGCGGGGCAGCACCCTGCTGAACCCGGAACCGCCGGTACTGGTCTCCTGCGGCGGGCTGGAGCAGCCCAACCTCATCACCATCGGCTGGACAGGCACCATCTGCACCCAGCCCAGCATGGTATCCATCAGCGTTCGCCCCGAGCGGTACAGCCACCACCTCATCAAGGAGAGCGGACAGTTTGCCATCAACCTGCCCACCGAACAGCTGGTGCGTGCGGTGGACTGGTGCGGCGTGAAGAGCGGCCGCGACAACGACAAGTTTGCCGCCTGCAAGCTCCATGCCGCCCCGGGCAGCGTTCTGACCGACTGCCCCATCCTGGAGGAGAGCCCGGTCAATCTGGAATGCAGGGTCACGCAGGTCATCCCGCTGGGCAGCCATGACCTGTTCCTGGCCGAAGTCGTGGCCTGCGATGTGGATGAGAGCCTGCTGGATGAAAACGGCAAGCTCTGCCTGGACAAAGCAAAGCTGATCGTGTACAGCCACGGCGAGTACCTGAGCCTGGGCAAAAAGCTGGGCACCTTCGGGTACAGCGTGCGGAAAAAGAGACCCGGAAAACGGAAAAAATGATCCGACCTGCAAAAGGCGGGGCATCAGTGCAGTAAGCTGATGTCCCGCCTTTTTCTGTTTTGTTCCCTTCCCCCAACAACAAAAGCCCCGCCGGCAGAGGGAATTGCCAGCAGGGCTCCGGTAATGTCAATATGAACTTAACCTGGCTCTCCGATCAGGAGAGCTGTCGAGCGGATGCGAGACGGAGAGGCTTAATCCTCCGCACCCTCATCCAGGTTGCCCAGCTTCTTGGCCTGCTCCACCACGGCAGGCACCAGCATCTCGGGCAGGATCTCGTAGCGGGCAAACTCGGTGGTGAACCAGCCGCGGCCCTGGGTGATCTGCCGGATAAAGGTGGTGAAGTTGCTCAGCTCAGCCAGCGGGACCTCGGCAATGACGGTCTGCATGCCATCCTCATCAGGTTCCATGCCCAGCACGCGGCCGCGGCGCTTGGTCACATCGCCCATGATATCACCGGTGTTGTCGTTGGGGACATGGGCCTTCAGGGTATGGATGGGCTCCAGAATGACGGGGCCTGCCTCGGGCATTGCAGCCTTATAGGCCAGCTTTGCAGCCATGATAAAGGCCATCTCGGAGCTGTCCACAGGGTGGTAGCTGCCATCCAGCAGGGTAGCCTTCAGGCCGACCACGGGATAACCGGCCAGCACGCCCTTTTCGGCGGCAAGACGGACACCCTTTTCCACAGCCGGGAAGAAGTTCTTGGGCACACTGCCGCCGAACACCTTTTCCTCAAACACGACCTGCTCGCTGTCACAGGGCTCGAAGTTGATGACAACATCGCCGAACTGGCCGTGGCCGCCGGTCTGCTTCTTATGGCGGCCCTGCTTCTGGCAGGCCTTGCGGATGGACTCACGGTAGGCAATGCGGGGAGCTTCCAGACCGATCTCCACGCCGAACTTATTCTTCAGCTTGGCCTTGACCACATCCAGATGCTGCTCACCCAGACCACCAATGATCTGCTGGTGGGTCTCGGCATTATTGACGTAGCTCAGGGTCGGATCCTCTTCCATCAGGCGGGCCAGCGCGCTGGAGATCTTGCCCTCATCGCCCTTTTTGGCCACGGTGACTGCCATGAACAGGCTGGGCAGCGGGAAGGCAGCGGCGGGCAGCTTGACCACGCGGGAAGCATCGCACAGGGTATCACCGGTCTTTGCGCTGACCAGCTTTGCCACAGCGCCGATGTCACCAGCACCGATGCCGTCGGTCTCGACCTGCTTCTTGCCGATGACGGTCAGGGGCTTGCTGATCTTCTCGGTCTCGCCGGTGCGGGCGTTGACCAGAGCAGCGCCGCCGGTCACCTTGCCGCTGATCACGCGCAGGTAGCTCAGCTTGCCCACGAACGGGTCAGCCACAGTCTTAAAGACATAGGCTGCGGTGGGCTCGGTCTCATCACAATGCAGCTCCACAGGCTCGCCGCTGGCATTCTCGGCCAGGATGGCGGCATCGTGCTGCGGGCTGGGCAGGAGCTTGTGCATATTGAACAGCAGCATATCCAATGCCTGCTGGTTGACGGCGCTGCCGCAGAACACGGGGGTGATCAGGCCGTCCTTAACGCCCTTGCGCATTCCCTCAACGATCTCCTCGGTCGTAAAGGGTTCACCGCCGAAGAACTTTTCCATCAGCTCATCGTCGGTCTCGGCAATGGCCTCGCTCATGGCCTCGATCAGGCCCTGGAAGCGGTGGCCGATATCGGGCAGTTCCACCTGGATCTGCTTGCCGCTCTCATACTTGAAGGCCTTCTGGCTGAACAGGTTGATGTAGACAGGGGTGCCGTCGTCCAGCTTGGCGGGCACAACACAGGGGCAGACGGTGGAGCCGAACTTGATCTTCATCTCCTCCAGGATCTTGAAGTAGTTGGCATTTTCCAGGTCGCACTTGGAGATGAACACCATGGTGGCCTTGCCGTTCTTGCGGGCCAGCTGGAAGGCTTTCTCCGCGCCCACGGTCACGCCGCTGCGGCCGGAAACACACACCAGCACGCTCTCGGCAGCGCGGATGCCCTCATACTCACCTGCCTCAAAGTCGAACAGGCCCGGCGCATCGATCAGGTTGTACTTGATGCCTTCGTACTCCACCGGCACCACGGATGCCGACAGACTTGCCTTCCGCTTTGCTTCCTCAGGGTCAAAGTCCGAAATCGTGGTGCCGTCCTCAACACGGCCCATACGCTCTGCTGCGCCCGAAAAATAGACCAGTGCCTCAGTCAGCGTCGTTTTGCCGCTGCCGGCATGGCCTGCAATCAAGATATTACGGATGTTGTTGCTTGCGTATTTCATATCGGTTTTTCCCTCATTTCCGCCGCACGGAGCAGTCTCTCCGTTTTTGTGGCATATTTTACAAAGATAATACCACACTCAAAACGATTTTCAAATAGATTGTCCGAAATTTTCTTTCATCTGCCCGCCAAACTTCCCGGGATTCTTTTGTGCATTTTGACCGGATGCGCGCAAAATCGATTGCAGGACGTGGGTTGGCATGGTACAATAGACCCAATGAAAGATAGAGGGAGGCACTTTGCCATGAAACGCACCGATTACATCAACTGGGATGAATACTTTATGGGCATCGCCCTGCTCACCGCCATGCGCTCCAAGGACCCCAGCAGCCAGGTGGGAGCCTGCATCGTCAGCCCGGAGAACAAGATCCTCTCCCTGGGCTACAACGGAATGCCCATTGGATGCGATGACGATGCCATGCCGTGGGAGCGCGAGGGCGACCCGCTGGACACGAAGTACATGTACGTCTGCCATGCGGAGCTCAACGCCATCCTGAACAGCGCCCACAACAACCTGAAGGGTGCCCGGGTCTACGTGACCCTCTTCCCCTGCAACGAGTGCGCCAAGGCCATCATCCAGTCCGGCATCTCCGAGGTGGTGTACTACGGCGACAAGTACCACGATTCCGATTCCAGCGTGGCGGCGCGGTTCATGTTCAAAAAGGCAGGCGTGCGGCTGACCGCCTACACCCCCAGCGGGCGGAAGGAACTGCTGGAGCTGTAAGGGGAGCGAAACCTCTCCCAAAACTTTCCCTTGAAAATACAGTTTATTCGTTATATAATAGAACCATCTTATCGAATAAATATACATTTTTCATTGCATAGAGAGGAAAGTATACAATGAGCCTGAAAAATCGCAGTTTTCTGAAGCTTCTGGACTACACCCCTGCCGAGATCGAGGAGCTGCTCGATCTGGCCGCTGACCTGAAGGCCAGGAAAAAGGCCGGCATCCGCCACAATGAGCAGCTGGCAGGCAAGAACATCGCCCTGATCTTTGAAAAGACCTCCACCCGCACCCGCTGCAGCTTTGAGGTCGCCGCTCACGATCTGGGCATGGAGGTCACCTACCTTGACCCGTCGGGCAGCCAGATCGGCAAAAAGGAATCCATTGCCGACACCGCCCGGGTGCTGGGCCGGATGTTTGACGGCATCGAGTACCGCGGCTATGGGCAGGAGATCGTGGAAGACCTTGCCCATTACGCCGGTGTTCCGGTCTGGAACGGCCTGACCAACGAGTTCCACCCCACCCAGATCCTTGCCGACTTCCTGACCATCCGGGAGCACTTCGGCAGCCTGAAGGGCATCCATTTCGTCTACTTCGGCGATGCCCGCTACAACATGGGCAACAGCCTGATGGTGGGCTGTGCCAAGATGGGCCTGCACTTCACCGCCTGCGCCCCCAAAAAGTATCAGCCGGATGCCGCTCTGATCGCACAGTGCCAGGCCATTGCCGCCGAGACCGGTGCCACCCTGACCTTTGAGGAGGACCCCGCCAAGGCTGCCCAGGGTGCCGATGTTCTTTACACCGATGTGTGGGTCTCCATGGGCGAGCCCATCGAGGTCTGGGCCGAGCGCATCCACGACCTGGCCCCCTATCAGATCAATCAGGAGTTGATGAATATTGCAGGCTCCAAGGCCGTGTTTATGCACTGCCTGCCCGCCTACCACGACCACAAGACCGCTGTGGGCAAGGAGATGGGCGAGCGCTTTGGCCGCGATGCCATGGAGGTGACCGATGAGGTATTCGAGGGCCCCCAGAGCATCGTCTTTGACGAGGCCGAAAACCGGATGCACACCATCAAAGCCGTGATGGCGGCTACGCTGGGCTATCAGAAGTAACTGCGTCTCTCTCAGCACAATATGCACAGACCCGGTCGTTCCCGAACGATCGGGCTTTTTGCTTCTGTCTCCCGTTTTGGTCTGCCGGAGGCTCCCCCGCAAAGAGTCCTGGCCGCGCGGGAAAATTTCCCATTCTCCGAAAGCGTTGCAATTACAGTTGAAAATCCGTTGCAAAACCCATATACTAAAAGGGCAATGCACTGGAAAAGGAGGGAGACTATGGGCGGAGGACATCTTTCCCGGCCGGACTTCGGGATGCCACAGCCGGACCCGGACCACCCGCTGACCGAATTCTATCTGCTGCTGCAGCACGGGCTGGACAAGGCGGGTGTTTTCCACCTGCCTGCGCTCTATGCCAGCTTCCGGGCACCGGCCCGGCGCATCTATGCCGACGAGGCCGCCGGGTGCCTCACCCTCAGCGAAACGGCGGACGAGGGTGCTGTTCTGCTCTCTGCTCCCCGGAACCTCCAGCTGCTTTACAGCAGCCTGCATGTGGAGCCGGATGGCTCCCCCGCCGCCCTGCTGCTCACCGAGGAGTGTTCCCGCGCTGTCTGCGCGGTGCAGCTGCTGCCTCCCTTTGTCTGGGAGGACCCGCTGCCGCCCCTGCCGGATGTCCCTGCCGCTCTGACCCTGCAATTGACCCTTCAGGATGTGGAGGCCATCGACACCGACCCTGCTGCCCTTGCCCGCCGCCTGTGCCAGACCACCCGGCAGAAGCACTGGCTGGCCCACCCCAAAGCAGATCTGTATCTTGCGGAGAAAATTGCCCTTTTCCAAAGGCTTTATCGTTAATGCAATAATCCGTGCGCTTCACCCGTATATGGGGTGAAACGTCCCTTTGAAACAGTTGTTTCCACCAGCCCCGCCCGGGGCCGCAAAGGAGAGAAAGAGACTTATGGGACAGTTGACCAAAGACGAAGTTTTTGCGCTGGCTGTACAGCGATACAGCGACACCGTGTTCCGCGCCGCGATGCACAATTGCAGCTGCACCGCCGATGCGGAGGACGTGGTGCAGGATGTGTTTGAAAAGCTCCTGCGCTACGAAGGCCGCTTTGAGAGTGAGGAGCACCTCAAAGCCTGGCTGCTGCGGGTCGCCATCAATCGCTGCCGGGATATCACCCGGGCCGCGCGCCAGAAGGACACCGAACTGGACGAAAACATTCCTGCCCCGGAATCCGGAAATGACGGCAGTGTGCTCGATGCGGTGCGCACTCTGCCGGAAAACTACCGCAACGCCGTGTACCTCCATTATTACGAGGGCTACACCGCCGCCGTGGTAGGCCGGATGCTGGGTGCGCCCACCAACACGGTGCTCAGCTGGCTGCGGCGGGCACGCGCCCAGTTACATACGCTGCTGAAGGAGGAGATCGAAGATGAGGTGGTATGAATACAAAATGGAAGTGGACGATCTGCACGCTTCCGATGACCTGAAGGCAAAGCTGCTTGCCTTGCAGGCCAATGCCGCCGAGACCCCCGGTGCCAAGAGCATCGCCATGCCCGCGCCTTCCCCGACCCCCAAAAAACAGAAAAAGCCCCTCCGCTTCCCCGCCCGGCGCTGGGCCCAGCTGGCCGCCTGCGCGGCAGTCTGCGGGGTCTGCCTGTACGGTGCCGTGTATGCCTACGAATGGAAAGGGGTCACCCTGCTGGGCGGCGGCTCTTCCTCCAACTACTCTGCCGCCGCCACCAAGGCAGCCGCCCCGCAGGCCGCCGTTTACTCCATGGAGGACACCGAAAACGCCACCTACGGTTCTGCGGACAACGGTATCTCCTCCTTCAGCGCAGAGGACGGCCACCGGTCAGCAGACACTGCCACCGGCGGTTCCCTGCTGACCTCCGGCGAAGCGGAGAGCGATGCTTCCACCCGCACCGCCGACAGCGCCAAGATCATCTATACTGCCAACCTCACGCTGGAGACCCGGGATTACGATACCGCCCGTGCGGCACTGGATGCGGCTCTTTCTGACGCGGACGGCTATATGGAATCCAGCAGCGAGTACACCAACACCGACAGCACCCGGAGCGTCAGCCTGACTTTGCGGGTGCCCCAGGACAGCTACAAGAGTTTTCTGGCCGCCGCTGCCCAGTCCGGCAGCGTGACCTACCAGAACCAGCAGGCGGAGGATATCACCACCCGGTATATGGACACCGAGGCCCGGCTGGCCAGCCTGACCGCCCAGCGCACCCGCCTGCAGGAGCTGCAGGCCCAGGCCGACACCCTGGCCGACCTGCTGGAGATCGAGTCCAGCCTGAGCGATGTGCAGTATCAGATCGAGAGCTGGCAGAGCCAGCTGGACTGGTACAGCAATCAGGTCTCCTGCTGCACCGTCTATATCACCCTGAACGAGGTGGAGACCCTGACCCCCACCAGCACCAGCTTCGGCGCAAAGCTGCTGGCCGCCCTGCGCAATGGCTGGACCGGCTTCGTGTCCGGCGCACAGGCCGTGGCGGTGTTCCTTGTGGGCGCATGGCCCGCCATCCTCATTGGCGCGGTCTGCGGCGTGATCTACTACCGTGTCCGCCACCCCAGAAAGAAAAAGTAAAAAACTTTTCCAAAACCCTTGACATCCACCCGCCTCTGTGGTATTATACTTGAGCAGTCAGCGAACAGCTGATGCAGACAAGTAAATATCGCGGGGTGGAGCAGTCTGGTAGCTCGTCGGGCTCATAACCCGAAGGTCGTTGGTTCAAATCCGGCCCCCGCAACCACCAAGCATCTTGAAGTGATTCAGGATGCTTTTTTGTCCCATTTTCTGTATCCCGCTGTTTCGGATAAAAAAAGCTCCCGACGTTCTGCGCGTCGGGAGCTTTTGCTGTTATGCGGTCTTCCGGGTCACTTCAGCACCGCACCCAGGTTTGCACTGGTGACCATGCGGGCATAGCGGCTGAGCCAGCCGGTCTTGATGTTGGGCTCGGGCGCAACGTACTTTGCCTTGCGCTCGGCCAGCACCTCGTCGCTGACCTCCAGTGTGATCTTTGCGTTGGGGATATCAATACTGATGGTATCACCCTCCTCGATCAGGCCGATGGGACCGCCGGAAGCAGCCTCGGGGCTGACGTGGCCGATGGCCGCGCCGCGGGATGCGCCGGAGAAGCGGCCGTCGGTGATGAGGGCCACGGTCTTATCCAGCTTCATACCGGCCAGAGCGGAGGTGGGGTTGAGCATCTCGCGCATACCGGGGCCGCCCTTGGGGCCCTCGTAGCGGATGACCACCACATGACCGTCATGGACCTTACCGGCCAGAATGGCCTCCTCGGCGGCCTCCTCAGAGTCGAAGCAGATGGCCTCGCCCTTGAAATGATGCAGGCTCTTGTCGAATGCGCCGGGCTTGGTGATACCGGTGTCGGGAGCCAGATTGCCCCGCAGCACTGCCACGCCGCCGGTGTAGCCGAAGGGATCGTCCAGCGTGTGGTTGACAAGGCCCGTAGCGGGATAGAGGTACTTGTGGTCACGGATATTCTCTGCCAGCGTGTGGGCGGTGACGGTCATAACGTCCGTCTCCAGCATGGACTGGAGGTTTTCCATCAGGCGGGGCACGCCGCCGTCCTTATAGAAATCCACGATGCTGTACTTGCAGGCGGGGTTCATCTTGGCAAGCTGGGGCGTGGTGTCGGAGAGGGTGTCAAACTCGTTCAGCACCTTGATGCCCAGCTCCGCCTCATAGGCGATGGCGGTGAGGTGCATGACAGCGTTGGTGGAGCCGCTCATGGCGAGGCAGGCCTTGATGGCGTTGCGGACAGCACCGTCGGTAATGATCTGACGGGCGGTGATGTTCTTCTCCACCAGTTCCATGATCTTCACACCGGTCTCCTCCGCCTTCATCATACGGACAGCAGAGGTGGCGGGGGCGGTGCCGCCGTCCGGCAGGGTCATGCCCAGAGCCTCGGCCAGCGCGCACATGGTGTTGGCGGTGCCCAGATAGGAGCAGGAGCCGCAGCCGGGGCAGGCGGTGTTCTCCAGAGAGACATACTCCTCCTCGGTGATCTTACCGGCGGAGAGCATACCGTAAGCCTCGGTGCTGGAGGTCTGGTCGGCCTGACGGCCATCGAACTCCACGCCGCCCTCCATGGGGCCGCCGGGCAGGAAGATGCAGGGAATGTCCAGACGGGCGGCAGCCATCAGCATACCGGGAACAATCTTGTCGCAGCTTCCCAGCAGCACCAGACCGTCAAACAGGTTGATCTGGGCCATGGATTCGATGGAGTTGGCGATCAGCTCACGGGAGGGCATAATGAAGTGCATGCCGTCATGTCCCTGGCCCATACCGTCGCAGCCGCCGATCACGCCGAACTCGATGGGAGTGCCGCCAGCCCGGTAGATGCCGTCCTTCACCCGCTGGGCGACCTGACGCAGGTTATAGTGACCGGGAACGCATTCGCTCCACGCGTTGGCGATGCCGATGATGGGGCGCTTCAGGTCCTCGGTGGTAAAGCCCATGGACTTGTAGGTGGCGCGGTAGTACTGGTTGCTCAGGCCCTTCAAAATATGTTCACTGCGGTACATAAGGCAGTTCCTCCTGTATTCCGTATATCAGAATTTTGTAGTTGCGCAATGCGGGAGCGCCGGCAGCTCCCTTTTTTGCTATCTGCCTGCATTATAAAATCTCGAAAGAGGTATTACAAGTCATCAAAAACGCTTTCTACTTTTTTGTAGAAATTTTTCAAAAATTTGCACAATCCGGTGAAAGACCGTAAAGATATGGGGCGTTTCTGTTAAAAAGTTTGGTTTTTCTGTAAAAGGTCAAGGAAAAGTCATCCGATGACTTCAACCGAAAAAGGAAGCTGCCTTGGAACCATACATCCTAAAGCAGCTTCCATAGATATTATTTTGTTTCCTTAGACCGCTTCTGCGCGTGCTTGATCACGATCCGGTTCATCTCCAAATGCAGGGCCACGGCCGCCCGGGCCGCCTGGGGGTCCTGATCCAGAACGCCGTTGAGGATCTCCTGATGAGTATCGACTGTCGCGGTCAGCAGTTCCTTGCGAGTGATATTGGCGATGGAGACCACCGCCGCGTCAATAATGGGCATCAGCGGCTCCACCACCATGTTGTGGGAGCATTTCGCAAGATACCAGTGAAACCGCATATCCTCGATCAGGTAATCCTCTCCCGCCTGAATCCTTCTCCGCACAGCGTCGCAGTACTCCGTCAGCCGTTGGGCCTCCTCCTCTGTGCGGTTCCGGGCGGCCAGCTCCGCGATCGCCGGTTCCAGCATCAGCCGCACGTCCGTCAGGTCCAGCGCCA
>OHET01000848.1_pt1 | contig 10240 bp, 8 predicted proteins | sample 1567351 | NCBI WGS metagenome assembly OHET01 (sample SAMEA3879529, study PRJEB24766) | human gut metagenome | biome: human-associated habitat; feature: feces | place: USA | collected 1985/1987
ATCGCCCCAGTTGATACCCGTAATTGCAGTAAGCATAATAAATGACCTCTTTATCATTTTTTCAAAAGACAGCCTTTTCCGTGCACCTTGCCCGGGATACGCCACCTTGGGAATCTGTACCGCCCGCGGAAATGTCCGCAACAATACAATTATAGTATAGCACGAAACGCGGAACAAAAAAAGAGGGAAGAAACACTTTTCTCTCAATTATCCGCCAGGCGCTCCTCTTCGTGATGCTGCTTTAGTTCTTCTTCCCCAGCTTGTGCACAGTGCCATCCGGCTCTTTGATCGAGGTGTTGTTCAGCTGGGCGCGCAGGCTGGCCTTTACGTCCGCAACATACTCCTGCCGCAGGGCCTGCTGCTCTGCCTTTTCGGCATCGGTCAGGCCGGTGGTCTTGCTCTTTTTTGCCAGCTCGTTGATACGGGCGATCTTCTCGTTTGTCATCGCAGTTCTCCTATTAGATAAAATGTGATATAATATGACCGGGATGCCCCTTCCGGCAGCTGCGGCTCTTTTGACGAGGCAGCAGGAGGGAGCTGTTTGAATCAAAGCAAGTATAACAAAGGATGAAACCGATGTCAAAACAGTTGAATTTTGCACAGCAGATGGACGAAGTGTTGAAAACGCTGGGGCCGCAGCGGCCAAAGCTGCTGCTCCATGCCTGCTGCGGGCCCTGTTCCAGCGCCGTGCTGGAAAAGCTGTGCCGGTATTTTGAGATCACGGTGCTTTACTATAACCCCAACACCTGGCCTGCCGAAGAATACTACCGCCGGGGCGAGGAGCTGAAAAAGTTCGTGGCGCAGGCGCACCCGCTGGGGGTCACGGTCATCGAGGACCACTACGACCCGCAGGAGTTCTATACGGCTGTGCAGGGGCTGGAAAACGAGCCGGAGCGGGGCGGGCGGTGCACCGTCTGCTACCGTTTGCGGATGCGCCGGGCGGCACAGTACGCAAAGGAGCACGGCTTTGATTGGTTCACCACCACGCTCTCCATCAGCCCCCACAAGGATGCGGCCCGCATCAATCAAATCGGGCAGGAGCTTGAAGCCGAATTCGGCATCAGGCACCTGCCCTCGGATTTCAAAAAGCAGAACGGCTACCTGCGCTCTCTCCAGCTTTCGGAGGAGTACGGGCTTTACCGTCAGGATTACTGTGGGTGTGAGTTCAGCGCAAAGGCGAGGGGGTGAACCGCTCAGCCGCCTGCGGCGACAGCTCCCCTGCCAGGGGAGGTGGCATTGCAAAGCAATGACGAAGAGGTTTATTCCTCCCGCATTCTGGACACCAGAATCGCAAAGATGATCAGCCCCACACAGGGCACGATGTTGGTTGCCATACCAACAGCAAGACCGGCGCTTTCTGCCACCTTGCCGATGACCCAGGGCATCAGGATCGCACCGCTGGATGCCACCGGCAGCATGATGCCCATGCTGGTCACGGTGGTCATTTTACCGGCGCTGGCCACGGCGGTGGGGTTCATACCGGCCATGGAGAAGGCAAAGGCGAACAGCAGCAGGATAGCAGGCAGCTGGCTGTGGGTCTGCATCATGGCAAAGTAGAAGGCAGTGCAGAAAACCGCCATAAACACCATGGCCTTGCGGGGCTGTTTGAGTGGGAACACAAAGGCGATGAGCAGGCGGCCGATCAGGGTGGCACCCCACATCACGGTGACGGTATAGGCCGCCAGCGTGCCTGCAATGATGCCGCTGTCCTTGAAGTAGGTGACCATCCAGCCCACAACGCTCTGCTCGGCGGCGTTCTGGCAGAACAGCAGGCCGGTGAGCAGCCAGAAGCGGGAGGAGCGCAAAAAGCTCCAATCGGTGACCGCTTCTTTGGCCTTGGCGCGGCCTGCCATGGGGGTGAACAGGTATACCAGCCAGAGCACCAGACCCAGCGCTGCCAGTGCCAGAACGGCCAGCGTGGTGCTGACCCTGGCAGCGGCAGAGATCAGAAAGGGGCAGAGCAGGGCACCGCAGGCGTAGCAGGCGTGCATGGTGTTCATGCCCCGGGTGCGGTCTGCAGAGTTTCCGCTGACAAGGATGGTGCAGGTGTTCAGGACACTGCCCTTGGCAATGCCTACAATGAAGAAGGCCAGCGCCAGCAGAATGGGCAGGCCGGTCAGGCCCATCAGGCCGTAGCCCACCGCATAGCCGATGGTCAGAAGCAGGACGCTGGGCTTCATGCCCATTTTTCCCACCAGCGCACCGGCCAGCAGGCCCGCCAGCAGGTTGCCGATGCTCAGCAGGCTGAGCAGGGTGCCGGTCATGCCGTAGGCAAAGCCGTATTCTTCCTGCAGCAGGCTGACCACCACACCGCTGGAAATGGTGCAGATGCCGCTGAAAAAGAAGGTGACGAAGCCCGCGTTCCGCAGGCGGGTGTTCCGTTGTTCCATGGGGTTCTCCTTGCAGTATTCGGGGGCGCAGCGCCCGTAGTTGTTTTTATTAAAGCATATTCTGGTCAGAAAGCAAGGGCTGTTGAGCCAGCAGAAGCAAAATCAGCGCCCAGTGGAAGCGCTCCGCCGTTCGGTGGGGCGCTTCTGTATTTTTATTTTGCGTCTCCTATTGACAATGATCGAATCGTGCGTTATGATATTGTACGTCATCAAACAGTTCCAAAGGAAACAATCCTGTCACAAACAATTCAAAAGGGGAACCATTATGCACGATGAAAGCACCAAGCAGCCCTGCTGCAATCCCCCATGGGAGCCGCCGCAGGTCATCCCGGCACAGATACGCCGGGTGAACAACCTGATCTTCCGCAAGATCAACCAGTTCCACCGGGAGAACAACGTGGACAACGTGACCCCCATGCATGACTGGATCATGAGCTACCTCTACTGGCACAAGAACGACCCCGTGTACCAGCGCGATATCGAACGGGAGTTCTCCATCACACGCTCGACTGTGACGAACATCCTGCAGCTGATGGAGCGCAAGGGCTACATCGAGCGCCAGAGCGTGCCGCAGGATGCCCGACTCAAGCGGCTGATCCTGACGGAAGAGGGAGGCCGCGTCCACGAAAAGACGATGCTCTCCCTGCACCAGACCGATGAGTTTGTGGCCGGATTGCTGACGGAAGAGGAAAACGCAGAGCTTCTGCGGTTATTGAACAAGCTGCGCAAGGGGCTGGAATGACCCCTGCAAATAAACTTCAGGAGGATTACAACAGATGATCAAAAAACTTGTGTCACATCTGGGCGAGTACAAGCGCGCCGCGATCCTGACACCGATCTTCTCTGCTCTGGAAGCCATCATGGATGTGCTGCTGCCCACCATCATGGCCTTTATCATTGACCAGGGCATTGAAAAGGGCGATATGAACGCCGTTGTCAAGTACGGCCTGCTCACCTTCCTGGTGGCGGCCATTGCCCTGCTGCTGGGCGTGCTGGCCGGCAGGTTTGCTGCCACGGCATCCACCGGCTTTGCAGGCAACCTGCGCGATGCGATGTATGAGAACATCCAGCATTTCTCGTTCTCCAACATCGACAAGTACTCCACGGCCGGTCTGGTCACCCGTATGACCACCGACGTGACCAACCTGCAGAACGCGTTCCAGATGATCGAGCGCATGTGCGTGCGTGCCCCCGTCCATCTGGTTTTCGCGCTGATCATGGCCTCCATGATCAGCCGCTCGCTGGCCATGGTGTTCCTGGTGGCGATCGTGTTCCTGGTGGCAGTGCTGGCAGGCATTATGGTCCCCACCTTCGGCATCTTTGATAAGGTGTTCAAGAACTACGATAACCTGAACGCCTCCGTGCAGGAGAATGTCTCGGCCATCCGCGTGGTCAAGAGCTTTGTCCGGGAGCACTTTGAGAACGAGAAGTACACCAAGGCCTGCGAGAGCCTGTACAAGCAGTTCGTCCACGCCGAGAGCCGCCTGAGCTTCAACAACCCTGCCATGCTGGTCTCTGTGTATGGCTGCAACATCGCCCTGAGCTGGTTCGGCGCGCATTACATCCTGAACGGTGCGATCACCACCGGCCAGCTGAACGCCCTGTTCGGTTACATTATGAACATCCTGATGGCCCTGATGATGCTGAGCATGGCCTTTGTGATGATCGCCATGTCCGCCGCTTCTGCCCGCCGTATCGTGGAAGTGCTGGACGAGACCACCGACCTGCCCGCCCCCAAGGCACCGGTGCAGCAGGTCAGGGATGGCGGCATCGAGTTTGAGCACGTTACCTTTAAGTATAAGCACGGCTCCGGCCAGCCTGTCCTGAACGATGTCACCTTCAGCATCCGGCCGGGCGAGACGCTGGGCATCATCGGCGGCACCGGCAGTGCAAAATCCAGCCTGGTGCAGCTGATCCCCCGCCTGTATGATGCCGAGACCGGCTCTGTCAGGGTGGGCGGCGTGGACGTTAAGGATTACAGCCTGGATGTCCTCCGCCGGGAAGTCTCCATGGTGCTGCAGAAGAACGTTCTGTTCAGCGGCACCATCCTCGACAACCTGCGCTGGGGCGATGAGAACGCCAGCGAGGAAGAGTGCATCCGGGTGGCCAAGCTGGCCTGCGCCGATGAGTTCATTGAGCGCTTCCCCGACAAGTACAATACCTGGATCGAGCAGGGCGGCTCCAACGTGTCCGGCGGCCAGAAGCAGCGCCTGACCATTGCCCGCGCGCTGCTGCGCAAGCCCAAGGTGCTGATCCTGGACGACAGCACCAGCGCCGTGGATACCGCCACCGATGCCAAGATCCGCAAGGCCTTCCGGGAGGAGATCCCCGGCACCACCAAGATCATCATTGCACAGCGCATCTCCTCCGTGCAGGATGCGGACCGCATCCTGGTGCTGGACAACGGCCAGATCAACGGCCTGGGCACCCACGAGGAGCTGCTCAAGACAAACAAGATCTATCAGGAAGTTTACAACAGCCAGACCCAGGGCGGCGGCGATTTTGACAAGCAGGGAGGTGAGCAGTAATGGCACAGGTGAAAGAAGTAAAGGGCCCCGGCCCCCGTAGGATGGGCGGCCCCAAGCCGAAGGTCGAGAACCCGGGCAAGCTGCTCAAGCGGATCATGGATGAGGTGTTCAAGCACTATCTGCCCCACTGCATCCTTGTGCTGGTCTGCATCATCGTCAGCGCGCTGGCAAATGTGCAGGCAAGCCTTTTCCTCAAGACCCTGATCGATGATTACATCGTCCCCATGACCAAGCAGGCCACACCGGACTTCGGCCCGCTGGCAGGCGCACTGGTGCGCATTGGCTGCATCTACGCCATCGGCGTGCTGGCCGCATGGCTCAACGCCCGTATCATGGTCAACGTGACCCAGGGCACCCTGCGCAACCTGCGTGTCCAGCTTTTCACCCACATGGAAAGCCTGCCCATCCGGTATTTTGACTCCCACCCCCACGGCGATATCATGTCGGTGTACACCAACGATGTGGACACCCTGCGCCAGATGATCAGCCAGAGCATTCCCCAGCTGGTGTCCAGCGCCATCACCATCGTGTCCGTGTTCACCAGCATGTGCCTGATGAGCTGGCAGCTCACCGTTGTCACCATGCTGATGGTGACCCTGATGCTGTTCTGCTCCAAGAAGATCACTTCCATGAGCGGTAAGTACTTTGTGGCCCAGCAGAAGGATCTGGGCAAGGTGAACGGCTACATCGAAGAGATGATGGAGGGCCAGAAGGTCGTCAAGGTGTTCACCCACGAGCAGAGGGCTCTGGATGGCTTCCGGCAGCTGAACGATAAGCTGAAGGAAAGCGCCAAGCAGGCCAACAGCTACGCAAACATCATCATGCCCGTTACCGCACAGCTGGGCAATATCAGCTATGCAGTCTGTGCTCTGGCAGGCGCAGCCATGGCCGTTGGCAATGTCGGCGGCATGACCCTGGGCACCGTGATGGCCTTCCTGAGCCTGAACAAGAGCTTCAATATGCCCATCAGCCAGGTGTCCATGCAGGCCAACAGCGTGATCATGGCACTGGCCGGTGCAGAGCGTATTTTCAAGATGATGGACGAGACCAGCGAGACCGACGAAGGCTATGTCACCCTGGTCAACGTCAAGTATGGCAAGGATGACGAGCTGGTGGAGACCACCGAACGCACCGGCATCTGGGCCTGGAAGCATCCCCACCACGACGGCACCACCACCTACCACAAGCTGGCGGGTGACATCACCTTTACCGATGTCGATTTTGGCTATGTGCCGGAAAAGACCGTTCTGCACGGGATCAACCTCTATGGCCGCCCGGGCCAGAAGATCGCCTTTGTCGGCTCCACCGGTGCCGGCAAGACCACCATCACCAACCTGATCAACCGCTTCTACGATATCGCGGACGGCAAGATCCGGTATGATGGCATCAACATCCGTAAGATCAAAAAGGACGACCTGCGCCGCTCTCTGGGCATCGTTCTGCAGGATACCCACCTGTTCACCGGCACGGTCATGGAGAACATCCGCTATGGCCGCCTGGATGCCACCGATGAGGAGTGCATTGCCGCCGCAAAGCTGGCCAATGCCGATGGCTTTGTCAAGCGTCTGCCCGATGGCTACAACACCATGCTGACCAACGACGGCGCAAACCTGTCGCAGGGGCAGCGCCAGCTGCTGGCCATTGCCCGCGCCGCGGTTGCCGATCCCCCGGTGCTGATCCTGGACGAGGCGACCTCCTCCATTGATACCCGCACCGAGGCGCTGGTCCAGCGGGGCATGGACGGCCTGATGTATGGCCGCACCAGCTTTGTCATTGCCCACCGTCTGTCTACCGTCCGCAATGCAGACTGTATCGTGGTTCTGGAGCAGGGCCGCATCATCGAGCGCGGCAGCCACGACGAGCTGATCGCCAAGAAGGGCAAGTATTACCAGCTCTACACCGGTAATCTGGCTGAAAATTAAAGAAAAATCGTAAAAAACGGAGCCGCTGTACAAAATGATGTGCAGCGGCTCCGTTTATTTTCAATTTGTTCAAATTCCTCACAAAGAAACTCCATTTTTATCCTGTACAATAAGGGTGCAGTCAGGGAGGAACAGAAAAACATCCTCCCAAGATGCCATGCAGGCAATGAAAACCGCGCATCTCCGGCAGAAGCCGGGCGGCGCGGCCCCTTTAAAAAAACACTGTCCCCTGCTGATGCGAGGCAATAGCCAAGGCAGCGGACAGACTACCAACCATCTCCTGACAGCCGCAAATGTTTGGGAGTTCTCATACACAGCCAGCGCCGCTTTCTCCTCCTTTCCACGGCGCTGGCTGTTTTTGTTTGGTTCCCGCCGCCATCTCAGCGGCAGGGGATTATCCGATCAGCGCGTTCAGCTCAGATTCCTTTAATCTGGGCAGAGAGGAGACAGGGAGCATCATTTTCTCCATCCGATACAAGACCAGAGCGGGGCTCTGGTCTTTTTTTGCGGCAGAAGCCATAACACTGCGTGTAAAGGCGAGAATCCTGTCCTTTTTGTAGAAAAAGATCAGCTGCACATGGCCGGTGAACAGGGCAAACAGGGCTGTGCGCAGCTCCCGGGAGCCGAAGAGGAGGAGCAGATCGCTCTCCTCTAAAAAGAGAACGTCTGCCCGGTCAAGAAACTGCAGGGAGGTCTGGCACAGGGCCTCCCGCTGCGGCCAGTAGGGCGTGGCCTGCGCCAGCCGGGGAAGATAGCAGCAGAGCGCCCCGGCATCCCGGGCGGCGGCAAGGGCCTCGAGGTGGGCCAGCCGCAGGGGGCTGTCCACCAGCCCGGCGGAGGAAAAGCAGAAGGCAGAGGAGCCCCGGAACGGGGCGGCCTCCAGCTGCTCCGGCCCAAGGGCCAGCCCGGCGGTGTGGGCACGGTAGGGCAGAGCGGTGTCTGCTCCGGTGAACACCACCGGCGTGGGGAAGGCATCCGTGAAGCAGAGCAGAGAGCAATCCACACCATCCCGGGCAAGCCGGGCCGCAAGCTTACGGCCAAAGGGGTCGGCTCCCAGCTGGGCCAGCAGAGCCGCCTGCCCGCCCAATGCGGCGTACTGGCGGCAGAAGCCTGCGCCCCAGCCGCCGGTCTGCGCCCGGAATGTCTCCGTCAGCTCCGGAGCCGTGGCGGCGTTCAGCTCCAGCCAGACTTCGCCCAGACACAAAACGGACATGTGCACCCCTCCCTCCGCAAATAAAAATCGGGTTACAGTATACACGATTTGCCCACCGGATGCAACCGATCCGGGGTGAATCCTGACGGAATAAAAGTGCCCGCGGGCAGGAACAATCCGATTTTACAAAGACCACCTGTTTTTTACCAATGCCTGTTTTTCATTGCCCAAGGTTTACCTAAGATTTGCCTTACCATGGTTTCCCCTCTTTCTCCGAACGGGTACAATAGAACCGTTCCCAAGAAACATTGCAACAGGGCCCGGGAGGGCTCAGGATAAGAGAGGAATTATCGTATGAAAGAACATAAAATGTCCCGCCGCAACTTCCTGAAAGTGGGTGCTGTGGCATCTGCCGCCGGTCTGATGACTGCTGCCCCTGTGGCTGCAAACGCTGCCGCTCCGGCCGCTTCCACCGCAGCTGACGAGGAGAACTGCTTTGGCCTGTTCCAGAAGAAGCCCAAGTACATCTTCCTGTTCATCGGCGATGGCATGGGCACTGCCCAGATCCAGTCTGCCCGGTTCTATCAGGGCACTGTCACCAACAACGGTGCCATCACCGAGGCAGAACTGAGCTTTACCCAGTTCCAGGAGGTGGGCAGTGTGACCACCTACGACAGCACCTCCTTCTGCCCGGACTCCGCTTCCACCGCCACCTCCATCGCTTCCGGCAAAAAGACCGAGAGCGGTGTCATCAATATGTGCCCCTGGACCCGTGATGTGCCCTATGAGACCATTGCGGAGAAGCTCCACAAGCAGAAGGGCTACAAGGTTGGCATTGTTTCCACGGTGAATATTGACCACGCCACCCCTGCTGCCTTCTATGCACACCAGAAGACCCGCAAGAACTACTATCAGATCGGCGTGGAGCTGGCAAACTCCGGCTTTGAGTATTTCGCAGGCGGCGAGTTCCAGAAGGTGAACGGCGATGGCACCGGCCCCAACAACCACGAGGTGGCTGCACAGGCCGGTTACAACGTTGTCACCACCCAGGCCGGTGCAGCTGCCCTGAAGGCCGGGGCAGGCAAGACCCTGATCATTGCCGAGAATCTGGCCGACGGCAAGGCCATGAACTACGCCATGGATGCCGCTCCGGGAGAGTGGCAGCTGACCGACTATGTCCGCAAGGGCATTGAGCTGCTGGACAACAGCAACGGCTTCTTTATGATGGTGGAGTCCGGCAAGATCGACTGGGCCTGCCACGCCAACGATGCCGCTGCCTCCATCCATGATGTGATCGAGATGCACAACGCGGTGCAGGCTGCTGTGGAGTTCTATGCCCAGCATCCCGACGACACCCTGATCCTGGTGACCGCTGACCACGAGACCGGCGGTCTGGGCATTGGCTACAAGACCACCAACTACGACACCTTCCTGACCAATCTGGCCCACCAGAAGATGTCCTACGCAAAGTTCGATTCCACCTATGTGAACAACTACGTGAAGAATCAGACTCCCTTTGAGACTGCCATGCAGGACGTGAAGGCAAACTTCGGCCTGACCCTGCCCACCGACCCCGATGCCGCCAACACAGGCAAGCTGCTGCTGACCGACTACGAGGTGGAGAACCTGCGCAAGGCCTACGAGCGCACCCTGCAGGTGGGCTCCTCCAGCCAGAGCAAGATGAGCCAGCAGGACTACGAGCTGTACGGTACCTACATCCCCTTCAGCATGGCTGTCTGCCACACCATCAACCACAAGTCCGGCATGGACCACACCACCTACGCCCACACCGGTGCCATGGTCAACGTGTACGCCATGGGTGTCGGTGCCGAGAAGTTCGGCGGCGTGTACGACAACACCGAGGTCTTCCACAAACTGGCCGAGCTGACCAGCGTGCAGTGATCACTTCATCCAAAAAGCCCCGCTCTGTGCGACACAGAGCGGGGCTTTGCTGCGTATTGGGAAACGGACTCAGGAGATCACGGCGTTGGTTTTCAGCCACTCCATCACAGCCGTCTGCAGGGCGGTCTGATGGACGAAGTTGTCGCCGTAGGAGCTGCCGGAGTAGGAAGCGGCAGCGGCATCCAGCTGCTCCTGGGTTGGCTCGATGCCCTGGCTCTCGGCAATGGCCTGATACAGCAGGTCCTGTTTGGCCAGGTGAGTGATCACGGTGTCCGAAGCGCCCAGCATGGCGTTGGCGTCGGTGTAGCCCTGTGCCTGGGCGATGGTGTCCAGATCGCTGCTGTA
>OHET01000854.1_pt1 | contig 10196 bp, 10 predicted proteins | sample 1567351 | NCBI WGS metagenome assembly OHET01 (sample SAMEA3879529, study PRJEB24766) | human gut metagenome | biome: human-associated habitat; feature: feces | place: USA | collected 1985/1987
ATAGAGGCACGGAATGCCATGCCGCCAACGCCGCCGCTGCCTGTGCCGGTGGCGTTTCGGTATGCGCCGTTATAGAAGCTGCGATTGGCAACTCCGGCCAGACCGCCTTGCAGGAAGGTGTTGCTGTCACCGCCATTGCCACCGGTGCTTCCGGCTCGCCCTGCAGTCCCGCCTCGACCACGTCCGGCGACGCCACGGGCGGCAGCGATGCTCCGCGCGGCCAGCATCGCTTCTGCCAGCATAGAGCCACCTGTATGGCCCACATTGATGCCAAGGCCCTGCATGAAGCTGTCGATTTTCTGTGAGATCTTCAAAAATGCCACTGCGCACAGAAACCAGATGAACAGGTTTCCGGCCACGCCTTCTTTACCGGAAGCTGAGACCTGAGACTGCACATCCGATTCCGTCAGAGCAAAGGCAGGGATTGTGAGCGTACATATAACCAGTACGGACAACACGATCCTTGTGATGTATTTCGTTTTTTGATTCATGATCGTCTCCTATAGGGATAAGGGGTTTGCCAGGAAGGTTCCCACCATGGTGATGAACAGGCGCAGGCACCATGCGTTCATCAGCAGCAGAAATATCTGACCACCGAACATCCGGCACCACGCCTTGAAGATGTTGGAGGTGCTCTGCGCCGCGCCCGTAGCAAACGCCACCGGTGCCGTGAATACCAGAACGCCCAGGAGCACATAACGCTCCGCCGCCTCAAATAGTAGCTTGATATAGTTCCACGCCAAAATGAGCACGAGGATCAGGGCGATTAGAGCAACCGCGCCGTTGGCGCAGACCCCAAGGATGGTAAGTATGACCGAATTGAAGTCGGCAAAGTTCAGTGTGGGCAGCTCAGACGACATGATCCACGCGTAGGGTGTCCCGCCGATCTTCAGAATCAGCTCTACAATTTCATCTGCGAAATAGGCCAGCAGGATAAACAGCACAGAGCGGATCGTCAGCTTTACCGGGTCTTCTGCCTCTACGCCTGCTATAAGGCCGTAGTTCTTGAATAGCTGCCAGATCAGGTTCAGCAAGATCATGCCGATAGCCAGTGCCACGAAGATGTTGTACATCGTCTCCGCGGCGGGGAAGTAGCGCAGGAAGGTGGTCATGTCGCAGCCCAGAGCCCCCAGCACAGAGGTGTTGATAAGGTCAAGACCGTACATGACCTGTTCCGCGATCCATTCTACAATGCCATCTAATATGCCCATAGCACCTCTCCTTTCTCAGCCGGGCAGCGTGGCGTTATCCGTTCCATCTGCCATCTGCGAAGAAGGGCGTCACATAGGACATGATGAAGCCCAGGCCGTTAAGGATCGCCCATGTGATGATGATACGCTTGAGCCATGCGCGGCTCTCGTCCACAGTGCGGCCGCTGCGGGAGAAGTTCATCATCAGCAGTGCCACCGACGCGGTGACAATGGCGGCAATGGTGGAGATAAGAAGAATCTGGTTATAGACATCCTTCATGATCTCATTGGCCTTCTCCCAGACGGTGGCGGCAAAGACAGGCTGGCAAAGCATGGCGGCCATGGTCACGCCCGCGAAGGCCGCATATAGTGCCATGCCGGGACTTGCCCTGTGGAGATGTGTCTTGGTCAGGTCATGTTTTTTCACTCGTGATACCTCCTGTGATACAAAAATGTGGAAAGGGGTGGCCCTGAAGGTCGTCCCCAGCAAACTGCCCAATAGCCCGGAAACACAAAACACCACCCTCGAAAGGATGGTGTTCTGTGTCGTAAAAGTGGGCTTTGGCATCTTTGGGCATGCTTAGTATAGCACACTCAGATTTGCACCGAAATCGCAAAACCGTGCCAATGTTGTGGCGGGAGGAAGCCAAATCCGCGACCCACATTTAACACGGGATAAGTGTTAAATCCGAGAAATACCATAGGAACTCCTATGATGTTTTTTGTTAGTTGCACATCAGCATGCAACTAACAGCTAAAATCTTAGTATATATAGACTAATGCTCCGTATACTATTTTACTTTTGAGGTAAAAGTCTGTTGACAGTTTTATGACAAAGTGTTATCCTATAATTAACCTGCAAGGTAAATTATAGTGGAGGGGATGAAAGCCCTGAAAATAACATTTAAATCGAACAAACTGGGGAAGATTTGCACAGACTCCTCTGTGACCAGGAAAACATATAATTTGGAAATGGCGGAGAAAATTGCTCAGCGCATGGAGGAATTGGAGGCTGCCGATTCGGTTGATATGTTATTACAGTTTCAAATTGGCCGATGTCATCCACTAAAAGGTAATCGGCAAGGACAGTTTGCGATGGATTTAGTTCAACCATTTAGATTAGTATTTGAAAAAGTAAAGAATACAGTACAGATAGTTAAGATTCTCGAAATAGAAGATTATCATTGAGGTTACTGCATTCAGGAGGTAAGGAGGAAACTGATATGCTACATGGAAAAAGCGTAATAGCGGTACCACCTGGGGCAACCATACGCGAGCAGTTAGAAATCCGCGGAATGAACCAGCGAGAGTTTGCAAAAAGAATGGGGATGACTGAGAAACATATCAGCAATCTTATCAATGGCAAAGTGGAATTAAGCCAGAATGTTGCACTGCGTTTGGAGTCTGTCCTCGGAGTTCCTGCCAAGTTTTGGAATAATTTGGAAGCGATCTATCGTGAAAAGGTTGCTAGAGCCACTGACGAAAATGAGTTAGAAGAAGACATTTCAATTGCTAAAGAATTTCCGTACTCAAAAATGGCAACATTGGGTTGGGTTCCGCCGACAAGAAAGGCAGAAGAAAAAGTTTGGAATTTGAGGGGTTTTTTTGAAGTTGCGCGTCTAGGATTGTTAGAAATCCTTAGAATTCCAGGAATTGCTTATCGCAAAGTAGGTGAAAATTCAAAAAGCAATTATGCCCTCGCTGCGTGGGCACAAAAAGCGCGTCTGGATTCTAGAACAATTTTGACTTCCCCGGTTAATATTGATAAACTATCTAGTGTACTTTCCGATATACGTGCATTAACTTTAGAAGATCCGGAATCGTTTTGCCCCAAATTAAGGCAACTTCTTGGAGAATGTGGAATCGCAATTGTTTTTCTTCCACACATCAGCGGCTCCTTTTTGCATGGAGCTACATTTATCGAAGGAAATCATATTGTTATAGGGCTTACTGTAAGAGGCCGAGACGCAGATAGATTTTGGTTTAGTCTATTTCATGAATTATGTCATGTTATTGATGGGCATATTTTCAATCAAGATTTTACAGATGACCCTGAACGAGAAGCTGCAGCAGATAGATTTGCTAGAGATATTTTGATACCTGTAGCCGATTATAATGCCTTTATCCAAACTGATTGTAGAAGCAAGGAAGCAATTATAACCTTTGCAAAGAAAATAGGTATTGCTCCGGGAATTGTTGTTGGACGATTGCAGAAAGAAAATATTATTCCGTATGAATGGTATCATGATTTGAAAGTCGGGTATACCATTTCAAGTTAATCAAGCATTGACCCTTTGGAACAGAGTTTGATAGTTTTGAATAGGAAGAAGATTGCCGCAGATAACCTATCTGCGGCAATCTTCTTAATGAATGTAATCTGTTGGATATTTTGGATTCTTTCTTTCCCCTTTAATTTTGGGGCTAAGATCAGGCTTGCCATAATCATCAAAGTCTACGCGGTGACAGGAATTCTGTTTTCAATCGCCCACATGATTTACCAAAGCGATATCGCAATCTGGAAATGTGATACAATGTATCCACTTCACCCCTCCGGCACAAACTTCTCCAACAGCGCCAGACTCTCCTTTGAAGAGTACCCCCACAGCACCGAACTCAGGGCATCAATCGCCATCTGACGCTTGCGGAAGTAGGTGCGGTAGCTGATGTCCCGAATGTGCGGCTCCAGCTTTTCGATGATCTCCTGCGTGTTCGCCAACTGCTGCGGCGACAGGTAGGTGTAGTACAGGAGCCAGTAATAGCTCTCACCGTACTTGTGCTTTGTCCGCAGCAGCTCCACGGAGGTATCCAGCAGTTTCAGCATTTTGTAGCTGCGCTCGATGCAGCGGGCATGATCCTCAATTGCCGAGCCCTCGAAGGTGATGCCGGCCACATAGAGGGATTCCAGAAACTCCTCTATGCTGCTGCCATACTCGATCTGGAACTGCCGACGTACCTGCTGCACGGACAGCTCCAGGCTCCACACCACGTCCCGGTACTTGCGCAACAGCATCCACGTGTCATGGTACAAGGGATTCTCGGTCACTTTGGGTTCTTGTGCAGTCTTTTTCATCGTTCGACCTCCTTATCGCCGCGCATCCCTGTCGGGTGCAATCTGAGTTCAAAGTGATAGACTTCCTGAGCGTCACCGCAGGTGACCACCAGTTGAAGCCACCGGCGCAGCGGAGGCACCCCTTCTATCGTAACCTTGCAGTCGTCGGATAATGGTAATAACATATATTTGGATTTGGGGCATGAAGCGCACGGCAGCCCTTGTGCCACAAGGATTTCCCGCATCTTACGCTCGATTCGATGGCGGTTCATTTCTGAAACGCTACCGGCCTCATTTGAACCGCTGGATGCCGCAGTGGTCAGGGTGGTTTCCTCCTGAAGCTCCAGCTTGATGCCAAGGCTCATGGCGATCTCTTCCTTGTCCACCACGATGTCAGAGATCTGGAACATGGTGGAGAGGTAGTTCTGTAGATAGATCGTGGTGCCATGTGTGCCGGGGAATGCTGCCAGTTGCAGATAGCCCCGTTCAGCCATGCGCTTGAGGTATCGGCCGGCAGTTGCCTTAGAGATGCCCCAGCGGGATGCCAGTTCCGCGTAACTGACCAGCGGGCAGCCTGTACCGTTGCGGAGATAGACCACCGGCCCGACGTCTGAACCGAGGACCTGCGGATCGTTATAGACAGTGTTCAGCCATAGATCCAATACGGCGTCCATCTCCGAGCAGTGACCGGCGCTGACCAGCTCTGTGGCCGTAGAGACAGGGAAGAAGAAAAAGCCGGTATCCTTCTGACAGGGCGCATTGTAGTCGAGAATCGTGTTGTGACGCCGCCAGCCGCGAATCTTGAATTTGACCAGCTTACCATGTCCGAGAACAAGAAAACTGATAAGCCCTTTCTTTTGCAGTCCCTCCAAAGCGGCCAAGGTCTGGCGGCGGAAGCGAGTGCGGAAATACCGGGACAATTCCTCCACAGACATGATCCATTCGCCGGGGTAGATGGTGTAACTAATGCCATCAATGCGCTTGTATGAGGTGCGGAAGTTGGCATAGGCGCAGAGCACGACAAAATAAATAAATATCCCCCGGCCTAGCCGGGGGATATTTATTCGTACAGATAAAAAGAGCACCCCATGGGTGCTCTTTTGGCTTTCGCTTAAAATTCCGCGTTTCCCACCGTGCGGGGGTGCAGCTCCACGTCGCGGATGTTGCTGACACCGGTGAGGTACATCACCATGCGCTCGAAGCCCAGGCCGAAGCCCGCGTGGCGGCAGGAACCGTAGCGACGCAGGTCGCAGTACCACCAGTAGTCCTCCGGGTTCATGCCCAGCTCCCTGATACGGCTCTCCAGCAGCTCCAGACGCTCCTCGCGCTGGCTGCCGCCGATGATCTCGCCGATACCGGGCACCAGGCAGTCTGCCGCGGCCACGGTCTTTCCGTCATCGTTCAACCGCATATAGAACGCCTTGATCTCCTTGGGATAGTCAGTGACGAACACAGGCTTCTTGAATACCTGCTCGGTAAGATACCGCTCGTGCTCGGTCTGGAGGTCGGTGCCCCACTCCACCTTGTAGTCGAACCTGTCATTGTTCTTCTTCAGGATCTCCACCGCGTCGGTGTAGCTGACGCGGCCAAAGTCGCTGGTCATCACGTGCTCCAGCCGCTCCTTCAGCCCCTTATCCACGAAGCTGTTGAAGAAGTCGATCTCGTCGGGGCAACGCTCCAGCACCCGGCGGATGATGTGCTTGATCATGGCCTCGGCCACGTCCATATCGCCGGCCAGGTCGCAGAAGGCCATCTCCGGCTCGATCATCCAGAACTCGGCGGCATGGCGCTGGGTGTTGGAGTTCTCGGCACGGAAGGTGGGGCCGAAGGTATACACATCGCCGAAGGCCATGGCGAAGTTCTCTGCATTCAACTGGCCGGACACCGTCAGGCTGGTTTTCTTACCGAAGAAGTCCTGGGTGTAATCCACCTGCCCGTCCTCGGTCTTGGGGACGTTGTTCAGGTCGAGGGTGGTCACCTGGAACATCTCCCCGGCGCCCTCGCAGTCAGAGCCGGTAATAATGGGGGTCTGCACATATACAAAGCCCCGGTTCTGGAAAAATTCATGCACCGCATAGGCCGCCGCGGAGCGTACCCGGAACGTGGCGGAGAACAGGTTGGTACGGGGCCGCAGGTGCTGGATGGTCCGCAGGAACTCCACGCTGTGGCGCTTCTTCTGCAGGGGGTAATCCGGCGTGGACTTGCCCTCTACCTCGATGCTGTGGGCCTTCACCTCCAGGGGCTGCTTGGCATCCGGCGTCAGCACCACGGTGCCCTTGACGATCAGCGCCGCGCCCACGTTCTGGGCGGCGATCTCCTTATAGTTGGCGAGAATGTTCGCGTCCATGACGACCTGCAGGTTGCGGAAGCAGGAGCCGTCGTTGAGCTCGATGAAGCCGAAGGTCTTGAGATCGCGGATGGTCTTGGCCCAGCCGCCGACGGTCACGGTCATGCCGCCGTAACGCTCGGCGTCAGCGTAGATCGCTGCGATTTTCGTAATGTCTACCATGTTGATCACCTGTCTATGTTCTTCTGCGTTGCATTCCGCAGCCGTTTTGACAGTACATTATATTATAAACCAACGCGCCGGGATTTACAAGGCCGACTTTTGACCTGCAGACGCCGTTCATAAAAAGAAAAGGCCCCGTAGCTTTCGCCGCGGGGCCTTTTGTCATGCTTGCCAGTCCTTCACCTGCTTGCGCAGCCAGTCGCACCAGGCGTCCATACCCTCGCCGGTCTTGGCGGAGACAGGGAAAATCTCCAGCTTCGGATTGCGCCGGTAGGCGTATTCGATCACCTTCTCCATGTCGAAGTCGAAATAGGGCAGCACGTCGGTCTTGTTGATGAGCAGCACATCGCACACGGTGAAGATCAGGGGGTACTTCAGGGGCTTGTCATGCCCCTCCGGTACGGAGAGGATCATGGCGTTCTTCACCGCGCCGGTGTCAAACTCCGCCGGACACACCAGGTTCCCCACATTCTCCAGCACCACCAGGTCCAGATCGTCCGTGCCGATCTCCCGCAGGCCCTGTTCCGTCATACCCGCGTCCAGGTGGCACATCCCGCCGGTGTGCAGCTGGATAGACCGTACCCCGGCGCCGGCAATAGCGGCGGCATCCACGTCCGAGTCGATGTCCGCCTCCATCACGCCCATCCGCAGCTCGTCCTTCAGCGCCTCGATGGTCCGCAGCAGCGTTGTGGTCTTGCCGCTGCCGGGGGAGGACATCAGGTTCAGCAGGAACGTTCCCTTTTGCTTCAGCGCCTCCCGTACCCGTGCCGCCTCCCGGTCGTTGTCGGCAAACACGCTCTCTTTTACTTCGATGATCTTATAGGTATCCATACTACGCACCCTCTATCTCTTTAATGCTGATCTCGCTGCCCCGCAGCAGCCAGGTATCCTCGCTGCCGCAGTGGGGGCAGACCCGCCCGTGGGCCACAGTGGGGTAGTCCGCACCGCAGCCGCCGCAGTGTGTCACGGCGGGCAGCGTGTCGATGTGCAGCTGCGCGCCCCGCAGCAGGTTGGATCTCTGCACGGCCCAGTCCCAGCAGCTGATAAGCTCCCTTGGGATGGCGCCGCACACCTCGCCCAGCTCTAGCGTTACGCCCGCCACGCGGGTCAGGTCATTCTCCGCGCCCACGCGCTCCACGGTCTTGATCACGTGGAAAACAATGCCCAGCTCGTGCATATTACTTAGCCGCCTTTTTAGCCCTGCGCTCCGCCTTCTTGATCTTGATGTTCCGCTTGATCATATAGGGCAGGATGGCCTTCATCTTGTCCTCGCAGGCGTACATGGTGCTGCACTCCGGACGCTCCCGGTGCAGGTGGATGGCGTCAAAGGCGCACTTGGTGGTGCACACGCCGCAGCCGATGCACTTATTGGGGTCCACGATGCTGGCGCCGCAGCCCAGGCATCGGGCTGTCTCCGCCTTCACCTGCTCGGCGGTGAAGGCCACGCGCTCGTCCCGGAAGGTCTTACGCAGGGCGTCGTTGTAGCCGATGCGCTGGCGCGGCGTGTTGTCGTAGCTGTCCACGGCGATCAGCGCGTTTTTCTTGTCCAGCTCGATGAACTGCCGGCGGTCGCGGCCGATGGTCAGCGTGGCGCCCTGCACATAGCGGTGCAGGCTGATCGCGCCCTGCTTGCCGGCGGCAATGGCATCGATGGCGAACTTCTGGCCGGTATAGGCGTCGCCGCCCACGAAGATGTCCGGTTCAGCCGTCTGATAGGTGACGGGATCGGCCTTGGCGGTGCCGTTGGGGTTGAATTCCACCTGGGTGCCCGCGAGAAGCGTCTTCCATTCCGCCTTCTGGCCGATGCAGTACAGCACCGTGCCGCAGGGGGCCATCTGCACGGTGTTCTCATCGTACACCGGCGCGAAGCGCCCGCTTTCGTCCTTGACGCTCAGGCACCTGACAAAGGCGATGTTGGCGGCCTTGCCGTTCTCGGTCTGGACCTCCTTGGGCCCCCATCCGGCGTAAATGGCGATACCCTCGCGCTCGCACTCGCTGCGGTCCTCCTCGCCCATAGGCATCTCCTCATAGCCCTCCAGGCAGTACAAGCTCACGCTCTCCGCGCCGCAGCGCACGGCGGTGCGGGCCACATCGGCCGCGATGTTGCCGCCGCCGACGACCACCACCCGGCCCTTCAGCGCCTTTTCGTCCCGCAGATGTACGCCGCGGATGAAGTCGATGCCGGAGATCACGTTCTCCGCGTCGCCGCCGGGCACGGCCAGGGCGCCGCCGTGCTGCAATCCGACGGCTACATAGAAGCCCTTGTAGCCCTCCTCACGGAGCTGGGCAATGGTGATGTCCTTACCCACCTCCACGCCGCAGCGGAACTCCACGCCCAGCGCGCGCAGCACGTCGATCTCGGCCTCCACCACGTCTTTTTCAAGGCGGAAGCTCGGAATGCCGTTCATCAGCATGCCGCCGGGGCGGCTCTCCTTTTCAAACACAGTGGGGCGATAGCCCTTTTCCGCCAGATAGTAGGCGCAGCTCATGCCGGCGGGGCCTCCACCGATGATGGCGATCTTTTCGCTGAATTCGCCGTCCACCTTGGGAATGACCTTCTCCGGGATAAAGCGCGTCTCCGCGTCCAGATCCTGCTGGGCGATAAAGCGCTTGACCTCATCGATGGCCACGGCCTCGTCCACGGTGCCGCGGGTGCAGGCATCCTCGCACCGGCGGTTGCAGATGCGGCCGCACACGGCAGGAAATGGGTTCTCCCGCTTGATGAGCTGCAAAGCCTCCCGGTACTTGCCCTGTGCCGCCAGCTTCAGATAGCCCTGCACGGCGATGTGGGCGGGGCAGGCGGTCTTGCAGGGTGCGGTGCCGGTGTCGTAGCAGTTGATGCGGTTGCGGTCCCGATAGTCGATGCTCCACTTCTCCGGGCCCCACTTCACCTCGTCGGGCAGCTCGGCCCGGGGATACTCGATATAGCCGTCCTTGGTGCACAGCTTCTGGCCCAGCTTCACCGCGCCGGCGGGACAGTTCTCCACGCAGCGCCCGCAGGCCACGCACTTCTCCGTCTCCACCGCGGCCACATAGGCGCTGCGGGACATATTGGGCGTGTTGAACATCTGGCTGGTCCGCAGGGCGTTGCACACGTTGACGTTGCAGTTGCAGATACCAAAGATCTTCTGCTCGCCGTCGATGTTGGTGATCTGGTGGACGAAGCCGTTGTCCTCCGCCTGCTTGAATATGGCCATCGCCTCGTCATAGGTGATGTACTCGCCCCGCTGGGTCTGCACCACATAGTCGGCCATGTCGCCCACGGCGATGCACCAGTTCTCCACATCGTCGCCGCAGCCCTCGCCCAGCTTGTCGCGGCTGGCGCGGCAGGAGCACATACTCTTGGCGTACTTGCCTTCATACTTGTGCAGCCAGTAGGAGATCTTCTCCAGCCCGATGGCCTCCTGCTCCGTCTCGATGGCCTTCTCCACCGGGATCACGTGCATAC
>OHET01000860.1_pt1 | contig 10140 bp, 10 predicted proteins | sample 1567351 | NCBI WGS metagenome assembly OHET01 (sample SAMEA3879529, study PRJEB24766) | human gut metagenome | biome: human-associated habitat; feature: feces | place: USA | collected 1985/1987
ATTGCAGAATAGAGAAGCCCGCTGGTTTCCAAATCGTTACCTGTCAAGCTGACAACCTTTGTAAGTTTCTTGTTTTCAATGAGTAAGAGAAAGTAATATGTCTTCGTATGTGCTTAAAGACACTACTATCATTGATATGAAATTTCTTTGCAATCTCTCCGATAGTATAACAATCTTTTGGTTCAAAGGATAATGTTTCCTTTTTCCTCTTTTTGCTCCTGTTCTTTGCTTTGAAGTGTTCATCCATATATTGCCGACTAAGGCGTGTCAGACGTTGACCAAAATTGTATGATGGTATAGAGCCTTGTCGTATCATGCGATAAAGTACATCCTTACTAATACCGTAAATCAACATAGCTTCTTTAACCGTTAGAAATCCCTTGCTGGATGGTATTCGTCTAATTAATGCTTGACGTATTGCTTCTTTCTCTTTTGCGATTTGTCTTTTCTTGTATGCTCGTTTGGAACAAGCAGGGCAACAATACTTTGACATCAATGTGGGAGGAGTAAAGATTTTACCGCACTCCTCGCAACATCTTTGGATGGTGTAATTTCCTCTTGGCATATTCTTCTCGTTATAAATGGTTTATATCAATTTATGTTGTATCTTATCGCCAAATAAGACGTGTCGCAAATATGTCGCAAATAAGAGATAAAAAAGGGCGTAAAAAAGGCATAGAAACCAAGAACCCCATAAACGCAAAAAGCGTGCAACTCATTGAGCTGCACGCTTTTGCTTGCGATTTAGTATGTATTTACTTATCGGAATCATTTGACTTCCTCAAATATAATACATACTGAATATTAGCGATTTATGTTTTTATGGTACAAATATGGATTGTTTTGATGAGTGTGCATTGAATGGATAAGCATTGAGAGTATAAAAAGAACCTTCAACTTGTCGAAAGGAAGATTTATGTTTATTTAACTATCTGTATTTTGCCCGATTTTATTTAGCACTTGTTAGCCGTTTTTGCAGATGGTATGCAGATGTTAGCCAAAATGCCATAGAATGAGATTATTGCCTTTCGCACGCTTATTTTTGCCTTTCGTTTTTTATGAAAATGTGTTATACCTTTGCAAAACAATCATAGATAAAAATAGTTATGAGGCAAAGACAACATACATTTCAGGCTTTGGCAATAGAAGTAGTAACGGTGCTTCTTGCGGCAATAATATCATTCCCTTTGAGTGATGTTATTGGCGTGCAATTAAGTTTTCTTCCATTTGTCATGGTCGCTTGTTATGTTGCTCTCAAATTCATCTATCACATTTGCATTTTTCTGTCGGCGCATATAATTGCCATAGTCGCGTTATTACGCCAGAACTCAATACCGTCCAACAAGCAGACCAAAGGAAAATATGCCTTTGCAAACACTTCGTCTGCAACAGACAACAATGATGTTCTAATGAAGCGGATGGAGCTATTCCATTACGAGTACCAGCATGAGGAACGACAATATCTTCAGCAAAAAGAAAAAGAAGAAGACGAAAAACTGCAAGCCGTATTGCAATACACTCGAAACACATTCCGAAGATTAGATTTTAATGAGGATGAGATTTTCCAAATATGCGAATGCGTCCGATACTTTGTCACCAATCGGCAAGCACTCACAACAACGAGAATCCACATTAAAAGGCGCGCTGCTGTTACTCAGATTTCATTAAAGAACTTCGCTTGGAATATTGCTTTTCAATATAACATCAACCGGGATGTTACGGCACAATTCGTCATGCAGACTTTCCATGAATGGTTTGCTAATTCCACAATTGATACAATCCGTAAAAATTTGCGTACAACGACGGGGAAACATAAAATTAACATAGATGAACAGATTATAGCTTCTACTACGAACTTATTAACATAATAGAATTACAGACTGTGTATCAGAATACCAGCTATAATGTATTTTAGATACTGTAATAAAACACACTTATGTATATTAAAAAAAGAAGACTCTAAATCAGATACAATAGAGCCTTCATGTTATAAACGTTATGAACTAATCTTATTATATTATTTTGCATGCTTTCGTATTGCAGCAACAATACTTTCCGTGTTCCAGCGAACAATCTCATCTGCTCTGCTACTAATAACAGCGGAAATCTGCACATGCCCCCTTGGAATTACGCCTATAACAGGTATTCTTTTTTCAATTGCTTTATCAAGCTCCCATCTCATCCAGTCGCTATAAGAGGCATATATTCCAGCAATACCAATAACAATATTCGATGCTGATATTCTTTCTGCAATTCTTTGTCTTACATAATATGTATTTGTTGAATTTATAGAATCTGTTGGAGGAAATTCTGTAAACTCAACATTAAAATATCCTCTTGATTCCAAAAGATTCTTTAATAATTTCAGGTCATTTACATGTGTCCATGAATGACTAACGAAAATTTTGTATAATTTGGCCATATTAGTCAACTTTAATATTTAACAATCGTTTCAGTTCTTCCTTTTGAAAATCATATGTATCTTTTTCCCATTGTTCTGCCATGCCTTTAAATAGTTCTTCGTATTTATTCCCTTCCTCTTGTTTTCCCAATGCATAACAACATATTGAAAAAGTTGCAGACATCCATTTAATATTAGGGATATTTTTTATATTCTCAAATTCCATTTTAGAGGATAATATTTTGTATAACTGTTCACGTATCTTTTTTGCCTGAACTCGACAATATATTTTTTCATTTTCATCATCATTCAAGAGGGTCGATTTTTTATCAAAACAGAAAGCTAAGTTTTCTCCTGTGTAGAAATCATAATTAATCATATACCCCCTTTCGTAGTTTTCAATAGCTCTATTTAAATAAACGACATTATCATTATTGATTTTTGATAATCGTTTATAAATCGCTCCTTTCAAACCGAATGTTTCTGGATCATTTGAATCAACCAATTTTTCAAGTATTTGTAGTGCATCATTAAGATATATTTCTTGCTCTTCTTTACTTGCCTTTTGCTTGTAAGTACATAATGCCAATTGCTGAATATAATAAGGTTCCATCGGGCTCTTTTCTAAAGCTTTTTTCCAGTATTTTATAGCTTCACTGAAATTGTTTTCTTTCATTTGCAACTTTGCACTTTCAACTAAAGCAAAAATACAATCATTTTTTTCAGCTAATGTTCCTACGATATCTTTATATTCTTCAATATCCATATGAGGCTCTTGTAATGTATGCAAATATTCATAGACAGGACTATCCTTTACAGGAGCTTTCGCTATGTTTAATATTTTTTCTTTTAATAACTTTTTCATTCGATTTGCTTCATCTACACCAATGTCCTCACCCAAATGCTTGTACGAGAAAACTCTTGTATGGTCAATATCAAAAGGTATTTTTGAAGTTGATTCTGCTTTGATTATAATTGTAGATGAAGGTTTAACAGCATGCCGTACTCCAAGTTCATATATTGCGTTAGGATTTAATGTCGAAATATCTGCAATTACCAAATCTGCCCAGAGAATCAATGCATACATACTCCGATCTATAAGACCTGTATCTTGCACTTCATCAGCTCTCACACATTTATAGCCACATTCCGAGACAATTGGTTTAATTATATTTTGATATGTCTTATCCAAATCAAAAGTATTTCCTGAAGCCAAATCTGTTTTTTTCCCGAAACCCATAACAACAAAACACAATTTTTCTTCCATAATCTTAATTTATTTTGGTCTAACAATAACATTACCAGCTATAGGCTGAGTGCGCTTATTAAATGCTTTTTCAATATAAAAATTAGGATTCTTTTTAAAGTCATCCCATTTAACTAATACACAGTATCTGTCTTCTTCATCATATGCACATTTTCCATGATTATTCAAATAGTAATTTTTCCAAAATTCTTTGATAACTGTAGCATCATCAACAGCTACATGATTATGCTTCTTGCCGCAACTTGAACATACATATTGCCCTTTATAGATGGAATCATACATTGAAGGTAAAACGACTCCTAAAATTCCATTTCGAGTATTGCCAGCTCCATTGTACAATGACGCCTGTAGCTCTCTCTTTATAAATTGCTGTTCTTCCCAACCTAGGTTTTCAGCACTATGTTGTCCGATTAAAAAGATCGTAACCGTTGAATCAGACAAATAATCTTCTCGGATTTTTCGCATAATATAGTCCTCATTTTCAGAGTCAATTGGAGTGTTTAATGATTTGTCAATCATATCAACTTTGTCATTATCACTCCACTTTTGTATTTCCTTTTTATACCAACTGTCTTCCGTTTTGAAAGATATATAACATTTATGTTCCATATGCTTATGTTTTAAGTGCAAAAATACCAAAAACAATTCTATATATCAAATATAATTCACTATATTTGCAAAATAAAATTGCATCTAAAAATGAAACTAAATAGAATAAAGGCTGTTTTGTCGGAAAAAGGTATCTCTCAAACATGGCTGGCTAAAAAACTTGATAAGAGTTTCAGTATGGTCAATGCTTATGCTTGCAACAGGATCCAGCCTAATTTGGAAACATTGCAGCAGATAGCGGAAATTCTTCAAGTGGATTTGAAGGATTTAATAACCGACAAAGATGAACGGCTATGATATTTAGTGAACGTATATTGAGTGTTGCTTTTTATGGAGTAACTTCCGATAATGCAAAAATATGGGAACGAGTATGACACCAGAAGAAAAGGCGAGGATTACAATAGACCGATGGTTTAATGATTCGGGGTGGCGAGTAGTAAACCGTGATGAATACGAAGCTAACATTTCAGCGGTTGCTATTCGTGAGGGGTTGCTTGAAGGCAATCTTGAAGCTGATTATTTTCTGTTTATCAACGGAAAATCCATCGGTGTGCTTGAAGCAAAACGTGAAGAGGTTGACGTTTCAAGTCATGTTGTCAGTGAACAGGTTGAAACATACGCCAAAAGTGTACCCTGCTATTATCAAGCATGGAAACGTCCATTACCTTTCTTATATAAGTCCAACGGGAAAGAACTCCTGTTCAAGGATATGCGTAATCCTGATGCTAACTGGGAAACACTAAGCAAAATACATACTCCGAATGATTTGGTTAAGAAATTCGGTATAGATGATCCATTTGCCGGACTTCCGACATTGCCGAAAAAAGGGTTGAGGGATTGTCAATATGAAGCTGTAACTGAATTAGAGAAAAGTTTTAAGTCGGGCCAGAAAAGGGCTTTGATGGTATTGGCGACTGGAGCAGGAAAAACTTATACGGCTTGTTTGACCGCTTACAGAATGTTGTCTTATACGCCGATGCGCCGTGTTTTATTCCTCGTTGATCGAAATAATCTCGGCAAACAGGCAGAAACAGAGTTCGGCACGTTTCGTTTGACAGAAACAGGCGATGCCTTTAATACCATATTCTCGGTAAACAGATTGAGAAGCTCCGCGATTCCGTCAGATAGTAATGTGGTTATCTCAACCATCCAACGACTATTTTCATTATTGAAAGGCGAACCCATAGCAGACAATGACGAAGATGATGAGAACGAGCCGGATAAAGAAGTTGTCTTACCCCCGAATCCTAATTTGCCACATGATTTCTTCGACCTTATTATAATAGATGAGTGCCATCGTTCCATTTACGGCAACTGGCGTAAAGTATTGGAGTATTTTGACACGGCACGCTTAATTGGGCTTACCGCAACTCCTATACCTGAAACAATGGCCTTTTTCAACAATAACCGTGTGGTCAATTATACATTAGAGCAATCTATTGTGGATGGAGTAAATGTGGATTGCCGCATTTACCGTATCAAGACAAGAGAAACAGAAGAAGGTGGGGCTATATTGGAAGGGCAACGTACAAAAGTGGAAACTCGATACACCGGCGAGGTGAAAACTATCAGCAACAAGGAAACAAAAACTTATACAAAAGAAGAATTGAACCGCAGTATTATCAACCCAGCCCAAATCAAACTGATACTTTCCACTTATCGCGACGCTGTTTATACCGAAATGTTCAATGACCCGCAGCGTGAGTCAAATATGGACTATTTGCCTAAGACGCTGATTTTTGCCCTGAATGAAAATCATGCCACCAACATTGTCAATATAGCAAAAGAAGTATTCGGCCGCAATGATGACCGTTTTGTTCAGAAGATAACTTATTCGGCCGGAGATAGCAATGAACTGATACGGCAATTCCGCAACGATAAGGATTTCCGTATAGCCGTTACTTGCACGTTGGTTGCGACAGGCACGGATGTAAAGCCACTCGAAGTATTGATTTTCATGCGCGATGTTGCATCCTTGCCACTTTACACACAAATGAAAGGCCGTGGTGTAAGGACAATTGGTGATGAGCAGTTGCGCAATGTCACGCCTAATGCAATAAGCAAGGATTGTTTCTTCTTGGTGGATGCCGTAGGAGTAACAGAGCATGAGCATATAATTCCGACTTCATACGAAGGGCCGGACACGGAAACAATCACTCTAAAAGAGTTATTGGAACGTATCACTTATGGAAATCTTCCTGACAGTTATCTCAAAAGGCTTGCATCAACCTTATCACGCTTATATAACAAGGCCGACAATTCACAGCGTGAACAATTTTCTAAGTTAGCGCACGATGATATGAAAGAATTGGCTACAAGGATATATGATGCTTTGGAAAACCAAACGTTGCCGCCGTTCAATAATGTCAACGAACCTAACAATGAACGCAAAGGCTTGGTTTCGCCAATCACAAATCATGCCGACGCCCGTAAATATATCCTCATTCTTGCTACAGGCTTTGTCAATACCTTGATACCAGGAGAAGATGAGCTGATATTCAAAGGTTTTTCTGTTGAAGATGCACAAAACATCACTGACGCTTTCGAGCAATATTGCATTGACCATAGCGATGACATCGAGGCTCTGCGCCTCATTTATAACAATCAAGGAGAACCGATAACCTACTCCATGCTCAAAGACTTGGAGAATAAATTGAAGATGGAGAACAACCGCTTTTCTCCTAATCGCTTGTGGAACTCTTATGCCATAGTTTGCCCTGACAAGGTGAAACGTACCACTAAAAAGCAGGAGGCCGAAGCTCTGACAAACATCATACAGCTTGTGCGTTTCGCTTACCATCAGACCGAGCGGTTGGAAAGTGCTTACCCTACAGCCCGTCAATATTTTAACCTTTGGTGCGGACAAAAGCAAGGTGGCATAACCGACAAGCAGCGTGAGGTGATTAGCTGTGTCGTTGACTACATTGCTTCTAACGGGGCTTGCACAGTGAGGGATTTGCGCAAAACCGACCGCACAGGAGCAGCGCAGCTTATAAGTGCTTTCGGTAATATGCAGCAAGCTGACGCTTCATTACTTTCTTTATTTAATTTTGTAGTATTAAGGAAAACAGCATAATCATATATGGATAATGACAATAAACTTACAGAACAGGCTTTGACAAAGAAAGTCTGGAATTTGGCAACCACCTTATCGGGAGCCGGTATAGGGTTTACAGATTATATTACCCAACTTACTTACCTGCTTTTCTTGAAAATGGACGCAGAGAATGTCGAGCTTTTTGGAGAAGAGTCGGCTATTCCGCAAGGCTACAGGTGGGAAGACTTGATTGGACTTGATGGCTATGACCTTGTGAACCAATACGAACAAACACTAAAAGTGCTTAGCGAGCAAGACAATCTTATTGGTACCATCTACACAAAGGCTCAAAACAAAATAGACAAACCCGTCTATCTCAAGAAAGTTATCACCATGATTGATGAAGAGAATTGGCTCGTAATGGATGGTGACGTGAAAGGTGCAATCTATGAAAGCATACTTGAGAAAAACGGACAAGACAAGAAAAGTGGTGCCGGACAGTATTTCACGCCACGTCCGCTTATCAAGGCAATGGTGGATTGCATCCGTCCGCAGATAGGTGAAACAGTTTGCGACCCCGCTTGTGGCACTGGCGGTTTCTTGCTGACGGCATACGATTATATGAAAGACCAGTCACCTGATTTGGAGAAACTGGACTTCCTGAACAACAAGGCACTGCATGGTGTTGACAACACTCCGTTGGTGGTAACCCTTGCATCTATGAACCTTTATTTGCATGGCATCGGTACGGATTGCAGTCCTATTGTGTGTGAAGATTCTTTGGAAAAAGAGCCGTCCACTTTGGTTGATGTAGTGCTGGCCAATCCTCCGTTTGGTACACGCCCTGCCGGGTCGGTAGAGATAAACCGTCCTGACTTTTATGTTGAAACAAAGAACAACCAGCTCAACTTTCTGCAACACATCATGTTGATGTTAAAAACAGGTGGACGTGCGGCTGTCGTTCTGCCCGACAATGTGCTGTTTGAGGGAAATGCCGGTGAAACAATCCGCAAGAGATTGCTTTCTGACTTTAACCTGCATACTATTTTACGCTTGCCGACAGGTATCTTCTATGCCCAGGGCGTAAAGGCGAATGTCTTGTTCTTCGTAAAAGGACAACCTACAAAAGAAATTTGGTACTACGATTATCGTACAGGCGTGAAACATACTTTGGCGACCAATAAATTGGAACGCCATCATCTTGACGACTTCGTTTCTTGTTATAACCCCAACAACATTGCTGAACGGCACGAAACTTACAACGCTGAAACAAATCCGTCCGGTCGTTGGCGCAGATATTCGATAGATGAAATCATTGCTCGCGACAAGACCAGCCTTGACATTACATGGATTAAGCAAGGTGATGAGGACGACAACCGTACCCTTGCCGAACTCATGGCAACCATTGAGGAGAAAAGCCAAAATATCAGCAATGCTGTGACTGAATTAAAGATGTTGTTGGCGGATATTAAGGAGGATTGACATGGAAGAAATTACAAAACAAGGGCTCTCTGAAAATGAATATCAAGAATTACTGCAACAGGCTGTTGCAGTAATCAATGACACACGGCAAAGGGTTGCTAAACAAGTTAACGGTAATGTTACATCCGCCTATTGGAAAATCGGCAAACTCCTATATGAAAAGAAAATAGAAAGCAATCACGGCAGTGGCGTTGTAAAGCGTCTGTCTATGGACTTGAAAGCGCAATACCCAAGTATGGGACTTTCCACACGCCAAATGTGGAATATGAAGAAGTTTTATCTGCGTTATGCGGATAGCGACTCAAAACTGCTACAGGCTGTAGCAGTTTTACCATGGGGGCACAACCTGCAGTTGCTTAACAAAAACCTGAACGATGCCGACACACTCTTTTATGCGGAGGAAACTGTAAGAAAAGGTTGGAATCGCGACCTACTTACAAGTGCCCTGAAGATGAAATTACATGAGCACAAGGAATTAAGGGCAGAAAGCGACAATAATTTCAGCAAGACGCTGCCAGCACCGCAGGCTCTGTATGCAAATGAAGTGTTCCGCAGCAGCTATAATTTGGGCTTTCTTGGTGTCACTTCCCCGATACTGGAGTTGGAACTTGAACGCAGATTGGTTGATAAGGTAAAGCTCTTCTTGCTTGAACTCGGCAAGGGATTTACGTTTATAGGCAATCAATATGAACTGGAATACAACGGTAAGACAAGTCGTGTGGATTTGTTATTGTTCCACAGAGGTTTGCGTTCCCTTGTCGCCATTGACTTAAAGATTGGTGAATTTAAGCCGGAATATGCCGGCAAGATGAACTATTACCTCTCTTTGCTCGACCGTTTGGAACGGTTCAATGGTGAAAACCGCTCAATAGGCATCATCCTCTGTGCGGAAAAAGACCACGTAGAGGTGGAAATGGCTCTCGAAGATATGGGCAAACCTATTGGTGTGGCCGATTATCAACTCATTGTTCCCAAGGAAGAACTTAAACAAGTAATAGAAAGCGAAATTAAGGCCTTCAATGAGGATAAGATGTTGGGAAACTCTAACAACAAATAATTATGGATACAAAGAAACTCCGCCAAAAGATACTTGACCTTGCCATACACGGTAAACTCGTGCCGCAAGACCCAAATGATGAACCTGCCTCCGTCCTACTCGAAAGGATAAAGGCAGAAAAAGAACGGCTTATAAAAGAAGGGAAGATTAAACGAACAAAGAAGTCTGCAAAGTCTTCTGATACGCCCCATTATCAGCAGGATGTGCCGTATGAAGTACCAGAGAATTGGGTGTGGACAACTCTTGGAGAAATATGTTTATTCTTATCTAGAGGTAAATCACCAAAG
>OHET01000862.1_pt1 | contig 10101 bp, 8 predicted proteins | sample 1567351 | NCBI WGS metagenome assembly OHET01 (sample SAMEA3879529, study PRJEB24766) | human gut metagenome | biome: human-associated habitat; feature: feces | place: USA | collected 1985/1987
CTTTTCTTTGCAGGCGTTTCTTTTCTCAGACAGAAAAGAAATGCCGAAACGCGGGTAGTGTGAAAAGTTTGATTATAGTGGGACGCGAAGGTAGTAAGCCAATTATAAACAAATCAAAATTGTTGTATCGGCTGTGCCGATAGCGGACAGCCGCGAGGGCTGTCCCTACGAGCGGTCGGTAAAACAAGCCTTTTCAAAGATTTTGTGCCGCTCGCGCGGCGTCGGTGCGTCGAGTCGCCGCACCCTACAAAATACAAGACAATAAGTCACTACAAATTTTGCGGTCAAATAATATCCGCCCCTACCGCATATATTTGTTGCTTTGAGCGAAGCAAAACACCCTCTCAGTCTCGGCTTACGCCGAGCCAGCTCCCCTGCAGGGGAGCTTAAATAGTTTTTGTGAAAAATCCGATTTATCTCTCCGTATCCCCACATCGCGGCAAAACAAAACAGCCGCAGCAAAACAAATCGCTGCGGCTTGACTTTATATATTTTTTTACTCGCTGATCTTTCTGACCGTCTCCATGACATAGTCACCGAACTCGCTGCAGGTGCAGCCGTCCTCGCGGCCTGTGATTTTGAGCTTCTTGTCCTCGTACATGCAGATGTCGAGCGCTCTTTCGAGCAGATCGGCTTTTTCCTGCTCGCCGATGTGGGAGAGGAGCATCACGCTCGCTCTGAGCATCGAGCAGGGGTCGGCGTACTGTGCTCTGCCCTCGCGAACCATTCTCGGAGCCGAGCCGTGAATAGCCTCGAACATCGCGTAACGCTTGCCGATGTTTGCGCTGCCGGCTGTGCCGACGCCGCCCTGGAACTCCGCAGCCTCGTCGGTGATTATATCGCCGTAGAGGTTCGGGAGGATGAAGACTTTGAAGTCGCGGCGGCGCTTCTCGTCGATGAGCTTCGCCGTGGTGATGTCAATGTACCACTCGTCGGTCACGATGTCGGGATATTCTTCGCCGACCTTCTTGCAGAGGTTGAGAAACTTGCCGTCCGTGGTCTTGATGACATTTGCCTTTGTGATTATCGAAACGCGGCTCTTGTTGTTGCGGCGCGCGTAGTCATATGCGAGTCTTGCGATTCTATCGCAGCCCTCGGAGGTCGTCACGACGAAGTCGAGCGCGAGGTCGTCGGTGACGTTTACGCCCATCGAGCCGACGGCATATGCGCCCTCGGTGTTCTCGCGGAAGAAGGTCCAGTCAATGCCCTGCTCGGGAACCTTGACGGGGCGGAGATTCGCAAACAGATCGAGAGCTTTTCTCATCGCAACGTTTGCACTCTCGATATTCGGCCACGGATCGCCCGCCTGCGGGGTAGTGGTCGGACCCTTGAGGATAACGTGGCAGCTCTTGAGCTCTTCGAGCACGTCGTCGGGGATAGCCTTGTTCGCCTTGACGCGGTTTTCGATGGTCAGTCCGTCGATGACCTTGAACTCGATTTTGCCCGCCTTTACTTTATCGTCGAGCAGATATTCGAGAACTCTCGCGGATTCCTTGGTTATAACCGGGCCTATGCCGTCGCCGCCGCAGACGCCGATGATTATTTTGTCGAGCGACTTGAAGTCGATGAAATCGCCCTGAGCCTTTATTTTGTCCGAACGGTCGCTCTGAGCGCGGATGAGAGCCTCAAATTTTTCGACGGCGTTCTTGACCTGTGCCTCTGTCATGTTTATCTTCCTCTCTTATTTGTGTGATTCTCTTGTGTAGTTGAGCAGACCGCCTGCGAGGATTATGTCCTTCTGCCTGCCGGAGAAGCTGTAGCAGAGCTTGTAGCTCTCGCCCTTTGTCTCATTCTTGAGAACAGCCTCGCCGCCGTTTTCAATAGTCTCTCTTATGCCGTCGAGCGCGAGCTTGTCGCCCTTCTCGATGCGGTCATAGTCGGCGGGATCGGCGAAGGTGAACGGCACGATACCGGCGTTTATGAGGTTTGCCTGATGTATGCGCGCAAAGGACTTTGTGATAACGCTCTTTATGCCGAGATACAGCGGAACAAGAGCCGCGTGCTCTCTCGAAGAGCCCTGGCCGTAGTTGCTGCCGCCGATGATGATTCCCTTGCCAGCCTGCTTGCAGTGCTCGGCAAAGTTCTCGTCGCACTGCTTGAAGCAGAAGTTCGACAGGAACGGTACGTTCGAGCGGTAGGGGAGAATCTTTGCGCCTGCGGGCATGATGTGGTCTGTTGTGATGTTGTCGCCGACCTTGAGAACGACTTCGGCCTCGATGCTCTCGGGCAGTGCGTCGCCGTTGGGGACGGGCTTGATGTTCGGACCGTAGACTATCTCAAGATTCTTGGCCTCTTCCGGAGAAGCGGGCTTGTCGATGAGATTGTCGTTTATTTCAAAGTGGTCGGGCATTGTGATGTGCGGCGCCTCGCCGAGGGTTCTCGGGTCGGTCAGCACGCCTGTGAGAGCGGAAGCCGCGGCGACCTCGGGGCTGACGAGATAAACGCCCGCGTCGGCAGTGCCGGAGCGTCCCTCGAAGTTACGGTTGAAGGTGCGCAGGGAGACAGCGCCCGAGTTAGGCGACTGACCCATGCCGATGCACGGACCGCACGCGCACTCAAGCAGTCTTGCGCCCGCGCCGAGGATATCGGAGAGTGCGCCGTCCTCGGAGAGCATTCTGAGAACCTGCATCGAGCCGGGGGAGATAGTGAGGCTGACACTCGGGGCGACGCGCTTGCCCTTGAGGATAGCCGCCACCTTGAGCATATCATAGAGCGAGGAGTTCGTGCAGGAGCCGATGCAGACCTGGTCGATTTTTATCTCGCCTATTTCTGAAACTTTCTTTACATTGTCGGGCATATGGGGCATTGCCGCGAGGGGTTCGAGGGTGCTGAGATCTATGTCGATAACCTCGTCATAGACTGCATCGTCGTCAGCCTTGACCTCGACCCAGTCCTGCTCTCTGCCCTGAGCGGCGAGGAAAGCCTTCGTCACTTCGTCGGAGGGGAAAACAGAGGTCGTTGCGCCGAGCTCCGTGCCCATGTTGGTTATAGTTGCGCGCTCGGGGACGGAAAGAATCTTGACTCCGTCTCCACCGTATTCGATTATCTTGCCCACGCCGCCCTTGACGGACATGATGCGAAGAACTTCGAGGATTATATCCTTTGCGCTGACCCACGGTGAAAGCGCGCCGTGCAGGTTTATCCGCGTCATCTTGGGCATAGTTATGTAGTATGCGCCGCCGCCCATCGCAACCGCGACGTCGAGTCCGCCTGCGCCGAACGAGAGCATGCCGATGCCGCCGCCGGTCGGGGTGTGGCTGTCCGAGCCGATGAGCGTCTTGCCGGGGATGCCGAAGCGCTCAAGATGCACCTGATGGCAGATGCCGTTACCGGGGCGTGAAAAAAGCAGTCCTCTCTTTTTCGCGGCGCTCCTGATGAATCTGTGATCGTCCGCGTTTTCAAAGCCGGTCTGCAAAGTGTTGTGGTCAATGTATGCGACCGAAAGCTCGGTCTTTACTCTCTCGACTCCCATAGCCTCGAATTCAAGGTATGCCATGGTGCCTGTGGCGTCCTGAGTGAGAGTCTGATCGATCCTCAGACCGATCTCGCTGCCAACGGTCATGTCGCCGCTGAGCAGGTGGCTTTTTATAAGCTTTTGTGCAATAGTGCTGCCCACTTGTATCCCTCCGTATAAAAATAAAATTACCTTTAAATTTTATTGCAATCCGCGGATTTTGTCAAGGTGCGCCGCGCCAAATATATACCTGTATATATTACATTTTATAGGGGAAATTGATATATGACGATTTTTTATGTTGCCCGAAAGCTTTCTGCGTGGTATAATTAAATGTAATCTGCCGCAGTGCGCTGTGCTGTGGCTGAATTATCTAAAGTTATTCGGGCATACTGTTTGTCGGGAGTGAATTCGATGAACAGAAAAAAGCACGAAGAACAAAAAGACGGCATATTGGAGCCCGTCGCTCCGACCCCGAGCGTCAGTGAAGAGGACGGAGATTCCTCCGACAGCACGGACAGGGAGCTTCGCCAGATAGTCGAAACAGGTTCGATAACCGTTGACAAGCGCGGGCATTATATCCACTGCCTGACAGTTATCGGTCAGATAGAGGGTCACTATGTCCTGCCGGCGCAGAACAAAACTACAAAATACGAGCATGTCATTCCGCAGCTCGTCGCGATAGAAGAGAGCCGTGATATTGAAGGCTTGCTCATAATCCTCAACACCGTCGGCGGCGATATCGAAGCCGGACTCGCGATAGCGGAGCTTATATCCGGAATGAAAACGCCGACCGTGTCCCTCGTCCTCGGCGGCGGACATTCGATAGGCGTGCCGCTCGCGGCTTCGAGCGCGTATTCGTTTATCGCACCGAGCGCCACCATGACCGTCCACCCGGTCAGAATGACCGGACTTGTTTTAGGCGTGCCGCAGACTATGTCCTATTTTGAGCAGATGCAGGAGCGTATAGTCAGATTCGTCGCCGATAATTCGCGCATCTCCGCCGACCGCTTCCGTTCGCTTATGCTCGCAACCGGTCAGCTCGTTATGGATGTCGGCACTGTGCTCGACGGCGAGGCGGCGGTCAAAGAGGGGCTTATAGATTCTCTCGGCTCTCTCTCCGATGCCCTCGATAAGCTCTGCGATATGATCGAGGAGCAGAGTGAAAAGAAAGGGGAGAACGGGTGATGCTCTACACAGTTGTTTCTCCCGCCGAGATTTTTATGCAGCCGCCCGCGGATATCTGCGAGCATCAGACTCCGTTTGGCTGCGTGATGTGTTCAAGGACAGAAAAAGGCGAGGTCGTTGAAAGACTTGTGACGACCGATCCGTTTGAATATCTGAAACCGTGTTATTCACCCGGCACTTTATATTCCGCCGGAAAAATGGAAAAGGGGTAATATAATCATGGAAATACTCAAGGCAATATTGCTCGGCTTTCTGCAGGGCGTGACCGAATTCCTGCCCATCTCATCGAGCGGGCATCTCTCGGTCTTTCAGCACTTCTTCGGCAATGTCGGCGACACAAGCTCGCTGCTGTTCACGGTGCTGTTACATATGGGCACTCTGATAGCCGTGTTCGTCGTTTATTACAAGACCATATGGGGTCTCATCGTTGAATTTTTCAGCACTATAAAAGATATCTTCACCGGCAAGTTCAAGTGGAGCGAGATGAACGAGAATAGGCGTATGCTCTTCATGTTCGTTATCTCCTGCGTGCCTCTGCTGTTCCTGCTCATTCCCGTCGGCGGCGACAGACGCATCATGGATGTTCTCGGCGGTCTTGCCGATGACAATGATATATTGGTCGAGGGAGTCTGCTTCCTCTTCACCGCAGCTCTCCTGCTCGTCGGCTCATGGCGCGCAAAGAAAGTCAAGGCGCGTCCCCAGATAGGCGCGAAATCCGCACTTGCCGTCGGCGTGGCTCAGGCTTTCGCCGCCGGATTCCCCGGCATCTCGCGCTCCGGCTCGACCATCTCGACCGGTATGATTTGCGGCGTTTCAAAAGAGTATATGGTTCGTTATTCGTTTATCCTCGGCATACCGGCTATCCTTGCCGCCAATGTCATGGAGATAAAGGACGCCGTAGCCCTCGGCGAGCAGATAGATATCCTGCCCGTTATTATAGGCGTTGTCACCGCCGCCGTCGTCGGCTTTGCCGCGATAAAGGCTCTCGAGTGGCTCGTCAAAATCGATAAGTTCAAAATTTTCGGTTACTACTGCCTTGTCCTCGGCGTTGTTGTTATCATCGCCGGCATAGTTGAAAAGGTCAGATAAGTTCGTTCAAATTTCTAAGGAGGGCCTTAATGGCTGCGAAAAAGACTGCGGCAAAGTCAACGGCCGCTAAGAAGAAAAAAACAACAACTACAACGCCAAAAAAAGCCCCGGCTTCAAAGCCTGCGGCTGCAAAAGAGCCTGTCGAGCAGACTCCCGAGCAGCAGTCCTCGCGCCGCCAGAAAGCGGCTATCGCGCTCATGGCTGTCGCGGCTCTGCTCATAGCCATGGCGTTTATCGAGGGCGAGAGCGCGTGGCGCGCCGTGCATAATTTTATGTTCGGCGTGTTCGGCACGTGTACATATATCTGGCCTGTCATGCTTATATATGTCTCGGTCATGCTCGCCATGAACAAGACGTTCGGCTCGATATCGTCGAATCTTATCGGCGTCGGGATATCAATATTGCTGCTGTGCTCGGCGATACATATTTTCTCGAACCCGTCGGAATACTTTTCGCTCATGACCCTCGGCGATCAGATAAAGACCGCGTGGAGGGATTATGACACATTCCCGAGTGCAGGCGCGCTCGGTGCGCTCGTCGGCGGACTGCTTGCCAAAATGGCAGGCAAGGTAGGCGCGGCGATAATAAATATTATCCTGCTGATAGTCAGCATAATGTTCCTCACGGGACTCACTCTGTCCCGCCTCGGTACATCTATCGCCAAGCCCATAAAGCGCATGAGCGAGGATACCAACGAACGCCTTGAGCGCGGAGCTCAGCGCGTCAGAGATGAGCAGGAGAGAGCGCCGTCGAGAGACAAGCGCAGGGAGAAAAAAGCGGAGGAGCCCTATGTCAGCCCCCGTCCGTTCCCCGTGCCGCCTCTGCCGACTGATACGCCTGCAGCAACTGCAAAGAGCCGCAAAAAATCCGCCGCCGATGAAGGTCCCGAGCCCACCGTGTTCCCGCGCAAGCCGGTTCAGACCGATGTCGGCATCGATGATATAGTCAACCGCGTCAACGCCGCGTCGGCGACCGCGAAGATAGCCGAGGGCGTGTCAAAAGCCGCCGCCGTTGTGGACGGCAGACCCGCCTGCGTGCCGCCTCTGCCGACCGAGAGCGCGAAAGACGAGCTCGAAATGCTCGATATAAGCAAGAAGCCCGCCGAGCCCGAAAAGCCGAAGAGGAAAGAGCCGGAGCTCCCGCCCGTCAAAGAGCCTGATCCCGTGCCCGATGTGCCGGAGGAGGACGAGGAAGAGCCTGTTATCGAGAGTCAGCCGACCTATCGCAAGCCGCCGATAACCTGCCTCAAAGAGCCCATCTATGACGGCAACGACAACTTCTCCGATGAGCTCAAATCCAATGCGCAGAAGCTGCTCGACACGCTCGAAAGCTTCAATGTCCACGCAAAGATAACTGAGATAAGCCGCGGTCCGTCCGTCACGAGATATGAGCTTCAGCCGGACGCGGGCGTCAGAATAAATAAAATAACCAACCTTGCGGATGATATCGCCCTGCGCCTTGCCGCGTCGGGAATAAGAATCGAAGCGCCTATTCCGAACAAAGCGGCGATAGGCATCGAGGTGCCAAACAAGCTGCGCTCGATGGTCTATATGCGCGAGATAATCGAAACTCCGCAGTTCAAGAACGCCCAGAGCAAGCTCAATGTCGTCCTCGGCAAGGATATTGCGGGCAACGCCGTCTGCGCAGACCTCGCGAAGATGCCGCATCTGCTCATAGCGGGTACTACGGGTTCCGGTAAATCCGTGTGCCTGAACACAATGATAGTCAGCATTCTCTATAACGCGACCCCCGACGAAGTGAAGCTTCTGATGATTGACCCCAAGCAGGTCGAGTTCACGGTCTATAACGGCATCGCGCATCTCGCCGTGCCCGTCGTGTCCGATCCGCGCAAGGCTTCGGGCGCTCTGACATGGGCGGTCAACGAGATGGAGAACAGATATAAGATACTTTCCGAGAAGAATGTCCGCGATATAAGAGGATATAACAAATTAGCCGAGCGCGATAAGTCGCTGCGCCCGATGCATCAGATAGTCATTTTCATCGATGAGCTTGCCGATCTTATGATGGTCGCGCCCAATGAAGTCGAGGATGCGATATGCCGTCTCGCTCAGAAAGCGCGTGCCGCAGGTATGCATCTTGTCATAGCGACTCAGCGCCCCTCCGTCGATGTTATCACAGGTATTATCAAAGCGAATATCCCCAGCCGTATCGCGCTCTCCGTTTCTTCGTCGGTCGATTCGAGAACGATACTCGATATGTCCGGCGCGGAGAAGCTTATCGGCAACGGCGATATGCTCTTCAGCCCCATCGGCGCAAACAAGCCGACCCGTATCCAGGGCTGCTTCATCTCCGACGAAGAGGTCGAGGATGTTGCCGACTTCATCAAGCACAACGCCGAGGCGGAGTACGATGAGGGTATTATGGACGAGATAAACAGGCAGGCGGCAATAGCCGGTTCGACTAAGAAGAACAGTGCCGCAGGCGGCGATGACGGCGAAGAGCCGGGCGATGAGATGTTCCCGAACGCCGTCGAGGTCGTGCTCGATGCCAAAATGGCTTCAACAACTCTTCTCCAGCGCAAATTGAAGCTCGGTTATGCCCGCGCCGCAAGGCTCATGGACGAACTCGAGAGCAAGGGTATCATCGGACCGTTCGAGGGCAGCAAGCCCCGTCAGGTGCTTATAACCAAACAGCAGTGGATGGAAAAATGCGCCATGTCGGATGCTCCCGCAGACGACGAGACCTGATCGGAGGAAATTATGGCAAATCAGAGAAAAAGCGGCTCCGCCGCACAGAACAAGCGCACGAAGATAATCGTCACCGCAGTCGTGATAGCCGTCGCGCTGCTGATAACCTTCGCGCCCTATATGAATCTCCCGTTCGATATTCCCACATGGGGCGAGCTGCTCTCGGGCAATGAGCAGACGATACAGAGCGGCGACGCACTCAACCAGCCGTTCACCGTCCATGTTATAGATGTCGGTCAGGGCGACAGCATCTTAGTCAAGAGCGGCGACCACGCCATGCTGATAGACGCTGGCGAGCGCGGCAACGATCAGACGATACTCGATTATCTCAAGGCGAACTCTGTCGAAAAGCTCGATTACATAGTCGCCACCCACCCCCATTCCGACCATATCGGCAGTATGCCCAAGGTTATCGAGGGTATAAAGGTCGATAATATTATCATGCCGAAGCTTCCGAAGTCCCTTGTCCCCACAACTTCGATATATCAGAAGCTCATAAAAGCTATTAAAGCGTCCGGCGCCAAAGTCATCTCCGCAAAAGTCGGCGATACCTATACCCTCGGCGACGCAAAGATAACTATAGTCGGACCCGTCGGCACGCCTGAGGATCTCAACAATGCCTCTGTAGTGATGAAGATTGTCTACGGCAAGAATTCGTTCCTCTTCACGGGCGATGCGGAGGCAAAGAGCGAGAAACAGATACTTGCAAACGGCGCGGATATCAAAGCCGATGTTCTGAAGCTCGGTCACCACGGCAGCAGCACGTCGACGAGCGAAGAATTTCTCAAGGTCGTGTCTCCGTCGCTCGCGCTCATCTCCTGCGGCAAGGATAACGACTACGGTCACCCGCACAAGGAGACTATAGAGAAGCTCGAAAAATATAATATTCCGTATGAGCGCACGGATATAAAAGGCACGATAGTTGTTGGCTCGGACGGCGAGCATCTTTCAACGGCTTTCCCGGATAACAAGACCGCTGAGAAGTAAAAAAGGAGGCGGAATAATGGAATATTACGCCATCGACCGTATCGAAGGAAACTACGCAGTCTGCGAAAAAGACGGCGAAACAATGGTCAATATCAGCCGCGCTCTGCTCCCCGACGGAGCGGGCGAGGGCAATGTCCTGCGCCGCCTGCCGGACGGCTCGTTCGTGCTTGACCGCGAGGAAGAAGAACGCCGCCGCAAAGCAGCACTTGAACTCATGGACGGTCTGTTTGATGAATAATTTCCCCATTGATTTTAGCGGGGTGTTTATAGAATATAAAAACGATCTATGGCTCATAGGTCGTTTTTTGTTGCCGCAAGGTGTATAAAAGTGCGTCGCTTATCAATTCGGCAAACTTGGATTTATCTATCACTTGAGTCATAGCAGAGTAAAGACAAGCGACTCAGCTAAATTTTATAATCATACATTCAATAGCCGCGCCGCAGTGTTTGAAAGCTTTCTTAGGAGAGCGAGGGAACGGCTTGCGCAGCAAGACGCACGAGCCCGTATTGTTTGAGCAAAGCGAGTTTACGGGCGAATGTGCCGAGTAACTAAATGAGAGCCGCGGGCTATGTGCTGCGGCGCGGCGTTGCGGGGTCTCGGGGTGAAACCCCGAGTCTGCCTTTTCTTTGCAGGCGTTTCTTTTCTCAGACAGAAAAGAAATGCCGAAACGCGGG
>OHET01000868.1_pt1 | contig 10002 bp, 8 predicted proteins | sample 1567351 | NCBI WGS metagenome assembly OHET01 (sample SAMEA3879529, study PRJEB24766) | human gut metagenome | biome: human-associated habitat; feature: feces | place: USA | collected 1985/1987
AAAATTCATCGGCGAGGTCACTCATTGCCGTATAGAGGTCGCCGCTGCCGCCGTAAATAGCATTAAAGTCCAGCGAAATGACCTTCTTGTTCTTGATCGCGCTGATGTCCTGCAATGCCGCATTATCATACAGCGACTGGATCATTTCATCCATGTCCGGGCCACCCTCATAGTCAAACAGAACGATGACTTCGGGATCTTCTGCAATGATCGTTTCAATGCTGACCTGCGAACCATCGCAGTCCTCGTTGATGTTGTCCAGACCAATCATCGCAAAGGCTTCGTTCTGCAAACTTTCCGTAGCAGCCGAGCCAAAGACCGGCATACCGTCCTCGATCCAAGAAACCTCAGCCATCTTGGTGGTCTTGCCTGCCCAGCGCTCATCACTCTGGAGTGCTGCCACATAATCCTGATAGTAGGCTTTCAGCTCGGCAGCCTTGTCCTGCACATTGAAAATTACGCCTAAGTTGTCGATGTCGGTCAGGAAAGACTGGAAGTTAGCGCCGGTCTCGCCTACATGGGTAATATAGCTGGCAATACCTGCCGAGGCCAGTTCTTCCGTGGTGCCTACACCGTAGTCACCATCCACAAACAGGTCGCCGCGGCCAGCAACAAAATCCGGATCTACTCCCAGCACAGCCTCTTTGGAGGCGTAGCCCTCTGCAATGACGGGCACAGCATTGAACTGCTCAGCCACATCCTCCGGGGCAGGGCCATAGACTGCGGCCACGCCAACCAACTTATCGGCGAGCCCCAGACGAATCAACAAATTGGCGGTGCCCTGGTTGTTCGCCACCACGCGCTGAGGTTCTGCTGTGTACTCTGTGGTGACAGGGGTCCAAGTCGCGCCGTCAGACGAAACGGTGTAGGTATCCGCGCTGACAGGGTAATAGCTGTCCTCTGCCACTTCCGGGGAAGCTGTTTCTTCTGGGGCGACCGCCTCAGAAGATGCCGATTCGGAAGAGGTTTCGGATGCAGAAGCACCGCATCCGGCCAGCAGCGCGGCACTCAGTACCAAGCAGGTGCCTGCCGTCATCATGTTTTTGAATTTCATATACATTTCCTTTCCCATTATTCAGGCTTTCGTAACCTGATTGTAAGAATTTCCCTGCAAAAAAACTGTTTTCTTTTTGCGGGAAGTATGCTATAATCTCGGTTAGCCTTAACTAATCTTCACGGCTTGTTACTATACCATACTTTCGCGGAGGTGTCAACCGGAAAATTGAAGAAAAAAACGGAAACCAAAAAACTGATTTATATTCCAGCTTTGCTTGCATTGCTGGTACTCAGTATTCTGCTTTCGGCATCCACCGGGCAGGTGGAGATACCGCTTTCGGATACCTTCAAAATTCTGATGGAGCGTCTTTTTCATGTAAAATTAGCAGGTTATGCAGAGATCCCATCTGCCTATTTCAATGTTGTGTGGATGATACGCTTTCCGCGCGCACTGATTGCTGCTGCCGTAGGCATCGGCCTTTCGCTGTGCGGCATTGTCATGCAGGCCGCGGTGGAAAACCCTCTGGCTGACCCCTATATTCTGGGTATTTCGTCAGGTGCAACACTGGGCGCTACTTTTGCACTGATGGTTGGTGTCGGCACCCTGCCGCTTATCGGGCAGGCAAGCGTATCGGTCTGCGCTTTTGCCGGGGCGCTGCTTGCTTCTTTTCTGGTATTGTTTTTTGCCAATATCGGCGGTCATGCCACGGGTGCCAAGCTGGTGCTGTCCGGTACGGTCATAAACTCGATGTTTTCGGCTTTTTCCAATATCATGATCTACTTTGCCAACAATGCACAGGCATTGCAGAACATTACTTTCTGGATCATGGGCAGCACGGCTTCTGCCACATGGTCAAAAGTGCCGGCTATTTTGGTGATTGTGGCGTTGACCGCCCTGTTTTTCCTGACCCAAAGCAACACCTTGAATCTGATGCTGATGGGCGAAGAAGCCGCCACCACGCTGGGCATCAACCTTACTTTCTGGCGTAGAGTCTATCTGATTATTGCCAGCCTGATCACCGGTATTCTGGTCTCCGGCTGCGGCATGATCGGCTTTGTCGGCTTGGTGATCCCCCACATTTCCAGAGCAATCTTTGGTGCCAACCATCGTGTACTGACTCCCTACACCATCCTGTTCGGCGGCATTTTTATGGTGCTCACCGACCTGCTCTCCCGGTCGCTGGTCAGCGGTTCCGAAGTGCCGGTGGGTATTATCACTGCTGCGCTTGGTGCGCCGGTGTTCCTATATATGCTGCTGAAAAAAGATTACGGCTTTGGAGGTAAATAAGTTGGAGCTTGCTGTAAAAGATGTCCATGTGACGCTGGGCAAAGCCAAGATCGTAAACGGCGTCAGCCTCCATGTAGGCGAGCGGCAGAGTGTAGGCATCATCGGGCCAAACGGCTGCGGAAAATCCACCTTGCTGAAAGCCATCTACCGGGTCAACCCCATTGATTCCGGCGAGGTTTTGCTGAACGGTCAAAATGTTACTAAGATGAGCCCCAAAGAGGCTGCCCGACACATTGCCGTTGTAGGGCAGTTCAATGAACTTGCTTTTGATTTTTCCGTGCAGGATATGGTGCTTATGGGGCGTTCGCCCCACAAAAAGATGATGGAGGGCTATTCCGAAGCCGACTACAAGTTGGTGGAGGATACGCTGCGCAAGACCGAGCTATACCCTTTGCGGCAGCGCAGTTATCTCTCGCTTTCCGGCGGCGAAAAGCAGCGGGTGATTTTGGCCCGCGCTATCGTACAGCAGCCGGAATTACTGATTCTGGATGAACCCACCAACCACCTTGATATTAAATTTCAGTTTGAAGTGTTGAATCTTGTAAAAGATTTGAACATTTCCACCCTATGTGTACTGCACAATATCGAATTGAGCGCCCGCTACTGCGACTATCTCTATGCCATGAAGCAGGGGCGCATCGTGGCAGAGGGTGCGCCCAACAAGTTGATTACCAAGGAGACCATCCGCACCATTTATGACGTAGAGAGCGAAATCTACACAAATCCCATCACGCAAGATCTCGCCGTAGCATTTCTTCCCACACGATACAGGTAACAAAAGGGGCTGTTGCACAAGGAAAAAATCCAAGTGCAGCAGCCCCTTTACGGTTAAATGCCTCCAGAAACACAAAAACGTTCGCCATAGCCCCACTAATTTCCAAAAAACAGATTTGGACTATTTCAGGATTTCATATTCCGAGCGAGTTCTTCTCGCAGCTCCCGCTTGTATTTATAATAGGTATTGCGTGCGATGCCGATCAGCCTGATGCAGTCGGCATCGGTCAGGGTGCCGCCAAAATCACGGCTGTATTTTTTGATCTGCTCCTTACAGGGGGCGGATTTTTTTATGGTAAGTTTGCGGCCGGGCATCTGGCCGATTTGTTTCCCATTCAGGCGCGCCGTCATGATCCCCTCGCGGGTGCGCTGGTGCAGGTCGTCCACCTCTTTCTGAGCCTGGGCAAAGGCAAGACGAATCTGCTCGGCGGCCAGGTCCGCCGTGTAGCGGTTCAGCGCATCCATGACGCCGGAAACAAAACGGTCTGTTGCGGCGCTGCCGGTCTTCGGCGATGAGTTGATCTGCCGCTGCAGAGCCTGTTTGTAGGTGTCCGTGTTGATGTGCGGCTCCTTCAAAAAGCAGAGCGTCACACCGCGGTTGTACAGTGTTTCATAGAGTGCACAGCCTTCCTCGGCGCTGCGGCTCATGCGGGAAACACTGTCAAACACAATGGTATCCCCGGGCTGTACACAGTGCAGCAGCTTGTCCAGCTCCTGCCGTCCGCGGCAGGCCGTTCCTGTATAGACCTCACGGACGATATGAGCCGTTGGGTAGGCGGCGGTAATGTTGCGCACCTGGCGTTCGATATTTTGCTGTGGTGTGGAAATGCGGCAGTAGCCGTACACGGACATACAGTATCACTCCTGACGTTCCTTTAATTTGATATAACATTATACAGCGGAACCCAGCTCTTTGTCAATGAGTTTTGATACTTAATGAAGAGCCCTTACTTTTGGTACAGGCGGTACAAGAAACTTGAAAAAGCAGTCGAATCAAACATGATATTATGTCATGATGACATAATATCTCAAAGAACAGGAAAGACAGCTGTCTGTTGTCGCAGTATAAAAACAGCAGGAACTGTCCGGACAGTTCCTGCTGTTTATTTTTATCCTCGAGCCCGCATATCCCCAGGCACAAGTCCCAGCGGACTTGTGTGCAGGAAGATCACTTCCCAGTAACCTGTTTTATAGTTAGCGCGCAGTTTCGGTTTCAGCATAATATTTAAGTCTTCCGCTTGTCTGCCGCTGCGCCGCTGGTCGTGCAGCAAGTCCTCATAGCTGCCATGATAATAGGTATCAATGCCAATGCGCCCGACAATCGTTTCACCGTTTTCGTTCGGATGCACCAGTTCTTCCGTCAGCGCTCTTGCCTGTTCCTCTGTAAAATCAACGGAATACGGACTTTGCAGCGCGGTCTCCCACAGCCCTGCCACAGCGTTTTCTTTTCGCATGGTTTTATAGCGGTACTCTTTTTCTGATGAGGTAAGTACCACATATCCTGTATGCGTTTTCTTGGGGCGGAGCTTTCTGTCTGCGTTGGCGCGCTCCCGCGCGATGCGCAGCAGGTTTTTATTTAAGCCGTTCAGATACTCTATTTTACGGCAGGCTTCTTCCAAGTCTTTCTGTACAGCATCCACTTCTGCGTAAGCAGCTTCTTTTGCCTGTGCCGAATTTCTTTCGGCTTGTGCAATCTTTTGAGATGCTGCTGTATAGACCGAGCGGGCATCTCTTTCCGCGCAGGCCACTTTCGCCAGCAAACCATCATACTCACTGTGTGTCAGCAGCACGTGCGTACATTCCTGCCCATTCTCCGGCAGATCCCGCAGACCCAGTGCAGTCTTTTTCTTAAACTCCGGCATTTTTACAGACCTCGGATATAATTGTTTGCCACGACTTCAATGCGGTTATGCCCCAGCGCTTTGCTGCAGATCAGCATGGCTTTCTTGTCCAGCTTTTTCCCGGATTCATCTTTCCGGCAGGTGTAGACATCACTCTGAAATTTACGCCCCGTTCCCTTGTTGACCCTGTCGTAGGGGATTTCTTCGATGGGCCTTGCATGGGCGCGGTAGATGTCGGTTGCATATTCGGCGCGGTAGCCGTGGATGTCAGCGCTCTGGTGGATGTGCTGCCAGACCTTTTCCTCTGCCGGTGTGTCCGCGATCCGCTCCGCGATCTGATCCGCGTGCTTGCCGACGATTGGACTGAGACGCTCCCGTCCGCCCTTGCCGTTGCGAACATGGATAAAGGACTGCGCCTCCGGAAACAGCTGCGTGTCCCGGAGGATCTCAAGACGCCGCGCGACGCTCGGCGCTTGCTGCGCCTCGGGGATCTTCTCCAGCTCGGCAAGCTCTGCTTCGATTTGCTCCCTGGAAACCAGATCCTTTCCCCGCAGCTCCTGCAATTCTCTTCGCCGCAGGCCGGTCCCGCGGCAAAATTTTATCAGTTCATCATTGTTCGTCTTTGAGAAGTGTTTGTCCCGCACCCGGTCTCCGCGGCTTCGTTTAATATCCTGCCGGTTTCTTTTCGGCGGGTCAAAGTATGCCTCGTCATCCGGAGAGATCCCGTACAGCTTTCCCAGCGCCTTTGCCTCCAGCTGCACCGTCCATGCGGAGAGGCCCTGATCCACTCTGCTCTGCAGCCACTCGTTGACATACTTCTTTGCATTCTTCAAGGTGGTGCACTCAGGATGCTTCTCCTTGATGTATCCCAAAAAATATTTGATGTGCTTCCAGTAGTTTTTATAGGTGGCGTGAGAAAATATTTTATTCTTCGCCGTGCCGTTGGCCATTGCTTCTTTTTTGCTCTCGCCGAATGCCAGCATCCCTGTCAGCCGGTCATAGGCTTGCTGGTGCAGGTCCTTGGAATATGTTTTGTTTCTGCGTCCCATTCCGGCCTCCTGTCTGTTTATTTTTTAAATCTATTTTTCACTTTACAGAGTTCTTCTGCTCGTTTGTTTCGTCTGTTAAAGCCAGGGGCCGCCTCATGCCAGCTCCATTTGGAATCTCGACAATCGGCAATACACTTTTTTTACCTGCTTATGTGTGCAGTTTATAGGAATCGCTCCCCAACACTTTTTTAACCTGCTTATGTGTGCAGTCCCTTTTCGTTTCCACGGCAGTTAGGGTCTGTCGGCGTCTTTGCAGAGGGCGCGTCTCTCCGGGAGATTTACAGCATCCCGGCTGCTATCACATAGGGTGGATTGGGACAGATACGTTTTACTTACCGACACTTTCACGAAGATTACTCATGCCGGGTCCGTGGCGCACTTTTCCATTTCACAACGGTTACTGCGGCGAGCCCATGCGCCATATAGGTCGTACCATACCTAGTGCGGCTCCTGAATCATAATCTGATCTGAGCACAGCTTATCATACATCCTTATGGATGTCAACCCTATTTTGTGCATATCTGTTTACCCGTGCATTTATAACGCTCGCGGATTTGATAAAAAAATGGCTGCCAGGACGCGATTGGACGGAGGCGGAAGATAGCCGCCCGTCTCTTTTTTTGTGGGGACTTTTGGTTCATCCGAGGCATTGATCGGGACTTTTTTCGGCTCAACTGCTGCCTGTCAGCCCCATGGACGGACGCTTTTAGAGGATGAAACACAGCCGCATTTGCCATCATATTGCCGCCCGCTCAGGCAGCAATGCGGCAGGATTCAGCCCGAAATGCGGCGAAACTTAACCCGAAACCCGGTCTGAAATCGTGGCCGATAAGCGCCGTTGCCGCCGCCCAAGCAGGGCAGCGGATGTGTGTTTCTTCTTCATTTTCTGAGTGGAAAAGATTCAAAGAGCGCTCCGTTCATTCTCATTTTTCCTCCGCTTTTCATGACCGTGGAGCGCCAAGACGGGGAAGAACTCCGCAGTTAAATTGCATCAAACCCAGTCAGGAGTACTCAAAAAAAAGAGACAGCAGAATGTGTTTTTTGCTCACGCAGGACGCGCTTTGCGACTCGCGTTGGACACATTCCGCCATCTTTTTTCTCTCGTAAAAGGGCCGATAAATAAATTTTCCCGATGAGAATTTGGACGCTTTCAGTCGTCTCTATAGCGTGCAAAGCAGCTAAATGCAAAGTAAAAAACACTGATGTGCGCGCAAAATCATCAGAAAAAAGCTGCCGTCGTTGGCGCGCTTGTGCGGAAATTCCGCAGCATTTTTATCAGCAAAAGCAGCTTGCATATTGCGTACATGGACGGCCGCAGGTGCGTCGCTCAGCGGTCGAACTGCGCAGATCGCACAGCTCCATTCCGCCGAAAGCAGCGTCAATTCCGGCGAAAAACCGGCTGGGTTCTATGAAGAACTCGCTCAAAGAACAGAGCCGAAATTCGTAAAAACGAGTTCAGTTTTCCTCGAAACCGACGATATTTTTCGTGCGTGTTTCGCTATAACTCATCTCTAAAAACAGAGGACTGCCGCATCAGAACCGCCGAATAATTTACGATTTCTCATCAAAAAAAGCGGCTGCATATTGCGCGCGTGAGCGGCCACAGATGCGCTGCTCAGCGGCCACCCAATAATTGAAGCATTTTTCTGAATCTCCATAATGGTATTATCTGCGTCAGCAGAAATACTTTTTCAGGCGTTTTGCGATATTCCGATGTTTCCTAAGCGTTGTAGATGATGTTAGTGTAAAGTTATCATTGGCAAAATAAAAAGGGAAGCGGTATACGCCGCTTCCCAAGGAACTCAAATTTCGGTAAAATGTGGTTTGACAAAAAAACACTTCCGATGAGATGAGTTCCGAAGTTATGATAGACCGCGTAGGATAACTGAAAGAATGCGGTGTTTGTCGCAGAGAAACCGAGGCGGTATAACAGGTCATATACTTCGGCAATATCCGTTATGTCGTTCATGCAGCATCTGTCCCCTCCAATGCTTGAACCTGTTTCATAAACTGCTGAATCAGCACACGCTGCGCATCCGCCTCCAGCATAGAAAAAAGAAACAGCAAGGTCGGGGCGGAGGCGGCGTACTTCCCACGTTCCAAGTCGCTATATGCGCGGCTGGAAATGCGAAGCTGCTCTGCCATGGCTTCCTGCGTCAGCGATTTCTGCTGCCGCAGGGAATACAGTTCCTTGGAGAGAAGCTCTGCGAGCAGCGCCGGGTATGGTTTCATTCAGAAAACCTCCATAGTTAAATTGACTATGGAGATTTTATGTCGAAATGAAGTTCACTTCCACGAAGCACGCTTCATACTTCCCGCTCAGTCCTTATAAGAAAACCGAGTTAAAGTACGAAAAACAGATTTTTATAAGGTCTATGAAAATGACGAACTGCTCCTCCGGCTGGCAATGAAAATCGGCTGGACGCTGAACGTGGTCATCATGGAGGCGGAGCTGACAGTAGAGACGCGAAAATGGTATCTGGAGCAGGCGCTATGCCGTGGATGGTCAAAAACGCAGCTATTGAACGCCATACGCAGTGGCATAGATTCCACAGAGCATTTAGAACAGTTCGACTCGCCCGAGAAGCAGGTCGATCAGGTTGCAGTGGAAAATCCCGTTTTCATCGTAGAAGTTATGCGGGATATCCATACGAACGATGATTTTTTTGAAAAAATCCTTGGTAAGCAGCAGAGAATCAAGCTCCGACGCAGTCTTTTGCTCCGTGTCCATCCGGAATGCAGACTGAATATAGATTTTCCGGTCAGCATCATTGACCACAAAGTCGATCTCCTTTTGCGTATTGGCACCCTTTGTTCGATCAGTTACAACGCCGACATCGACCGAGTAGCCGCGCCGCAAAAGCTCGTTGTAGATCAGGTTTTCCATGATATGACCGGGATCATACTGTCGGTAATTCAGCCGTGCGTTGCGAAGACCGATGTCCGTATAGTAGTACTTGTTCGGATAGTTAAAATAGGTCTTGCCCTTGACATCATAGCGCTTTGCTACGGAAATCAGAAACGAGTCAACAATATCCTGCACATAGTTAGAAACAAGCGCGGGATTGACCTTCTCGTTTTTCATGCTGGCGATAGCGTTTGCGATGTTCGTTGGATTCGTCAGGGAGCTGATCTGAGAGGCAAGGAAATTGAGAATGTCATTCAGAATATCCTCACGCTCGATGCCATTTCGCTCAACAATATCTTTTACATACAGCTCCGTGTAGAGAGAGGACAAATAATCCTTTTTATCCTTATCATCCTGCATGGCAAGCAGGCGCGGCATACCGCCGTACAGCATATAAGTGTCCAGTGCCTTGCGTTCATCACCACCGACAGCGGAGTAAAACTCTTCAAAGCAAAGCGGGAATACATGGATCTGCGTGGCGCGGCCACGGAACTCCGTTGCAATATTCTTGGACAGTCCCTTGGAATTGCTGCCGGTCACATAGACATCGAGATTTTTATATGCTTTCAGCTCGTTGAGCATATCGTAGATCGTGACCTCGATCCCGCCGTTTTCCTGATCGATGACTTTAGCGGTGAGCTGAACTTCGTCAATGAACAGATAGAGCTTTTTATCCTGCTGTCCAAGCACCAACTGCTCCACGTACTCACAGAGCGTAATGGGATTGCGGTATTTATAATACCGCCGCTGATCCAGTTCGATTTTAATGATTTGCGTGGCATCCGTTCCGTGATTGCGGAGATATTCATCGAACAACTCAAAGAGCAGCACCGATTTTCCGCATCTGCGGATGCCGGTAATGACTTTGATCTCGCCATTCCACATATTACGAATGAGCCGATCCAGATAATAGTTGCGTTGAATCATTTCTTTCACCTCGAACTTGTGACGCATACGTCGCTACTTATAGGGTAGTATACCACGCAGGGAGGATATTATCAAGGTAGGGGTACACAATTGATGGTAAGCAAATTCACGGGGAATAATTCGTGAGCAAAATTGTCTTATGTAGCCAGCAGGTAGGCGAACCATATCATGCCGGATTCCGAAGTGACGATCAAGGCGGCCTTTCTGAATGCGGCCGAC
>OHET01000876.1_pt1 | contig 9946 bp, 8 predicted proteins | sample 1567351 | NCBI WGS metagenome assembly OHET01 (sample SAMEA3879529, study PRJEB24766) | human gut metagenome | biome: human-associated habitat; feature: feces | place: USA | collected 1985/1987
CGTCAGCAGCTCGTCGCGCAGCAGCACGTTCACCGCATCCTCGATGTACGGGCGCGCCACGCCCAGCTCGTCGCAAAGCTCCTGCGCCGTCTGCCCCTGCGCATAGCAGCGGAGCAGAATGTTCTGATGCAGCAGATTGTCCAGCACCTCGCGGGTCAGGCGGTCGTCATACGCTTCGCCGTTGATGGCAACGTGCAGCTTTTTCGGGCAGTACACAAATTCCGTCGATGTCATTTTCCCATCAGCCTCCCGAATTTTCTTTCGCGAATCACTCAGATGCCAGCGAACGGTGTTCTCCGAGACCCGCAAGCGCCGGGCAATGTCTGCCGTCGTTCGGTTCTCCAGATAGTACCAGACAAGCGTTTCCCGCTGGATGCGGCTTAGGCGCATGATTTGCCGGCGGACGAATGCGTTCTGACGGCGCTGCTCATCCTGCCGTTCGGCGGATTCCTCCGGCGTTTCCCCGGCGGACAGCTTCTCCGACAGCGGCTCGCAGCGGTAATACGTCCCCGGTCGCAGCGACTTGCACCAGACGAACCGCGCGATTCGCCAGAGCAGGTGCTCCGGTTCCGCGACGCAAACACCGCGTTCTTCCTGCGCCCGAACCGCCCGCAGCCATTCCAGCAGCACGGTCTGCGCGAGATCCTCCGCCTCCTGCGCCGTGCGAGTCTTCCCGCGCGCCCACCGCAGCACACGCGCCGCCCACTTCGCTTGGCAGCTGTGATTCTGCCATGATAGTACCGGCAGCGGGCGGAATGTTGGGAGACTACAAAAATTTTCCCTTTCAAATATAAAGATTGCCGCCTGTTCGCGTGGAACAGACGGCGGATAAATCAAATTTCGCGCTTTTTGCCGAGGAAGCAGAACGCAATCGTACCGGGGCCGGCGTGCGTGCCGATGACGGGGCCGACGGGGTAAATGCGGATGTCCATCTCCGGCAGCTTCTCCACCAGCATTTGGCGCAGCTTCTGGGCATCGTCCATCGCGTCGGCGTGCAGGATGATGCCCATGGCTTCCTTCTGATCGGCGACGTTCTCCACCGCCTTCTCAAGGATGTAGCTCATCGCCTTGCGGCGGCCACGCACTTTGCCCGCGGCGGCAAGCTTGCCTTCGAGCGTTTCGGTCAGGATGGGCTTCAAGTCCAGCAGCGTTCCGAGTGCCGCCGCCGTCGCGGAGATGCGTCCGCCGCGCTGGAGGTACTTCAGGTCATCCACTGTGAACCACGCCTGTGCGCGGAGCTTGTTGTCCTCCAGCCACTGGGCGACTTCCTCCATCGGTTTGCCCGCGCGGTACATCTCATGCGCCTTGAGGACGAGAATCGTCTGCGGCGCGGAGATGGACAGCGTGTCCACCACGATGAACTTGCGTTCCGGATACTGCTTCAGCAGTTCCTCGCGCGCGGCGTAAATCGCCTGAATGGTCGCGCTGAGCTGGCTGGAGAAGGCGGCGAAGAGCAGGTCGCGCCCGGAAGAGAGAATCGGCTCGAAGTACTCCATGTAGACCGTCTCGTTGAGCGCAGAGGTCGTCGGCTGACTGCCTGCGCGCATCTTGTCGTAGAAGGACTTATGGTTCAGCGACTGGCCGAGGTCGTCGAAGTACTCTTTGCCATCCAGGGAGTAAGGCATGTAGACGACAGGAATGTCGTACTGCTGTTTGAGTTCCAGCGGCAGGTCGCTGTCGCTGTCTGTCATGAAAACGTAATTTTGCATGGCTGCCTCCTGAATGAATCGGGTATGAATGTGGATGAATGAACGGTGAAGGCGAAAAAATGAACTCACCATGAACATTGTACCCTACTTTACGCAAAAAAGCAACCAATAAAGACGAGAAATTGATGATAAAGCGAAGAGAATTAGCAATGAGCGATGAGGAACGGAAAGCCGCCCCAAGTTTCCCTGCTCTCACGACCCCGTCGAGCAGTACCGCTTGACCCCAACCTTCCGCCACACCAGCGCCATCAGCAGAAAGAACATCGCCCCTGCCAGCGGCGCAAGATACACCGTCCACGCAGGCCAATCCACCATCGGGTGATGCAGCAGCGCACTCACCGGAACGTGCATACACAACCCAAACGGCGCGACATACATGAACAGCAGCCGAATCGGGCGCGGGTAAATATCCACCGGATACTCGCACGCCGTTCGCCCGCCGTAGGTCAGGATATTCACCGCCTCGATGGACTGCACGGACAGAAAGCACAGCGTCGCTTCCACCAGAAACAGCCCAAGCAGCATCAGCACCGTCCCCGCGACGGAAATCAGCAGCAGCACCGTGCTCCCCAGCGTCCACGGAATGCCCAGCTGCGTGACCGAAAGCCACATCAACACAATCCCCAGCACCGCCGTGCTCAGCCGCCGCGGGTCAGTGCTGCTGCACAGCACCTGAAGAAGCAGATTCCGTGGACGCAGGAGAATCTGGTCGAACTCACCGCCCTGCACGACCCGTGAAAACGCCGTCAGCCCGCGCCCGACACACTCCGTGATGGCGAACGTCATCTGCATCATGCCGAAGAAAAACATGATTTCGCTCCCCGACCACTGCCCAACCGACGTGAACCGCCCCAGCAGCACCAGCACCGCCATCAATTCACTGCCGGACATCACCAGCTGCGCCAGCGTCTGCATCCAGAACGACGCGCGGTACTGCGTCGCGCACCGCCACTGCATCCGCAGGGCATGAAACACATACTTCATCTCGCTTCACCCTCCCTGAATCGTGAGCTGATTCAGCTGATGCCGCCACATTCTGCGCCCAAGGGCGACCAGCAGCATCAGCCAAAGCAGCTGCACGCCGATGTTCAGTGCCCACTCCCCCGCCGCCTGCGCGTGCAGATACATGCGAATCGGCGCATCAAGCGACTGCGCGAACGGCTGATAGCGGATGAGCGCCTGCACGCTGTCCGGGAAGAGCGTCAGGGGGATGATGTTGCCCGCGAAGGCGTTGCTGATGAAGGTGATGATGGCGTTGATGCCGCGGTTGTCCATCGTCTGCATCAGGATAGCGCCTGAAATGCCCGCAATCGCGCACAGGTTCATCACGCCGATGAGCAGCGATACGAATGCCTGCATCAGCGCGAGCAGGCTTTCCGGCGGCTGCATCCGCCACGCGGTCGGCAGCAGGAATTGCAGCGCAATCATCGGCACAAGCCGCATCAGCGCATTCACATGCCGCTGCGCCATGTTCCGCACGAACGCGAAGCGATACTGATCGACCGGGCGAAGCACCGCATACGCCAGCCCACCCGTCATCACCTGATGTATCAGCTCCGTGTCGTTCATCAGCAATACGCGGAAAAACATCTGCTGAAGCCACACATAGGTGATGGTTTCCGCCAGTTCCGCTTGATTTTCCCCCCGGAACAACGCCGTATACAGGAACACATACAGCAGCCCGAAGAACGCCTGCGTCACCAGCCCGCCCAGCGCCGCCGCGCGGTACTGCGTCTCCTGCATAGCTTTGAGCCGGTAGAGGGAGAAATACGGCTTCCACGATGCAATCCACGTCTTCATAGCGCCATCTCCCGGTACATCCGCGCAATCAGCTCATCGACATTCTGCTCTTCAATCGCCATTTCGTGCATTTTGCCCGCCGCCATCACCTGCTGCATCGTGCGGGACAAATCGCCGTCTTTTTGCAGGGTAATTCGCCATGTATCGCCGTCTTTCACTGCGCCCTGCGGCAGCTTCGACGCATCCGCCGCGCCGTCGTAGGTGACGGTCAGCGTGTGCGCGGTGTCGTAGCGGTGCAGCAGGTTCGTCAGCGTGCCATCATAGAGCAGCTGGCCGTGTCCCAGCACCATCACCCGGCTGCACAGCGCGCGCATGTCCTCCATGTCGTGCGTTGTCAGCAAAATCGTCGTCCGGCGTGTCTCGTTCTCCACCCGCAGGAACTCCCGCAGCTTCAATTTGCTCACTGCGTCCAGTCCAATGGTCGGCTCATCGAGGAACAGCAGCTCCGGCTCATGCAGCAGCGACCCGCACAGCTCCGCGCGCATCCGCTGCCCCAGCGACAATTGCCGCAGCGGCGACTGCATGATGTCCCCCAAGTCCAGCGCCTCCGTCAATTCATCCAGCCGATGCCGATAGCGCCCCTCGTCAATGCTGTAAATGTCGCGCAGGAGGTCGAACGAATCGCGAATCGGCACGTCCCACCAGAGCTGCATCCGCTGCCCGAACACTGCGCCGAGGCTGCACACATGTGCCTTCCGCTCCGCCCACGGCGTGCGCCCATCCACCGTGCAGCTGCCGCTTGTCGGCGTCAGGATGCCCGTCATCAGCTTGACGAGCGTGCTTTTGCCCGCGCCGTTCGGCCCAATCAGCCCAACGAGTTCTCCGCGCCCAATGCGGAAGGATACGTCCCTGAGCGCCTGCACCTCGCGCGTCTCCCGCCGCCACAGGCGCGTGATGCCGCCATTCTCCGGTTTCTCCCGCCGGATGTATGTCTTTGTCAGCCCGTCTGTCACGATGAAAGGCGGATTTATCCCCTGCTGTTCCATGCCTTGCCTCCTTTGGATGCGCGCACGTCAATTTTTTTGCCGACACCAAAAAAGCAGCGCCATCCTGCCGCGTTTTTCTTCGCGGGAATCGGACAGCGCTGCTCACTATTTTGGCAGATGTCGTGCTTTTTCGCACATCGGGAGTGTCATTATATCATCGGGTCGTTGTTCTGTCAATATCCAATCTGGGAAAAATCACCGCATCAGCTCATACATCATGATGGCGGCGGCAATCGCGGCATTCAGGCTCTCCGCGCCGCCGCGCATAGGCAGGCGAACCCGGTGCGTCGCGGTCTGCTGCACTTGTTCGCTCACGCCGTTGCCCTCGTTGCCGATGACAAGGGCGAACTGTTCCGCCACACCCTGCCGCTCATAGAACGGCGTGCCGTCCAGCTGCGAGGACAGGATGCTGTACCCCTTTTCGCGCAGCTTCGTCAGTTCGCCGGGCAAATCGTCCGTCGTGCGCAGGTTCATGCGGAAGATGCTGCCCATCGTCGCGCGCAGCACCTTCGGGCTGAACACATCCGCGCACTGATTCGAGAGCAGCACGCCATCCAGCCCCGCCGCGTCCGCCGTGCGGATAATTGTGCCGACGTTGCCGGGGTCCTGCACGCCGTCGAGGACGACGATGTGCTTCCCCAGCGCGCTTTGCTCCTTCATCCGCACGACGGCGGCGATGCCCTGCGGCGTTTTGGTGTCGCAGACCGCCGCCAGCACATGCGCCGGAAGCTCGTAAACCGGCATGGTCAGCCCGTCGGGGAAAGAGACTCCCTCCTGCACCAGTACTGTTTCCACGTCAAACGCGGAAGCAAGCGCTTCTTCCACCATCTTGCGCCCCTCCACCAGAAAGCAGCCGCTTTCCCGGCGGCCCTTGCGGTCTTTGAGCGCCTTCCACGCGGCGACTTTCGGGTTTTTCAGGCTCGTAATGTGTTCCATGATGCTTCTCCCTTAGTTCGTGCCGCGGAAGCCCTTGCCGATGATTTCGCCCGTGTTCATAATCAGCACGAACGCGTGGGGGTCAACCGTCTTGACGTACTTGCGCAGCAGAATCGCCTCGTGGCGCTTCATCACCGTCATCAGCACCGTGCGGCCCTCGTGCGTGTATGCGCCTTCGCCGTGCAGTTCGGTCGCGCCGCGCTTGAGCACGTTCGTAATATACTGCTCGATTTCGCGCGGTTTGGTCGTGATAATATGGAAGTATTTATGCGTGTTGATGTTTTCCAGCACCATGTCCACCAGCAGGCTCTTTATCACCAGACCGAGGATGCAGAACAACCCAGTTTCCATGCCGAACGCGACACACGCCATCAGGGTGATGATGAGGTCGCTGCACATCAGCGCGCGCCCAATGTTGAGGCTGGTGTACTTGCGCAGAATCATGGCGACAATGTCCGTGCCGCCGGAGGACGCGTCGAGGTTGAAGAGAATCGCCGAGCCGACCGCGGGCAGGCTGACAGCGAAAATCAGTTCCATGAGGGGCTGGGAGGTCATCGGCGCGTTCATCGGAATGATGCGCTCCAGCCCCCACGTCAGACCCGACATCAGCAGGCTGACATACGTCGTGCGTCCGCCGAAGCCCTTGCCGAGCACAATGTAGCCGACGATGAGCAGCAAGACGTTGATCATCATGACGAAATCGCCATTGGTGAAGTTCGGAATATAATGGCTCAAAATGACCGCCATACCGCTGACGCCGCCGGTGGAAAAATGGTTCGGAAACTTGAAGAAGTAGATGCCCAGCGTCATAATCACCGTGCCGAGCGTCAACAATGCGTATTCCTTCACATTTTCCCGTACTTTTGCCTTCTGCATGAATTGCAACTTCCTTTCGTGGGGAGGCGCCAGAGACGCTGCCTCTGGACTCCGGCAGGGACGCTGTCCCTGCAAGAGTCTTTGACCCTTGACCCATTTTCGCGATTGCGTTGGTGACACTTTCAGACTGTGTCCGCGTGTTTATTGGGGAACGGACTTATGTTTTCAGGATTTCCTTCCCATACTTGCTCACCAAGCGGTCGCGGTCGGCATTCGCCAGCACCACCGTCAGTTCAAGCCCCGTATCCGTGTATTCCTCATTGACCACCCTGCCCAGCGGGCGAATCTGCCCCACCAAGCCGAAGCGATCAAACGGCAGCACGAACGTTACGGGCGCGTAGGTCTTTTGCAGCTGCTCCGCAATGCGCGCGTGCAGCTCCGCGATGCCCTCGCCCGTTTTTGCGCTCAACCGCACCGCGCCCGGAATCAGCATCGGCGCGCCCGCCTCATCGGTGTACAGGTCGCACTTGTTGATGACCTCAATGCGCGGCTGCTCCGTCGCGCCGAGGTCAGACAGCACCTGCACCACCGTGTCGTGCTGCTGCATGATTTCCTCCGATGCGCCGTCGTTGACGATGACCAGCACATCCGCCAGCACAGCTTCTTCCAGCGTCGAGCGGAAGGCGCTGACCAGCGCGTGGGGCAGCTTGCGGATGAACCCAACCGTGTCCACCAGCAGGAACGGCGTGTGCTCCGCCGTCTCGATGCGGCGGCTGACCGCGTCCAGCGTCGCGAACAGCTGGTCTTGCACATACACATCGCTGCCCGTCATCTGGTTCAGCAGTGTCGATTTGCCCGCGTTGGTGTAGCCGACCAGCGCGACGACGGGGATTTCGTTCTTCTCACGGCTCTTGCGGCGCAGTTCGCGCTGCTTCTCCACCGCATCCAAGCGGCGGCGGAGTTCCGGATGTGGCGGCGGTTCATCTCCAGCTTCGATTCGCCCGGCCCGCGCGTGCCGATGCCGCCTGCCAGACGCGACAGCACCAAGCCCTGCCCAATCAGGCGGCTGGACTGGTATTGCAGCTGCGCCAGCTCGACTTGCAGCTTGCCCTCGGCGGACGATGCGCGCTGGGCGAAAATGTCCAGGATCAGCGTCGTGCGGTCAACCACCTTCACGCGCAGAATCTCCTCCAGATTGCGCGCCTGAATGCCCGTCAGTTCCTCGTCAAAAATGCACAAATCAGCTTCCAGTGCCTGACACTGCCGGCACAATTCATCCGCGCGCCCGCGCCCGATGAACAGCGCCGTATCCGGCTTATCCTTCTTTTGCAGGAATTGCCCCACGACCTCCGCCCCGGCGGTGTCCGCCAGGCGCGCCAGCTCATCCAGCGATTCCATGCTCTCAATGCCCATCAGCACAGCGCGTTCCTTGACGTGCGTGCCCTTCTCGTCCGCCTCCCAGCCGACAATGCGGTCACTCTCGGTGATTTGCCGCATCCAGTCGCCATCGGGCGTCTTGTACCAGCGGACGGGCTCGTCCATCAGCAGATTCTGCTTCTCCACCAAAAACGCGCTCTGCACAAACGTCGGCTCGCCCTTCAAGCAGCCGATGGCGACCATTGCGTCGTAGCGGAACGACCGCAGCGCCGACAAATCCACATCGGAGAGGCGACCGTCGCCATTGGGGTGGGTGTGGATGCAGCGGACGCAGCTCAGGCGCTGGGTGTTGCGGCGCAGGCGGTAGTCGCGCAGCTCCACGTCCCGATCAGTGCCGATGGACACGTCCACCACTTCGCCGTCGCGCGTAATGTACACCGCGATTTCCCGGTTCAGCACGCCCGTAAAACGCGCCAGCACCTGCATCAGCTCGCGCGGGAGGAACGTGTCCTCATCCACCTCATAATCGTATAATTGACCAAGCGCTTCTATCAGCGTATCGCGCACGCCGGTCACATTGCCATGCACCTGCTGTTTCATGATTGCTCCTTTGTCTGTCCCTTTTTCTCATGCCGAATCGGCTTCACGCGCTTGCGCAGGCTGGTGAAGATGGAGTCCGCGCAGCCCACAAGCAGGCACAAATAATAGGTAATAAACCGCCACACCAGCAGCGCGACGGACACCGTGCCGCCGGTAAAAACGCTGCCGAAGTAAACGAGAAATCCGCCCTCCTGCGCGCCGGACGCACCCGGCAGCGGCGTATAGCTGGCGGACACGAACAGCAGGAACGAAACCGTCAGCACATGATACCACGGCGTGCCGGTCAGACCCATGGCACGGTACACCAGCAGCGGCACGACCATCAGGCACGACATTTCCACCACCGAAATCACAAGCTGCGCCAGCAGGTGCATCGGGTGATGCACCAAATCCATCAGCGAACCGTGGAAATGCTCAATCGTCGTTTCGGCGGATGCCTGCCATTGCTCCGGCTTCTTGCAGATGTGGATTTTCGTCAGGAAGCGGATGCCCCACTGCACAATTTTCTCCACCCACGAGCGGTGGAACGTCACCAGCAGAATCGACGGCACACAGAAGGAATTCACCATGCAGCCCAGGATAATCAGCGGGATGACGCCGCTCAAATGCTCCGCCACATACGCGCGGTTGCTCAGCCACAGCAGCAGCGTCATCACCACCAATGTCAGCTGATTGAAGAAATACCGCGCCGTCAGCGCCGATGTTGCCACGCCCGCGGGAATCGAGCGCTGGCTCATCAGGTAAATCTGCATCGGCTGACCACCGGACGAGCCGGGCGTGACATTCGCATAATAAATGCCCGCGAAGGAGAAATGCGTCGCCGTATTCAGGCTAACTTTGTACCCCTCCATCCGCAGGAAGGTGCACAGCCCCGCGCCCTCGGCATACACATAGCCGACCATCGCCAGCAGGCACAGCAGCAGCCACCGCTTGTCCAGCGTGAAAAGCACGTCCCATGCGTTCATCAGCTCCGGGTTGTTGAACGCAATCAGTACCACAATCAGCATCGACAGGAGGATAAAGCCAATGCTGAGAATCCTGCCCCATTTCTTTTTCTTCAAGGAAGGAGCCCCTTTCGTCGTAATCTCCGCCTATTGTACCACAAACCCGCGCCTTTCGTAAAGGGCAGGAAATGTCATTTTCGGCGGGGCGAGTGGGCATTTTCATGAGAATTTCATGAGAATGTTATAACTTCCGGCGGATAGATTGCGGGTCATGCGCCAGCCGAATCGCCGCGCGCTGCAATTTTCGCATCCACTTGGGCAAGGGATGACGCGCCTGTTCCGCATCCGTCTGCATCAAGCGCCACTGCACCCGCGTCATGTCGCCGCCCGCCTGACCATCCAGAAAAGCGTTTTCCACCTCAGTGCCCGCCTGAAGCGCCCCCGTGTGCAGGAAGTGCTCAAACGCCGCGCAGCCATCCTGCGGACGGAAGTGCATGTCCATCAGCCGCACCCCAAACGTATCCGCCATATCCGCAACGAACCGCATCGCGTCCGTCTGCATCTGCTGCACCGTGCTGCTCGGCGCATCCGCCTGCCCCAGCACCGCGCCGTGCGCGTCGTAGCCAATCGTCGCTGCGCCCCTTTCCAGCAGAAACTGCTCCCGCGCCACCCATGATACATACGGCGACGTGCTATACAGCGTCCGGAACGGCACACCCCGGCGCATTGGCAAATCGCTGTCAATGTGGGTGATGTACGCTGTCACGTCCGCCCCCGT
>OHET01000886.1_pt1 | contig 9854 bp, 10 predicted proteins | sample 1567351 | NCBI WGS metagenome assembly OHET01 (sample SAMEA3879529, study PRJEB24766) | human gut metagenome | biome: human-associated habitat; feature: feces | place: USA | collected 1985/1987
TTGTTACTTCTATATGTGTGCAATATCCGGCGAGTGCTTCATCGATGGAGTTGTCCACGACTTCATAAACCAGGTGGTGCAAGCCTTTTTCGCTGATATCGCCGATGTACATGGCGGGACGCTTACGTACGGCTTCCAGGCCTTCGAGTACCTGGATGTTGCTGGCCGAGTAGTTGCTGCCGCTGTTAGGTGTCAGTTCTTCACTCATTTTTCTATTAACTCTTCTAGTTGTTATAAAGTGCTCAAAGTTACTAAAAAACTACGAGATTTCAACGATTTAAACTATTTTTATGTGATGCCTGTGCGAGGGTGGAAACGGGGGATAATGGCGATGGGAGGGGATAAAACGACAAAAGGCTGGATTTATAAATCCAGCCTTCTTATCTCTTTTACGCTAAGCAATTCCTTAAGCCAGTTTGCTGATGTGTGCAGCCAGTTTAGACTTCAGGTTTGCAGCTTTGTTCTTGTGGATGATGTTGCGTTTTGCCAACTTATCCAGCATTTTCTGTACGTTCGGCAACAAAGCTACAGCTTCTGCTTTGTCAGTAGTTGTACGAAGCTTCTTCACAGCGTTACGCATTGTCTTGGCATAATATCTGTTGTGAAGTCTTCTTTTTTCTTCCTGTCTGATTCTTTTGATAGATGATTTGTGATTTGCCATCTCGACTAATCTTTAATATTGTTCGTGATTTTGTTTATTATGTAGCCCGTGGGGGAATCGAACCCCCCTTTCAAGAATGAAAATCTTGCGTCCTAACCGATAGACGAACGGGCCTTCCTTGATTTCAGGCGATTTTCCTGACTGGCTTTCGAGGACTGTATCTCTCGTTTGCGGATGCAAAGGTAGGAAGATTTTTCATTCTACCAAAACATTTGCTGTTTTTTTTCGCATTTTTCTGCTTAAATGCATCCGGAATGCCTTTTTATTCGGTTATCTTTGCAGGCAGTATGTTGCGCAAGTCAAAAGGAATCGTTTTGCATACCGTGAAATATAGTGACAAGTCGAATATTGTCCATATTTATACGGAGCAGGGAGGACGGATGTCTTTCCTCATCCCGGCATCGCGTTCGCGGAAGTCGGCTGTCAACGGGTTGTTGTTTCAACCCCTGTCGCTTGTTGAGTTTGAAGCGGATATCCGTCCGCGTTCCGGACTTCACCCCATACGGGAAGCGAAATCCTGGCAGCCCTTTCAGTCGTTGCCTTATGATCCTTATAAGTCGGCGATAGCCCTTTTCCTGGCAGAGTTTCTGTATCGTGCCCTGAAGGAAGAGGCCGAAAATGCTCCGCTTTTTGCTTATCTGGTTCATTCTGTTCTTTGGCTGGATGCCTGTGATACGAACTTTGCCAATTTCCATCTGGTCTTTTTGATGCGTCTGTCCCGTTTTCTCGGACTGTATCCCAATGTGGAAGGATATGCCGAAGGGGACTGCTTTGACCTGCTGAATGCTTGTTTTGTAGCGGAGTCTCCCCGGCATGGCATGTATGTCGGTCCGCAGGAGGCTTCACATATCAGTCTGCTGATGCGTATGAATTATGAAACCATGCATTTGTTTGCCATGAGCCGGAGAGAACGTAACCGTTGCCTGGAGATCATCAATGAATATTACCGGCTTCATCTGCCGGATTTTCCCGAATTGAAGTCTCTTCCTGTTCTTCAGGAGCTTTTCGTATAACCGTTTTATTTATAGGTGATCCATTTCATCATTTCTTTCAGTGACGGTTTCTTGCCGTACATCAGGATGCCGATGCGGTAGATTTTTCCGGCAATCCAGATCATGCCGAGTGCTGTACCGTAAAGGATGACGAGTGAAAGAAGGATTTCCCACATCGGTGCGTCGAAGGGGACGCGTACCATCATGACGATGGGCGAGGTGAAGGGAATCATGGAACACCATTGTGCCAGGGGGCCGTCGGGATTGTCACCGCTGGCAATGGCAGCATAGAGTGCAAATATCATCAGCAGCGTGATGGGCATGATGAACTGCTGTGAGTCTTCCTGCTCATTGATGGAGGCACCGATGGCAGCAAAGATGGAGGCATAGATCAGATAGCCTCCCACAAAGTTGAGTACAAAGAGCGTTCCCATCTTTGCCAGATTCAGGTTGTGAAGGGCAGCTACCAGTGAAGCGGCATCGCTTGTGGGAGCTTCCATGGCCATCATCTGTGCGGTGTCGGGTGACTGAAGGGCGGCTATGCCGAGCATACTTCCGGCAACAGCCAGTATGGCCGTCAGCATGATTCCCCAGATACAAAGCTGGACGATTCCCACCAGACCGATACCGATAATCTTACCGATCATCAGCTGGAAGGGCTTGACGGATGAAACCATCAGCTCTACGATGCGGTTGGTCTTTTCTTCCATGACACTCTGCATGACCATTCCTCCGTAGCTGAGTACAAAGATGTAGATCCTTCATAATGTCCTGCAATTGCGGAATGTTGTAGTGGATCAGTTTGTCGTGGCGGATCTGGGTATTCAAAGCTTCGTTTACGATGCGCGACAGACTGTTGGGGATTTCCTTGCGTGAATAGATGACGGCTGCTGACGGATCTTTGATCAGATCGTCGGTAATCATCACAACGGCACTGACGCCGGATGTGTCGGTGCGGTATTCTTCTTTCATTTCACTGCCCGGTACAAAATGATAGGATTCGTTGTCCTGGAACTGGGAAAGATATTTTCCTGTCTGATCAACGACTACCACTTCCTTGGCTTCGTCGCTTTTCACCATGGCCAGCATGACCGGAAGCAGAACGGTAGCTGCAAAGATGAAGGGCATGAGGATGGTCAGTAGGATGAATGACTTTTTGCTGGCGCGGTTCATGAACTCGCGCTGTATGATGATAAATGTCTTGTTCATGTTTGCTGATGGTTTAAGTTATTTTTTACCTTCTACCGTACGGATGAAGATCTCGTTCATGGAAGGCAGGCATTCGGAGAAGGAGAGGATTTCGGCCTGCTGTCCCACTTCCGACAGGAGATCGGAGTTGGAAACTTCCTGTAACTTACGCAGCGTGTAATGGCTTTCGTTACCGGATGCTTGTGTCAGAGTAGCCTGGAAGAGCGCGGTGTCTTTCAGGGGATGGTCTGCACGTACAGACAGGGTGTATGTATCCGACTTGAAGCGGCTTCGTACTTCGTTGACGTTACCTTGAAGCACAACTTCCGAATGGTTGATCAGTGCAATGTTGTCACAGATTTCTTCCACGGAAGCCATGTTGTGGGTAGAGAAGATGATGGTGTGTCCCTGATTTTTCAGTTCCAGGATTTCCCGTTTCAGCAATTCAGCATTGACCGGATCGAATCCGGAGAAAGGTTCGTCAAAGATCAGCAGCTGGGGTTTGTGGAGCACGGTAATGATAAACTGTACTTTCTGTTGCATACCTTTGGACAGTTCTTCCAGTTTTTTGTTCCACCATGGGGTGATTTCAAACTTTTCGAACCATTTCTTCAGGCGGGCAGTCGCTTCGCTGCGGCTCAGTCCTTTCAGCTGGGCCAGGTAAATGGCCTGATCGCCTACTTTCATTTTCTTGTACAGTCCCCGTTCTTCGGGCAGGTATCCGATGTGGAAGATATCTTCCGGCCGTGAAAGGTGACCGTTGAAGTATACTTCTCCGGAATCGGGAGCCGTGATACGGTTAATGATGCGGATCAAGGTAGTTTTGCCTGCTCCGTTGGGGCCCAGTAGTCCGAACTGAATGCTGACTCCGTTCAGTGCAGTGTGGCTGGCGTATCGCTTTACCACTTGACGTGTTTCTAAAAAAGGTTTGTCCATAAAAAGATTTATTAATTGAGTTTTTTGGTTTTCCGGATCTCTTCGGGTTAACATATTTCGTCTGGAATCCGGAGTTTTGCAGACAAATGTAATGAATCCTTGCGGATTGACAAGTATGAGAACAGGAAAATATCAAAAAAGCCTGTTTATAGTTGTCTCTTTTGACAAGAGCACTACAAACAGGCTTTCCCTGAAGGGTTAATAAAAATATCTTTCAGGAATCCTTATCCCAGCAGTTCTTTTACTTTGGCAGAGATTGCGCGTCCTTCAGCCAGTCCGGCGAGTTCTTTGGAAGCTACGCCCATGACTTTCCCCATGTCCTTGCCGGAAGTTGCTCCGGTGCGGGCAATGATTTCTTTCAGACGGGCTTCCAGTTCCTCAGCCGAAAGCTGTTTGGGCAGGTAAGCTTCGATTACTTTTACCTGAGCCAGTTCGGCTTCAGCCAGGTCTGCACGTCCCTGCTGTTCGTATACGGCAGCAGAATCTTTTCCTTGTTTGACAAGTTTCTGCATGATTTTCAATGCAGCGTCATCAGTCAGAGTATCGTTGGCTCCCGGTGCAGTCTTTGCTTCCAGAAAGAACTTCTTGACATTGCGCAGGGTTTCCAGTTTTACTTTGTCTTTGGCCTTCATGGCCTCTTTGATATCGTTGCTGATCTGATCAAATAAATCCATAGTTCTTATAATTACATTAGTTGTTGAATCCGAATAGTTTAGAAAGTAATGGTCATACTTCCTGACTCATTGCTTTCCAGTTTCTGAGTCATCTTGTCTTCTGCCGTAGCTTTTGACTGGATGGCTTCCAGAACAGCCTTTGTACGCTTGTATGTCGGTGTGGTTTCTACCATACTGATGATATCGTCATTGTCCAGGTCTTCCTGTGTGAAGACATACAGATTGTGACGGCGTTTCCGGTTGCTGTTCTTCAGAATGCTCTTTCCGTAATAGTCACCGCGGCGTTCTTCTTTTTTCTGTTCTTCTTCTTCCAGCTCTTCCAGGCGTTTCTGTTCTTCCTGAGAGTGCTTTTCCAATACGCTGTCCATTCCCGGTACGTCTTTGATGCCGAAACCGGTGGCCAGAATTGTGAACTTCACTTTGTCGTTTAGCGTGTCGTCAATGTAAAGACCCCATTTGGTTTCCACGTCTTTACCGAAGCGGCTCATGAATTCGTGGATTTCATCCATTTCACCCATCATCAGTTCGCTGCTGGGGCTATAGGTGATGACGAACAGCACTTTCTTCGAATTGAAAATATCGTTGTTGTTCAGCAGCGGAGAGTGAAGAGCATCTGTGATGGCCTGTGTTACACGGCCTTCTCCTTCTCCGAAGCCTGTACTCATAATGGCGACGCCTCCGTCTTTCAGAACGGTCTTGACGTCGTTGAAGTCAAGGTTGATCGTACCGCGCAAGGTAATGATTTCAGCAATGCTCTTGGCTGCGATGGAGAGTGTGTCATCGGCTTTACCGAATGCATTCATTACGCTGATATCGGAATAAACGTCGCGCAGGCGTTCGTTGTTGATCACCAGCAAGGCATCAACATGTTTGCTCATTTCTTCCACGCCGTCCAGGGCCTGGTCGATCTTTTTGTTGCCTTCGAATACGAAGGGGATTGTAACAATACCTACTGTCAGGATGTTCATTTCCTTGGCAGTTTTGGCAATAATCGGTGCAGCACCGGTTCCGGTACCTCCACCCATTCCGGCTGTGATAAAAGCCATCCGGCAGCCGTCGTTCAGCATTTCCTTTACATCTTCCAGGCTCTCTTCGGCAGCAGCACGCGCACGTTCCGGACGGTTACCGGCACCGAGGCCTTCGCTTCCGAGCTGGATTTTCTGGGGGACAGGCGACTCTTCGAGCGCCTGATTGTCTGTATTGCAGACCACGAACGTAACGTCGTGGATACCTTCTCTATACATGTGGTTGACAGCATTACCGCCGCCACCGCCTACACCGATCACTTTAATGATGCTCGATGTGCCACTTTCCGGGAAAGTGAAGGGCATAAGTTCATCAGACATAATTCTTCCTCTTTATTTATACGGTGAATACTCTGTTTTCTTTTCTCAATCTTTCATGATGTCGTCTGACATCTTGGTTATTTTTTCAGTCAGGTTGCTAAACCAGCTGTTCTTTTTCTTTTGTGCCTTGATTTCGTCTTCCAGCACATTGATTTCTTCAGCCTTTTCAGGAAGATTCATGGCTCTTGCATGTTCAATTTCCTGAAGAGCTGCCTTATAGTTCTTTTTTCCCAGCAGGCTTTGGGCCCGTTCCATATAGGATTCATATTCCTTCTGACGCTTCATGGCCCGTTCTTCTTCCTGACGTTTCTTTTCTTCTTCAATACGGTGTCTGCGTTCAGCTTCTTCCGCCTGACGTCTTTCTTCTTCTTCCTTGAGCTTGCGTTCTTCTTCTTTCCGCTTGGCTTCTGCTTCCTTTTGCTGGAGATCTTCGGTGAAGCTCAGCTGAACACCCTTTCGCGGATCAATGCGGCAGCAGTTTTCTTTTCCAGATGCCAGGATTCCGATCAGTGTGTTCTGGGTACCATCCTGTGGCAGTTCGATATCTCCTTCGAGGCTGATTTCGGAAGATTTTGCAATACGGATCTTTTCGATCTTTGTAATGTGAGTGAAAGCCTTGTCCAGATTCGGCAGGTTAGTCATACCTCCGGTGAAGACAACTCCGCCCAACAGTTTGTCTCCATAGCCGGAAACCATGATCTGATTCCATACGTTGGTGATAATTTCATTAACGCGGGCTTCCACGATATCTTCCAGCTGGCGTGCCGGGATGGTGCAACGACCGTCCAGGTTATAACTGCGGTTTGTTTCCTCGTCGTTGTCGGAAAGTTCTGTGTAAGCACTTCCGAAGCGCAGTTTCAGCTGTTCGCCTTCTTCTTCTTCGAAATGCATGCTGCAGATATCCTGTGTGATATTTTCGCTACCCAACGGGATTACTGCCAGATGACGCAGTATGTTGTTCTTATAAACAGAAACCGTTGTTGTATTGGCTCCGAAGTCAATGAGTGCACATCCGGAACGGCGTTCACTGTCGCTTAGAACCACGTTGGCTGTAACCAAAGGAGAAAGGAAGTAATCGGCGACTTCATAACCGGTCTGTTTGAAGCATTGCTTGATATTGCTTTTGAGGGAATGGCGGGCAATGATGTTCAGGAAATGTCCTTCGATATAATCAGCGGGAACACCTACCGGTTCGGTGAGCAAATTGTTTCCTACTTTATATTCCTGTGGCTCTACGGCCAGAATTTCCCGGTCGATCAAAGGGATTTCCCGGTTGCTTTGCATGATGGAATCAATCAGTGCCTGTGAGATTTTCGTGTCTTCTCCCAGTTGCTTGGATTCTGTATTGCGTATGCTTCTGACAGACAACCCTCCGATACCTACGTATACTTTCCGGATGGGGGCATGCAGCGTCTCCTCCAGTTCCTTGATGACTGAAGTCAAGCATTGTGTTGTTTTATCCAAATTGTAGATTGCGCCTTTCTTGATGCAATCTGATGAACGTTCGGAGGCGTATGCCAGGATTCGGATACTTCCGTCCGCGTTCTTCTTGCCTGCAATGCCTGTTATCTCTGTAGATCCCAGTTCGATTGCTACTATAAAATCCGTTGCTGCCATATCTTACTTCTCTTTTTTGGTACAAATAATCTGATTATTAAATTCTATGCTGATTCGCTTGTACTTGTTCCATCCTACATGGCTCAGCGCCTCTTCGTAGAATGTACGCAGTTTTCTAAACTTCTCATCATAGTTTCCTGCTTTTCCTAAAAACAGTATATGGTCTCCCACACGGGGAACAAGTTCCAGTTCCAGTTTGGGAGTGACATGAATCTGTTCAATCTGTGCACTCCAGAAGGGATCAGCCTGAAGGTAGTTTCCCAGCTTGTGAAGCTCTTCCTGAGCGAACTTGCGGTCTATGTATCCTGTAGCTACAGCGACATGAACCGGCTTCCCGGGGGCTGACATAATATTACCTTCCTGATCGATGTAATAGTTGTCGCCATTGTCACTCATGATTCTCATCAGAGGAATGCGCTGATAGATTTCAATGCCGACTTTACCTCCGGAGGTCAGGTAACACTCTGCATCGCTGATAAACGGATGCTTGTCAAGTGTTTCTTCCAGTCTGCGAACATTGATGCTGTTCAAAGGTTTTCCTTCCGGAGACAGTTTTTTGGCTTTTAACAGAGCTTTTACTTCAGCTGGAGTTACAAATCCGAAATTGACACTGTCTTTGACAACCAATTCCATACCCTTGCAAATCTGATTGTCGGGTTTGCCATTAAAAGCGGTAACGGCCAACACGAGGTAAGCCGAAATCAGCAGCAGTGTACAGAGTATGAGAATTCGTTTGATCATCGGTCTTTCAGCATTTCATAAATTTGTGGTACAAAATTGTCAATATCTCCGGCTCCCAGGGTAACCAGTACTTCAAGATGTTTCTTTTTCAACAGGTCAAGAAGCTCTTCTTTGGTACATAATGTTTTTTCCATGTCGGGACGAAGGTTGTCATATATTAACCGGCTGGTAACTCCCGGTATGGGAAGTTCTCGTGCCGGATAGATGTCCAGTAGGATCACTTCGTCGAGCAGGGACAGACTTTCGGCGAACTCTTTGTAAAAGTCGCGTGTTCGTGTATACAGATGAGGCTGGAAGACTGCTGTGATTTTCCGGCCCGGATAAAGTGCTTTGAGGGAAGTAATGCTTTTCCGGATTTCTTCCGGATGATGAGCGTAATCACTTAGGAAAGCCAGATGATCGTTTTTGATCTTGAAATCAAAACGACGGTCTACTCCTCCAAAACTTGCCATGGCAGTCTTTATCTCTTCTGCGGTTGCTCCGGCTATTTGTGCCAAAGCCATAGCGGCGATTCCATTCTCAATATTAACATACACAGGAACTCCCAATCGTATATCGCAGATGTTTCCCAGCGGAGAAATGTAATCAAACTGGATTTCACCCCCTCCGATACGGATGTTAGTTGCATGGAAATCCCCTTCTTCTATGGAGTATGTGTAAGTTGTTACTCCGGGCTGTACGTCAGGTTGCATTGCTAATCCTTTATGTATGATCAGGAAACCGTCCGGACGTATCAGAGACGTATATTTGCGGAAACTTTCCAGATAGGCTTCTTCAGTACCGTAAATATCCAGATGATCGGGGTCTGTTGCAGTAATTACTGTTGCATATGGAGTGAGCCAATGGAAGGAACGGTCGAACTCATCAGCTTCGATGACAACAAAGTCACTTTTGTCTGAAAGGAGCAGGTTCGTTCCATAATTTTTGGAAATACCTCCTAAGAAAGCATTACATCCAATGTGAGACTGATGCAGCAGGTGAGCAGCCATGGTAGAAGTTGTGGTCTTGCCATGTGTACCGGCAACGCATAATCCTCTTTCTGTACGGGTCAACATTCCGAGAACTTGTGCCCGCTTTTGTATATTGAAACCTTTTTCCTGAAAATAAACAAATTCTTTATGTGTAGCAGGAATAGCAGGTGTATAAACGATCAGGGTTGTTTCCGGATCCAGAAAGTCTTCTGGAATGGCAGATACATTTTCCTCATAATGAATGGCAGCTCCTTCAGCAATCAGTTTTTCGGTCAGTTCGCTTGGCGTACGGTCGTAACCGCCTACTTTCTTGCCTTTAGACAAGAAATAGCGAACCAATGCACTCATGCCGATACCTCCGGCACCGATGAAGTATACTGCTTTCAATATATTAATGTTCATGATTTTCTCTATATTTAAGTGCCAGTTTCCATACCTCCTCAGCAATGGTATTTGCTGAGTCTTTGAAAGCCAGCTTAGCTATATTTGTACTTAATTTCTTTAAAGTTTCCGGTTGCTGCACCGTTTCAATGGCTGTTTTCAGCAGTTTCTCCGATGCTTCAGCATCTTTGATATATAATGCTGCATCTTTAGCGACCAGTGCCAATGCATTCTTTGTCTGATGATCTTCTGCAACATTGGGCGATGGAACTAAGATAACAGGCTTTCCCAACAGACAGAATTCGGAAATAGATCCGGCACCGGCCCGGCTGATGACCAAATCTGCG
>OHET01000890.1_pt1 | contig 9808 bp, 7 predicted proteins | sample 1567351 | NCBI WGS metagenome assembly OHET01 (sample SAMEA3879529, study PRJEB24766) | human gut metagenome | biome: human-associated habitat; feature: feces | place: USA | collected 1985/1987
TCAGCTCGTGTCGTGAGATGTTGGGTTAAGTCCCGCAACGAGCGCAACCCTTATCTTCAGTTACTAACGCGTGAGGGTGAGGACTCTGAAGAGACTGCCGGGGACAACTCGGAGGAAGGTGGGGACGACGTCAAATCATCATGCCCCTTATGACCTGGGCTACACACGTGCTACAATGGCCACGACAGAGAGAAGCGAAATCGCAAGGTAGAGCGGAACTCAAAAAAGTGGTCCCAGTTCGGATTGTGGGCTGCAACCCGCCCACATGAAGTCGGAGTTGCTAGTAATCGCGGATCAGCATGCCGCGGTGAATACGTTCCCGGGCCTTGTACACACCGCCCGTCACACCATGGGAGTTGGGAGTGCCCAAAGCCGGTGAGGCAACCGTAAGGAGCCAGCCGTCTAAGGCAAGACCAATGACTGGGGTGAAGTCGTAACAAGGTAGCCGTATCGGAAGGTGCGGCTGGATCACCTCCTTTCTAAGGAGCAAGCGAAGCAGGAAACTGTGGAGCTTCATCCTAAAGGTCGATCTGGTTGACAAGGAAAGCGAAAGCGAAACAAGTTGACCAGCAAGGAGCTGTCACAGGACAGCAAGGCTGACAAAAGTCAGCAGCTGAAGAAGGAAACGAAGAATCAGCAAAGGACGCACAGCGTCAAAGAGGAAATCTGTTGCGTTTGCGAAGAAAAGTTCTGTATCGTTTTCAGGGTTCGCGAAAGCGAAAACTGAACAGTTTCAAAGCGAACCGTTGAGATGAAACCGAAAGGAAGAAATCAAAACGAAACGCAGCGAAGCTGCCTGCACCTTGACAACTGCACAGAGAATGATTCTAAAAAAAAGACCAGTTGCAACGGAGTAATGAGGACTTTCTTAGAAATAAGGAAGAAAAATCTCACATACAAAGTTGACCAGTTGGTCTCAGGATCAAGCGACGAAAAAATCAAGCTAATAAGAGCACAGGGTGGATGCCCAGGCACCAAACGCCGACGAAAGACGTGGCAAGCTGCGAAAAGTCACGGGGAACCGCAAGCAGGTATTGATCCGTGAACGTCTGAATGGGGAAACCCGGCGGGTTAACAGCCCGTCACTATTAACTGAATCAATAGGTTAATAGGGGGAACGCGGGGAACTGAAACATCTCAGTACCCGTAGGAAGAGAAAATAAAGAATGATTTCCTAAGTAGCGGCGAGCGAACGGGAAAGAGGCCAAACCGAAGGGCTTGCTCTTCGGGGTTGTGGATCAGCAATAAGGACGGAAGACCTTAGCAGAAGAGGATTGGAAAGTCCCGCCAGAGAGGGTAAAAGCCCCTTATGCGAAAAGGTCAAACGACGAGCTGACACCAGAGTACCGCAGGACACGAGAAATCCGGTGGGAAGCCGGGAGGACCACCTCCCAAGCCTAAATACGAATTGGTGACCGATAGCGCATAGTACCGTGAGGGAAAGGTGAAAAGAACCCCGGGAGGGGAGTGAAAAAGAACCTGAAACCCTGTGTTTACAAGCAGTGAAAGTGCGAGCAAGGCACGATCACGTACTTTTTGTAGAACGGACCGGCGAGTTACGTTATGCAGCAAGGTTAAGAACTGAAGGTTCGGAGCCGAAGCGAAAGCGAGTCTGAACAGGGCGATAGTTGCATGACGTAGACCCGAAACCGGGTGACCTATCCATGAGCAGGTTGAAGTGGAGGTAAAGCTCCATGGAGGACCGAACCAGACGTCTGTTGAAAAAGGCGGGGATGACTTGTGGATAGGGGAGAAATTCCAATCGAACCCGGAGATAGCTGGTTCTCCTCGAAATAGCTTTAGGGCTAGCCTCATGGATCATTGATGGGGGTAGAGCACTGAATGTGCGCGGGGGCCACAAAGCCTACCAAACGCTATCAAACTTCGAATACCATACAATGCAGACCATGGGAGTCAGTCCGCGAGAGATAAGTTCCGCGGGCAAAAGGGGAACACCCCAGATCAACCGCTAAGGTCCCCAAGTTCACGTTAAGTGGAGAAGGATGTGGAATTGCACAGACAACCAGGATGTTGGCTCAGAAGCAGCCACACATTTAAAGAGTGCGTAATAGCTCACTGGTCGAGTGATTGTGCGCCGAAGATGTCCGGGGCTAAACGTGACACCGAAGCGATGGGTGCATCTGAAAGGATGCGCGGTAGAGGAGCAATGTGCAGAGGCAGAAGCCGTATCGAGAGGCACGGTGGACACTGCACAAGAGAGAATGCCGGTATGAGTAGCGAGAGGCATGCGAGAAACATGCCCGTCGAAAGCCCAAGGTTTCCTGGGGAAGGTTCATCCGCCCAGGGTAAGTCGGGGCCTAAGCCGAGGACGGAAGTCGTAGGCGATGGACAGCAGGTGTAGATTCCTGCACTACCGATGGAATGAAGCAGTGACACAGAAGGATAACTCGAGCAGGGTGATGGTCAACCCTGTGCAAGCATCAAGGTTGGGTTGTAGTGAAGTACGCAATCCTATAAGCTGAGGTGTGATGCGGACCGAAATTTCAGTAGGGAAGCGAGTGAGTTCACGCTGGCGAGAAAAGCTGCTAGTACATCCAAAGGTACCCGTACCGGAAACCGACGCAGGTGGGCGAGGAGAGAATCCTGAGACGAACGGGAGAACCCTTGTTAAGGAACTCGGCAAAATGACCCCGTAACTTCGGGATAAGGGGTGCCTGCGAGAGCAGGCCGCAGAGAATAGTCACAAGCGACTGTTTAGCAAAAACACAGGTATCTGCGAAAGCGAGAGCTGACGTATAGGTGCTGACACCTGCCCGGTGCTGGAAGGTTAAGGGAACATGTTAGAGCAATCGAAGCATCGAACCGAAGCCCCAGTAAACGGCGGCCGTAACTATAACGGTCCTAAGGTAGCGAAATTCCTTGTCGGGTAAGTTCCGACCCGCACGAATGGTGTAACGACTTGTGAGCTGTCTCAACAGGGGGCCCGGTGAAATTGAAGTATGGGTGAAGATGCCCATTACCCGCGACTGGACGGAAAGACCCCGTAGAGCTTTACTGCAGCCTGATATTGAGTTTCGGTAACTGATGCACAGGATAGGTGGGAGTCTGAGAGACATGGGTTTCGGCTCATGTGGAGACGATGTTGGGATACCACTCTTCGGTTACTGAAATTCTAACATAGCTCTGTGAAACCAGAGGATGGACAGTGTCAGGTGGACAGTTTGACTGGGGCGGTCGCCTCCGAAAGAGTAACGGAGGCGCCCAAAGGTACCCTCAGAATGGATGGAAACCATTCGAAGAGCGCAAAGGCAGAAGGGTGCCTGACTGCGAGATTGACAAATCGAGCAGAGACGAAAGTCGGGCTTAGTGATCCGGCGGTATTGAGTGGAAAAGCCGTCGCTTAACGGATAAAAGCTACCTCGGGGATAACAGGCTGATCTCCCCCAAGAGTCCACATCGACGGGGAGGTTTGGCACCTCGATGTCGGCTCATCGCATCCTGGGGCTGTATTCGGTCCCAAGGGTTTGGCTGTTCGCCAATTAAAGCGGCACGCGAGCTGGGTTCAGAACGTCGTGAGACAGTTCGGTCCCTATCCATCGTGGGCGTAGGAGTCATGAGAGGAGCTGTTCCTAGTACGAGAGGACCGGAATGGACGCACCACTGGTGCAACTGTTGTCGTGCCAACGGCATAGCAGGGAAGCGAAGTGCGGATGGGATAAACGCTGAAGGCATCTAAGCGTGAAGCCCACCTCAAGAATAAGACTCCACAATAGACCCCTGGAGGACTACCAGGTAGATAGGTCATCGGTGGAAGCGCTGTAAGGCGTGTAGCTTGATGATACTAATCGGTCGAAAGCTTCATTTAACGCTTGAAAGCTGAAAATGAGGATGGCTGAGCGGAGCGAAAGCAATGCGAAGTCAAGCGAAAGCAAATCTGAAACAGAAAACTGAGAACTAATTGGAACGGTCTGAAGAATCATTCGATGTGCAGTTGTCAGGGTGCGGGACAAGCTAACGAAATAGCTACCATTTCCGGTGGCAATGACGGAGAGGTTCCACCTGTTCCCATCCCGAACACAGAAGTTAAGCTCTCCAGTGCTGAAAGTACTTGGCTGGACACGGCCCGGGAGGATAAGTCGCTGCCGGATTCCTATTAGCCCTTGATTCGCGAGAGTCAAGGGTATTTTCTTGTCGTTGGGGGGAAAAGAGAAAATCCCCCGCGACTCAACATGGCTGCGGGGGGAAGGGAGACGCGGGCGCACGACGGAGCGACACGCGGAATTTGCAAAATAACAATAAGGCGCGTAAAGCTGCAAAAAAACAGGGGCATTGCCCCCGTTTAATTGCCGCATTCGATACTAATGGAAGTAAACACGTCCAGCAAATCGTCCACCTTCAGCGCGCGCTTCTCGTCGCCCGCCTTGTCCATGATGACGTGCCCTTGGTGCATCATCAGCAGGCGATCGCCGTACTCCACCGCATGGCGCAGGTTGTGCGTCACCATCAGCGTCGTCAGATGCTTCTCCTGTACCACTTTGTTCGTCAGCTGCATCACAATTTCCGCAGTCTTGGGATCGAGCGCGGCCGTATGTTCGTCCAGAATCAGGAAGTCAATGGGCGTCATTGTCGCCATCAGCAGTGCCAGCGTCTGCCGCTGACCGCCGGAAAGCGATCCGACGGGCACATCCATCTTATCCTCCAAGCCCAGACCCAGCGGCGCCAGCATCGCTCGATACGCTTCGAGCTTCTTGCGGTTCGTGCCGGGGGTCAGTCCGAATGGTTTGCCTTTGTTGTCCGCCATTGACAGGTTTTGTAGAATCGTCATTGTCCCGCACGTTCCCATTGCTGGATTCTGATAAACACGCCCCATCCGACGGTAGCGGCGGAACTCTTTCACGCGGGTGATGTCCTGCCCGTCCATGAGGATTTGCCCCGCATCCACCGGAATCGACCCGCAGAGCAGGTTGAGCATACTCGTTTTGCCCGAACCATTGCTGCCGACGACGCTGACAAAGCTGCCCTTGTTAATTGTGAGGGAAAAATCGCGGAACAGGCAGGTCTCCTGCACCGTGCCGGGGTTATAAATTTTGGTAATATTCTTCATTTCAAGCATGAATGCGCACCTTCTTTTTCCGCGTATTGGACAGCACAAGAATCGCGAGGAACAGCACTGCCGTGATGAGCTTCATGTCCTGCGCGTCAAGACCGAACGAAATCGCAATCGACACGCACGCCTTGTAGAGAATCGAACCAATCAGCACCATGGTGGTGGTGCGGAGGAAGGAGGCGTGGCGGAAGAGGTTTGTGCCGATGATGACGGACGCAAGCCCGGCGACCATCGTGCCGGTGCCCATCGAAATGTCGAAGAAACGCTGCTGCTGGCACATGACCGCGCCCGCGAGCGCAACCAGCGCATTCGCAATAATCAGACCAAGGATTTTGACCGTGCCCTGGTCGCGGCTGAGCGTTGTGACGACGGACGGGTTGTCGCCCGCCGCGCGCAGGAGGTAACCGCACTTCGTCCGCAGGAAGAGGTCAAGGAGAATTTTCGCAATCAGCGCAATCAGGAAGATGATGATGAGCGTGGTGTAGGGGGAAATCGCCTTGGGCAGCGACTTCGTGAAGGCGTTGCGGAAGAGCGTATCGCCGCCAAAGAGGGGGAGATTCGCCTTGTTCTGGGCGATGTGCAGGTTGATGGAGTACAGCCCAGTCATGGTGATGATGCCGCTGAGCAAATCACGGACGCGGCACTTGACGTGAATCAGCCCGGTAATCAGCCCGGCGATGCCGCCCGCCGCGCAGCCGATGAGCAGCGTCAGCCACGGCGCAACGCCTTGGAGGGTCAGCGTGGCGGAGACCGCCGCGCCCAGCGGGAAAGAACTGTCGACGGTCAGGTCGGGAAAATCCAGAATACGGTAGGTGATGAGAAGCCCCATTGCCATAATGCCATAGATGAGCCCTTGCTCCAGAATGCCGATGAGCATGTTCAGCGTCATAATCAGTCACCTCGTTGTGTGGATGTTTGCGGGGAAAGAAGCTGCATAATAATAGGAAGGAAGCCCGGACATGCAAGACCCTTCCGGCTGCGGGAATACAGCCGGAAGGAAGAGAAAATGGCTTGTTTACTCTGCCGTCACGTCGATGGCGCGTTCGGACAGTTCCGCGGGGACGGTCAGACCGTATGCCGCCAGCGCATCGGGGTTGACGTACAGGTAGGAATTGCTGATGGTCTCGTAGGGGATATCCTCGGCGCTTTCGCCGCGCAGGACGCGCGCTGCCATGCGGCCGGTCTGGCGACCCAACTCGGTATACTCAATACCTTCGGACGCGACGCAGCCATTGATGACCTGCTCGATTTCGCTGCCGAACACGGGCTTGCCATATTCTTCGGACTTCTCCAGCAAAACGGCGAGGTAGCTGACGACGGTGTTGTCGGTCAGGTTCGTGGTGCAGTCCACCTGCGGGAGCAGCGCGTCAAGCGCCATCGGGAGGTCAGCGCCGGTGGAAATGCCTTTGTCGATGATTTCAAAGCCGTAGTTCGGGGCAAGTTCCTTGTAGAGGGCGAGGGTCGCGTCGCTGTTGGTTTCGCTCGTCGTATGCAGGATGCCAATTTTCGTTGCATCGGGCATCAGTGCGCGGATGAGCTTCAGCTGGGCTTCCACAGGCAGCGCGTCGCTCGTGCCGGTGATGTTGCCGGGGTTCTTGCCGTCGGCACCGGCGAGCATGGCGCTGACCGGGTCGGACACGGCAGTGTAGATGACCGGGATGCCCGCATCCTCCGCGGCGTTGAAGGCAGCCATTGCCGCCGGGGTCGCAATGGCGCAGATCATGTCGTACTTGCCAGCCATCACGTCGGCAATCTGGGCAGAAATGGCGGTGTCCGCCTGCGCGTTCTGAATGTCAAACACAACGTTTTCTCCCTCGACGAAGCCTTCTTCGGCCAGACCTTCGATGAAACCGATGCGGCAGTTGTCCAGCGAACCGTGTTCGGCGAACTGGATGATGCCGATGTGAATCACCTCGTCCGCAAGGGCGGTCGCGCTCAGCAGGAGGAACAGGGCAGTCAGCAGGGCAGTCAGCAGGGCAGTCAGCTTCTTCATCATAATGGGGTACCTTCCTTTCCTAAGTCGTCGTTTTTTATTGGAACAAAAAACGCCCCAGTCGTTTCCGACTGAGGCGGTATTCCCGCGGTGCCACTCAGCTTCGCTTTTCTGTACGAAAAGCGCACTCATCCGCATACACTTGATATGCGCTGCCATGATAACGGGTGCAGATTCCCGTTCTGCCCTACGATGCGGCTGATGGAAAGCAATCGCATCCGCCCTTACGCCCTGCGCCCTTGCTCTCCCAACTCCCCACCTTGGGGCAAACCCTCCGGAGCCCATTCGCTGCTGCCGTCCGCGCCGCCGTCCCACTATCAGCGACTCCCTGTGCCGGACTGAGAAGCAGGTACTCTTCTCCGTCACCGGTTTATGCGACAATCATACACGCAATTTGCGCGCTTGTCAAGCCCTTTTTGCTGTTTTTGTATTGTTTTTTGGCTGTTCTCCCCATTGATTTTCGGCATATAATAGAAGGAACTTGCGCGGAACGGGAAAATATGCTATGATGGGAAAAAGAAGCGAAAGGAAAATGCGCATGACAAACGAAGCCGAAGCAGCGATTCAGGCGCTGCAAGGGGCGTCGGAGAACGCGGAAGAGGCACTCTGGCGCGCGGTGGTGGCATGTCAGGGGATGCCGTTTCGCACCGCGACGGGTCTGCCGTTCACCTACTGCCTGAAAATCGGGCAGAACGGGCAGCCGAACCGCGAACTGCTCATCGATCGGCGCGAGAAGAGCAAGACGCTCTCGTGGAGCAGTGTCTGTCTGGCCTTCCGGCGCGCACGGGAAATTGGGTATGCCGACCGCCCGAAGGCGCTGGGGGATATCCGCGGCGTGAGCTATGTGTATCCGCTGATGTGGCGGTTCGGGGTGCTGCGCGTGCCGGAAATCGTGGAGAAAAACATGTCGCTCACCCTCGATTTTGGGTTCTTTCGCGATTTGAAGGAGGCGGAAACCATGAATCAGCTGATGCGGACAACCCCGGAAGAAATGGGGCTGCACAGCCGGAACATCCTGAAGCTGCTGGAGCGGCTGGAAAAAGAGAACATCAGCATTGTCAGCATGATGCTGCTGCGCCATAATCAGGTGCTATACGAAGCATATTGGCCGCCCTACACGCAGGAGCAGCTGCGCACTGTCTATTCCTTGAGCAAAACGTTCACGGCGATGGCGATTGGCATTGCGGCGGGCGAGGGGAAAATCCGCCTGGATGAGCGCATTGTCGATTTGTTCCCGGAGCAGGCGAAGAACGCGCCGGATTCACCGCAGCTGCAAATGCTCACGATTCGGCATCTGCTGATGATGTCGACGGGGCAGGGAAGCGAGCCGTTCCATCAGGAAAATGCGTGGGAGGACGCGATTTCGGCGTTCCTGCGTGAACCGTTCGCGGATGCACCCGGTGAAACTTTTCGTTACAATACGGGCGCGACGTATATGCTGTCTGCCGCCCTCAAACAGCGCGGCATCGACCTTGAAGAGTACCTGCGCGAGAAACTGCTTACGCCGATGGGCATCACCGGCACGCGGTGGATTCGCGACCCGAACGGCATCTGCACGGGCGGCTTCGGCTTTTCCCTGCACCCGGAGGATATTGCTAAACTCGGCATTCTGCTGATGCAATCCGGGCGCTGGAACGGGCAGCAGCTTGTGCCGGAGTGGTACGTCCGCGAGGCGACGAGGCGGCAAATTGGCAACGGCGACGACCCGAACAGCGACTGGGCGCAGGGCTACGGCTACCAGATTTGGCAGTGTCGGCACGGGGCGTTCCGCGCGGCCGGCATGTACGGGCAGCTCTGCGTCGTGCATCCGGCGACGGACACCATTCTGGTCACAAACTGCCTTACGCAGAACATGGGCGGCGTGCTGAATGCGTACTTCGACGAGGTGCTGATGAAGTACGAATCGGATGCTGTGGTGGATGAACCAGAGGTTACGGAGCAACTGCGCCAAAAGACGGCAAACCTGCGCTACGAACGCGATTTGCCGGAGGACGACGGCAGCCCGATTCCGCCGGAATACCTGAACTTGGATGCGCCGAACGTCTGGATGCGCCTGACGCTGGATGGCGATATGCTGACAATGCGGAATACGCAGGGGCAGCTGCTTGTCATCGCCGGGCGAGGCAGGTGGCACACGATTCACCGCGCTGTGCACTGCGAACCCTTCTTCATGCGCGATAAAGCCGATACGCCGGCGCTGGGGGCATGGGGGATGAAGGACGGTCGGCTGACGCTGAAAATCTTCGAGCTGGAGATGGTGGAGGAGGACACGCTGACGGTGGAAAAGACGGAACGCGGCGTCCATGTGCAGATGAGAATCACCACGACGGGCGACGAAAACGTGTTCTTCGACCAGACAATTTCGTAACTATCAGGTAAATACAAACAGGACTGCTTCACGCTCGAGGCAGCCCTGTTTTTGGTATTAGCTTTGTGTGAAGTTGCGCATTTTCATCGGCACAATCGCCCGGTAGAGCGTCAGCCGCACTTTGCGGAGCGGCTTCATGCCCTGCCAGAGCGTCTGATACGCCTGCCGAAGCGCCTGTGTGTCGCTGGGCAGCAAGTCCGCGCGGGCATAGAACGCCAGCGTCTCAATTTCCCCGACGACGGCCAGTGCGCCCTGTGCGTGGACGGCTTCGTCCGCGCGCTGGAAGAACTGCTGCGGCGTTTCGCTGCGTCCGCGCCGCAAGCCCGCCATCCGCAGGGCATCGTGCGTCGCCTGCATCCATACCATGCATCGTGCGCCT
>OHET01000891.1_pt1 | contig 9790 bp, 7 predicted proteins | sample 1567351 | NCBI WGS metagenome assembly OHET01 (sample SAMEA3879529, study PRJEB24766) | human gut metagenome | biome: human-associated habitat; feature: feces | place: USA | collected 1985/1987
ATCAAGGAACTGGGCAAGCAGCTCAAGAAAATCGGTATGCTGGTGGTACAGGATCAGGTGTGGAACCGCGTTACCATCAACCGTGCCGCTCACAAGTCTACCCGCTACTACATCGACGAGATGCACCTGCTTTTGAAGGAGGAGCAGACCGCCGCCTATACGGTGGAAATCTGGAAGCGATTCCGTAAATGGGGCGGCATCCCGACCGGTATCACGCAGAACGTCAAAGACCTTTTGAGCAGCCGCGAGGTGGAGAACATCTTTGAAAACTCCGACTTCGTGTATATGCTCAACCAGGCAGGCGGAGACCGTCAGATTCTCGCCAAGCAGCTGGGCATTTCCACGCACCAGCTTAGCTATGTGACCCACTCCGGTGAGGGCGAGGGCCTGCTGTTCTATGGCTCCACGATCCTGCCGTTTGTAGACCACTTCCCGAAGAACACCGAACTTTACCGCATTATGACTACCAAACCCCAGGAACTGAAAAAGAAGGAGGATGAATGATGATGAACCCCAACATTTTGAATAAAAATCCGCTGATGTTTTTTGACAGGGCGGTAAATGCCCAGCGCAGCCAGCTGCTTACAGTCATGGCCGATGCGGTAAGTGAGTGCCGCACGGCGGCAGATCAGGCAGCCGAACTGAATGAGACCGGTCAGGTGGGGCTGCTCCGTCTGGCAGAGGTCTGGAGCACCATCCGTGCCAAGGAAGGTATGGGTGGTCTGGTTCTGGAAGGAACCGAAGCGAAGATCCTGTCCGATGTGGTGGCACAGTTTTATGCCTACCTGTCCGGCTGTATGTTCAACGATCCTGTGGGAATGGCCATTTATGCAGAGCTGCACTACATGATGTCCTCCCTCATGCTGGGAGAATGGTTTGAATAAGGAGCCGCGCCTGCGCTTTACTGATGAGGAACGGTCTGACCCTGCACTGGAAAAGCCGATCCGTAAAGCGGAGAAAGCTGCGGCCAGAGCAGATAAGGCGCAGGCCAATATCCCAAAGAAAAAGGTCAGGCAGACGGTCATTGACCCGGACACCGGGAAAAAGACCTCGAAGCTGACCTTTGAGGACAAGAAAAAACCACCTTCCAAACTTTCTCAAGGGGTTAAGGAAGCTCCCGTCCATCTGGTCGCGGGCAAGTTTCACAAAGAGATCCGGGAAACAGAACAGGACAATGTGGGCGTGGAAAGCGCCCACAAGTCCGAGGAGGCGGTGGAGACCGGCGCTTATCTGGTGCGGGAGGGCTATCGCAGCCACAAGCTGAAGCCGTACCGCAAAGCAGCCCAGGCAGAGCGCCAACTGGAAAAGGCAAATGTAAATGTCCTGTACCAGAAATCTTTGCAGGAAAATCCCCAGTTTGCCAGCAATCCGCTTTCCCGCTGGCAGCAAAAGCAGGCCATCAAAAGGCAGTATGCCGCCGCCAAACACGCCGGTCAGACTGCCGGAAATACCGCCCAGGCTGCATCCAAAACCGGAAAAGCCGCAAGGACGGTAAAAGAAAAGGCACAGCAGGCAGGGGCATTCGTCATGCGCCACAAGAAGGGTTTCCTGATGGCAGGGGTTTTGTTCCTCATTACCTGTATGCTGATGAATACCATGTCCTCCTGCTCCATGATGGCGCAGAGCATCGGTTCCGTTCTCTCCGGCACCACCTATCCGTCGGATGACCCGGAAATGCTGGCGGTGGAGGCAGATTATGCAGCCAGAGAAGCCCAGTTGCAGGAGGAAATCGACAACATAGAAAGCAGCCACCCAGGGTATGACGAGTATCGCTATGACCTTGGTATGATCGGTCATGACCCTCATGAGCTGGCAGCATTTCTGTCTGCCGTTTTGCAAGGCTACACCCGGCAGAGCGCTCAGGCAGAGCTGGCGCGTGTGTTTGCAGCACAGTATCAGCTGACGCTTACTGAGGAAGTGGAGATTCGCTACCGCACAGAAACTTCCACAGACCCGGAGACCGGCGAGACCACCTCAGAAGAAGTCCCCTATGAGTATTACATTTTGAATGTGAAACTCACCAGCAAGCCCATTTCCGCTGTGGCGTCGGAGTTACTGACCCCGGAGCAGATGGAAATGTATCAGGTTTACCGGCAGACCATGGGCAATAAGCCGCTGTTGTTTGGCGGCGGTTCCCCTGACATGAGCAATTCCGAGGACTTGACCGGTGTACAGTTTGTAAATGGAACCCGTCCCGGAAATCCGCAGTTGGTGGAGCTGGCCAAGCGTCAGGTCGGCAATGTGGGCGGCTATCCTTATTGGAGCTGGTATGGCTTTGACAGCCGCGTGGAGTGGTGCGCCTGCTTTGTATCCTGGTGTTATAACCAGGCTGGAAAAAGTGAACCGCGCTTTGCAGGCTGTGAGTGGCAGGGCGTTCCGTGGTTCCAGTCTCATGGACAATGGGGTGCAAGAGGCTATAACAATCTGGCTCCCGGAGATGCAATTTTCTTTGATTGGGATTTGGATGGGACAGCAGACCATGTGGGTATCGTGATCGGTACGGATGGCAGCCGTGTTTATACCGTGGAGGGAAATTCCGGCGATGCCTGCAAGATCAAAAGTTATGACCTGAATTATCAAAGTATTAAGGGCTACGGCCTGATGAACTGGTAACAGACTTTGTGGAAAGGAGTGAACGGTTATGGCAAAAAACAAAATTGAACGTATCGACCAGGAAATTGAGAAAACCCGTGAGAAGATTGCGGAATATCAGGAAAAGCTCAAGACCCTGGAAGCACAGAAAACGGAGGCAGAGAATCTGGAAATCGTTCAGATGGTTCGTGCGTTACGCATGACTCCAGCACAGCTGAACGCTATGCTTTCCGGTGGAATGAACCACGGCAGAGATACAGCACTGTCGGAATCAAATAATCAGGAGGTTACCGCTTATGAAGAATAAAAGAATTTGCAAAACACTTTCCGCCCTTTGCCTGACAATGGTTGTGGCATTTGGCTTTACGATCCCTGCTTTCGCACAGGGGTCAGAACAGGCTCCGGCGGCACCGGCAGAGGATTCTACCAATGACAGCAATGTGATTGTGGAAGAAACAGAACCGGCACCGGCACTTACACCGAAGGGGAATGCGGCATTGGTGGATGATTTTGGAGGCAATAAGCAGCTTATTACTGTTACGACCAAAGCTGGAAATTACTTTTACATCCTGATTGATAGGGCTAATGAGGATAAAAAGACTGCTGTTCACTTTCTGAATCAGGTGGACGATGCAGACCTTGCGGCGCTGATGGAAGATGGAAAACCCAAAGAGGAGATGCCTGCGGTATGCAGCTGTTCAACAAAATGTGAAGCAGGGGCAGTCAATACGGCCTGCCCGGTCTGCGCAACTGATAAGAGTAAATGTACGGGCAAAGCACCGGAACCTCCGGCAGAAACATCGGAGCCGGAAAAGGAGAAGCCTGCCGGATTGAACCCGGCTGCGCTGGTCCTTTTGCTGGCTCTGCTTGGTGGCGGTGGCGTATTTGCCTACTTGAAGCTCGTTAAGAACAAGCCTAAGACCAAGGGCAATGACAGTCTGGACGATTATGATTATGGCGAGGAAGATTCCGAGGAATGGGAAACCGAGGATGAGGAGTCGGACGAGCCGGACGCTGACGGGGGCAGCACAGAAGAAGATGATGAGGACAGTGTGAAATGACCCGTTTCACAGACAGTCCCTATGAACGCATGATGACACGCAGGCCGGAGGGCGGGAAGGAAACTTCCCGTCCTCCTTCTTTACCCCACAGCCACCCCTGCTATGGTTGCGGGAATTATGGAAGACCCTGCGTAGGTATCTGTCACCGGGAAATGTCCCGATGGCTCAAAGAGAGGAGGAACCATCATGGCTCAACATAAATTGGTAATTGCCGAAAAACCATCAGTTGCCCAGAGTTTGGCGGCGGTGATCGGCGCAACCGTCCGTAAGGACGGGTATCTGGAGGGCAACGGCTGGCGTGTCAGCTGGTGCGTGGGCCATCTGGCCGGTCTTGCGGATGCAGACAGCTATGACCCCAAGTATGCCAAGTGGCGATATGATGACCTGCCTATTCTGCCGGAGCATTGGCAGATGGTGGTGGGAAAGGATAAGAAAAAGCAGTTTGATATTCTCAAAAAGCTGATGAATGCCCCGGATGTGACGGAGGTGGTAAATGCCTGCGATGCCGGACGCGAGGGCGAGCTGATCTTCCGCAGCGTCTATGAGCTGGCAGGCTGCCAAAAGCCGATGAAAAGGCTCTGGATTTCTTCGATGGAGGACTCCGCCATAAGGGAAGGCTTTGCAAACCTGCGCCCCGGTGCGGATTATGACGGACTTCGGGATGCTGCCCTCTGCCGTGCCAAGGCCGACTGGCTGGTGGGGATCAATGCCACAAGGCTTTTTTCCGTGCTGTACCACCGCACCCTCAACATCGGGCGCGTGATGTCCCCTACGCTGGCACTCATTGTCCAGCGAGAAGCTGAGATCGACACCTTTAAGCCGGTTCCCTTTTATACCGTGGCGCTGGAGCTGCCCGGTCTTACCGTATCCGGGGAGCGCATGGCGGATAAGGCCGCTGCCGAGCAGCTGAAAGAAGCCTGTCAGGGTGCAGCTGTCACGATCAAAAAGGTGGAGTGCAAGGAAAAGTCCGAAAAGCCGCCTGCCCTCTATGACCTGACTACTCTGCAAAGAGATGCCAACCGCCTGCTTGGATTTACAGCCCAGCAGACCCTGGACTATCTGCAAAGCCTGTATGAAAAGAAGCTCTGCACCTATCCCCGTACTGACAGCCGCTATCTGACCGGTGATATGGCAGACAGCCTGCCGGTGCTGGTGAATCTGGTTGCCAATGCTATGCCGTTTCGCAAAGGGATCGCCATTACCTGTGATCCGCAGACGGTCATCAACGATAAGAAAGTAACCGACCACCACGCAGTAATCCCTACCAGAAATCTCAAGGATGCAGACCTTTCTGCCCTTCCTGCGGGAGAAAAAGCGGTGCTGGAGCTGGTGGCCCTGCGTCTGCTGTGCGCCGTAGCCCAGCCCCATATCTATTCGGAAACCGTTGTGATTGCAGCGTGTGCCGGTGGGGAGTTTACCGCCAAAGGAAAAACGGTGAAGCACCCCGGATGGAAAGCACTGGAGGACGCTTACCGTGCCAAAATGAAGGATGCAGAGCCGAAAAAAGAGGGCGCAGAGAAAGCCCTGCCGGAGCTGACCGAAGGACAGACCCTTTCGGTTTCTGCGGCAATCGTCAAAGAAGGCAAAAGCAGTCCGCCTCAGCACTTTACGGAGGACACCCTATTGTCCGCGATGGAGACTGCCGGAAAAGAGGATATGCCGGAGGATGCCGAGCGAAAAGGTCTGGGGACACCGGCCACCCGTGCCGGTATTTTGGAAAAGCTGGTATCTGCCGGTTTTCTGGAACGAAAAAAGAGCAGGAAAACGGTGCAGCTTCTCCCTTCCCACGATGCAGTTTCCCTGATCACCGTTCTGCCGGAACAGCTGCAATCGCCGCTTTTGACTGCCGAGTGGGAGTACCGCCTGGGCGAGATCGAGCGCGGGCAGCTTGCCCCGGAGGAGTTTTTGGACGGGATCAGCACCATGTTGGGAGACCTGGTGGGGACTTATCAGGTCATCAAGGGAACCGAGTACCTGTTCACTCCGCCCCGTGAGGTGGTGGGCAAATGCCCTCGCTGCGGCGGTGAAGTTGCAGAACTGCAAAAAGGCTTCTTCTGTCAGAATGATTCTTGCAAATTTGCAATCTGGAAAAACAACAAATGGTGGGCTGCCAAGAAAAAACAGCCGACCAAGGCTGTGGTGTCTGCACTGCTGAAAGATGGCCGTGTCCGCGTAACGGGCCTATATTCGGAGAAAACCGGCAAGACCTACGATGCCACTGTGGTTTTGGAGGACGATGGACAGTACGCCAACTTCAAGCTGGAATTTGACCAGCGGAAAGGAGGCAGCCGATGAAGCTCTCTTTAGTGGAACGGGAAACCATTCTCCTCTATAACCAGGCAGAACCAATGGCTGAGGTCTACACCCACGATCCCCGTCTGATGGAGAAGCTGGAACTGCTGGCAAAAAAGCACCCCGACCAGATCACCCGAAAGGACGCCCATAACTTTACCGTCCCCAAGCGGTGTGTATCAGTCCGGGAGCCATACAGCGCCGAGCGTCGCAAAGCTGCCAGTGAGCGTGCGAAAGCTGCCGGATACCAGCCCCCTGTGAGAAAGTCCGGCAGTTAAAGGCACATGGCAGAGAATGTATTTGAAGCAGTCAAGCAGTCGGTCAGCACCAGAGAAGCGGCAGCGTTTTATGGGATCGAGGTCAAACGAAATGGTATGGCCTGCTGTCCCTTTCACGATGATAAGAACCCCAGCATGAAGGTAGACCAGCGGTTCCACTGCTTTGGCTGCGGTGCAGATGGGGATGTGATCGACTTTACCGCAAAGCTCTTTGACCTCTCCCCAAAAGAAGCGGCGGAGAAACTGGCACAGGACTTTGGCCTGATCTATGACAGTCAGGCCCCGCCCCGCAGGAGATATGTCCGGCAAAAAAACGAGGCACAGAAGTTTCGGGAGGATCGACAGCGCTGTTACCGTGTACTGTCCGATTACTACTATCTGTTGAAAAAATGGGAAGCCGACCGTTCTCCCAGGACACCGGAGGAAGAACCGCACCCCCGCTTTGTGGAAGCAATCCAGAAGAAAACCTATGTAGAGTACCTGCTGGACCTTTTTCTTTATGAAAGTGAAGAAGAACAAAAGGCATGGATTGCAGAACACACAGCAGAAATCACACACTTGGAAAGGAGATTGAAAATCATGGCTGAGAACAAACCCACCAACCGAGAGCGGCTAAGGGAAATCACAGATGGCATCGAGCAGGGCATCAAAGAACTGTTTGAGAGTGAAAAGTATATGCGCTATCTGTCCGTCATGTCCCGCTTCCACCGCTATTCGGTAAACAACACCATGCTCATCTATATGCAGAAGCCGGACGCCACTTTGGTAGCCGGATACAATAAGTGGAAAGACCAGTTTGAGCGTCATGTAAAAAAGGGCGAGCATGGCATTACCATCATCGCCCCCACACCGTATAAGAAGAAAATCGAGGAGCAGAAGCTGGACCCGGATACCAAGGCTCCGATTCTGGATAAAGACGGAAAGATCGTCACAGAGGAAAAAGAAATCGAGATCCCCATGTTTCGCCCGGTCAAGGTCTTTGATGTGAGCCAGACCGATGGGAAACCTTTGCCGGAGCTTGCTTCCTCCCTTTCCGGCAATGTGCCAAATTATGAGGCATTCATGGAGGCCCTGCGCCGCAGCGCACCGGTGCCGATTACTTTTGAAGCAATGGCCGCCGATACGGACGGCTATTTTTCTGCCGATCATCAGAAAATCGCCATTCGTCAGGGCATGAGTGAGGTGCAGACGGTTTCGGCCACAGTACACGAGATTGCCCACAGCAAGCTCCATGACCCTAAAAAATATGAAATGCTACCGTCATGGAAGGTTGTGCTGGAGAGTGAAGGTGGAACCAAGCATGATTTCAAGCTGGATTTTGCCACAGAAAGAGAAGCTGAACAGTTTGCTTCTGATATGGATTGGCGCTATGTGGACGAAAATCAGTTTGAATGGCGTCTTGCAGTTGAGGAAGATCCAACCGCAGAAAAACAGGCAATCAAAAATCGCCACACGGAGGAAGTGGAGGCTGAAAGCATCTCCTATGCGGTCTGCAAGTATTTTGGCATCGAGACCGGAGAAAACAGCTTCGGCTATATTGCAAGCTGGAGTCAGGGCAAGGAACTGAAAGAGCTGAGAACCAGTTTGGAAACCATCAACAAGACCTCCGGTACTTTGATCTCTGACATTGAGCGCCACTATAAGGAAATCTGCAAAGAGCGTGGGATTGATCCCCATGCAAAGGCAGAGCCGGAAACCGCCCCGATAGAGCAGCCGACCGGCAATCTGACTTACTATGTAGCAGAGTGCATGGAATTTCCAAACCTCGGAGAATACCACGATAACTTGTCTTTGGAGGAAGCAATCCGCATTTATCAGGAGATTCCGGCAGAACGAATGAACGGGATCAAGGGCATTGGTTTTGAGCTGAAAGACGGAAGCGACTATGAAGGACCTTTTCCGATTTTGACCGGCCAGACCATTGACCTGGACACCATCCAGGCAATCGACTATTACCGTGATAATCCTCTGGTGCAAAAAGCGGTAAAGGAACTGGCTGCGGCAATGCCGGAAATGGAAGTGCTGGGGGCGGACGCCAATCAGCAGGAGGCTTTGTTTCTGATCGACAATGCCACCTATCTTCATATCCAGTCCTGTGACAGCGGCTGGGACTATACCCTTTACGATGCCGCGTCCATGAAAGAGCTGGATGGTGGTCAGCTGGATATGCCGGAGATTTCCCGCATGAAGGCAGTTCTCCAGATTTGTGATGACAACGATTTGGGCAGAGACTCGGTAAAATACGCACCGTTGTCCATGATTGAGACCTTGCAGGAAGCTGCCTACCAGCAGATGCAGGCAGAGGCCAGTCAGATGGCTGCTTCTTCTCAGCTGCCGGAAGCACAAGAGCAGGCGCTGGATGAATACCCCATGCCTGATGAGCAGGTCTCCACACCGGATATGCAGGAATACGGCTACTTCTATGATGGGATGCTCCCTGTCACCAGAGAACGGGCGCTGGAACTGGATGCCGCCGGTTTGACCGTCTATGTGCTGCATGAGGACAATACGGAGAGCATGGTGTTTGACCCGCAGGAAATCATGGATCATGGCGGTCTTTTTGGCGTGGACCGTGAGGAATGGGAGAAAAGCCCTCAGTTCCACGAAAAGGTCATGGAGCGTCAGGAACATCAGCAGGAACGCGAACAGGCATTTCTATCCCAGAACAGAGATTGCTTTGCCATCTATCAGGTGAGCCGTGACGATCCGCAGAATGTGCGCTTTATGAATCTGGATTGGTTAAAGTCCCATGACATTTCCATAGACCGCAGCAATTATGACCTCATTTACACCGCTCCGCTGAGTGAGTCTGGCACTGTGCCGGAGCAGCTGGAAAAACTCTATCAGCAATTCAATCTGGAAAAACCCGTAGACTTTCACAGTCCCTCCATGAGCGTCAGCGACATCGTTGCGATCAAACAGGACGGTAAGGTATCCTGTCATTACTGCGACAGCGTTGGTTTTACCCAGATCCCCGGATTCCTGCCGGAAAATCCGCTGAAAAATGCGGAGATGGCCGTGGAGGACGATTACGGCATGATCGACGGTATCATCAACAATGGCGCAAAAGAGCCTACGGTGGCAGAGCTGGAACAGCAGGCCCGAAGCGGTCAGCCCATTTCCCTGATGGAGTTGGCAGCCGCCACCCATCGGGAGGAACGGGAAAAGAAAAAGTCCGTCATGGAGCAGCTGAAAGGCCAGCCCAAGACAGAACACAAAAAGACAGCACCAAAAAAGAGTGCGGAAAGGGAGATTTGATATGGGAAACTTTACTTTTGAGGAAATGAACCTGATGTGCATTTACAATACCGGCAGCCGCACCGGATTGATCGACAGCCTGCGTGAGATGCGCGGCGAGCTTTCGCCGGAGGAAACGGAACTGAGGGAGCTAACCGACAGCGCCCTTACGAAGCTCTGTGCGATGACCGATGAGGACTTTGCCCAGCTGGAGCTGTACCCGGATTTTGACCAGTAAACAGCATAACCGCAGGGATGGGGTGGCAATTTGCCACCCCACCTCTTTACCCCAAAACTGAAAGGAGGACAGAACACTATGCCAACCAAAGC
>OHET01000892.1_pt1 | contig 9782 bp, 9 predicted proteins | sample 1567351 | NCBI WGS metagenome assembly OHET01 (sample SAMEA3879529, study PRJEB24766) | human gut metagenome | biome: human-associated habitat; feature: feces | place: USA | collected 1985/1987
TACGGGGTGTTCGAGCAGATGCCCAAGGCTGGCCAGTACGCCGCCGACGATGCCTTCAAGGCAAAGTGGGCACAGCTCATCGCCGTGCGCGACGAGGTCAAGAAGGTGCTGGAGCAGGCCCGTGCCGAAAAGCTCATCGGTGCATCTCTGGAGGCCTCCGTCACCCTGTACTGCAGCGATGCCGTCTATGACCTGCTGAACAGCATCCCCATGGACGAGCTGGCCGACCTGATGATCGTCTCCCATGTGGAACTGGTCAAGGGCGAGGGCGGCGCTGCCAGCGCTGTCGAGGGTCTGGGTGTTGCAGCTGCACACGCCACCGGCGACAAGTGCGAGCGCTGCTGGAAGTACTCTGCTTCCATCGGCAGCCACCCCGCACACCCCACCCTGTGCGCACGCTGCGCCAGCGTTGTGGAAGCATAAGCGTCCCGCATCAATACAAATCTGTTTTGTAAAAAGGGCGGCGCTCCCTTGAACGGGGAGCGCCGTTTTTTATAACAGAAACGAGGTAGCAAATGGCATTTGTACTCTTCAATCTGGCAGCTGTGGCTGCGCTGATCGGTATCGACCAGCTGATCAAACTGTGGGCGGTGCAGGTTTTGCAGCCGGTAGGCGCTATGCCGTTCATCCCCCATGTGGTGGAGCTGCGGTTCGTGCTCAATCAGGGCATGGCATTCAGCCTGCTCAGCGGCAAGCAGCTGTTTTTGATCGTTGCAACCAGCGCAGCGCTGCTGTTGGTTGCTTATTGGCTGTTCTTCCGCAGCCGGAACAACCGGCTGCAGCAGGCCGCACTCATCCTGGTGCTGGGCGGCGGCATCGGCAACCTGATCGATCGTGTGCTGAACGGCGAGGTGGTGGATTACATCAACCTGCTGTTCATGCGGTTCGCAGTGTTCAATTTTGCAGATATCTGTGTTTGTGTTGGTGTGGCACTCTGGGTGCTGGTCATTTTCCTGGAGGAGCTGCACGAGGATACGAAAAAGGGCCCGAAGGAGCAGTAAGCCATGGAGCAGCGTGAATACATCGTAGAAGCCGAGGGCGTAGGCCAGCGCATCGACCGCTTTCTGAGCGGCGAGGACACCGGCCTTTCCCGCAGTGCCCTGCAGGGCCTAGTGGCTGAGGGCCATGTGCTCTGCAACGGTAAGGCTCCGGCCAAGAGCCTGAAGCTCAAGGCAGGGGATATCATCCTGCTGGAGATCCCCGATGCAAAGCCCATCGAGGCTGTGCCGCAGGAGATCCCGCTGGACATCATCTATGAGGATGCGCACCTTCTGGTGGTCAACAAGCCCAAAGGGATGGTCGTCCACCCGGCTCCCGGCAACCCGGACGGCACCCTGGTCAACGCTCTGCTCTGGCACTGCAAGGGCAGCCTTTCCGGCATTGGCGGCGAGATCCGGCCCGGCATCGTCCACCGCATCGATAAGGACACCAGCGGTCTGCTGGTGGTGGCAAAGGATGATGCAACCCACATCGGCCTTTCCCAGCAGATGGCAGTGCACAGCGTGGAGCGGGCCTACAATACCATCGTCTATGGCGGCTTTGCCCAGGATGAGGGCTTTGTGGAGAGCAACCTGGGCCGCAGCAAGACCGACCGCAAGAAGATGGCGGTCTATCCGGCCAGTGAGCCCCACACAAAGTACGCCTATACCGGCTACAAGGTGCTGGAACGGCTGGGCGAGTTCACGATGCTGGAGTGCCGCCTGAAAACGGGCCGTACCCACCAGATCCGCGTTCACATGGCTTCCATCCACCACCCGGTGGCGGGCGACCCGGTGTACGGCCCCCACAACTGCATCACCAGCCTGCATGGGCAGTGCCTGCATGCAAAAACGCTGGGGTTCGTTCACCCCATCACGGGGGAACACCTGCGGTTCGATTCTGAGCTGCCGGATTACTTCACCCGCTTCTTGACCACGCTCCGTCAGCGCACAGGAGGAAATACCCTATGAAAGAGACGACCATTGACCAGACCTTAGTCCTCTGTGATCTGGACAGCCTGCTGCTGGATGCCGCAGGCAATCTGCCCCAGCTCCAGCGGGACGTGCTGCAGCTTTTTGCCAGCAGGGGCGGCAGGCTGACCGTTTTCTCTCAGCGCTCACCCCGGGCGGTCCGCTCTCTGCTGGGCGGGGTGCGGCTCAGTGCACCCGCACTGGTCTGCGGCGGCACACTGGCCTACAACTTTTCGGAGGGCTCCGGCACCGCGCTGTGCAGCTTTGAGGGGATGGAGGAGTCTGTCCTGAAGATACTGCCCTCCCTGTCCGGCGTGGGCATTGCCCTGCAGATGCGCGATGGCTCCACCCGCGCTGTGCGGATGAGCGAAGGGCTGGTGTTCCACCTCAAGCAGGAGTGGACTCCCTTTGTGCTGAGCAACGCTGCTGATGTCAAGGGCGAGGACGTTCTGCGTATCCTGTTCTATCAGGACAAAAAGCAGATGCCCATTCTGCCCACGCTGCAAAAGGCGCTGGGGGACGCGGCAGCCTTCCTGCATGCGGAGCGCCTTGCACCGGATACGCTGGTGCTTACCCCGGGCCTTGTCTCAGGCAGTGCCATGCTCAACGCCGTCTGCCCTCCCTCCGGCTATGCCGCCGAGCAGCTGACGGTGCTGGCCGGCTGCACCCAGATGCTCGACCTTGTCCATCTGGCGGGGGAGAGCGTTGTGCCTGCGGATGCCGCGCCTGAACTGCGCCTTGCTGCCAACCGGATGACCTTGACCGACCACGATACCGGTGCAGCGGCAGAGCTTTTGTATGGCATGGTGCGCCGTGCGGAAACTTCTGCGTAAAATCATTGTAAAGCTCTCTGCAAATTCTCCGCAGAGGGCTTTCTTTTTTAGAGAAAGTCGGGTACAATGGAATGAAGAAAGCCAGTCTCACTAAAACGGAACAGAGATTTCTGTGGACAGCGGCCCTTGTCTGCGCGGTGTGCGTCGCGCTGGCGTTTGGGTTTGCCGTTCCGCGGCAGGCAGAACCGGACCGTGCAGCCGGGAGTGAAACACCGCTCATTCAGCTGGCACGGGTCGATCTGAACACCGCCGGGTTAGATGCTCTCTGCACCCTGCCGGGAGTGGGGGAGCAGCGCGCCCGGGCCATCATTGAATACCGGGAGCAATATGGGCGCTTTGCTGCGGTGGAAGAGGCCGCCGCTGTGCCCGGCCTGACAGAAGCGGTGGTGGCTGAGTGGGATGGACTTGCTTATGTGAGCTGAAGCGCTGCGGCGAAAGCCGCAGGTCAGGGAAAAAGGGAGTAAACTACTATGAAAGAGGATACGATCTTCATCAACCGTGAACTCAGCTGGCTGGACTTTAACCGTCGTGTGCTGGTGCTGGGCAAGGACAAGAATGTCCCGCTGGCAGAGCAGGTGAAATTCCTTGCCATTTATGGCTCCAATCTGGATGAATTTTTCATGGTGCGTGTGGGCTCTCTGCAGGAGCGCGCCAACCTTGCACGCAGTCAGAAGGACAAAGACAAGCGTGAGAACAAGACCAACATGACGGCCGAGGAACAGCTGAACGCCATCATGCCCAAAGTTGCCCATCTGCAGGAGGATTGCGATAAATACTACGAGAAGGCGCTGGAAAATCTGGATGCCTGCGGCTATAAAAAGGTAAACTTCGATGCGATGGATAAGGAGCAGGAACGCTTCTGGAAAAAGTACTTCCAGAACGAGCTGTTCCCCATCCTCAGCCCGCAGATCGTGGACAACCGCCACCCGTTCCCATTCCTGCGCAATAAGGAGATCTACCTCGGTGCTCTGCTCAAGGAAAAAGAGGGCCAGAGCCTTGGTATGATCCCCATCTCCAGCCAGATGGAGCGGCTGATCCTGGTGCGCCGGGAGGGCAAGACCGAGTTTGCCCTGACAGAGGAACTGGTGCTCCACTATGCGTCCCTCATCTTCGGCAAGGATGCCGTCCAGGAAAAGTGCCTGTTCCGCGTCACCCGCAACGCCGACATTGATGTAAAAGAGGGCATGATGGACCATGATATCGATTACCGCGAGATCATGGCCGACCTGCTCAAGCGCCGCCGCAAGCTGGCCGCTGTCCGCCTGCAGGTGACCCCCACGGCCCCGCAGGAGATCCTTCGTCTCCTCTGCGACAAATTAGAGTTGAGCCATAAGCGGGTATTTGCCCAGAAGAGCCCACTGGATCTGAGCTTCTTCTACAAGCTCACCGGTAAAATGGAGGCCGAGGGAAACCCGGAGCTGTTCTATCCCACGGCCCGGCCCATGCTGCCGCCCCAGGATTATGACCTTGCTGCCGAGGTGGAAAAGCACGATGTCCTGCTCAGTTATCCGTATCAGTCCATCCGCCCCTTCATCGCGATGCTGAAAAAGGCCGCGCGGGATCCGGAGGTCATCTCCATCAAGATGACCCTTTACCGGATGGCGCGGGAATCCCAGATCGTGCAGGCCCTGATCGAAGCCGCCGAAAACGGCAAGGAAGTGGTGGCTCTGGTGGAGCTGCGTGCCCGCTTTGACGAGCAGAACAACATCGACTGGTCCAAGCAGCTGGAAGAGGCTGGCTGTACCATCCTCTATGGCTTTGATGATTACAAGGTGCACTCCAAGCTGACCCTCATCACCAAGAAGGGCCCGCAGGGCTACAGCTACATCACCCAGATCGGCACCGGTAACTACAACGAAAAGACCAGCGAGCTCTATACCGATTATTCGTTCATCACGGCAGATCTGGGCATCGGTGAGGAAGCCTCCAACGTGTTCCAGAACCTTGCCGTGCAGAAGCTGACGGAGACCACCGAGAAGATGCTGGTGGCTCCTCTGCGCTTCAAGAGCGTGCTGCTGGACGAGATGGACCGGGTCATCAATGCAGCCAAGCTGGGCCGCCCGGCATCCATGATCCTGAAAAACAACTCCATCTCGGATCGGGATATCATCCTGAAGCTCGAAGAAGCCAGCTGTGCGGGGGTCCGCATCGATATGATCGTGCGCGGCATCTGCTGTGTCCGCGCCGAGGTGCCGGGCAAGACCGAGAACCTGCATATCCGCAGTCTGGTGGGCCGCTACCTTGAGCATGGCCGCATCTACAGCTTCTACGATGGCGTGACCACCCGCATCTATATCGCCTCCGGCGATTTCCTCACCCGCAACACCGAGTGCCGCGTGGAGGTGGGTGTCCGGGTTGAGGACCCTGTCCTCATCCAGAAGCTGAGCGATATCCTGCAGCTGCAGCTGCGGGATAACGTCAATGCCCGGGAGATGCGGGCAGACGGCAGCTATCAGAAGGTGAAAGCGGCCTCCGGTGAGCCCCTTGTCAACGGCCAGATGGACATGTACGATCTGCTCCGGGATGACTGGCTCGCCCGGGAGGCTGCTTCTGCGGCAGAACCGGAGCAGCCCGAGCCAAAGGCACCGGAACGGCCGTCTGAGCCCGAAACGAGACCGGAGCCGGTTCAGGTGGCGGAGCAGCCCCCAGAACCAGCAAAACAGCCTGCCACGGTGAAAGCAGCACCTGCTCCGGCTGTGCAGAGCACACCCATTCCGCACGCTGTTGATCGCACGGAACGGCACGGCCAACCCAGCCTCTTCCAGCGGCTCCATGACTGGCTCCGCCGGTAAATGCGGAAAGAGCACCCTCTGGGAAATCTCCCAGGGGGTGTTTTGGTTCTCAGTGATCTTCCTTCTGCATACACTTTCCAGAACGGAGGGCGAAAAGATGCAGGCAAAACATGGACGAGCAGGGAAACACAAGCGATATCAACGGGCGGCGGTGCTGGCTCTGACGGTGCTGCTGATCATTCTGCTGGCGGGCAGGGTGCTCCCGGTCTGTGCGGGCAAAAATGTCCCGGCGGGAGCCAGCCTGAAACAGGCAAAGCCGGGGCAGATCCTCTGCTTCCCGCTGGAAACGGCGGCGTGGCGTGTCTCTGACCCTTATGGCTGGCGGAAGGATCCCTTTACCGGGGAAAAAGCCTTCCACCGGGGCGTGGATCTTGCCTGCGAGGAGGGCACACCGGTCCTTGCGGCACTGGACGGCGTGGTGACCGCCGCCCGGCGTGGAACCGCTTACGGCAACTATGTCCGGCTGACCCATGGGGACGGGCAGGAAACGCTCTATGCCCACATGCAGTATCTCTATGTCCGGGCCGGGGAGGTGGTTGCAGCGGGCCAGCGGCTGGGCACTGCCGGACAGACGGGCCGTGCCACCGGGGCACACCTGCACTTTGAATTTCTGACAGGCGGCATCCGGTATGATCCTTCTGCCGCGCTGAGCCTGCCATGATGCGGCATCGGCTCCGGTACGGGCCGCTTGTGTTCCGGGACCCGTTGCTGCTCTGCGGGGCGCTGTACGTTCTGCTCTATTTCGATGCAAGCGGGTTTCTGCGGCTGGGGCTGCTGGCGGCATTCCTGCATGAGTGGGGGCACATCGGGGTATATCTTGCCCTGTTTGGGCAGTTTCCGGTCATTGAAGTCACCTTTACCGGCTTTTGTATGCGCACCCGGGGCAGGGAAATGACCCTGTGGCAGACCGCTCTCCTTGCCGCGGCAGGCCCTGCGGTGAATTTGGTGCTGGCCGGGCTCTGGATGCTTCGGCTGGAACAGCGGGCCACCATCCGGTCCAGTGCCTTTCTGGCGGCCAACCTCCTGACCGGGGCCTTCAACCTCCTGCCCATCCCGCCGCTGGATGGGGCACAGCTGGCGGCGTGCGGATGGTGGTGCCTCCAAAACAATGATTGCATTTCCCGGCAGAATCGGGTACAATAAAACGAATGAAGTAAAACTGTTCTGTCAATGGAGGAACTTGATGTTTGATCCCAAGCTGAAAGAAGCGCTGGGCCGGGTACAGAAGCCGGGCCGTTACACCGGCGGCGAACCGGGCAGCGTGTATAAAGACAAAGAAAAGGTGGATGTCCGGTTTGCATTCTGCTTCCCGGATACCTACGAGGTGGGAATGTCCTTCCTCGGTGAGAAGATCCTGTACGAGCTGCTCAACAGCCACGAGAACTGGTGGTGTGAGCGGGCCTTTATGCCCTGGCTGGATATGAAGGCTGAGATGGAGCGGCTGGACCTGCCCCTGTACACCATGGAAAGCAAGGACCCCCTGACCGATTTTGATGCGGTGGGCTTTACCCTGCAGTACGAGCTTTCCTATACCAACATTCTAGCCATGCTCGATCTGGCGCACATTCCGTTCTACGCAAAGGACCGTGACGAGCACTGGCCCCTGATCGTGGCGGGCGGCCCCTGCGCCTGCAACTCGGAGCCCATTGCGGATTTCTTTGATGTCATCCAGCTGGGTGAGGGTGAGAACCAGCTGCCTTCCATCTGCGCCGAGATTGAGCGTGCCAAGAAAGAGGGCAGCGTCTCCAAAAAGGAGCTGCTGCGCCGCATTGCAAAGATCCCCGGGGTCTACATCCCTGCCTTCTACGATGTGACCTACTTTGAGGACGGCCGGGTCAAGGCCATTACCCCCAACGAGCCGGGTATCCCGGCGGTCATCACCAAGGCCATCATCAAGGATCTGAACGAGTTTGCTCCGCCAACGAACTTTGTTGTGCCCATGGTGGGGGCCATCCAGGATCGTGCCAGCATTGAGGTGCTGCGCGGCTGCGTGCGCGGCTGCCGGTTCTGTCAGGCAGGCTTCCTGTACCGCCCCATGCGCCAGCGGGATGCCAGCCTGCTGAATAAGGCGGCACAGGATCTGTGCGCCAACACCGGCTATGAGGAGCTGAGCCTGTCCAGCCTGTCCACCTCCGACCATGGCCAGCTGGAAGAACTGCTGGATGATCTGAATGAGTGGGCCCCCAAGGAGCACGTCAGCCTCTCGCTGCCCTCTCTGCGGATGGACAACTTCTCCCAGAGCCTGATCGAAAAGACCACCAAGGTGCGCAAGAGCGGCCTGACCTTTGCGGCCGAGGCCGGTACCCAGCGCCTGCGGGATGTCATCAACAAGAATGTTACCTGGGACGAGATCGAAAAGACCTGCTCGCTGGCCTTTGCCAACGGCTATTCCTCGGTCAAGCTCTACTTTATGATGGGCCTGCCTACCGAGACGATGGAGGACATCGAGGGCATTGCCGAGACCGCCCAGAAGGTGGTAGATCTCTATTACTCCAACCCCAGGCACGCCAAGGGCAGGGGCGTTCAGGTGACCATCAGCTGTGCCTGCTTTGTGCCCAAGCCCCATACGCCTTTCCAGTTCGTGCCCATGGACACGGAGGAAAGCCTGCAGGCCAAGCAGAAGCACCTGCTGGAAAGCGTCCACAGCCGCAAGATCAAGGTGAACTATCACGACAGCACCACCAGTTTTCTGGAGGGTGTGTTCGCCAAGGGCGACCGCCGTCTGGCTCCTGTTATTCTGGAAGCCTACAAGCGGGGCTGTTACTTTGACGGTTGGGAAGAGTGCTTCAAGTATGATACCTGGATGCAGGTGTTTGAGGATCTGGGCATTGATCCCAAGTTCTACTGCCAGCGTCCCATTGGGCTGGACGAGGTGACCCCGTGGAGCCACATGGACTACGGTGTGACCCACGAATATCTGGTGCGGGAGTACAACAAGGCCCTTGCCGCCCAGACCACCCAGCCCTGCAACCGCGCCTGCCATGGCTGCGGTGCCAATCATCTGTTAGGAGGTCCCTGCTTTGATTACAGTCAGAATCTCGTTTGAGAAAAAGAATGAGGCCTCTTACATCTCCCTGCTGGATCTGCAGCGGGTGATGCAGCGGGTGCTCAAGCGCAGCGGCCTGCCTGTGTGGCACACGCTGGGCTTCAACCCCCACATCTACATGACCTTTGCCTGCCCGCTTTCGCTGGGGCAGGAGAGCGAGTGCGAGTGCGTGGATGTCAAGACCGAGGCTGAGAACCCGGATTTTGCCCAGTGGCAGACCGAGCTGAACGCCATCATGCCCACCGGCATCCGCATCACCCATGTGGGCCCGGTGCAGATGAAGGCTGACCTCATCGCCTTTGCCTGCTACCAGATCACCTACCCGGCAGCGGCAGCGGCTGTGCTGGAACAGTATAACGCGCTGGAAAGCGCCCCGGTGGAAAAGCACAGCAAAAAGGGCAAAAAGATCGTAGAGCTCAAGGATCACATCCCGCAGGTGGAATATACCACCGCAGGGGATCGTGTCTGCATGGAGCTCTGCCTGCCTGCCGCACAGGAGCTGAACCTGAATCCCTCGCTGCTCACCGGCTTTCTGGAAGAAAAGTTCGGTCTGCCTGCCGCCAGCGCAGGCATCCTGCGCAAGCGCTTCCTGACGGCGGATCGGCAGCTCTTTGCCTGATTTCCCGGGCAAAGAATGCCTTTTGGGCAGAACAGAAAATTTTTGGGATTATTTTGGGCAAATCGCTTGATTTTACGGGCGTTTTGTGCTATCCTATTAGGGCGTTAGTGTCCGCTGATACCACAGCGGGGTTAATGACAATATCATTAAACGGGCGGTCCTCTGACGGCAAGGTGCCGTGCATGAACGTCTAAAAACAAATGGAGGATTCAAAAATGGACGCACTGAAGATTATTTCTGAAGGCAGCATCAAGGCTGAGAAGCCCCAGTTCAACGTTGGCGATACCGTCCGCGTTGATGTTCGTATCAAGGAAGGCGAGCGTGAGCGTATCCAGGCTTTCGAGGGCACCGTCATTGCTAAGAAGCACGGCGGCGTTGCAGAGACCTTTACCGTTCGCCGCGTTTCCTACGGTGTCGGCGTTGAGCGTGTCTTCCCCATCAACAGCCCCTTCGTTGAGAAGGTCACCGTTGTCCGCAAGGGCAAGGTCCGCCGCGCAAAGCTGTTCTACCTGCGTGGTCGTACCGGCAAGGCTGCCAAGGTCA
>OHET01000893.1_pt1 | contig 9751 bp, 9 predicted proteins | sample 1567351 | NCBI WGS metagenome assembly OHET01 (sample SAMEA3879529, study PRJEB24766) | human gut metagenome | biome: human-associated habitat; feature: feces | place: USA | collected 1985/1987
CTTCAATCTGATATGAAACGACAGAGGCCATCTCAATTCATTTTGAGACGGCCAGTTTTTTATTGGTGCTTTTGTACTGGCTTATAGTGCGCAGTTCCTTTTTCTTCTTATGCTCGTAGAGCTTCTTCACTGCAATGAATACCTGGCACAATTCCTCGGGCTCTTTATTTATGGTGCCGTCAATTTCATTTGCAACCGCCGCCTGACTTTCCGTTAGGCCATCTTCATCAGATTTTCTTCTTCAATGTACTGAAGTTTCTTTTCCAGTATCACTTCACGCGTTTTCTCCGTGTTGTCGGTACGGAACACCAGTATACCTTTTCCTCCCAGCAAAAAGGAATAGAGGTAGGAGATACCTATGCCTGTTTCGCTGAAGCTGCGGATGGCATCGGCAGCCCGTCCCGGTTCATTGTCCAGGCTGATGGCAAATACTTCGGATACATTGGCTGAGATACCCGCATCCTTCAATACTTCGTAGGCACGCAATGGTTCAGAACAGATAATACGGTAGATACCGTACTCTACGGTATCGGATATAGTAGAAGCAATCAACTGGATATGCGCTTCTTTCAGTAGTTCAAGCACCTGAAGCAGTGTGCCCGACTTGTTTTCTACAAAAACAGATAGTTGGTGTATGGTCATACTCTTTTATTTTTAAATCAATGTTTTTCGTAAATCTTTCACGCGCACGGCTTTTCCTTCCTGCACAGGCAGGCTTCCTTTAGGCACCAGTTTCACACGCGGAGTAATCAGAATTTCGTCTTTCAGCTGACGGGTAATTTCCTTGGTCAGATTCTGAAGGAATCCGTAGTCATCGGTAAAGTCATTCAATTCTACTTCCACCGTCATCTCGTCGTTCGCATCAAGGTTGGTCAGCGTAATAAGGTACTCATTGCCCAGTTCTTTGAATTGCAGCAAGATGTTCTCAATCTGAATCGGGAAAATATTGACACCCTTGAGAATCATCATGTCGTCACTGCGGCCTTTCATTCGGTCAAGGCGCTTGTGATGACGTCCGCAAGGACAATCGCCTGGAAGAATGCAGGTCAAGTCACGCGTACGGTAACGCAGTAGCGGCATTGCTTCACGGTTGATGGTGGTCAGCACCAGTTCGCCCACTTCGCCTTCGGGTACCGGTTCCAATGTAACAGGGTCTACGATTTCTACGATATAATAATCCTCCCAGATGTGGAGTCCGTTCTGTTCCATACATTCAAAGGCTACTCCCGGGCCACACATTTCCGACATACCGAAAGAGTTGTAGGCTTTCACGCCCAGCATCTGTTCAATACGACGACGCTGTTCGTCAGAGTGCGGTTCAGCTCCGATAATCAAAGTCTTCAGATGGGTATCGCGGCGCGGGTCGATGTGCATCTCTTCCATCACTTCATACAAACGGCCGGCATAACTCGGGATGGCATGAAGAGCGGTGGTACCAAAGTCGGTGATAAACTTAATCTGCCGCTTGGTATTGCCGGCAGCAGCCGGAACAGTCAGCATACCCAGACGTTCGGCACCATACTGGAAGCCCAGTCCTCCGGTAAACATACCGTAGCCGGAAGAGTTCTGAAAAATATCTCCCTTACGCAGTCCCACCATATACAGACAGCGCGCCACGGCATTGGCCCATTCTTCCAAATCGTGCTGTGTGTGCAGAATCACGGTAGGAGTTCCTGTGGTGCCACTGGAAGAATGAAGACGGACTACCTCTTCCAAAGGCACGGCAGAAAGCCCGAACGGATAATGGTCGCGCAAATCCTGTTTGGTAGTGAAAGGAATTTTCTGTAAATCCTCCAGTGACTGTATATCTTCCGGTTTGATGCCGCATTGCTGAAAGCGTTCCTTGTAGAACGGAGAATGCATACAACGGTCGATGGTTGCTTTCAACCGTTTCAACTGAAGTTTCTCAATGTCCGGTCTTGACAAGGTTTCCACTTCAGGATGCAAGTACATTTGGTCGTTTTTCATATTATTTTTTGTTGTTTGATGCACAAATATAGAAATAATAAACTAAAACCAAACAAAAACTTTCATTTTTCTTCTAAGACTACTCAAATGATTCAAATTTTGTCAGGATAACACCTGAACATGTATCCTCCTTATGCGGAAAAACAGTTAATGCCATTCCCGGTTCTATATGAAAAGAGCCATTGCAGGTCCCTCTTTGATGAAGGAATGCAGTGGCTCTTCTTATTTTTATATCAAGCCAACGTGACTTTAAAGGCCTTATTCAAAGCTTCCGTAACGTGTAGGCAGCAACTTACGATCGCCCAATGTATTATCGATACGTGCTACGTTAATCCAGAATTTGTTGTCTCTTACACTCTGAATCGGATAAGCCGCCTTAGCTCGTCCATAAGGATGAGTCCAAGCATCTCCTACAATCTCGTACTCCGGATGAGGAGCATTCACCAATACGTTGTCTTCTTTGTCGGCCTTCCCAGTCTCAATCTCTGCAATTTCTTCACGGATATGTACCATGACATCCACAAAGTTGTCCAGTTCTGCCAGACTTTCACTTTCCGTCGGCTCAATCATCAGCGTACCGTGTACAGGGAAGGAGAGGGTAGGTGCATGGTAACCGTAGTCCATCAGACGCTTGGAAATATCATTTTCCGAGATTCCGCTTTCTTCGTGTATCTTCCGGCATTCCAGAATCATTTCATGACCTACGAAACCGTTCTTTCCGCGGTATACCACTCCATACGCATCTTTCAGGCAAGCAGCCAGGTAGTTGGCATTCAGGATAGCTGTTTGAGTAGCTCTTCTCAGACCTTCTGCTCCCATCATGCAGATGTATCCGTAAGTAATCGGCAGGATACCGGCACTTCCGTAAGGAGCAGCAGATACTTCATTCTGCGGATTGCCCATGCTGACATGTCCCGGAAGGAAAGGAACCAGATGCTCGGCCACGCAAATCGGACCTACACCCGGACCGCCACCACCGTGAGGGCTGGCAAATGTCTTATGCAGGTTCAGGTGACACACGTCTGCTCCGATAGTACCCGGATTGGTCAGTCCCACCTGTCCGTTCATGTTGGCTCCGTCCATATAAACCTGTGCACCGCACGCATGGATAATCTCACAAATCTCCTTGATTTCTTCCTCAAAAATACCATGAGTAGACGGATAAGTAATCATCAAAGCTGCCAGTTCATCCTTATGTGCTTCAGCCTTCGCACGCAAATCTTCCAAATCCACATTTCCATTTTCATCGCAAGCACACGTCAGCGGTTCGTAACCAGCCTGTACAGCCGAAGCCGGATTGGTGCCATGTGCCGATGCCGGAATCAATACCAAACGACGGTTACCCTGTCCGATACTTTCCTGATAACTTCTAATCACACGCAAGCCCGTATATTCACCTGCTGCACCGGAGTTCGGTTGGAGAGATACGCCTGCAAAGCCTGTAATCGTTTTCAGCTGTTCCGATAGATTGTGAATCAAAGCCTGGTATCCCGCAGCCTGGTCTTCCGGGACCAACGGGTGAAGGTTCATCCAAGCCGCATTGCTAAGAGGCAACATTTCGGATGCTGCATTCAGTTTCATGGTACAGGAGCCCAAAGAAATCATGGAATGAGCCAACGAAATATCCTTCCGTTCCAGACGTTTGATGTAACGCATCATTTCCGTTTCAGTGTGATACTTCTGGAAGACTTCGTGAGTGAGGTACGTGCTCAGACGCTGGAACTGTGCGGCAACAGGAGCTTTTTCCGGTATGGCACAGACATCATGCATCGGTTCTTCTGCCGCTACGGCAAACAGATTCAGAATCAGCGTAGCATCTGCCTGCGTAGTAGTTTCATCGACACTGATACCCACATCGCCATTATCAAAATAGCGCAGGTTGATTTCCTTGCTCAAGGCAATGGTGCGCACTTCCTGAATGGTTACGTTGTCCGGCAACTGTATTCTCAGTGTATCAAAGAAATTTTCGTTCTGCAATTTATATCCCAACTTCGTGAGCTGTTCTGCCAGCCAGAAAGCCACGGCATGCACATGATTGGCTATCTCCTTTATGCCGTCAGGTCCGTGATAAACGGCATAGAATCCGGCCATGGTAGCCAGCAGCGCCTGTGCCGTACAGATATTGGAAGTAGCCTTTTCACGCTTGATGTGCTGCTCGCGAGTCTGCAAGGCCATACGGTAACACAGATGACCGTATTTGTCTTTTGACAGACCGATGATACGTCCCGGCATGTTTCGTTTGTATTCATCACGTGTAGCGAAATAAGCCGCAGAAGGTCCTCCATAGAACATCGGTGTGCCCAGACGCTGTGAACTACCGAAAGCAATGTCAGCTCCCCATTCACCGGGAGGAACCAGCAGGGCAAGCGACAGGATATCGGCTGCTACGGCCACCTTGCATCCGGCAGCATGCGCCTGTTCGGCAAATTCCCGATAGTCTTCTATACTTCCGCTGTTATTCGGATACTGCACGATGCAACCGAAAATATCCGGCGTAAAAGTCAGGTTCTTGTAACTGCCTACCTTTACTACCATTCCCTGCGGAATGGCCCGGGTACGAATAACTGCCAGCGTCTGAGGGAATATTTCTTCATCTACAAACAGCACGTTGGCCTGCGCTTTCTGTTGCGCACGGCTTCTCAGTCCGTACATCATCGTAGCTGCTTCCGCTGCAGCCGTCGCTTCATCCAGCAGAGAGCAGTTGGCCAGCGGAAGGGCAGTCAGATCGCTGATTACCGTCTGAAAGTTCAGCAACGCTTCCAGTCGTCCCTGGGAAATTTCAGCCTGATAGGGCGTATAGGAAGTGTACCAAACCGGATTTTCAAATACGTTACGCTGAACAACTGCCGGAGTCACCGTGTCATACCACCCACATCCGATATACGTCTTATATAGCTTGTTCCAGGCTGCCAGTTTGCCGATGTGTTCAGCAAATTCACGTTCCGTCATGGCAGCTCCCAGTTTCAAAGGTTCTTTTAACAGGATATTGGCAGGAATGGTTTTCTCTATCAGTTCATCCAGACTGCTTACTCCAATTTTTTTCAGCATCAGCGGAAGTTCCTCTTCCCCGATGCCGATGTGTCTGTTTGCGAATGTCGTTGTTTTCATGATTATTAAGGTAAGATTTATGGTTTTCAAGCAAAAGAATAACGCATCAGCGGAAGAAAGGATTGTTCATCTTTTCATAGCCGATGGTAGTGGGATTTCCATGACCCGGATACACCATTGTCTCGTCAGGAAGTGTCAGCAAACGTGCCACGATACTTTCCCTCAACTGGTCAAAGTTTCCGCCTTCCAAGTCTGCACGTCCGATACTGCCCCGGAACAATACATCACCGCTGAACATGCAGTGCTGCGCTTCACAATAGAACACCATGCTTCCGGGAGAATGGCCGGGCACGGCAAGCGCCTTCAGTTCTATATTTCCTATTTTTATCAGATCGCCGTCATGCACATAGCTGCCCAATGCAGGAGGCTCCTCGTTCAGAGGGAAACCGAACATGCGGCAATACTCTGCCGTTCTCGGCAACAGAAATTCATCTTCCTTTCCGGCTTCGGCACTGACTCCAAACTCTCTGAGCATAAACGCATTGCCAAAGATATGATCCAGATGCAAATGCGTATTCAGCAAATGCGTCACCGTAAGTCTGTTTTCTGCAATGAACTTCTTCAATGTCTGCTGCTCTTCCTGATAATAACATCCGGCATCAATTACAGCTGCCTGCAGCGTTTCCTCGTCCCACACCACATAGCAGTTGACCGGAAACATATTGAATTCAAATGTCTTAATTTTCATATCGATTATCCGTTGATTGTGACATAAACCACTTTCTTGGTCTCAAAAAATTCCTCTTCAAAATAATCCTTCAAATCATACATAAGTGTCTGGTGCTTTACAGGCATGACTTCCCGTTCCAGTTCACCGCCCTTCAGGCAAATCAGTCCGTTGGGGAGGGCATTGTGCTGTTCCTTCTTGATATTCTTGCGGATGATTTTCAACAAGTCGGTCAGCGGCATGACGGCCCTGCTTACCACGAAGTCGAACAATTGCTTTTCTTCCTCCGCACGGCAATGACGGGTAGTGACGTTCTTCAAGCCGATGGCATTGGCTATTTCAGTAGCCACCTTCACTTTCTTGCCGATGCTGTCCACCAGATGGAAATGTGTTTCCGGAAAGAGAATAGCCAGCGGAATTCCAGGGAAACCACCGCCGGTACCCAAATCCATCACAGTCGTTTCCGGACGGAACTGCATGACCTTGGCAATACCCAGTGAATGCAGCACATGATGCTCATACAGGTTGGTAATGTCTTTTCGCGAAATCACGTTGATTTTGCTGTTCCAGTCGGTATATAGGTCATACAAAGCTGCAAACTGCTGTTGCTGAACCTCGCTCAGGTTCGGGAAATATTTTAAGATAATGTCCATGTACGATTATTTCTTGATTAAATAAGTATTGATTTCTTCATAGGGAACCGTCAGTTGGAAACGTCCCATGTAATAAGGTGCAATGTCGTAGGTGTTATAAAGGAATGTCACTCCTTCTTTTTCGAGCAGGAAGTTATCGGGCACATACAAGTCCGTGTCCAACAAGATACCTACCGCCTGAAGTCCCTCTACACAGGTCAGCGTATCTGTCTCCAGCTTTTTATTGGCTTCTGCCAGCAGTTTGTCCAGAATCAGCCGGCAGATATCCTCTTCAGTTCCTTTGGCAAACACTTCGCTCTTGTCCAGCTTTTTCCCATTGGCCGCATCAATGTTAACCCACTGTGCCCATGTGTTGGGATGTGCGCCTCCGGTATATTGGAAAGTAGTGACGGCATAATTCCATATACTGTCTTTACCTTCTTGCAGCTCCGAATTTATCTCATATTCGTAGTTATACCAGTTAGGAATTTCATCAGGCTTCATTCCGTTCTTCAAGTCGGTCTGATAACTTCCCTGCACATCCTTCAGGTAATCACCTGCCAGGCTTTCCTTGATAGACGAGACAAAGGCCCGTGGAGAAGCTGCTCCGGCATGTGCACTTGAAAAAGCATCTTCCAGCACCTGATTGATTACCTGTGTCAGTGAATCGTTCTTATCGGCCGACTTTAAATATTTAAAATTGATTTTTATCTGGCATTTAGGTGATTCCGTATTGGCTTCATCCAGATACACAGTCGTATCCATAGGAATGGAATCCACTGAAACTTCGTTTCCTCCGGCTGTCCCGTTTCCGATACACCCCGGTAGCATCATGGTGGAAAACAAGCCACACACGACAGAGGGGAATAATCCTCTTTGTATTTTTTTCATCATGTTCAGACGTTTTTCTCAAAAAAATGATTTCTCTGTCTACAAATATAGCATAACTTCCCGAATTGCGATGTAAAAAGGAATTCTTTTTGTAAATCTTTGCCATTCACACCAAAAAATTTTTTCTTTGCAAAATGTAACCTTTTAAGAATTGAATGCCATGATTACAATAGAAAACTGGGGACTCATCTCTTATTCTGAGGCTTGGGAACGACAAACTGCTCTCTTCGATGAACTCATTGATTCCAAGCTGAACGGGAAGCCTTATACCAACCGGATTATTTTCTGCCAACATCCGCATGTCTACACCCTGGGCAAGCACGGAAAGGCGGCCAATATGCTGTTGAACCCCAAACAGTTACAGACCATTCATGCCGAATTGTTTCAGGTAGACAGGGGAGGAGACATTACCTATCACGGACCAGGACAATGGGTGTGTTATCCGATTCTGAATCTGGAAGATTTTCACTTGGGTTTGAAGGAATACCTGCACCTGTTAGAGGAAGCGGTAATCCGTGTGTGCCAAACCTACGGCATAGAAGCCGACAGAGTGCACGGGGCTACCGGTGTCTGGCTGGCCACGGGTACGCCCGAAGAACGTAAAATCTGTGCCATGGGGGTAAGAAGCAGCCATTTCGTTACGATGCACGGTCTTGCCCTGAACGTCAATACAGATTTAAGGTATTTCAGTTACATTCATCCCTGTGGGTTTATAGACAAGGGAGCCACTTCACTACAGGCTGAGTTACGGCAAGAAGTCCCGATGGATGAAGTGAGAGACAGACTGGAGCAACTGATTCTGGAATTATTAAAAGAAACGGCCTGACGTATTCGTCAAGCCGTTTTCTTTTTCCTTATTGCCGACTGGCAAAATAAGCTTTTATCTGTTCGTTGATTTGCTGCATACCTTTTATGGAAGGATGCCCTCCCTGCTTGTCGATTCCTTTCAGTTCGATGCAAGGCACGTGATAGTGTGTGCAGATGGTCTTTACAGACTCATTGATTTCCGGTTTCAGGTCGCAGTTCAACAGAAAATAAATCTCCACGTTGGGATAACGGTACTGCATGTGTTCCAGCATATAAGCCATGGCCGGACGGAAGCTGTACAAATCTTTTTTCGTCCAGTTTTCATACTGGTATTCACCGATGGGAGCCCCGGCCCAGCTGTCGTTCGTTGCTCCAAAAATGAAAATGAGGTCCGGACACCCCAGGTTGTTCATTCGTGTCACAAACGAGCGGTCGGAATAATCCTCTTTCCGGTAACCGGTGTGGCAGATGGTTGCACCCGAGAAAGAATTGTTTACGCACAGACGGTATCCGCTTTCCTTAATAAACTTATACCACCAGGTCTGGTCTACAGAACGGACATCGTTGTTTTTCCGCGGCTGCTGAAAGTACCACACGGCATTGGTATCAGGCTGAAGGTAATTCTCGAAAGTAGAGTACGAATCTCCTAAAATAGAAACAGCCTTCCGGGTCTGCGAAAATCCCATGGTGCAGACCAAAAGGAAGGAAAATAGCATTGCATACGTCTTTTTCATGATGTGTCATTTAAAGTTTTTACAAATGTACGCGATAAAAAACAAAACAAACAGAAAAAAGTGATACAAAAGTGGGGCATTTTGTCGGTATACAAGTAATTGGGGTATGATTATCTGTAATATGTATATCGTGTTTTCCGAAAAATCAGGATATTTTTGTAAAATAAAAATTGTATAACCCTTTCAAAACATAGCACATGGAACTAAATGATTTTTTGGCTCACGTAGCCATGCGGAAACCACTTGATACACCCGAGATCATGGAATTGCTGAACCGCATGAGTGACGAAGCCCGCCGCATCACATTCGAACTGAACGGATCGTATCACACCATGGAAGAAATCCGGGCACTGATGTCCCGGCTTTTTGGTCGGCCGGTAGACGACACTTTCCGTGTATTTCCTCCTTTTTATACTGATTTCGGAAAAAATATCCATATAGGAAAAGATGTGTTTATCAATGCCTGCTGCCATTTCCAGGACCAGGGTGGGGTGACACTGGGCGACGGTTGTCTGATTGGGCACAACGTGGTTTTCGCCACACTTAATCACGACATGAACCCGGAAAATCGCGCGGCCATGACACCGGCTCCCATCGTACTGGGAAAACGCGTATGGGTAGGGTCTAACAGCACCATTCTGCAGGGAGTCACTATTGGCGACAATGCCATCATCGCAGCCGGAGCCGTCGTAACGAAAGACGTGCCTGCCAATACCGTAGTGGGAGGTGTACCGGCCAAATTCATACGGAACATAGAATAATCTGCTTTCTCGATAAAGTGATGTGAAAAGACAAAAATACCTCTGTCTTTTGCTAAGTAAGGAAATAAAAAAAGCTCTGAAAACCAATCGATTTTCAGAGCCTTTCCTCATTTTGCCTCACGGCTTCGGTACACCCTCAGGGATTCGAACCCTGGACCCACTGATTAAGAGTCAGTTGCTCTA
>OHET01000906.1_pt1 | contig 9698 bp, 7 predicted proteins | sample 1567351 | NCBI WGS metagenome assembly OHET01 (sample SAMEA3879529, study PRJEB24766) | human gut metagenome | biome: human-associated habitat; feature: feces | place: USA | collected 1985/1987
TACGTGTGCGCCATCGCTACGCTCGGCTTACGTCCCTTACGCTGTGGCGGAAATGTTGTTCAAATCAGTTCAAAGTACTAGACAAATTCCCTAAAATATTAGATAATGTATATAAATAATTTTACATTTGCACCGCATAGGAATTCTTCAAAATTGATGGTTTATATGTAGATTTATCATAGTATACACATCGGTTTATGATTATGAGATATAATACATATTGAGCGGATGCAGCATAGGAGGTCGGCATGAAGAAGAAAAAAATAGTTATTGCACTCGGACATGATGCTCTTGGAACAACTCTTCCGGAGCAGCACGAGGCTACAAAGCATACAGCAAAGGCAGTTGCAGATTTTATCAGGGACGATTATGAGGTTGTTATCACACACAGCAACGGACCGCAGGTGGGCATGATTCACACTGCTATGTCTGAGTTTTGCAGGATTTATCCTGAGTATACAGCTACACCTACAGCTGTCTGCTCTGCAATGAGTCAGGGATATATAGGATATGATTTACAGAATGCTATCCGTACAGAGCTTCTTGGCAGAGGAATTTACAAGACCGTTTCTACAATACTTACACAGGTGGTTGTTGACCCGTATGATGAGGCTTTTTATCATCCGACAAAGATCATTGGCCGTGTTATGACAGAGGCTGAGGCTGAGGAAGAAGAGAAGAAGGGCAATCATGTGACACAGGTTGAGGGAGGCTACAGAAGAGTTGTGGCAGCTCCAAAGCCTGTTGATATAGTGGAAAAGGATGCTATTAAGGCTCTTGTTGATGCGGATCAGGTTGTTATCGCATGCGGTGGCGGCGGAATTCCTGTTTTAGCACAGGATAATAAGCTTCAGGGCGCCAGTGCTGTTATCGAGAAGGATCTTGCAGCAGGAAAGCTTGCAGATACTCTTGATGCTGACAGACTTGTTATACTTACAAGCGTTGACAAGGTCTGCCTGAACTATGGCAAGGAGGATGAGAAGCCACTTGATACCATGACTGTCGATGAGGCAAAGAAGTACCTTGCAGCAGGCGAGTTTGATGAGGGTACCATGGCTCCAAAGATTGAGGCGGCTATTGACTTTATCGGTGACTCTGCCATCCGTTCAGTGCTTATCACAAAGCTCAATAAAGAGGGCAAGACTGTTTCAGGTGGTATGGGCACTTTAATTACAAAGTAGAGCTTAATTGTTATAATTCACATATATCCCACACGTCTATATGCATTTTGCAGAGCAGATGTGTGGGTAGTTTTATAAAAACATCGTGCGGTTTTGCGAATGTGCGTGGGGGTTCTGAAGAGTTGAAAACAAGGTAACTATTCAGAACCCCCGAGAACGAGAAAAGTAAGATAGAAGGTAACACAAAATGAGTGAGAAAAGGCTTCAAAAGAGAGATGAAATCTCAGACGAGTACAAATGGAAGCTTGAGGATATGTATGAGACAGATGAGCTGTGGGAGGCTGAGTGCGAAAAAGCGTCACAGCTTGCAGAAAAGCTATCCGGATTTAAGGGACATCTGGCCGACAGTGCAGCAACGCTGCTTGATTTTTTTAAGAAGCAGGATGAGCTGTCTTATTATTTGGAGCGTATAGTGGTTTATGCGAATGAGCGCTCACATCAGGACACTGCTGTGTCGAAATATCAGGCATATGTGTCAAAGGCTGAGACGCTGACTGTTCAGGCATCAGGTGCGCTGGCATTTGCGAGTCCGGAGATTTTGCAGATAGATGATAAAAGGCTTGAGAGCTTTTACAGTGAGAGCAATGAGCTTATGCACTATAAGCGTGCGATTGATGAGATAATGCGCCAGAAAGCGCATACCTTATCGGCTGCAGAGGAGAATATCCTGGCGCAGTGCGGTGAGATGGCTGCAGCACCGGAGAATATATTCAGCATGTTCAACAATGCGGATATCAAATTCCCGTATATCACTGATGTCGAGGGAAATAAAATCCGTATCACGCATGGCAATTTCATAGATTTTTTAAGTAGCAAGGACAGAAGCCTGCGCAAGCAGGTGTTCCGTGGAGTCTATGATTCGTACAAGAAGTGGAGCAATACTGTTTCCATGATGTACATCAGCAAGCTGAAAAATGACACTTTTTATGCAAGGGTAAGAAAATATGACAGTGCAAGGACCATGTATTTATCCGATGGCGATATTCCGGAGAGTGTTTATGACAATCTGATTGAGACGGTTCACGCACATCTGCCGGCTCTGCACAGGTACATGGCACTTAGGAAGAAGCTTTTAGGTGTGGAGCATCTGCATATGTATGATTTGTTTGCACCGATTGTGGACAATGTACAGACCACCTACACCTATGATGAGGCGAAAAAGCTTGTGGCAAAGGCGCTTGAGCCTATGGGCGATGAGTATGTCAGCACACTTAAGGCGGGCATGGAGAGTGGCTGGATAGATGTATATGAGAATGAGAACAAGAGAAGCGGTGCGTATTCATGGGGCGCTTACGGCACTCATCCGTATGTGCTTTTGAACTATGCCGACAATCTGGACAGTGTGTTTACGCTGGCTCATGAGATGGGACATGCGATGCATACATACTATTCAAATGAGCATCAGAGCATCACCTACGCAGGATACCTGATTTTTGTGGCAGAGGTTGCATCCACCTGCAATGAGTCGCTTCTAATGAACTATATGCTTGAGCATTGTGAGGATGAGAATGAGAGAAAATATCTCATGACACATTTTCTGGACGGCTTCAGGACGACACTTTTCAGGCAGGCACAGTTTGCAGAGTTTGAGCATATAGCACACCGGAAAATGCAAAAGGGCGAGCCGGTTACAAAGGATGTGCTAAATGAGATATGGCATGAGCTGAATGTGCAGTACTACGGACCGGATATGCGCGTGGATGATGAGATATCATATGAGTGGATGCGCATACCGCATTTTTACACACCGTACTATGTATATCAGTACTCGACAGGCTATTCGGCAGCAGTTGCTTTTTCAAAAAAGATACTTGAGGAGGGAAAGCCTGCTGTGGACAAGTATATAGGAAATTTCCTGTGCGGTGGATGCTCGAAGAATCCAATCGAGCTGCTAAAGAGTGCCGGTGTCGATATGAGCACACCAAAGCCTGTGGATGATGCACTCAATGTATTTGAGGATTATCTGAAGCAGTTTGAGACAGCAACTAAGTAAGGAGAAACATTTTTATGGAAAGAATTAAAAGCTTTACAATCAATCATAATATTCTTAAACCTGGATTTTATATTTCAAGAAAAGACGGAGAAATCGTCACATACGACCTTCGTACAAGAAAACCTAATGCAGGCGATTATATGTCCAATTCAGCTATGCACTCAGTGGAGCATATGTTTGCAACATGTGTGAGAAACTCTGAGATTGCAGATGATGTGGTATATTTTGGACCGATGGGCTGTCAGACAGGCTTCTATCTCGTTGTGAGGAATGTCGAGCCGGCGAAGGTTTTTGAAATTACCAAAGAGGTCTTAAAACAGATACTTGAGTATGATGGACCGGTGTTTGGTGCATCAGCCATAGAGTGCGGACATTACGAGAATCTGTCACTTGACGAGGCAAAGAAGGAGTGCCGTGCATATCTAAAGGTGCTTGAGAGCCAGACAAATATGGAGTTTACTTATCCACAGTAAACGAGGACTAAAAATATAATAGCAAGATAGCAGGAATGGAGAAATAAAATGACAATAGGTGTAATTGGTGCAATGCAGATGGAGGTCGATGACTTAAAGGCTCAGATGACAGACACACAGACAGAGGTTTACAGCGGGGTGGAGTTTGTTGAGGGCAAAATCGGTGATCAGTATGTGGTTGCGGCAAAATGCGGAATAGGAAAGGTATTTGCGGCAATATGTGCAGAGGCCATGATATTGAAATATGATGTAGATATGATTGTCAATATCGGAGTGGCTGGTACTTTGACAAAGGACTTAAACGTGCTTGACGTGGCAGTAGCCACAAACGTGCTGCAGCACGATATGGATACATCGCCAATCGGAGATCCGAAGGGACTTCTCTCAGGCATCAATATGATTCTGCTTCCGGCTGATACAAAAATGGTGGAGCTCATGTGCTCATGCTTAGCTGACAGGAATATCCACTACAAAAAGGGCAATATCGCAACAGGAGATCAGTTTATTGCCACAAAGGAGCAGAAGGATTATATTTCGAATACCTTTGATGCAATCGCAGCAGAGATGGAGGGCGGCAGCATCGGTCATGTGTGCTATGTGAACAAGGTGCCATTTGCCATTCTTCGCTCAATATCAGACGGCGACGGCGGCGAGACAGACTATCAGACCTTTGCGGAGAAGGCTGCGCATCAGTCGATTGAGGTAGTGCTTGAGTTTATCGGAAGGGCAGAAGAACTGAAATAGAGTTATTTCATTATTCATAATTTGTGATAATAAAGAATAGTATATAGCATGAGTGAATACAGAGCATACATGCAAAATACAAAACTACATAATGGGACAAAACGAAAGAAACGCCGACACAGATTCCTTTTTGGAGTGCTGCTGTCGGCGCTTCTTATTACAGGCGCTTTATATGGCAGAGAGTATGACATATCGCAGCTGAAAAATATAGAGGTGATGGAGACACTTAGCAGTGCTGTGAGTCAGTTCGGAGACAGAAAGCTGCCTGTATATTCGGTTCAGACAACAGAAAAAAAGATAGCCCTTTCATTTGACTGTGCCTGGGGAGCAGAGGATTTTGACAGTATGATGGAGACACTTGACAAGCACAACGTAAAGGCTACATTTTTTATGACAGGAGGTTTTGTGAGTGATAACCCTGAATGTGTAAAGACGCTGGTTGAAAAAGGGCATGAGCCTGGAAATCACAGTGAGCACCACTATGATATGGCAACAATCACTGCAGGCGAGATGAAGACAGAGATAATGGATGTGCACAAAAAGGTCAAGGAGCTGACCGGAAAGGATATGAAGGTGTTCAGACCGCCATACGGCTCGTACAACAATGAACTGATTGACACAGTGTATGGCTGTGACTATTATCCAATCCAGTGGGATGTGGATTCTCTCGACTGGAAAAACTATGGTATGCAAAACATTATAGATACAGTGTGCAATCACAAAAGCCTGGATTGTGGCTCGATAATACTCTGCCATTTAGGCGCCAAATACACCTCGCAGGCACTCGATGAGATGCTCACGAAGCTGCAGGACATGGGCTATGAGATAGTTCCGGTATCAAAGCTTATCATGACAGAAGGCTATCATATGGATGCAAACGGTATGCAGATCAAGGACTGAGCAATTTCATAAATCAATATTTTAGTCAATATTTAGTCAATAATTTAGCCCTTTACGATATTGTTATTTACAGACAAGTGTGTTAAACTAAAGCTATATTTTAAAGAAGCTGTGAGACAGCTATGGGGGTAAATTATATGACAGATACAGGTTTTTTAGTAGCATTCTTTATAGTTATTTTTTTAGTTATCATCTTTGCGCTTGTCGCTGTAATCGGAGCCGTTACAAGTGCTGTTGCAGGTATCAATGATGATGAGGATGAGATTGAGGAAGAGGGCATTTGAAGCTAAAATAAAAGATATTTAAAGACATTTAAGGACATCGAATTATATTAATCGTATAATTGGGTGTCTTTTTATTGTCAAAATCTCTTAAAAAAGTATAAACCAATTGAGTTGCAATCCGACACATTGTATAATAAAAGTATAACAGCGAATTAAATTTATTGTGAAAATCGTAGTAATCACAATGTCTATCAAACTAAGGCAGGATATTATCAAGGAAAAGAAGAAGGAGGGGTCAGATGATATCAAGATATAGTGTAAAAAAGCCTTTTACTGTACTTGTAGGAGTATTGCTGGTAATAGTACTTGGTGTTGTATCGCTTGGCAGGATGACGACAGATCTGCTGCCGGATATGAGCTTTCAGTATGCACTTATAGTGACAACAGATATGGGAGCAAGTCCACAGGAGGTGGAGAGCGATGTCACCGCGCCGCTTGAAGCAGCTATGGCAACTACGTCCAATATCAAAAACGTAAGCTCAATGTCATATAACAGCTATTCTCTGGTGACATGCGAGTATGAGCAGAATGCCAACATGGATTCTGTAGTGATAGAGATGCAGCAGAAAATAGATCAGGTCAAGGCTGGCTGGAAGGATGGAGTGGGTACTCCGACCATTATGAAGATAAATCCGGACATGCTTCCAATCATGATGACTGCTGTGGATATGGATGGGAAAAGCAAGTCGGAAATCACCGACTTTGTGGAAAACACACTTAAGCCTGCAATTGAGAGTACGGAGGGAGTCGCATCAGTGACTGCGACAGGTGAGCTCACCGAGCAGATACAGGTCACGATGAATCAGGCCAAGATAGATGCGCTCAATGAGAAAATAAATAATGCCGTTTCAAAGAAATTTGACGATGCAAAAAGTCAGATGGATGATGCAAGCGCAAAGATAGAGAGCGGACAAAACGCGATCACATCTGCATCGGATCAGATGAGCGCGGGAGTGGATACGCTAAAGGAGCAAAAGGCAAAGCTTGCAGAGCAGAAGACTCAGCTGGAGAGTACTCTTGCAAGCTTAAATGAGCAGAAGAGCCAGCTTGAAACAATTCAGTCAGCTCTTTCAGACTTCATGAATAGTGATACATATACAAAGACAATTCCGTCACTCAAAGAGGGCGCAAATGCACCGGGTGAAGCGGGCACAGCACTCAAAGCGCAGCTTGAGCAGGTTGATAAGCAGATTGCAACACAGTTTTCAGGTCTCTCGGCGCTTGGAATCACCGTAAACACAGCAGATGATCTGCCTGCGGCAGCGTCAGCGATAGCACAGACTCTCATTCAGGTGAATACAGGTATAGAGCAGTGCCAAAGCGGGCTTGACCAGATAGCACAAGGAGAGACAGCACTTTTAGATGCCTATGATAATCTAAACAGTCAGGCAGCCATCAGCTCTATAAGCATAGGACAGCAGTCGGCACAGCTTGCAACAGCAGCGGCATCTCTTGACAGCTCAAAGAAGGAGCTGGAAAAGAGCAAGGATGATGCACTTGATAAGTCAAACTTAAATGCAGTTTTAACAATTGACTCGCTCTCGCAGCTACTCGTAGCTCAGAATTTTGATATGCCTGCAGGCTATGTAAATGATTCAAATGGCACGCAGTACATAGTACAGGTGGGAGATGAGATAAAATCAATTGATGATTTAACAAATCTAGTGCTTATGGATATGAAGCTTGATGGAATAGCTCCTATTCATGTCGGTGATGTGGCAGATGTTGAGATGACTGACAATTCGGATGAGACATATGCGATAGTCAACGGTAATCCCGGAATAATACTCTCCATGGAGAAGCAGACCGGCTACTCTACAGGAGATGTCACAGACCGTCTTTTGGACAAGCTTGATTCGCTGGAAAAGGAAAATGACGGATTACACGCCACAGTGCTTATGAACCAGGGCGTATACATCGACATGGTTGTAAAAAGTGTGATGCAGAATATGATAGTGGGAGCAATACTTGCCATTTTCGTATTGCTTTTGTTCTTAAAGGATATAAAGCCAACACTTGTTATCGCAGCATCTATACCACTATCGGTTATTGTGGCAGTGGTGCTTATGTATTTTACGGATATCACCTTAAATATCATTTCAATGTCGGGACTTGTGCTTGGAATAGGAATGCTGGTGGATAATTCAATAGTAGTAATCGAGAATATCTACAGATTAAGGGGAGAGGGATATTCGGTAAAGAAGGCAGCTGTTGAGGGTGCAAATCAGGTGGCAGGAGCCATTTTTGCCTCTACACTTACCACGGTAAGTGTGTACGCGCCAATCATTTTTACTGATGGAATCACGAGACAGCTCTTTGTAGACCTGGCACTTACGGTAGCGTTTACTCTTATGGCATCTCTTGTAGTGGCACTCACGTTTGTACCGGCAATTGCTTCAGGTATGCTCAAAAAGACGAAGGATATAAAGCATCCATGGTTTGACCGTTTTAAGGACTGGTATGGAAATGTGCTCGGCACATGTCTTAGATTTAAGCCGGTGGTATTTATTGCGGCAGTAGTGCTTTTAGTCGGCAGTGGCGCACTTTGCATGTCAAGGGGAATGACATTTATGGATATGGACATGGAGTCAAATCAGATTTCACTTACCATAGAGGCGAAGGATGACGAAAAGCTCGACTTCAAGCAGCTTACAGAGCTGTCTGATAAGGTCATGGACAAAATATCTGATATAAAGGGCATAGACACAATAGGAGCTACAGCAGGCGGCAGCTCGACCATGAACCTGATGAGCTCAGGAAGCGACAGCGTGAGCATGTATATATTGCTTGATGAGAAGTCGGATGTTTCATCGGATAAGGTAATAGATGAAATTGAAAAACGCACAAAGAATCTGGACTGCAAGGTAACAGCATCTTCACAGGCTATGGACTCATCAGAGTTTTTTGGAAGTGGTCTCTCTGTCAGGATTAAGGGTAATGATATAGACAAGCTGCAGAAGCTTGCAGGTGATGTGGCAGATATCCTTAAGGATACAAAGGGCGTGACAGATATAGATGACGGTCTTGGCGATACAACCAATGAGCTTAAGATAACTGTTGATAAGGAAAAAGCAGCAAAGTATGGCTATACGGTGGCTCAGGTATACCAGCTCGTATCCGGTGAGATATCATCTCAAAAGAGCGCAACAACCATTACGACTGACATAAAGGACTATGAGGTATACTTACAATCCGCAGAGCAGTCTGATGTGACTGTGGACGACATCAAAAACCTTACATTTACCTATAAGGATAATGATGGCAGTGAAAAAGAGATTGCGCTCAGTGATATTTGCACTATTTCGCAGGAACAGACAGTAAGTACCATTCATCGAGATGCTCAGACAAGATATATTACAGTATCAGGTGCGGTTGATGAAAACCATAATGTAACATTACTAAGCAATAAAATTAAATCAAAAATTGATAAACTTAGCATTCCTGATGGCTATTCAATAGACATGGAGGGCGAGGATGAGACAATAAATGAGTCAATGAGTCAGCTTGGACTTATGCTTGTGCTTGCAGTGATATTTATTTATCTTATCATGGTGGCGCAGTTCCAGTCATTGCTTTCACCGTTTATTATCATGTTCTGTATACCTCTTGCGTTTACAGGAGGATTTATAGCTCTTTTCATCACGGGAAATGAGCTCGGAATCATATCAATGCTTGGCTTTATCATGCTGGCAGGTCTAATTGTAAATAATGGAATCGTGCTCATTGATTACATCAATCAGGCCAGGAGAGAGGGCATGAGCAAGCATGAGGCAATCATAGACGCAGGCCGTACAAGGCTTCGTCCAATACTGATGACAGCGATGACCACCATACTCGCAATGTTTACATCGGCGATAGGTATCGGAGATGGCTCAGATATGATAAAGCCGATGGCAATCGCAATAATAGGAGGTCTCGTATACGGAACCATCCTTACGCTTATAGTAATTCCATGTATCTATGATGCGTTCAACAGAGAGAAGAGCATGGTAGAGGAAGAGCTGTAGCAGGATAGAAGGAAAAAAGCTGGAAATATAGAGAGTTGGAGGATTTTTACATGGCAAAGTATATTATGGCATTAGATGCGGGCACGACCAGCAACAGATGTATACTTTTCAATGAG
>OHET01000907.1_pt1 | contig 9686 bp, 10 predicted proteins | sample 1567351 | NCBI WGS metagenome assembly OHET01 (sample SAMEA3879529, study PRJEB24766) | human gut metagenome | biome: human-associated habitat; feature: feces | place: USA | collected 1985/1987
CACCAGAGCGCATGGCCACCGCTTCGCTGTTCTTCGGCCGGCATCTGATGATGCCCTGGTAGCTCTTCGGACGTTGCTTCTTCGCTTTGTCTAGTCCTGAAAAAAGTTTACCATTGTCGGATACATGATGCAACGCGTAAGTTGCTAATTATCAATACTATAGGCGTTTTCAGAGTTGGTGTTTTCACAACTCTGAAAACAGTTAAATAGCTATCACTCAGCAACTTACAGGTCGCGCTTCGACCATCGATAAAGGGGCAGCGATAGAGCAACAAGGTTGCCCCAGAGAGGACTTACCGCCCTCGGTCTTGTTTTTCATTGGGACTCTGTCACAGCCTCTGACGCTTCGTGCGTTCCTTTTTAATCCTCCCGACCACCTTTCCAAGGGGGCGATCAGGGCCTATGGGCTTTCCCTGCCCGCCAGTTCCTGCCCGGCATCTGATGATGCCCTGATAGCTCTTCGGTCGGATTTCTTTGCTATGTTGTGCTGCTGCCTTAAACCCCGACGATGCGCGCGGCCTTTGCGTCTTTCACGTATTTGTTGTCGCCACTTGGGCAGATTGTGGGTTTTCCACGTCGTTGGATTCACGTGTGCTGTTCCAGCATTTTTGCCTCTGTCGTCCTTCATTGATATTGACCCGAAATGCGGCCTGAACTGCGTCCCGAATTGCGGAAAGAGCCCGCTCAGCTCAGGGTCTTTCGCAATTTGCCGCGCGCTATGCCGCTGTTCGGCGCGCCGCATCGCCCGATAGCATTTAGCTCCCATAAAAGTTTGTGTAAGCGTATACGCGGTTACGTCTTGTCCGGACTATTGTTATTTGGAAAAAACGAACAACCTGAAGTTCACGCAGCCGGCGAAAGTGTTGATTCATAGCTGGTTAGCAAATAAAGCAAAAGTCAGGTTGCCCATTTTTTCATGCAACCTGGCTTTAGCTTTTCGTGCTAAAGCATTAAGTGTCAGTGCTTTCTGCCGTTTGTTCAATTGCAGGTTGTTCCACTGCTGTCTTCATTTATTCCTGATTTTGACGCAGCGGCCTTTGCGTATTTATGCAGCAAGTAATTTCGAGATCTTCTGCTTTGTCCGGCAAAGTCTGGTATAGATGTTTTTGGTTGTGGTCTCAAGATACTCTGCAGTCTCTGCACGGGTGTAACCGTCTCGGTCCATTGTGAATACGACACGGTCATCCTCCTTGAGGGTGTTCAGTATATCATCTATCCTGTTTGAGGTCTCCCAAGAAATAACCTCGTCCTCTGCCGTGACATTGTTCGCAAGTTCAGGTATCTCGAGTTCGTCATCATCTTCTGTCAGATAGGTGATTCCAAATGTCTCATGACGAGAGTGAAGGAAGTTGATTGTCTTCTGGCGGACAATGAGGTTTGTCCACGTGCGGAGTGAACAGCCTTTCGAGACATCGAAGGTTTCAAGGGCTTTGATTACGCCATCGCTTACGATGTCGTTTATGTCTTCATTGCTTATCCAGGAATAATCATTCGCATTGTAATATTCAAGTGTATTCGTTACAGTGAGGACGGCTAAGTTGCGGAGATTTTCGTACTCTTTTCGAGTGATTTTCTGATAATCGTTGATCATGTTTTAATATCAGTTTTTAGAGCTTCTACGGCTTGTAGCAAATATATGATTATTGCTTTTTTTGAAAAAATATTTGTGATAAATTTGAGGCTAACTTGTTGATTTTGGCGGAATATTGCTTGTGTTTGTAAACCTAACATTTACAGATGTGCTTATACTGACAAATAAGAATGCAACATTGAGGTATCTCATCATGGACAACCTTCTTTGCTCCGAGAAGAGGAGCGTCGTAGGAGACACGGTCTACGTTTGTGAGAGAAGTCTTTCAGAAGATTACGGCTGACTGGAGATTGTCTTTCCAGAGTCAGTCCGTGAAAAAAAGAAGCGCAGGATAGATGACCTGCGCTTGCACTATGAGAAGCATTGATCACGTCATCATCTGACATTGATCTGTTTCCGGCATGTCATGACCTCGCGGGGGATAGGCTTTATCCTGCTGATGTCTTTGGGTGTCACTCCGGACCGGAACAGGCGCTCAGCCCTTGTCCGGAAGGGAGCGGAGACATTGGCGAGATGCTGCCAGCTCATCGGTTTCCCGTTCTTGGTCATTCCTTTATGGGAGATTATATCTCCAGTCTGAAGATTGACGCTCTCTCCGATACATAGACCGGAGAGTCCGCCGCCGAACGACACCACGAGAGAACCGTCATCCAAGTGGAAATCAGGGCAGTTCTCCCAGCACTCCAGCATGGCGCCGACGGGGAACAGGAGTTTGCCTGATAGGGATGACCCTGATTGGCAGGTCGGAATCTCCGTCATATAAGAGCCGTCATCCGCAATCTGCAGGTGTTTATGTGTTCTTTCGGGAACGGATAGGCCTTCCATTCCAGCCTTATTCTGAGCGGGACGGTACTCTCCCTGTTGACCTCATAACAATTAGTCTCCTCATACGTGATGCCTCCCGGCCTGTTCGTGAAAGTGAAGACGTGCATCATTCTGCCTGCGAGGATGTTCAGAAGCCCGTCGATGTAGACGGGACTGTCAGCGGCCAGCTTTCTCAGCGGCTCTGGAGTCCTGTCCTTGTGCAGTATGGCGGAGCCTCTCCTGTCGTAGACAGCCTTCGTGTCCTGTCCGTATACTCCCATCAGGAAGTCATAATAGTCCTTGTTCTTGTCGATAATCTTCATTGTCTGTCCACTTTTTCATTTCAGTTCTATCGTGCAGACCCGGCCGTACTGTTCCATCCATTGGTGGTGCGTGTCGTATGAGTCCTTGTCCTCGCAGACCCACAGGATCTTTGTGCGGAAGCCGTCAGGGATTTCCGGCTGAGGGGCGTATCCGTCGGTAAGGATGACGAGACCGTCATATCCGTTCTCGTGGGCGTGGCGTATGGGTTCCGTGAAGGAGGTTCCGCCGCGTCCTATGACCGTGACGTCCGTCATTGTCTTCTTCAGGCTTTTCACTATGCTGATCCCGCAGTCGAACTGGATTACGTCGACAGCCTCGAAACCGTACTTGAAGGCGGAGTTTACCACGCCGTAGAAATATGTCAGCATCTCCGAGGAGATGGATCCGCTCACGTCCACGGCGATCAGGAGCTTCGTCTCGAAATCTCTTGTGGAACCCATCTGCTGGAATCCGCTCCTGCGGTTGGGGCGCATGCGCGTAAGCTTCCTTCTTGACGAGAGTACGCTGGCCCTGAAACCGCTGAAGACGGTTCTCCAGTTGATTCTTGCCCTGGTCGATGCCTTGATCTGCTCTGCGAAAGAACCTGCGAGAGAGCCCCAGTCCTTGACCGAGTCGATGACCCCGTTGATCATGGCAGCCGTGAGGTCATCCTCCTCCCACAGCCCGGAGAGGTCCGAGTTCGCCTTCGAGTTGGCTTTCAGGCGTTCCTGGATGTCCTGGATGTCCTGGGTCCGGCCGCTGCCGGAGTCGCCGGAGTCTCCTGAACTGCCGGAGTCTCCGGAGTCCAGAGGAGTGCCATCTTCCGGTGGCAGCATCTCCTGGATGCGTCTGGCATACCATTCGTACATCATTCCTCCTTTCAGGTCGTAGTCCTCGGGCCTGTCTATCTTCATTGTACCGTAGTCGTAGTTGTCGCCTATGGTGATGTTGCTTCCTGCAGCGGCGGCTTCGTCGCAGCACATGTCGGGTTTGCGCTCGTAGGGATGCTTGAGGATGATCCTCACGGCCTCCATGCGCAGCGCCTCGTCAAGGGCGGTGTCCGTCATGTTCTCAAGGAATTCCGGGTTGTACTCGATTCTTCGCCGCCCGCACCTGACAGGGCAGGCGATCGAGCTGTTCTCCACGAGTTCATGCAGGCAGACCACCTGGAAGAGAGCCGAATCGGAAAGATGCCAGTGCTCGATTATGTTGGTGATCCTGTCACTGAGTGAGTCCATATCCTTATCTGATGCTTTTTACGTACTGTATGAGTCCCATGGTGAGGAACGGGCATTGCTTCGCGAAGAACTTCACGGCTTCAGGGTACGTTCCTCCCACATAGAGGTTGGCGAAGTGCCCAGCCGCCTCCTTTTTCTCCTTGGCGAGGAAACTGAAATAGTCGTCGACATTCTGCTTCACCTTGTCCAGGTCACCTGGGGCCACGTTCTCCACTTCCAGATGCCTGAAGATGCCGTCATTGATGACGCACAGCTCGTGGGGCTTGTATCCCTTCAGCGTCTTCATCACCTTCTGGAGACTGTATAGCACGTCCTTTCCGGACACGAGCCTGGAGTTCTTCACGTTCGAGAGGAATGCGGATGCGGCTTTCGGCCCCACGATGCTGGAGATGATCTTCGTGTCGAGCGCGTCCAGCTCGTCCCTCCCCGCGATGATGTCGCTTACGCGCTTCCAGGCCCTGCGGTCCGGAGTCTTGTCAATGCCGGTGTCTTCACCTTCCTTGGAGTCGGGATTGCGGTCAAGCCAAATGCGGTTCTCCTGGATGAAGTCGATGACCCTGCCGTCGACTCCCGCCTTCCTCGCCCACAGTAGCCATTCCTCTACGGACGGGCGGAAATTCACGATGTTGAACCTGGACACTAGAGCCGGGTCCATGTCCGTAAGCTGGTAGTTGTCGCCGTAGTTGACCGCGGCAATGATGCGGCTGCCCTCGGGAAGTGGACGCCCTGCAAGCTTCCTGTTGAGACAGAGGTCCATAACTGTCTGCAGGATCTCTGGACGGGCCCTGTTCAGTTCGTCGAGGAAGAGGACTATCGGCTTTCCGTCAGTAGGGAACCAGTACGGCGGCATGAAGTCTGTCCTGCCGGTGTTTTCATCCAAGTGGGGGAGTCCGATGAGGTCTCCCGGGTCGGCCATCTGTCCGAGGAACAGGGCGACCACCTTGAGTCCCTTTTCCTGGAAGTAGCCGGTCAGGAACTCCGACTTTCCGATTCCGTGGTTGCCGACGAGCATTATGTTGTGTGTGGACGGCGTGCGGTCCAGCATTGACCTGAGCGCCGTGATGTCAGTCTGAATATTTGCCATAGCTTGTTTCTGAACTTATTATACTCCTACTTGCCCGCTCCCATGATGTTGTCTATCATGCCGTATTCCAGTGCCTCCCCGGACGTCATCCAGTAGTCCCTGTCCATGTCGGCGAATACCTTGTCGTAGCTCTGGCCCGACTGCCGGGAAAGGATGTTGCATAGCTCCTCCCTGCAGGATTCGATCTGCCTGGCCGCGATGAGGATGTCCGACGCCTGTCCGCTGGCTCCTCCGAGCGGCTGGTGGATGAGCACCCGGGCGTGGGGGAGTGCAGCCCGCTTGCCTTTGGCACCGGAACACAGCAGGATGCTGCCCATGGACGCGGCCATTCCGGTGACTGTGGTGGCGACGTCCGGAGAGATGAGGTTCATCGTGTCCATGATTGAGAGACCAGCGGAGACGCTGCCTCCTGGAGTGTTCAGGTACAGGGTTATGTCCGCGGTCGGATTCTGGGATGTCAGGTAGAGAAGCTGGGCGGTGATGATGTTTGCGACATCGTTGTTGATTTCAGTGCCCAGGACAAGGATCCTGTCCATCATGAGGCGGCTGAACACGTCCATAGATGCCACGTTGAGAGCCCTCTCCTCGATGATGGTGGGGTTTATGTAGGCGGCCGTGAGGTTGGCGTAGCCGCTGATTGCATTGCTGCTGATGCCGCACTTCTGTACGGCGTATCTTTCAAATTCAGTTCCTTTCATATCGTTGTTGAATGGTTATTCTATATGTACCGCACGGCACGTCATTTCTTACACAGGTCGGACGAAAAATCATCACCATATTCTTCCAAGATGCAGTCAATAGGAATTATCGAAAAAATAAAAGCAGTCTTTATTGAAATTTCACATCTGGTCCGAATTCTTCCCGGATGCGCTCCATATCCTTTATTGCAGGGATTATCTTGTCGGTCTGGTCCTGGAGAGTCTTGTATCTGAGGGGGAGAGTCAATGTCCTGTTTTTTATGGGCACCATCAGTTTCACACGATATTTCTGTCTTACAAACCAGTATCCGGAATAGCCGGCATTGTCCAGAAGCGAACTGACTATGGCCAATGATCCCGTTTCACAGATTGCTCTTACTTTTAAGGACTTCCTGCATTCGATTTCAATCGCCCTGGTCGATTGTTCCAGCAAATCATCCAATGTGTCCAATTTGGCGAGAAACTTCCGGTAATCCTGGCTGAGCCGCGTGGATTTCAATGGGTTCTCCTTTTCCCACCATTTGCGGAGATTCTGTTTCTCCCTGATAACAAGGCCTTTGAAATCGATTTCTGCCCCAGTATTGATCTTGTACTCGATGATCGGACGGATTCCTTTAATTGCGGCACGAAGCCATATCTTCTCGTTGAATTCCATAAATGACTCAAAGTTTTCTTGAAGGAACTTCAATTTCTCTTATTTGTCCATAGCTTCTTCGAGTTCCTGACAATGCTTATTTATTGTTCAGGACCAGGACCGGCTAAAACCCGATCCTGTTGTTCCTGGTGCAGACTTTTTCTTGAGAACAAAGCTTGACGATGGACTCCATTGTCGGGATACCGCCTTCGAGGACTTCTTGCATGGTGGTCTTGCGGACGATGTTGTCGATCTCTCCGCCGCTGAAGTCGAAGTCCGACGCCAGCTTGTGAGCCTGCTCTGCGGAAAGGATCGGGAGCTTGTCCTGCCAGATGTTCTTCTTCGCTTCCACGCCCGGTTTGTCCAGGCGTATCTTGAAGAGGAAACGGCGTTCGAAAGCCTTGTCAAGATTCTCTTCAAGATTGGTGGTCGCGATCAGTATGCCGTCGAGCTTCTCCATCTCTTCCAGCAGGATGTTCTGGATGGTGTTCTCCGTCTGGTCGACGCTTGAGCCCCTGCTCATGTCCTTGCGCTTGGAGAAAAGGCCGTCAGCTTCATTGAACAGAAGTATAGGCTTTATCTTGGAGCGCTTGCACTGCTGGCGGTAGCGGGTGAAGATGTCCTTGACGATTTTTTCGCTCTCGCCGTACCACATGCTCTTGGAGGCGCTGAGGTCCACGTGGACAATGTCCCTGCCGCTCTGGCGGGCCCACTGCATGACGGATTCTGTCTTTCCGGTACCCGGTGCACCGTAAAGGAGTACGGCGATACCTTTGGAAAGGCCTTTGGACTCCAATCTTTCCGTCAATGTCCGGTAGTTATCCTCCATGAGGGAATCGCCGACCATTGAAAGCTGACGCTGCTCATTCTCGGAGAAGAAAAGCTGCTTCGGCTTGATGTCCTCGCAGTTGACCAAGTCCTTCTTGTTGACTTTCTGGATGAACAGTTTTGCGTCCTCCTCGAAGAACAGCTCCTTGCCTTTGTCGGTAAGCACAAGGCCGGTCTGAGGTCCGAACAATGAACTTATGGAGGTAATCTCCACGAGGTCCAGCTCCTGAAGTTTATGTTTCTCTTCCTTGAACAGGTTCAAATATTCGGCGCGGTCCCTGACTGAAAACAAACATTTCAGCTCATTGATGAGATTGATGCCTCCGGGACAATAGTTGCAGGCCATATAGAACAGTATGCGGTCCCCTTCGGAGCGGATTATTTCACGTACTTTTCTGATGCAAGACAACTGCTTGTTGTGGCTCTCCATTTTTAAAAGTTCACGCCTCCTGACCATTGGCGCATTGCGTGCATCGGAATCATACTTTTCGTCATCATGGAAAAACTTTGTCACCATCCTGGCAAACTTGTAGCGGTCGGGGCAATCCAGTTTGTCTCCAAAGGATGCATAGTCGTTTTCGAGCAGAATCTCCTTTCCTTTCTCGGTAAGTGTCATTTCTTCCCGGTCATCGCTTATGTAGACCAATTTATTGGAAATCAGGGCGTTTGTCCCGTCCATGAGTCTGGCGCGTGCGGAAATGCGGTTTCCGAAAGAGTCATAGATGTCTTCCAGAGTCCTTTCAATTGACGATCTTCTCGAAGGGCATTCGCAGAAATCATTGCAGATTTCGTAGAATAGTATCCTGTCAGAGAGTTCCTCCAGATGTCTGCGGACTTCCTGGACGAACGTCATGTTCGCATTGAGTTTCTCTGCATCTGATGCGACCTGAATCAGACTGCGGAATGTCACGTCGGAATCCTGGACAGCGTTGCTGACCAGAGAGCATAAGGCATAGCGGTCGAAGTCTGAGGTCTTTGCTTCCACGCCTTCCAAGTTGGGAGTCTTATTGTCAATGATGCTGTTGAGAACGACCGGCGTGACTCCGAAGCTCTGTTCGACAATCTTGCAGGTCTTCATGCCGTGTGTGTTGATGTAGATGAGGCCTTTTTCCAGCAGATTCTTGATTGCCGGAATGTACTCCATCATGTCCAGGTTGGAACAGTCGTACATCGTGGACATTTCGTCAAAGTCGCATGTCCTTCCGCTGCATTCCTTTTCGAAAATCGGAATGAAAACGATGGCTTCCTCGCGGTTCTCAAGTCCCAGGCAAGCCGTAAGATTGTCCAATGCCTCACTGATTTCCTTGCCTCCCAGACGGGCAAGCTTGCTGTTCTTCAGTTTGTTGGCGCAAAATTTTATCTGCTGAATTATGCTTTTAGCCATAAGTCTATGATTTTACAGGTACAAAGTTGTTGATGCATGCTGCCAAAATGTGGCAGCATGTAAAATGGTTGTTATGTGTTGAAGTGTGTTTGACGGCAGAAGTCGTTTCTCAGCTGTTTTCTTAGTATCCGAATTCTGCCTGAAATGGCCTCAGGTTGGAATTGCCGGAGTTATGGTCTTCTATTATTGAGAAGGTTATGACCTTGAACTTGTTCTTGAACTCCTCTTCCTCCATCACTTCATGGAAAAGTCTGGCGACTTCTGCAGGAGGGTTATGGAAGGCACCGCATCCGAAGGCTCCGAGTACGAGGGAGTCATGACCATGGAGGAGGCCTATGCGGAAGATTGTGCGAATCTTGCATCGTGTAATGTCGAGGGCCACCTGAGGCATGTGTCCGTCAGCAGTAAGCTTTATGGCGTATCTTCCGTCGAGATTCAGGGCGGCGCATGATACCACGGCAACATTGTACGGATCCTCCATCATTGTGCAGTCTGCCCCCTCACGGAATACGGTGACACAAGGAGAATATATTGCACTATATCTCGTTGTTATAGGATAGTTGTCACCGGGAATGAGAAAGTATCCATATTTGGTCGCGCTGCCTCTATGGAAGGCATAGATGGAACGGGTCAGAGTACTTCTGCGGCAGATGGTCTCTTCCTGAGCCCTGGCACCATTCTCAACACCCCCGCCGGGATGTCCGCCGCTGGCAAAGTTGAGAAGAAGAGGGTTATAGCCTTCGGAGACAAGGCGTTCTGCCGTTACGAGACAATCATTGTTCTCGACAAGAACTCTGGTCTCTCCTGCCACGTCCGGTGCCGAAATCGCCTGAATCTCCTGTTTGTAGCATCTGCTTCCTTTGAGCATGTCGGTGAAATCGAGCTGCACGGTCCTTCCGGATGGCGTAGTATATTCCCCGCGGCGGATGCAGTCTGCGGTCTGACGAAAGATGGCGGCGTTCTTCTTTTTGCGCTCGTCGATAGCTGAATCAAATGTTCTATATCCCATAACTAAAATATGTTTTAAAGATGTAAACTGGTCGCAGGTTTTCCTGTTGCTATATACTATTATTACTGTCCGCTAAAACTTTTTGACAGTACAAAAAATTAGGCTGAATCTCC
>OHET01000913.1_pt1 | contig 9638 bp, 9 predicted proteins | sample 1567351 | NCBI WGS metagenome assembly OHET01 (sample SAMEA3879529, study PRJEB24766) | human gut metagenome | biome: human-associated habitat; feature: feces | place: USA | collected 1985/1987
TTCATCGTTCACCCACTTTTAAAACAAAAAAGCAGCAGGAATTCATCGCACGGCTGCTGAAGTCCTTCCCCTCCTGCTGGGAACTCATTGAGTACGAGGAATATCTGGATCACCCCACCCAGGGCAGCGCCTCCGCGTTCATCCAGCAGGTGCAGGAAGACTACATGGAGGCGCTGGAGCAAAAGGAAAATTTTATCGACTACATCTCCCATCGCCCCGGCGTCCAGAAGGACGGTGAGCACGGGCTGTGGGACGCTCACGGTAAGGTACAAAATCTCGCGCGGGCGGTACGGGAGGTGGCGGAGCACACCGGAAATGTATGGACACCGGTGGTGGCGCTGCGCCGTGAGGACGCCGAGCGGCTTGGGTATGACAACGCGGAAAGCTGGCGGGCGTTGGTGAACGCCTCCGTCTGCGACATCGCCGCGGCATATAAGATCCAGCCGGACAACCTGCGCTGGTACGCCGCCTTCCACCAAAAGCCGAATCAGGTACACATCCACATGATCCTCTTCTCCGCGGACCCCAAGGAAGGGTATCTCACCAAGGAGGGCATCCGGCAGGTGAAGTCCGTCTTCGCCAGACGTATCTACCACGCGGATCGGATGCACATCTACCGGCAAAAGGACATCGCGCGTCAGGAGCTCCAGACGCGGACCCGCAAGGCCATGGTGGAATGCATCGCACAGCTGGAGCATGGCTCGGTGGATAATCCGCGGCTGGAGCAGCTCACCAGAGCGTCTGCTGACGGTCAAGGGCCGAAAGGTCTACGGCTACCTGCCGCCAAGGGTCAAGGCCATCGTGGACGCCATCGTGGAGGAGCTGGCGAAGGACGAGCGGGTGTCCGCCGCCTACGAAACATGGCAGACACTCTACGAGCAGGTGTGTCTGGACTACGATCAGCGGCCGCCCAAGCGACTGCCGCTGTCCCGGCAAAAGGAGTTCCGGAGTGTCCGCAACATGGTCATTCAGGAAACACTGCAATGGATAGCGGAGCGGCAGCGGTACGCGGATGTGCGGAGAACACCTTCCGTGCAGGAAGGACCTATCATCAAAAAGGATGCCGCAGAAGCCGCGTCAAAGAACTCTGAGGTCACGGCATCTCTCGCATTGGCGCAGCCCAAATCTGACCGTGCGGCCAGCGCCACATCGGAAGATACCGGCTCCGCTGATGCTGCCGCCTCCAAAGACACCGCGCCGCCTGCGGTTGAAGATGCACCGGCTTTTTCTCAGTGGTCAGATCACCCCAATCAGCAGAAAGAGAGCGCACCGGCAGGATCAGAGTACCGTGCTCCCACGGTGGGCGAAACCGTTGTGCGGATGCTGCACCACATGAGCAGGATCTTTGAGGACAACAGCAAGATCGACCAGATCCACCGCGGCTTGCAGATCGACCGCAAGCGCCGTCAGGAATTGCGGCGCAAGCGGCTGGCGATGGGACACAAGCCGGATGACCACGAGGAACAGACGTTCAGATAGCGCAAAGCAGAATTTGGAAAGGAAATATCATGAGCAAATATATTTATTTCACGCCGGAGGAAAAGGCGCGGGCGCAAAACACAGACCTCGTGTCTCTGCTGCGTGCCCAGGGCGAGCGACCTGTGCGCTCCGGCCGGGAGTTCCGTACGCCCAATGATCCCAGCATCACCGTGCGGGGCAACAAATGGTTTGATCACTCCGCACGGGTCGGCGGCTATGCCGTCAGCTTCGTGCAACGTTATTACCGTCTCCCTTATCAGGAGGCGGTTTTGCTTTTGCTGGGCAGAAAGAACAGAAAAACATATGAACAGGCAAAGCCTGTGAATGAAGTTCCAAAGGCTTTCGCGCTGCCGGAGCCTTACGGAACCATGCGGCGTATGTATGCCTACCTCATGCGTCAGCGCCACATTGACCGCGAGGTTATTTCCGCCTTCGTACATGAAAAGCTGCTCTACGAGGACAAGCATCACAACTGTGTTTTCGTGGGGCTGGATGACAGCGGTGAGGCCAAGCACGCGCACATCCGCAGTACCAACAGCGAGGGACAGGTGTTCCGCATGAACATCGAGGGCAGCGCAAGTGAGCATTGCTTCCACAAAGGCGGGACCGACAAGTCCCTCTATGTGTTCGAGGCGCCCATCGACCTTCTGTCCCACATTACCCTCTATCCATACGGCTGGCAGGAACACAGCTATGTTGCCTGCTGCGGAACTTCTATTCAGCCAGTGCTGGAACGGCTGCGGCAGAATCCAAAGCTGGACATGGTGTATCTGTGCCTCGACAACGATGACGCGGGCAATGACGCCTGCGACCGCATGACGGATACGCTGGAGGACATGGGCTTGGATGTGGAGCGTCTTTGCCCGGTGCGCAAGGACTGGAATGACGATCTCTGCGCCAAATTTGAGAGAAAGGGGAAAGACGCATGAACGAAAATGTATGGCCCCTGATTTTGCTTGGCGGCGGACTGCTGGCATTTTTGCTTGTCGTGTCCTTTCTCTCCAAGAATTACTCACTCAACAATTTCAAGAGCAAGACCGTTGGCGACGGTCAGCACGGTACGGCTCGGTGGGCAACGCCCAAGGAGATCGGCAAGACCTATCATGTGGTCCCGTTTCGCCCGCGCTGCTGGCGCAAGGGAAAGGATCTGCCTACGGTGCAGGGCATCATCCTCGGCAGCATGGGCGGCAGAAAGCGCAGAGCTAAAAAAGGCGTGATCTCACAAGCCACGCACAAGCTGCTGGAGAGGCTCCGCCGTCCTACAGCAGGGAAAAAAGAACAGCGAAAGCCGAAGAAAAAGAAGTCGGCGATTTCCAAAATCAAAAATGTGGTGGAAGATCAGCGGGATGTCCGTGCGCTGGTGGACAGCGATGATATCCACTGTCTGATGATCGGCGCTTCCGGCGTGGGCAAAACCGCGTATTTTTTATATGCAAATTTGGAGTACGCCAGCGCCAGCGGCATGAGCTATCTGGCGTTGGACACCAAGGGGGACTTGGCGAGGAACTACGGTGCCATTGCCTCCCGGTATTACGGCTACAAGGTATCCGTCATTGATCTGCGCAACCCAACCCGCTCAGACGGTTTTAATTTCCTGACACTGATGAATCACTACATGGATATTGCGCGCAAGCATCCGGAGAACCTTGCCGCCCGTGCGCGCGCAGAAAAATATGCCAAGATCCTTGCCAAGACCATCATCAACCCGGACGGCGACGCTGCCCAATACGGTGAGAATGCTTTCTTCTACGACAGCGCTGAGGGACTTCTGACTGCCATTGTGCTCCTGCTGGCGGAGTTCGCACCGCCAAAGGATGGAGAGCCGGAAAAACGGCATATCGTGTCAGCCTTCAAGCTGGTGCAAGATCTTCTGGCGGTGCCGAAGTCAAGAGGCAAGAACGGCTTTCAAGTGCTCATGGATGAACTGCCACCGGAGCATAAGGCCCGGTGGCTGGCAGGCGCAGCCCTCACCAGTGCGGATCAATCTATGGCTTCGGTCATGTCCACTGTTATGTCCCGCCTCAACGCCTTTCTGGATACAGAGCTGGAACAGGTCATCTGCTATGACAGTCCCATCAATGCGGAGATGTTCGCCTCGGAGAAGTGCGCCATCTTCCTGATTTTGCCGGAAGAAGATCCCGCGAAGAATTTCATCGCGGCGCTCATGATCCAAAACCTGTCCCGCGAATTGTTCTCCGTGGCGGACGAGCATGACGGCAGGCTCAAGAACCGCGTGGTACTGTTCTGCGATGAGCTGGGAACCATGCCGCCCTTTGATATCCTGCCCCTATTCAGCGCGGGGCGTTCCCGCAGGCTGACGCTGGTACCCATTATCCAGAGCCTGGCCCAATTGGAGAAGAACTATGGAAAAGAGGGCGCGGAAATTATATGTGACAACTGCCAGGACACCATCTTCGGCGGCTTTTCGCCCCAGAGCAAAACAGCCGACGCACTCTCCGCCGCCCTCGGCAGCAGGACCGTGCTGTCCGGCTCTGTCAGTCAGGGAAAAGAGAGCAGCCAGTCCTTGCAGATGATGGAGCGCGCTCTCATGACGCCAGATGAACTGAAATCCATCCCCAAGGGTGAGTTTGTAGTGATGAAAACGGGAACTCATCCCATGCGCACCAAGCTGCGTCTCTTCCTGGATTGGGGCATCACCTTTGACCCGGACGGCTATCGGATGCCGGAGCGGGCGGCCCGAAAGATCGCCTACATAGACCAGGGCGAACTCATCCGCAGCATCCATCGAAGCTGCATAAAGAATCCCTATAACATGGAGGGAAGCAGATGAGCCAATTCAACTTTATCTACGCCGAGGAGCATCTGAGCCACCGGGAGAAGGCGGTCTATATCTACCTTCGGGACCGGGCGGACGCCTCCGGCGTCTGCTGGCCGGGGATCAAAACCATTGCCCGAGAATTGGGACTTTCGCCGCGGACTGTCCAGCGGGCTCTGGCAGATCTGGAGCGCAGGCAGCTCATCGAGAAGCGGAACCGCCGCCGCTCCAACGGCAGTCTCACCAGCAATTTATATCGGCTGACCAAGCAGAAAACGTCACAGCCTCCCGCCAAGGGGGGACTGTGACGTTTTCCCTTTCAAAATTCTGTCCATAGGGTAGTGTCATCATGGCGCATCCAGAAGAGCCTACTCTACCGGAGGATACAGGACAGAGAAAGAACAAGAATATGGAGGAACTTATGAAGATGATCGTTAGAAGAACAGTGCTGGCTGTCTGCACCCTTGTCCTGGCATTGATCCTGCCCACAGCTGCTTCCGCTGCCTGCACAGGCTTTGATGACGTGCCGGAGACTGTAGACTGCTATGAGAGCGTGATATATCTGGCAGAATGTGAGATCGCTGCCGGAACAGGAAATGACTGCTTCTCGCCGGAACAGCTCATCACTGTGGAGCAATGGGCTGTCATGCTCTGCCGCGCCTATGGTGTGGAAACTATCGGTGACAGCTGGCAGGATGTTGGCCGAAGCGGCGTCGTGGAAGCCTACCGGCAGGGCTGGCTGAACGAAACCGCATTCTCCGCGCCGTGTTCACCGATGTGTCGCAGCGTGCTGGTTGAGAGTGCTTTTGCCGCCGCAGATGTTCCGGTTTATGACAGCACGCTCTACGAGGGAGGGACATCGCTCAGCACGGCTGACAACATCCTGCGCGTGGGGCGGGAGCTCGGGCTGTGCTCTGATGATGCGGATGCCAATGCGCTCGTGACGCGCGGAGAAGCGGCGATCATTCTTCATGCTGTCCTGACACAGAGCTTCCGCATTGAGGAACCGCCTGTACCGGTGACGTTGGTGAATGCGGCAGGTGTCAATGTCAACGACTACCTGCTGGCGCTGCGGCAGGTGCCAGAGCCGGTGCTTGCCACCTTCAACGCCACCGGCTGGACGTACCGTATCGACTTCGACTACATCAGCGAACTTAGCAAGCAGCTGAACATGAGCTGCATTGGAGCCACCAGCTACGGCCAGAAAACCATCTACATCTCGGAGGCCAGCGCGACGCTCCACGAATTCGGACATTTTCTGGATTATGCCCTGGGTTTTCCCGCAGAGCATGAACGGCTGTATCTGGCAGAATCGCAGAACTCCAGTCTGCGGGACTATGCCAAGACCAATAGCCGGGAATTTTTTGCCGATTGCTTCGTCTACTGGATCACATACAGCGCTGACAAAAAGCGCATGGATGATTTCCGGGATGCAGCACCGCAGACTTACGCCTACATGAAGAAACTGGCAACAAACAACTGGGGAGCCTGATACATACGGTTCGCCACGGGGCGTCACAGAAATGGCAGAGTCCCGCAGTTGACAGATTCTCCCTTTTCCCGCTATAATGCAGTCATACTATAAACGAAAAGGAGAATCATTTCCATGAATAAAACCGAACTGACCGCCGCCATGGCGGAAACCAGCGGTCTGAGCAAAAAGGACTGCGAAGCGGCCCTCGCTGCCTTTACCGGCGCAGTGGAAACCGCCATGAAGAGCGGAGACAAGGTGCAGATGGTGGGCTTTGGCAGCTTCGAGGTAAAGAAGCGCCCTGCCCGTGTGGGCCGCAACCCCCGCACCGGCGAACCCATGACCTACCCCGCCTGCAAGGTGCCGGTTTTCAAGCCCGGCAAGGCACTCAAGGATGCCATTCGGTAAAGCCACATAACAGCAAGTTCCCCCGTGTCCTTCCAACCATATGAGAGGGCGCGGGGGGTTCTTTGGGAAAAGCCGTTGGTAAGCGCAGACCTCGTGTTTCCTGATGGACGGAAACCGCTCAGCATGGTATTCTTTCGATAAGGACTGACGTTTTCCAATACATTTCTGGGCATACCGGGCAACCACCGGTGAAAAGCGATTGCATTGTAAGGGAAATCCATGCAGGCAGAAAGAGCATGATCAGTGCTCCGGCTACCGCCGTATCAAACGCAGATACCGGCTCCTATACGAAAGGATGTCATATGGCAAAGAAAAAGAACGGCCGCAATCCACGCAATACGATGGAAAGTACAGACAGGAAGCTGATTGGCAATGCTTTTGATGACGCCATTCGCTTTGCGCGGAAAAACAGTTCCCATCCCAATGTGCCTAAGATCTATGATCTTGTCGGCCCTATCCTGAAGCGCCGCAAGGCCGCTGTTTACAACCTGCTGCCGGAAATCAGAAACCGATTCGGGCACCTCTATGGCAATTCGGATACCGGCCTTTTAACAGCATGGATCAATGAATGCAGTGCTCTGAACCATTCTGTTGACGGGGTGGATCACCTGTATTACATCACGCTGGCCGCTGCGATCTTTATGCTGGATGAGTTGAAACATGACGGAAGGCTCCCCGCGGCGTACTGCTGCTTTAATTCTTCTCAGGAAGCGCTGATGTCTGTTCGACTGCCGGATATTTATGACCCATGTCACGAAGAGATCGTGCTGCGGGGCATGATGGAGCTGATCCGGGAACGTGACCCGCGGGTCAATCCATTTCAAGCCTATATCAATGACGTGTCTGCCCAGCGCACGGAACCGGTGATCCACCAGAAGCCGGAGCAGGATTCCGAAAGTCTGTCCCCGCGGGAGCGTTTTAACGCTGTCATGGCCTTGGTCCCTTCCGTTGTAAAGGAACGGGCTATGAAGCGGTTCATAGAGAAGTATTGGGAGTTTCTGGGCATCTTCTTCGCCTGTGACGCTCCGCTGTGTAAGAAGCAGACCGAATTACTGCGACAATCGGATTCCATCATGAGCGAGTGCCGCAAACTGCATAAGAGACTCGTGGAAAAACGGGAGGAAAAGAAGTCGCCAAACATACCGCGCTATGTATTGGCTCCGAAAGCCGCGCTTCCTTTCCAAGAGCTGCAGGATATAAGCGGAAACTGCGGAATGAGCAGAGCGGAAACCTTCGCCATAGACGAAATGGACCGGCTGCAGGCGATGGCTGCGCAGGGCCTCGCTATGGAGGATGCGGCCGACGATGCAGGGCACAGACGGTTCTTACTCGCCCTGTTCGCACATTCCGCACAGATGGTTAAGCAAGAAGACCTTATAGAAAACCTGGACGCCGACATTGCGGAATGCCTTTTGCGTTTTGAAGTCAACGACCCGTATGAAACCTGCTTCGGATATCTGTGCCTCATAGAAGCCGGAAGCGATATTCCATGGACCTATAATGCCGCTGTTGCCGTTCTGATGGCTGCGGCACGCAAGCTGCCATGGAACGCACGCACACTCGATGAACTGGACGACCTCACGGATGGGTTTGATGAAGAAAGCGATTCGGAATACCTGCATGAGAACGCGGATGGGGATTTTGCAAGGGATAAAGACATCGCGCCCATCGACTGGAACGATCGAAAGGCGGACCTATATCGACTCAACTATTTGAACACGCCCCTCTACGCGCCATTGGAATCACCTGCGCCTGACTGGAAATTGAATATCCCGCAGATCCTGTGTGGCCTTACGGGAATCGTAATGCCGCGAACGGTTTCCGACAGCGACGGAATGGCGGAGATTTTCGAGGAGGCAGGCGTGGAGAAAGGCACTGCGAAGGGGCTGGAGCTATATCTTCAAATTGCTCTGGACGTACAGATGCAAAGCAGGGACTGGCGGCGTGACTTCCGACATCCCTCTGCCGAACTTCCGGAAGAACCCGCCAATTCGGATATTGAAAACGCAGTCAACATTGATAAGGAGGATGACATTGATGGGCTGAAAGCCAAAATCAGACGGCTAAGGGAATCCAATGAGAAATACAGGGAAGATCTCTACCAGATCCGGCGCGAAATGGAAACGGTTAAGGAGCACACCGCAAACGTGGAGAAGCGGGCGGCTGCCGAGAGGACGGAACTCGCTGAACTCCGGGAGCTGATTTTCATGCAGGCCAATGCCGTTGAAATGGGGGGACCGGAACAGGATAAAGCGGCAGAACTGAAATTTCCTTATTCCACGCGAAAGAGAGTCGTTGTCTTCGGCGGCCATGACTCCTGGCGCAAGGCGATTCGCCCGCTTCTTCCCAATGTCACCTTTATCAACCGTGAGCAGAGACCCAACGCGGATATGATCAAGGCGGCGGATGTGGTCTGGATCCAACCCAATGCGCTCTCTCATCGCAGCTTTTATAAGATCATCAATGTGGTTCGAACCAATCAGGTGCAGATCCGGTACTTTGGCTATGCCAGCGCAATGAAATGCGCGGTGCAGGTGCTGGAGGATGATGCTTCCGATGGGAAGCGTTGAGCCGACGCGGATGCTGTGTTCAGCAACATCCCACCTGCTGAATCACGCTTTTTATGAGAACGCTGAATGGCTGAAGGTTTCCTATATCAGATTTCATGGGATCACAAGTGAAAAGTGACACAAAAGCCTTGAAAAAACGGAATTGACAACAAATGACAACTACACTACAATAAAAGTGAGATCAGGCTTCGGCATCCGACTATAAATAGCGCATACGAAATGCAGATCTTGTGAAATGTTTCCCAGCTTTTGAAAATAACATTTTTATAAAAGTGAGGATCAGGATATGAATCAGACGGTGGCAAAGCTCATTAACGAGCAGATCAACAAGGAATTCTATTCGGCGTACCTTTATCTGGACTTCGCCAACTACTATGCGCAGGTGGGTCTGGACGGATTTGAAAACTGGTATAAGGTGCAGGCGCAGGAGGAGCGCGACCACGCGCTGCTGTTCTATCAGTATATGCAAAACAACAACGAGGCGGTCACCTTCGAGGCGGTGGCCAAGCCGGAGTGGGAGCGCGGGGATCACATGACTCCGCTGAAAAAGGCGCTGGAGCATGAGAAGTATGTCACGGCCAGCATCGACGCGATCTACGATGCCGCCTATGAGGTTCGGGACTTCCGCACCATGCAGACACTGGACTGGTTCATCAAGGAGCAGGGCGAGGAGGAGAAGAACGCCTCCGACCTCATCACCAAAATGGAGCTTTTCGGCGGGGACAGTAAGGGACTCTATATGCTCAACAGCGAGCTGAAAGCGAGAACCTATGCCGCGCCCACGCTGGTGCTGGACTAAAATCAACGGACGAAGAAAGGAGATCACCATGAAACAGAGATTTTTTATTTGTAAGCATTGCGGAAACCTCATCGCCATGGTGAAGGACACGGGTGTGCCCGTGGTCTGCTGCGGCGAGAAGATGCACGAGCTGAT
>OHET01000920.1_pt1 | contig 9574 bp, 7 predicted proteins | sample 1567351 | NCBI WGS metagenome assembly OHET01 (sample SAMEA3879529, study PRJEB24766) | human gut metagenome | biome: human-associated habitat; feature: feces | place: USA | collected 1985/1987
ATTCTTTACCGTTACCTGCGGCTTGACAGACGGCTTTGTCAGCGTAATCGTTTGTTCAGCGGACTTTTCGCCGGGTGTATTGCCGTTGTAGGCTTGGAACGCGATGGTGCGCTTGCCCCCGTTGCTCCCCATCGAGGAGAAGGACATGGTAAGCGTCGACGTGTCGGTGGGCACGTCGTAGATGTAGCGGTTGACGCTGCCGTCAATGTACATCAAAATCTTGGTGGCGTTCTTCGTGTGGATGGTGAAGGTGATATTCTCGCCCAGCTCCGCCGTCGCCTTGTCCATTTCGAACGTCGGTTTGCCCGGAATAATCACATCCGCGCGGTCGATGTTTTCGAGGTCATCCGGCACGTCCGTAGGCGCGGGGGTCGACGCGGGCTCTTCGGTCGGCACGACAACAGGCTCTTCGGTCGGCACGACAGCGGGTTCTTCGGTCGGCTCAACAACAGGTTCTTCGGTCGGCACGACAGCGGGTTCTTCGGTCGGCTCAACAACGGGTCCCTCCGTCGGCTCAACAACGGGTCCCTCCGTCGGCTCGACAACGGGTTCCTCAGTCGGCTCAACAACGGGTTCCTCGGTCGGCACGACAACGGGCTCTTCCGTCGGCACGACAACGGGCTCTTCCGTCGGCTCAACTACAGGCTCTTCCGTCGGCACGGGCGTGGGTGCAGGGGTCGGCACGGGTTCTTCCGTCGCAGCCGCAAGCACCAGCAGGGCACTGGGCATTTCCACGCCGCTCGCGAAAACACCGGTGTGACGTTGATTCTCAATGCCCTCTTCCGGCACGGGATGCACTGCATCCGCCGCCAGATAGCCATATGCAACGCCAGCCGTCTGGTCATACACGCAGACGGAAATCCGTTCATTCAGCTGACCCTTCTGCGGACGATGCGTCACATACACTACGCCAGTTACCTGACCAACCAACTCATCGCCCGTCGGATTCAGGTACAGCTGTGCGCTGCTGAACGTCGCGGCAAAGCCGGAGTCAAAGAACTCGTTATCCAGCACGGAGCGGCTGTAATCTACGGCTGCTTCGTCCACGATTTCGGGCGCTTCCGTTACCTCGGGAACATCCGTCGTTTCGGGGATTTCCGTTGCTTCAGGAACATCCGTCGTTTCGGGGATTTCCGTTGCTTCGGGAGCATCCGTCGCTTCGGGGATTTCCGTTGCTTCAGGAACATCCGTCGCTTCGGGGATTTCCGTTGCTTCGGGAACATCCGTTGCTTCCGGTGCTTCCGTCGGCACGACCTCAACCGTTTCCGTCGGCGGAGTTTCCGGCTCTTCTGCAGCCGCCGTCAGCACTGTTCCCATACTGCCCGTCACCATGAATACAGCCAGCAGGAAAGACAATGCCTTTCGCATCCACTTTTTGTCCTTCATCGTCCTCACTCCTTGTTCCGTGCAATCTTCCGGCACGACGTATGGTTGTGCCAATGGCAAGCGATTGCTGCTTTCCATCTTTCTTTTCGCGGCGAGCCGCAGTGCTCCCGGTGGATATAGCAATCTCTTTCCCAATTCCAGCTATATTGTAACAAATTACAAGTCGGCTGTCAATACTTACCGCGCAGAAAGCCGCATTTTATACGAAAATCAAGGCACTTTCTCTGCATCTGTCTCGCGGAACTGATTTTTCCATTGCCGAATTGCCGTGGTCGGCAAATCAATTTGCGTCTCCCATGCGGAACAGATTCGCTCCTCCAGCACATCCAAATTCCCGCCGCGGGGCAGGACGGGCAGATTCGTGTCCTTCGCGATTTCGCTTGCGCGGTTGTCTACCGCCAGAATCAGGCTTCGGCAGCCCATATTCATTGCGTGGATGCCGCCGTGCAGCCGCGTGCCAACGTAGTCAATCCCGCCTGATGCCAAAAGCGCTGTGTAATCTCGCAGATTCGGCTGAATCAGGTGCAAATTCTGCGTCACACGCGCATCCATTTGGCGCAGGCAGGCGTAGTCCTCAACTGCCTGCAGCCACACATACACCTCGCGATAGTGCTTTTGCAGCATGGTCAGCATCTGCTCATCCTGATCCGGGCTGCTGCGGTAGTCCGTCAGCGTTGTCACGACGCGCTCCGCCTTGTGCGTCGGAATCTGCGCGCATTTGTCGTCTGTCAGCCCCCACATTGTCGGACACGCCGTATTCAGCACGTTCGTGATGCCCAGCTTCAGCAGGCGCTGGCGCGTGTATTCGTCGCGCACCGCGTGCAGGTACTGCCCATCCAGCAGCGTTTTTAGAATCCGCTTCGTGTATCCTGTCGGCTCGTCCTGGTATTGATACCATCCCGCGCCCAGCAAAATGACATGCGTGCGCTGAAATTTTTCATGAATCAGGCGGAAATTCAGCAGCTCCCGCTTGTGCAAATCGCCGCAGCGCATCATCACCGCGTCCCGCAGGCGGATATTCCACATCCTTTGGCGGCGCATGTCCGAGGAAAGCAGATTCGTCCCGCAGACAAATGCGTAATCCGCACTGCCGACGTGCTTCATCGACACTTTCGACAGCCTGTCCCGAACCGGCACGGCGACGGACAGCTGCACAGGAAAGCAGTCGTGCAGCACATGCTCGCAGGCGTTGCGGATGATGAAATCTCCCTGATTCGCTGTTGAAATGGTAGGGTCAAAACGCACAATTTTACGGCAGTGCTGCATTTCCTGATCGATCATGCCTTCTTCCTCCATTTGCGCAAGAAACTCCGCCCTTTTTCAAGCATCCAGCGATATTCTGCCGTCCGCCCCAGCGCCAGCGTGTACAGGAGCGCTGTCACCGCCGCGCAGGTGATGCCCTTGATGATAATCCACATCAGCGTATGCCCCATCCGCGCGCACAGCAGCAGCGACAGCGCCATCACCGCGCCGTTGAGCAGCAGCAAGCCTCCCTGCGCCTTGAAATACGCGGCAGCGCTGCGCCCGAAGGTGCGATGGAACAGCACTTTCGGCTCATACCAGAAGATGGTGCAGAGCCGCGCCAGCCCTGTTGCGCCGATGATGCCCGCCACGCCGAAGAAGTGCCCCAGCAGGATGGACAGCAGGATGTTGACCAGCGCCGTCATAAACATAACATACTTCATTTGCCGAAAAAGACCCAGCGTTTCGCGGTACATCCACACGGGCGCGACGATGGTGCTCAGGTAGAACGTGAACAGCACCGCTGCTACCGTCCCTGTGTCCATCAGGTATTCTTCGCCCACCCAGATGGGGATGAAGTCCTGCACAACCGCGCCGTATGCGGCGACGCAGAAGCCTGTAATCGCCCCGAAGAGGACAATCAGGTTGCGGAACATGGCGTATGACTTTTCCGAATTCTTCTCGGCATTCAGATTTCCCAAGCTGGCGGAAATGCCGGTAATCACGATGGAGACGAACGTCGTCACATACGTCGTCAGCGACGCGTAGTTGGAGTAGTAACCGACGAACACTGTGCCCAGCATGACGGAAATCAGAATGTTGTCCGTGTTGTTGATGAGTATTGTCGCCAGCTTGTAGAGAAACATGGAGCGGATGTTGTCGTTCAGTTCCTGCTTGCGGTGCATCGGCGCACATTTCTGCTTTTTCCGCAGGAAGGGGTACATCTTGTCCGCTAAATGGCTCAGCACCGCGTTCTGCAGGAGGGTGCAGGCGATCTGAATCAGCAAATAGCCAAGATAGCTGCCCCAAATCAGCAGGCACGCGATCTGCGCCGCATACTGCAACACCAGCGCCGCGGCGGAAACCATGTTTTGCAAATATGCCTTCTGGTCAGCCTGAATCAGCGTCGTTTTGTAGATGACCAGATAGGATGCCACGGAGTTCGCCAGGTACAGCACATAGTAGACGATCAGCTGCGCCATCGGCAGCTCACTGCTGATGATGAGCGGCAGGAAGGGAATTACCACCGCGCCCAGCAGCGCTACCGCCAGCGCAATCAGGCGGTAAATGCGACGATAATAGCCCAGCAGGTGCTGGATTTCGCCCGTGTCGCCCCGGTGCAGCGGTACGTACAGGCTGTACACCAGCACGTTGCCCACGCCCAGTTCCGCCAGTGACAGCATGGCCAGAATGTTGCTGTACAGCCCGTTGACACCCGTATAATCCGCGCCCAGCCGGCGCACAAACACCGTTCGCACGGCAAAAGCCAGCAGCAGCGTAACCACCTGCCGTACTGCGCCTACACCGATGTTGCGCGCTGTGTTTTCGCTCCTTGATGCTGTGTTCATGATTCCTCTCCGCCTGTTTCGCCCGTCTGCTCCTGCGCCGCGTCCTCCGGCTGCGGGTTAAACGTCAGGCGCAGTTTTTCCGGCGGCACAGTGCATCGCCACCTGCGCTTCTTCTGGCTGCGCGCATTTGCCTGCTGATCAGGCGCTTCCTCCGCGTCCGGCTGCCACTTGCCCAGCAGCCCCAAAAACAGTATGTTCAGGAAAACGCCCTCCGTGTTGATGCACAGGAAATACAGCAGGAAAACGCCCAGCACATACAGCAGCCGCGCCTTGGCAAATTTGGTGCGGATACCGCGGTACGTCAGCCACAGCCAAACTGCCGGGAGAATCAACCCTGTATCCATGACGAAGGCGGCAAAGCCATTGGAAATGTTCTGCACCCTGTGTTCCAGCAGGATTTCCGCCTTTCGCTCCGAGAAAACGCCCTGTCCCGCAATGGGGGATTCCAGCCCGATTTCAAAGCCGCTGAAGGTGTCGTTCCACCGCGTGTAGAACGAACCGCCGGAATTTCGTCCGACAATCTTGCGTTCCACCACGCCCGTGACGGACTCGATGACAAACAGCAAAATCAGCCCAATGAACGCCGCCATCTTGATGCTGCGCGCCATTTTCCCGCCCTTTTTGCGGAATGCCACCGTCAGCAGCACAACGCCCAGACAAATAAAGCCTGTTGTGGACAGCGTGCTGAGGATGGTGACGATCAGCAGCGCAATTGCCCAGCAGTATTTCTTCTTGCTCATGCCCATGCGCGTTTCGTCGCTCATCAGGAACAGCAGCGCGAAGTTCAGGAAAATCTGGTGGCTGCCCGGCTCGTTGAACATACCCGCGTTGCGGTGGAAAACCGGGATGTTCAGCCAGCCTAAGGTGAAATAAGGCGTCAAGTAAAATCCGTTGACGCTGGAAACTTCGTAGTGCAGCAGCGGCAGCGGCAGCGACAGCAAATCGCCGATGACGAAGGAAATCAGGCTGATGGCCGCCTCTGCCAGCATGACTTTGGTATACAGCCGCATATACGTCCGATACCCGATGCAGCTTTGCAGCACCAGCACATAGCCGATGTTGCAAAGCCAAATGACAATATCGTTGATGTGGATGCCGTTCTGCGGGTTGACGAAGCTCGTCAGCAGCAGCGCCGCCGTCAGCAGCAGCGTCAGGCGTACATTCTGGGCGCTGATTTTCGGATGATGCGCCCGCGTCAGCAGCAGAATCGACGCAATCAGCATGGCTGCCATCAGCGGCATCCGCAGCACCTGAAAATACAGCGAACCCATGCCCAGCACGCCAATCAGCACGCAGAGTGCATCCACATGGTTCTTTGTGATTCGGATTTTCATCGTGCAATCTCCGTATAAATCTGATGCAGTATCTCCAGATTCTTCTGCGCATCATGCGTTTTTCCAGCGTGTTCTCGCCCGGCGCGCGCCATCTGCGCCGCTTTTTCCGGATGCGCGAACATCTCGCAGATATCATGCGCCAGCAAATGCGGGTCGTCTGCCGGATAAATCAGCCCTTCCACGCGGTGCGTCATCAGGCAGCGCACGCCGCCGACATCCGACGCAATGCACGGTACGCCAAGCAGCATCGCCTCGCCCAGCGAATTGGGGGAGTTTTCAATGCTCGACGGCAGCACAAACACCTGACTTTTTAGATACCGCTCCTTCATTTGCTGTGCATTCAGGCTGCCGGTAAAAACAACATGACCGTAGAGGTCATTCTCGCGCAGCAGACGGTGGATGTACCGTTCATAGGCATTGCGTGCAAGCGGCGGAATGCGCCCATAGTCCTTGCGCCCCACATAGAGCTTGACATCGGGATCGCCAGCGCCTGCAATAGCAGATGCAGCCCCTTGAGCGGCACATGCGCCTGACTGCAGAAGATGCTGTGCGGCTCGCAGCTGTCCAGCGACCATTCGCCGGTGTAGAACTCGTCCCGCAGCGTTTCGTTGTTGAAATGATAGGCCGCCTGCGGGGCAAGCTCCGCCATGCAGGCGGCATCCCAGTCGGTGCGCCCGATAACGTGCTGCACCCTGCGCAGGGCTTCCTGTTCATACTGCCCGACGCGGCGGTAGATTGCTTCCTGCCGGATGATATTGCCCTTCACCAAGTCCTTCAGCGTGTGCCCGTGGCAGACGTGTTCCGGCAGATAAGCGCGATAATGCTCCGCGTATATGGACAGAAGCCCCTGAATGGAAATTACAATCCGCTCGCGCATCCCCATGTGTTCCGCCGCATCAACCATGGCCAGCGTGTGCTGATTTTCCGTGCCCCAGAGGTGAATGACATTCGGCTGCTCTTTACGCAGAATATCCTCCAGCTGCCGGGTGTAGGCTTCGCCGCACCGCTGCGTAGGGCGTGTGGGGTTGACAAGCCCGTAATAGCGGTAGCCGTCCACTTCGCCCGTCAGCGCTTTCGGCGCGTCAAACACATACGTCAGCGCCACATCCGGCAGCTGCGTCAGCCGCCGCGACAGCCCGACCAGCCAGCCCACGATATACACCGGGGGAAGCGATTCTTTTTCCGCAATGGCAGGGAGGATAATATTCCCCATCCACATGACCTTCACGCTTCAGCCCCTCCTTTCACTTTGCGCTGTGCGGCATGGTTATTCCACCGCGCCCCGCGTCAGAAAATCCCGCAGCTTTTCCCGCTCCTGCGCCTGCGATTGGCAGTAGCGCGCAATGTTGCGCACATAGCGGTCATGCACGGCTTCATCCAGCAGCCTTTCCGGCGCAAAATCCGCCATGCTGGATACCGTTTTGCCCAATTCGTTTGCTTCCACCATTTGCAGCGTCCCGCAGCGGCTGCCCACAATCGGCACGCCCCGGAAGAGAATATCGAATACAACGCCGCTGCTGTGCAGGGAGTAATTCTCCGAATAGTTTAGGATGCAGTAACGGCATTGGCGAATCGCCTCGTCATACACCGCTTCGGACAGGTATTCCAGCCGCAGCTCGATGTTCTTTGCGCCCGCGCAGACTGCCCGCAGTTCCGTTTCCAGCGGCGCTTCCTGCACCCGACCCGCAATCAACACCCGATACGGCGTGTTCCGCAGCTGTTTTGCCGCCTCAACGACGCCCTTGTCCGACGTAATCAGCCCGACCATGCCGAAATCATAGCGCTTCTGCGCATACGGCACAGGCGGCTGCATCGTTCCTGTGCTGATGTAATCGGACACGACGCACATCGGCCGCCCGTACGCCGCGCCAATGGCTGCATTGGGGCAGATAACGCCGCTGATTTTCCGCCTGCACAGCGCATACAGCCCCCGTTTCAGCAGCAAATTGACACCGTCGGCGCTGTACTGGATGGTGTAGACCCGCGTTTCTTTCTTCTTGAACAGTGCAAGCCCCAGATACGCTGTTGCGACGGCGCTGCACTGGAGGACAATCACGTCATCCTGCGCTTCCCGCAGCAGCGCGCGCACGTTCTGGAACACGGCGCGTTTGTTGCGCGCCGCCGAACTGCCCACGATGTAATCATGCGGCAGACGAATCAGCTTGTTCCCGAAGCGGTCGCCGTACACCGGCCCGCCCGCAATGCGCACATCCATCTCCGCGCCGAACAGGTCAAGATAATTCTGCGCGACGGTGAAATAATGCCCAGCGGCAATGCCGTCCGTGCTGGTGCTCCGTACATCTGCCACAATCAGCCGCATGATGGTTCGTTCCTTTCGCCGCTTTTCTGCATCGCCTTGCTGTAAATCGCCATCAGCTGACGATAATTTGCTTCCGCCGTGAAATTCTCCTGATACGTTTTCAGCGCGCCTTCGCTGACGGATTCCGCGTGCTGCAGCCGGTTGAGCGTCTGCGCCAGCTGCTCCGCCGAGTCCGCCGGAAACTTGAAGCCCGTCACGCCGTCCGAAATCAGGGAACCCGCGTTGCCTAAATCCGAGCAAATCACCGGCGTGGCGGCGCTGAAGGCTTCCACAATCGTCATTGGGAAGCCTTCGTACCACTGCGTTGGCAGAATCAGCGCCTTGGACTGCCCCATCAGCGCCCGTGCCGCCGAATTTGGCACAAAGCCGCGCAGCTCCGCCTGCTTCAGCTTTTCCCGCGTCAGATATTCGCGGCACCATGCTTCCTCCGGCCCTGTACCGCAGATGATTAGCTTCATGCCCCCGCCTGAACGCTCGTAGCGCGCCCACGCTTCCAGCAGCAGCCGAATGCCCTTGAGCGCATCCAGCCGACCGATGTACACCACCTGATTTTCGCGCGCCGCGTATGGCACAATCGTCTCCGACGGTTCCACAAAGTTCGGCTTTACGGACACGTTTTCCGGCGGAATCTGCTTAAGCGCCAGCAGCTTCTGCCGGTTGAAGTCCGTCAGGGTGATGTAATGCAGGCGGCTGTACGTTTTGAGGGCACGGTGCAAACGTGTGCTGAGCACGCAGAGCACCGTCTGCAGGCGGCTGCCGCGGTAGCAGCGGTGCTTCACCGCGCAGTGCAGCCCCTTTTTCGTGCAGTCCTCGCAGATATGGCCGTCGCGGTAGAAAAGCGCGTTCGGGCAGAGCAGACGGAAGTTGTGCACCGTCTGCACCACGGGAACGCCCTCGCGCAATGCCGCGTAATACACTGCCGGGCCAATCAGCGGCAGCGTGTTGTGCACATGCACCAGCGAAATCCGGTTTTCGCGGATGCTCCGCCGAACCTCGCGGTATGTACGGATGCTGAAAAACATCCCCAGCGCACTGCGGATTTTCTCCAGCGCTCCCATGCGCGAAATTTCCTCGTTCCGCCGCGCATACAGCGCCGCAGCGTGACCGTGCGTTTCCAGCAGGTGCTTCTCGTTCGCCACAACGACATCCTCGCCGCCGGGAACCTGATAATAGTCGTGTACCAGCAGTACAGCGGGCTGTTTTGTCGCTTGCTGCATTTACTTTCTCCTGATGGTCGCGTTCCAGATGAATTTCAGGTTCGTGCTCCAGTAGCGCTGGAATAGCCGCTTCGGGTCTTGCATCAGGCGATAGAGCCATTCCAGGCTGTGCTTCTGCATCCATAACGGGGCGCGCCTCACGTTGCCCGAAAAGAAATCAAAGCCCGCGCCAACGCCAATCATCACCCCATGCACACGCCCTTGGTGCGCCGCCATCCAGCGCTCCTGCTTCGGCGCCCCCAGTCCGACCCACACAAAATCCGGCTGCGCCTGATTGATGCGCGCCACGGCAAGCGCATCTTCCTCCGGTGTCAGTTCGCGGAAGGGCGGCGCGTCTGTGCCCGCAATTACCAGCCCCGGATACTCCTTCTGCAGGCGCGCGATCATTTTCTCCTGCACTTCCTGCGTGCTGCCGTAGAAATAATGCCGCCAGCCGTGTGCCGTGGACTGCCGAAAGACCTCCATCATCAGGTCAGGCCCGGTTGTCCGCTGAATCTGCGGATACCC
>OHET01000922.1_pt1 | contig 9554 bp, 18 predicted proteins | sample 1567351 | NCBI WGS metagenome assembly OHET01 (sample SAMEA3879529, study PRJEB24766) | human gut metagenome | biome: human-associated habitat; feature: feces | place: USA | collected 1985/1987
GGATAAACTTCGACTCCCCGGGAGCGACCAGAAAAAAGATCCCCCGCCAAAAGGCGAGGGACATTTTTTGGTGCTCCAGCGGGGATTCGAACCCCAATAGAATTACGCATTTTCAGTGCTTATCACTTTCTGACAACACTTTTGACAACTTTCTGCTGCGTTTTACGTACCGGTTGACCTTGTTGTGTACCTGCTGTTTGCGCTTGTCCTCAAGGTCGGTGTAGATATCCTGCGTCATTGCGATGGTGGAGTGCCCGAGCAGGTATTGTGCATCCTTGACATCGATATTCGCGCTGTGCAGCATGGATGCATATGCGTGCCGGAGTTGATGCGCAGTCGATTGGATGCCATGGCTCTGCTGGTATTTTTTCAGGCCGGATTCCAGCTCCGTCTTTGTCGGCAAGCCGTCAGGGAAGAAGATGAATGTCTCCGGGTCGTCATAGTGCGGCAGGATCTCGATGACATTATCCGGCAGGTCTAGGTAGCGCACGCCGGCTTCGGTCTTAGGGGATTTGAGAACCGGCTTTCGCGTGTCGGAATATGCAACGGCACGCGCGACGCACGCAGTCCGTGTGGTGAGGTCAATATCTTTTTGCTTCAGCGCAGCGGCTTCTCCGCGACGTGCGCCCGTGTACGCCATGAAATACGACATTCGTGCGAACAGGCTCTCTGTCTTGGATTCTTCGATTTTCTGCAGGTCGTCCGGCGGCGTCGGCTTCCTGGGTACGCGCGGGTTTCCTTTTGGGGTCGGAATCCCGATGCAGGGGTTTGCATCAATATCGCCGCAAAGGAAGGCGTAGTTGAGGATCTGCCGCATCACGGACTTTGTGTTGTTGATGACCTTCTGCGAGTAGCCGCGCGCGGCGAAGCGCTGCAGGAAGACGACGATCTGGTGACCGGTGATGTCCGTGACATACTGGTCGCCGAAAGCGTCCACAGCGCGATTCTTTGCTGTTCTGTAACCGCATACGGTGTTTGGAGACAGGCGCGGTTCGCACTGCTCCCACCAGTCATCGGCGACGGCCTCGAATGTCCGGCCCTTGCCGGCAGCCTCGTTCGCGTGCTTTTCGCACTCACGGATATAGTCATCACGCTTTTGTTCAACTTCTTTGTCGGTTTTCCCGTAGAAATACTTTCGCTCGCCATTGATGGTGTCAGACAAGACAATGCGTCCGTCTTTGCGCAGCGTGTATTTTGTCCTTTTTCTTGCCATGGGCGTCCTCCTATGGTATCATAAAAGGGTAGACAGCTCCCTTTATTGACGTATTGGTAGTTTTCTGCTCTGACCGTCCTGGTGTTGCAGCACCGGGGCGGTTTTTATTTTTCTGATTTTCCGGAAGACTTACCGCTGGTATAAGGATTTCCACAACTTCGCTTTCCGTCAATATGCTCGAAGAGCTGCGCATTAATTTCGGCACAAAGCGGGTCTAAAACGAAGTCAATGCCTTCTCTTCGTGCCAGTTTTGCGGCCGGCACAAAGTCGCTGTCTCCGGCAATTAATACTATCTGATCAACCTGCTTTTTATATGAGAGAGAAGCTATGTCAACGCCGATTTTCATGTCGACGCCTTTTTGTTTGATATTTGGCTCGAAATCGTCGACGCCTAATTCGCTGACTTGAATAGTGCCTGCGCACAGTTTCTTTTGAACATCATATTTCAAATAAAAAGCCGAATTGTTGTTGTCCAAGCTGCCGAGGCGGAGGGCTACTTTTCGACGCATCTTTAATTGGTTGAGGAATTCTGTCATCCAAGCATACTGTTCCGATTTCCCGAGGTCTATTGTCTTGCCGAGTAACGGATGATACATTTGCTTTTTGATAGGAGGGCAATCATAGTAAAAAATTCTATATAGTTCGTGCTGGTGCTTACGCTCGCTCAAATGCCGCATACAATAAGAAAACAGAGCCGATGCAGCTTCCTCGGGGGTATGTTTGCCCCATAAATGAGTGGCTCTTTTTCTGTAGAAGCCGCCATCAACAAGAATTGCCGTTTTTGACATGTCCATCCTTCCTTCTTTCTATCTATCTCGTATGTATACAAATGCATATGAAAAACAAAAAGCCCTTGGATTCGACATTCCCTTATTGTGGGAGGCCTACTTTCCAAGGGCTGATTAAACAGCGTAGCATAGAGTAATAACGCTAGCTACACTCTTATCTTATGCCGTTAAGGCCAAAATGTCAAGTGGGAAATATACCGAAATATGTCACTATATATCACTGAATTCTTATGACCAGTGAATTCTATATCCGTTCAGTAGCTGCGCCGGGGCAATTCTCATTCTCCCTTAGTCAGGAAATGCTGCCTGTACAGCTCTTTCAATTCATCAGCGGTGTAGTTCGTGCCGAACCGGCGATTGATGAGGCCGCGCGTGATGCCCCAATTCCAGCCGTATTTGTGGACTAGGCGGTACATGACGCTATAGATTTCTGCCTGCATGCGTGCCACGCCTCCTCACACGGCGCTTTCTTCGCTGATCGCGCTGTCGATCATCTGCTGTAGCTTATCGCGATCCCACAGCAAGATGCCGTTCTTTTCGGCAAGCTGTTTTGCACCGGCGGTAAAATAATTATTTGTCATCACAACACCAACATGGCAGTTGTACATACTTTTACCGGCGCACACTTCCTGCACTGGCGTGTTCCCCAGCGCGGAAGAATAGCATTTACACTGGACGGCATAGCGCACGCCTTCTTTTTCGGCAATCACATCAACACCTTGGTCTCCAGAACCAGGTGTCACGGACACATTGATAAAACCGTTCTTTTGCAAAACGGTGGCGCAATATTTTTCAAAGCGGTGTCCGTCCATGTGATCGACTTTCCCCATCGGGTTAGGAGAAGCAAATTTAGGTGCATATTCCTCGCAGAGCTGCCTATAGCGAACATGCACTGCAAGAGGCAGGGAAGAATCACTATATTTTTTCTTTAGCGCATCAAATGTTCTGCGGCAGTCATCACGATTATAAAGGCGGGAGAATGCAGTTTTGTAACTCTTCTGAAAATCATGTTCCATTTTGCGAATCATATCCAAATCGGATTGTTCGTTGCTGATTTGCGCATGGGGTTCTTTGCTTAGTTGTTTGGTGGTGTGGATGTTCGCCTCAGGGGCTTTTTCCGCTGCTGGGGTACGTTTCGGTGTGTTTTCAGGTACGTTGCTTGATGCTTTTGCGGTGTAGGCAAATGGTATTTTTGACAGAACGAGTGACGCAAAACGGTCTGGAATAACTGGCGGTTGCTTGACAGTGTCAGTACCTGCTGCTGTGGTATTTTGCGCCGTTGGGGAGGGACTAGGTTCAGCGTTAATGGATTCTGTGGTGTACGTGAGGGGCGAGGTAAAAATTCTGATTCCATCGCGGGAGATCGCGGAAACAGAACCGCCGATGGCGCAAGCTATGCTGATTAAGATAGCGCCGGCGGAAATCATAAGATAAGTGGTGCCGATGCTATCTGCATTAGCGTAATAATCGTCTCCAATATAGGAGGCGGCAATGACAATGGCGGACACAAAGGTGTATATTGCGATGATTGCAAACGCCAAGGCTATATCGAAAGCAGATATGCTTTTATTTTTGAGCTTGCGCTTGGTATACACATTTTTCAGGATCGGGACGATGAGTAAACAATCGACGATGCTGAAGAATATAAAAAGCGCTGGTTTTATGGAATTTATAAACGAGCACAATACAGAGATAAATATCAGAACAATATACCACCAACGTTTGTAAATCGGGCTTTTTGTGTACGAACGCTCCGTCTCCATACTGCATCCTCCGAATCCTTCAACTGTTTATACATATCATCCTTCTGCCATAGGCACACGGCTGATAATTGAAAAATAGCATATTTCGGGCAGTATTGCAATAAGTTAGCAAAAAACGTTCGGAATACCGAACGTTTTCAACACGCAGCCGAAAAATGTGGTAGGATTATGGCGAGGATGAAAAACAATGTACGGGAGTATAGAGAATACAAAGGCGTCAGCCTGCGCTGGCTGGCCGGAAAAGTGGGGTGTGGGACAAGCACACTATGCGACATAGAGAGGGGCAAGAGCATACCAAATGTCCGCCTCGCCATTCGGATAGCGCGGGTGCTGGGGACGACCGCGGAAAATTTGTGGGAGGGAGAGCTATGACGGAAACAGAATGGAGGACGTACTTACGGCGCGAGATCGAGCGGCTGCTGGATGAAGCAAGCGAACAAAAGCTGCGGCTGACGCTGGCACTGCTGCGCGCAGCGTAAAGAAAAACAGAAAAGCAAAGAAAGAGGAGCAGGAAATCAATCCTGCTCCTCTTTCGCGTTTTCGGCGGTGATCTGCCGGGCAAAGTCCTCGATGTCGGCCCAACGCTCTTCCGGAAGACGGGCCAGCGCCAGAAGGAAACGGCGCTTAAAGTCGTCGCCTGCACCAATGGTCGCTCGGCCGACGAAGTCCATGATCTCTTCGTCGCGCGTGGTCGCCGTAAACATCTCGCCGTCGCCGGTGCGCAGCCAATGTTCGTCAACGTGGAACTCGCGGCAGATGGAGACGATAGCGGAATCGGGCGGAATTCTCTGCCCAGTTTCCCAACCGGCGATTGTTGACTGTCTGACGCCTATCCTTGCTCCGAAATCGGTTTGATTTAGGCCGACGTGGCTGCGCAGTTCTTTTATTTGATTTTGCACATTATAGGCCTCCTTTCGAAATGAATATACCACACGGCATATCACATTGCAATATTTTTTCGAAAAAACGAGATAATTTTATTGACACAGATATTGCAAAGTGATAATATGGCATTGCGAAGAGATTTACATCAAACGCAAAGCAATGCAAAAAAGCGTGAGGAGGTGACGAAAATGCTTACAAAGAACGAGCAGAAAACCATCGAGCGGCTGGCGACCATGATGCAGCGCATGGACGAAATGCAGAAGGCGCAGCTTTGCGCCTTTGCGGAGGGGCTGGCGATGGCGCTGGAGCACAGCAAGCGCGCGTCGTAAGGCGCGCGCAATCCATTCGATTGGAGGTGAACCAAATGAACTATTCCGATGTCGCAGAAATGGGCAAAGACGCACGCGAGAGACTGTTTCCGGTGGGAATCATGCTGGGGTTTCCGTTTGACCCAAACCGGGCGGATGATATGCCGGGGGAATGGGAGCGGGTGTCAACGATCTGGCGGCGCGTGAAATGATATCTCGCGGAGGACGGCGACTGGGAGCGGGAGAAGGAGCTCCGGAAGTGGAGCGGCTGAAAACGCGCCATTCCAATAGCAAGCAAGGTTATCCTGAATCTTCTGAGACCGCTTGCACAGATCTGGCAGCGCCTCAGGCAGGAAAGGGTCATTCGTGGCTGAAAGATTCAGGAATGCAGCGTCCAGTTTCGGAGCGTCACCAGAATAGGACACTTCAAAAACTCTAGCGTTTTCCGTGCGGCCGAGGACATCCAGCCACGCAAGAAGTTCCTCTTGGCTGGAAACGCCGTAAAACGATGATAACCGGGACGGCAGGTGCGGGAAATTGGATTTCCTGATGTGTTCAGCCTGAATTTCAATGTTGTACATGTTGAGACAAGAGAACGCGGAAGCATCCAAAATGCCAAGACCAAGCTGTTCGGGGACACGAGAAACAGACACTCCCCAATTTGACAAATAGGGTAGGCCGAAAGTGTTTTCGCAGACGATCTTATCAATTGTCATTCCTGGGGAAAGCCGTCCGCGCCGGTCGAGATGATAGGCAATCATGAAGAGCACAACCTTTCTTCCTTTATGGGCATTTCGATTCTAACATAATTTTCCGGAGCGGGCAACTCAAATCAACACACTTGATTGGAGGTGAGGACATGAAGGGTTTTGATGTCGGCACGTTTGCAATCATCTTCAACGTGCTTGTGCTCCTGTTCATCATTTTCTGTCACGTTGTGCTCTGAACGAACAGGGAGAGGAGCTCCGCATGGTGGATCAGCACTTCAGCCACGAGCGAGAGAAAGGCAATGCCGATCGACACCCAGCTTTTAATGTCCGCCTTTTTAGCTTTCGCCTTGGCCATCTCAGCGCTCTCGCACGCGGCGTCAGCGATTCGGCGGAGCTCCGCAATCTGGTTGGCAACAGCTTGTGCCTCGTTGGCTTTTTGCTCCCGCTCCTGTTTGAGGCGAGCGAGTTCGAGCCGGCCGGCGTCGGTGATGCAAACGATGTCATAGCTGAGAGCTCTCACGAAATGTGGCTCATGTGTCCAGAGAGCGCGAGCGGCTGCTTCGATGTCTGTTGCCGATTCCCCGGTTTCAAGCTGGAAGTCATTCAGATTCAAACTGCCGCACTGCGAGCTCAAGCGCGAGAGCATTTCGTATTGTAATTCGAGAATATCCATAAAAATTCCTCCTTCGCTGTGATTCTACCACGCGCAAGGAGGAACAGGCAAGAAAAGGAGAGAGGTACATATGCCGCGAGAAAAAGAAACCTTCCGGCTTGAGCTGGAGGAAATCTTGAAGTTCACCGGCGGCCGCCGGGTGTTGACGGTGACAGACGTCAGCAATTATACAGGGCAAAGCCGACGGGTGTGCCGCGAGCGGTACAACGTCAGCGGGAAAGAGGGCATCAGCGCCGTGGCGCTCGCCCAGATACTGGCCAGATAGGTCAAGAGAAAGGAGAAACCAATGAAAGCAACAGGAATCATCAGGAGGGTCGATGACCTCGGCCGCATCGTGCTGCCGAAGGAGCTGCGCCAGACGATGGGCATCCGGACGGGAGATCCCATGGAGATCTATACCGACGCGGACAACATCATCCTGCGCAAGTATGCGCCGGGCTGTGCGTTTTGTGGGAGCGTGGACGGAGTCCGACATATCCACGATGTGCCGATGTGCGCTATCTGCGCGAACAACATGCAGATGCTGTACCGCACGGCAGAGGGGAGAGACGGCAAATGAAGGTATTCGGAGACCCGCGCGCCAAGGCGAAGGTGCGCCGCTACATCATGTGGGGCATCGAGGACGGCATCGTCTGCGCGTCCTTTATCGCCGGCATCGCGCTGGCGGGGTGGGTGTTCCACCTTATCTTCTCGGTCCTCGGCGTCGCATGAGACGTCCGGAGGTCGTCTATATGTCCACGGAAGAGCTGGCGGAGCGCCGCCGGCATGACCGCTGGGCCGCAAAAGGCCGCGCGCGGGTGGCGCTCCCGGGGCGCAAGGCCGTGGTCGTACCGTGCGCATCGCCGTTCGCGGCGATCCAGTGCGCGGCGGAGCTGTGGGGCGTCCCATGGCAGGAAGTCGTCCACGGGGCGCGCGTCATGTGGGCGCCGCAGACATAAAAAGACACCGCCTGCGAAGATCGTCAAACCCGCAGGCGGTGAAAACCCAATAGCGCACAGGGCGCGCTACACTATATATATTATAGCATACAGTTGCCCGCCCTGCAAGCCGAAAAACGCTGACGCCGCAAGGCGTTTTCAGCTTCGGTAAGACCAATTACTAACTCGACCGGAGACAGACAGGGAGGCAATCATGCCGTATGTACATCGCACTGTCGTGTGCGGGGAAACGGTCGAGCACCGCAAAATGTATTCGTCCCGTGTGCACAGCAAGGAAGTCAAGCCGCGCAAGCGATCATCCGAGAAGGAGACCTCCAAGTGCCAGGAGCGCATCAATGAGCGCGTGGCCGAGGAGCATCTGCGCTGGCTCATCAACTGTAACTACCATTACGGAGACTTCCATCTGGTGCTGCACTACTGGTGCAAGCATGTCACGCTGGAACAGGCCGAGCGGGACAGGGCGGCGTTCCTCCGCGAGCTGCGCAAGGCGTACGCCAAAGCGGGCAAGCGCTTGAAATACATCGCCGTGCTCGAAACCAAGCACATGACGAACGTGCATCATCACATCCTCCTGCCACGCTTTGACGCGCAGATCATCGCCGCTGCCTGGACAAAGGTGACCAATGGCGCGGGATCTATCAGCTTCCAGATGCTCGATGACCGGAAGAACCACGCAAAGCTCGCGTCCTACCTCATCAAGGAATCACGCTCCACCATGCGCCGCTGCCGCGAGCAGGGCATCCGCCGCCGGCGGTATACCTGCAGCGCCGGCATGGCAAAGCCGGAGATCCGCTATCAGGTGGCCAAGGCCGAGACGTGGAGAAAAGAGCCGAAGGCCAGACGGGGTATGCATCTCTATCGTTTTGACGATGGATCGGAGTATAAGAGCGGCTGGCACGAAGTGAGCGGCTGGCCGTGGCAGGAGTATTACGAGATCAAAGACACCGCATAGAAAGGAGCATCCACAATGAGTATCAGCATGGACAGCCTGCCGCCGCGCTATCAGAAACAGGCGGCGCGCAAGCTGGATCCCGCAGCGTATGAAAAGGCGCTGCAGTTTTTCCACGCCGAGGAGACCAAGAGCCCAGCGCGCCAGGCGCAGGGGAGCATCAGCCACGCGCTCGGCGAGAGCTTCGAGGCGCAGATCCTCACCGCGTGCGAATATTACCGGTCGATCTGTCACGCGGAGATTGACAAAACGCCGGAGCCGATCAAGGTCATTTCCGGCCGGCATCAGAATCCGAGCGGCTGCTGGTCGTTCGAGGCGGTTTTCACCAAGCAGGCGCAGCCGGATTTTCAGGGCACGATCGACGGCGGCCGCAGCGTGGTGTTTGAAGCCAAGGCCACGGACAAAGACCGCATTCTGCAGAGCGCGGTGACGGATGAGCAGGCGCACGCCATGCAGTCGCACGCCCAGAAGGGCGCGCTGGTCTTCGTGCTGGTGTGTCTGCGCGGCCGCGCGGTCTATCGGGTCATGTGGGAGGACTGGCGCGATATGAAAACCGCGGAGCTCGAGCCGTACCGGGTGCAGATGCGTCAGGGCGTGATCCGGTTTCTCGGCGACGCAGGATAAAAGCAACAGAAAGAGAGGTATAACTATGAACGAATTTTACGAGAAAGCCATCGAGCGGCTGCGCGATGACAAGGGACTGAGCGGGAACAAGGAGCGCGCCATGGCACCGGCCGTGCGCGAGGCGCTGGAGAAGTTCTGCGAAGAGGACGGCGAGTTTGCGCAGGCCGTGGCGCAGGGCGGGAGCTTCCCGGAGTGCATGAAGGCTGTGGCCAAAGGCGTGGGCGGGAGCATATCGGACATCGAGGCGTACCGCAAGGCGGTGCAGTTCTACTTCCCGGGCGCGGAGATCGAAACGACGATGCGCGTGCGCCTGTGCAGTGATGACACGAAGCCGGAGGGGCTGCTGCTGAAGCTGGACGACTTCTTCGGGGTGTGAGCCATGCGGTATCTGAAATGCAACCTGCCGCCAGAGCGGCACGAGGAGATCCTGGGGAAGTTCTGGCACTACCCAACGCAGGAAGAAGAGGACGCGGTGCACGATCTGTTCACGCCGCACGTGTTTTTCGAGACATACGGAAAGCGGCGCGAGGTGTGGGCGACGTGCTGCCGCCAGCATGGGATCATCGGCAAGCACGGGCCGAAGCACGGCAGCGAGGCCAGCTGCCCGTTTTGCGGGCAAGCGGCCGTTTGGAACGCGATCGGCAAGTACAGCGAGCGGATGACGTCTCTGCGGGAAGAGACGCACGTGGCATTTTTGCGCCGG
>OHET01000929.1_pt1 | contig 9519 bp, 13 predicted proteins | sample 1567351 | NCBI WGS metagenome assembly OHET01 (sample SAMEA3879529, study PRJEB24766) | human gut metagenome | biome: human-associated habitat; feature: feces | place: USA | collected 1985/1987
TGAATGGATTGGTCGCTGCTTCGCTCATATTGAAAACATTAAACGACAATCCCTAAGATAATTCAAATAAAACCGTTCCCGAGTTTCATCATGATATCTATCCATCTGATAATCCATTACACAATCAGACCCCTCAGTATTCTTAAGACCAGGAAACACTTCTCCCCTACCAATCAGCAGCACAAACGAATTATAGTCATTCGTGCGAATGTATTCAAAAACTTCTTCAATTGCGGCTTCTACTTCATGAATTATTTCCTCTATCTTTCCTTTTCTACGTAATAGACACATGTTCAAAGAGTTAAAATCATAATATAATTATGCATACAACAACCGATGTGCACTACAACTTCAGTTGAATCACCAACTTGAGCAGTTCATTATTACTTACTCGCTCAGCAATCCATTTCACAAGAGGAATTTCGTTTGAGATATCCTTATTGCTCACCTCTAATAAAGCCCTATTCAAAATATCCAAACACTTAACACCCAGCCTACAATCTTCATTTCCGCCATCTTCGCACGAGAGTCGGCGGATCACTGATTATCCGCCGACTCTCTACTTATCATAACAATTGATTATTTCTCCTGATCCTTTGACTTCTCTTTAAGATCTTTTCTCATAACATTTTTACCTGTAATAAACAGAGTAACCAAAATGACCATAGTTACAGTAAGAAAGATTTCTGCGAATGTAGTCATATCAAATGCTACCGCAAAAAATACTGCGACACCAATACACAAAAGTATTGCAATAAAACCAAATATCTGGCCACGTTTGCTTTGGTCAATCTGTCCACCAATGGCTTTTGTCTCAAGAGACATTCTATGTTCTTGCTGTTTCTCCGCCATTTTTATAATTCTGTCTGCAGCCCCAGGTTGGATTTCTTCGTAACGAGCAAGCGCCTCCGGAGGTGGAATTGGGCCGGAATACATCTCACCACGAATCACCATCAAGGCTTCTTTGACCTCTTTCTTTTTGTTTTCCGGAACTGCACTGAGAATCACTTTATCAGGATTTTCCACGTCCCTTAATTCTTCTGCCAGCGTCGCTCCTTTCTGAACTGTATCACTCATAACGCTAGAATTTATAAGAACTTAAAACAGAATAAATGTCCTGACCAATTACACCGAAGTCGGATTCAATGGCAGTCTTATCAGCTTGCATTTCAGAGTTGGAACTATTGAAAACATAGTATGGCGAGAAGATACTCAATATACTACCCACACCTGAAAGGAATGAGGCCCTAGAGAAAAGATAGTCTGTTCTATAAAATGACTTTTTCATTTTAATATGTGTTTTCATGCAAATATACAAATTTTGAACCATTCTCCATTTTTAATTTTCGCATGTCATAGGCAATCGTCAGAAACGAACGATGCGCATTTCCTTCGAAGTCACAACTTGCGACATATTTAGGGATTGTCGTTTAATGTTTTCACTATGTGGAACAAAGTTAATGAATTGTCCCGTGAAAACCTATCTCAGCAGCAGATAGTGATCAAGCTCGGAATCCACCGGGACACAGTCCGCCGCTATCAGATGATGAGCGAATCGGAGTTCAACGAGCACCTTCACAGAGAGGCCAGACGTCATCCGTGCAAGCTTGATCCCTACAGAGACTTTATTGTGGACCAACTTGTTGCGACGCCGTTTCTGTCGAGCGCGCAGGTATTGGATCACGTGAAGGAACACTTCCCAGACCTCCCGTCCGTATCTGAGCGGACCGTTTACAATGTCGTGAGGCGCATCCGAGAGGAATAGGATATCGCCAAGGAGGCTGAACCCGGACGTTCTTTCTCTCACGTCGAAGATGGAGACTGGGGCCAATGCAAACCGGCCCCATCTCCAAGATAGTTGTCAATGAAAATGCACCTAATCGTCACATTGCACCCAAACATCAAAAGTCGCCCGAATCCTGTATAATCCCACTGATTAACCAAAATTCGAGCGACTAATTCATCTCCCTTACAGTCCCTTCACTATCTCCGCGAAATTCTCTATCACGTACTCGGCGTCCTCCATTGACATTTTGGTATTCAGCGGAAGCGTGATTTCATTTTCGAACAGGTGATAGGCGTTCGGGAAATCGGCGATGTCGAAGCCGTGAGCCTTGTAGGCGGTCATCATCGGGAGAGGCTTGTAGTGGACATTGGTTGCGATGCCACGCTCGGCCATCTGCTCGATAACTTTATTGGCCTCTTCGCGGGTGCGGCCCGGGAGACGGACCAGGTAAAGATGGTGCGAAGAACAATGATCTGGAGCCCTGTGATTCAGATACTTGACCTGATGGGCTGCATCAAGGCCAGCGTTCAGAGAATCGATGCCGGCATTGTACAATGAAACCATCTCGTGACGCTTCTCCAGCATTGACGGATAACGCTCGAACTGGACTAGACCAAGAGCCGCCATGATGTCGGTCATGTTGCATTTGTACCATGGGCCAATGATATCGTACTCCCATGCGCCTAGCTTCGTTTTTGCGAGCGCATCCTTGTTCTGGCCATGAAGCGAGAACAACTGGGAGAGACGGTAGATAAACTCGTTCCAGGTCTCACCCTCAATGAAAGGTACAGGACTTCCGCAATACACCTGCTGGCGCTCCACCTTCTCGTTTCCGAACGGCAGATTCCATGTCAATGCGCCGCCTTCGGCAGTAGTGAAATTCTTCACCGCATGGAAAGAGAACGAAGAGAAATCAGCAATCTCGCCAGCCATCTTGCCATGACGCGAAGCACCAAATGAATGAGCGCAGTCATTGGAAATGGCGATACGGCCCAGAAGCTTCTGAATGTCATTCGCAGGATGGAATTTTGCCAGAATTTCAGGACGGTTCACTATCTCGCGAACCTTGTCCACATCAGCGCAGATACCAGCAATATCCACAGGGACAATGACTTTGGTGCGCTCTGTGATAGCATCAGCCAGTTTATCGTAATCCATCTCGACATTGTCCTTCTGCGAATCCACCAGGACAATGGTAGCACCAACATGAGCGACGACAGATGCCGACGCAGTATAAGTATAGGTCGGGACAATCTCCGCGTCCGAACTCACACCGACTCGCTCCCGTCTTCGCCGTACTTTCCGTCCTTGGCTTCATAGATGACGGACGGCTCCAGGACTTCGACCGTGTGCCAGACGCCGGCTGGGACGACGCAGCCGTAATTGCCGGAAGACGGGTCCAGGACAATGCGTGCCGTTTCATGGAGGCGACGCCCAATTGCCACGCCCTGCTTCTGTTCAATGCCCTCTCCAGGCCGCTCTTCCTCGTAAAGCACCTCGACCAATTTTCCATGAAGCAGCAATACATTTTCGGTACTGTTCGGGTGCCGATGGATAGGGACCAATGTGCCGGGAAGAAGAGCATTGAGCATACGCTGGCTGTTGTCATCGGATGACGTGCGCAGGTCATAGTTCTGACGAAGCCGTGGATTTTCCGCAGCCTCGGACAGCAACTCCGAGATGAACTTATTGTCAATTTCCATCATAATCCCACTATTTTAACGCCGCTAGGTATTCCTCGTGCAGATGATAATACTTCTTCATGAATCGTCCACCAGATCGAGTCGCAGTCAAGTCATACTTTTGACAAAAGTTCATACTTTTGCCTGTAGTATATATTGTCTTATGCGGAAGAATCTCGTTCATAAATAATTGTCCTGCAAGGATAAAGAATGTCCCACCCCCTTAAATTTTCACAATAATCCGTTATGCTTTCTCCAGCACCAATGCCACAGACTCCAAAATGGCGCTGCTAAAATTTCAGCCGGAGCAATTGAGACGAATCCAAGATTTCTTTTAAAATTTGTCCAATGCCAAATCAGACGATTGCTTCGATTATGTCTCTTGTTCGAATGGTACTTCCCCATATTACCACTCTCCAACATATCCGTCAACAACAGTTGTCCTGTTTTTGCATCAGGTTCACATATCAAGAACTCTGACCTCATACAAAAGACGACCTTCATCAGATACATTACGCCTTGGGTGAAACGCCACATTCCAAATGACTGTAAAGAAATTGTGGCCTCTTTATATAAAGCCTGTCTATTAGTTGAATCAATCGACATTAAGAATTGGTAATAATCCATCAACTGTCTAAAGCCTACACCTTCATACAAGAAATGGTGATACAGGTGTACAAGTAGGAATACCAAGTTAAAACTGTCAGAGGGAACCGAAAAACCATTTATGCTCTTACAACAGCTCCAATCATACGAGTTACACCAACTCTGTAAACGTTTATTGTATCTAAAGTTCTTGAAGTATGCCGGTGTGGCATGAAGTTCAACAGAGACATCTTTCACCAGATCACCTTCAACATGAGCAATAGTTGCATTGTAATCAACACCTTGGGATCTCATATAATCGGACAACATTTGAATATCAGCATCCTTAACCCACACATCGATATCTCCACATTGTCTCATATTTGCTAAAGTATGTCCATATAGAACTGAGATGCCTTGTCCTTTTAGAACACAACAGGATAATCCATCATCCTGAAGTCTTTCACAAAGGTCCACACACCTATGATTCATAAGCTCATTTTGTTTCTGGATTTCTGCTGCACTCCCTATCCAACGCATACGCAGGTCTAAAGGCAAGCCGCTTGCCTGCTCCGGATGATTTGTACAGATTATATGAACTCCATTGAAACAAACACCAAGAATCGCTTGCTTATGGGACATTCTATAGAGAGCCTGCCAATCTTGAGTAGACGGAGTTGCAGACAAACTTAAACGTAAACCAAGAGATACTTGGATCAATTCGAAAAACAGATTATCAATATTTTTATCTGACATTCTTCGCAATATTTAGAAGAGCGGCTCACTCCCCACTAATACTCCCGAACCACCACCTCAAAAGCCTCAGCATACCTCAAGCCCCACTGTCCGCCACGATACGCCGCAAGGCCCTCAATAAACTCCGCCGACCTCGGATGCGGATAAGGCCTCATCACGCCCCTGTACATCGAAAGCGCCTTCACCTTCGCATCCACACCCTCCTTGCCGACCTCCACATAACAATTCGGATTGAACGACACCATCGCGCTGTTTATCTTCCATTCCGTACACGACGGCACCTCCATATACCAGAACTCCCTCACACGCTTCACCTCCGGACGACGCTGAAACAGTCTGACCGCCTCCTGGCAAGCCATAGAAGTCTGCAAATGATCATTGTTCGTATCCGCCGGATGATGCGTGATCACCACATCCGGCTCACTCTCCCGAATCGCAGCCTCAATGAACTGCACCAACTTCAAATGAGGAACAGTGTTCATTTCAATGTTAGGAAAAGTCCCCTCGTATATCCTATTGACACCAAGGAACTTATTCGACTCATTAGTATCATCTCCAAGTTCCTCATCCGAAGGACGGAAAGCACGAGCCTTCGCCTCCGTGCACATAATGCACACATCCACAACATCTCCATTACGTGACCACTTCCACATCGATGCGCCAGCACCCAAAGTCTCATCATCAGGATGAGCCACAACCAGTAAATATTTCATTTTATCAATATAATCTTATAAAACATCAATGACTGTATGAGCTATTGAAACAGATTCCTTATTTCATCTTCCTGTTTGCCTCCGTAACTTCCAAGTCCTTCATCGATTCTTCAAGACTAAAAACCTGATATTCAAAATCGTATTTAGTCATGCTCGGTTCATAATAAGAATCAGCAAACATCTTTGGGACCTGAGGTAAAAACCAAGAGCCGATCAATACGGCGGGATTAAACAATTTGCTAATCCAAATCTTATGATTGTATTTTTTTGCAAAATACCTTACTATCTCAACGGTGTCAGAAAACTCACGATTCTGTGGATAGAAAGTACCTGAAAGTTCACGAATGATTACCTGCTTCACAAATTCAGCAAGATTATACACATAAAGCATACTGCGCTTGTTATGCCAATTTGGGAATACTGGCGTCTTCGTTGCAAGCCAACCAAGGCGCAGAAAGTTACCTTTACATTTAGGGCCATAAATCATAGGTGGACGAAGGTTTGCCACTTTGAAAGTATCACACGCCAACTCGTTCAAGCCATTCTCTGCCTGAAGTTTAGAATCACCATAGAAGTCATTTGGGTTTGGAATTGTATCTAATGTCATTATGTGCGGCTTTAGCGATCTGCTCACATGATACACAATCTCACTACTCATAAATACAAACTGCTTCACCCCAGCCGCCTTAGCCCACTTTGCAATCTCAATAGTCAAATCCCGGTTCACCTTATAATAAAGGGGTGCCATCTCTGGCTTCGGATCCACATGAGCTATTCCTGCCACATGAAACACTGCGTCATACTTTGTGAAGTCTGCTTTTTTCCAAGCCTCATTCATAGTACTAACAGTATCAACTTCAAACTCTTCAGGAGTCTTTAACAACCATTTCTCAACACTGGTTCCAACATAACTATTGGCACCAGTAATCAATATTCTTTTCATCAGAAATAAATTAAATTTGAATCATGCCATTATCATTATACAGCACATCCCAATATTTACGTACCAATTTGGTTCCATACTTCAATTCAATGTTTGGCAACTCCTCTCCCAGCAGCTGCTTAACACGCAAATAAGGAAAATTCATGCCTGCACCCGCATAAAGAATGATAGTAGCCGTAACACGAGGATTTAGATCTGTAAGCCAAGGAGTATCGTTTTCATCAAGCATAAAATCGAAACCGATATTGCCGTCAAGATTAAGTTCACGCACAATATCCTCACACAATTTATATGCACTCTCCTTTTTCTCAACAACAGAAGTCTGAGCAATGCTCATAGAGCTTGTTGTGTTTCTTCTACCGGCAATATACAACGTCTTGCCATGATCTGCAAGCAAATCTACGGTATATTCTACCCCAGGAAGAAATTCCATAGCCATAATAGTAGGCATCGGCTTGCAACCATCCAGTATTTCGCACATCTCATCTAATGTAACATTCATTGAAGATGGCTTGTCATGCATAAACAGATCGCCCTTAGAAATATCTGCTCGTACAATACGCACACCACGACTGCCACTATTTTCGGTCATCTTTACACAAACGGGCCGCTTTGGGAATCCTAATTCACCTATTCTTCTGCGCAAAGTTTCAGACGAGTCTACAAGAAAGTATTGAGGAACTGTCAATCCTTTTTCCTTCATAAACTCATACAAGTGATACTTACAATTAGCTGTCGCCAAAGTTTCCTTGTCCGATATAGCAACTTTCACCCCCGCTTTTTCAAAATCCTCCATGCGTTCCAAAATAAAAGGAAGCTCCATGGAAATATGAGGAAAGAAGACATCCACATTTTCTTTATTACAGATGTCCAACAAAGCGTCAACATAATGGGTGTCTGTATACCTTGGAACCTGATAATACTTATCCACAAACAAACTATTTGTCAAAGCATCATCACTCAAGTCACAGCCTACAATTCTAATATTACGCTCATGGTTCTCCTTAAGACAACGGAAAAAGCCCGGCATAAAAAAAGCGCCACATGCTGAGCTTAATACTGTAATATCCTTCATCGCTTTTATTTTTTAGAATTCAAAATTAAACTTACCGAACACATCATCGAAAGTCTCAGCTCGCATTATCATTTGCACATCGCCATTCATACGCTTTGCAAACATCGCGCTCTGAGGTTTTATAAACTGCGGCTTTGAGACAATCGAATAACCACCACAATTATCAAATACCAAAATGTCTCCCTCCGCAAGATTTCCTTCCCATGCAGGCACCATCACATCCTGCTCCAAACAAGTAAAGCCCATTATGTCAATGTTGTCGTAACGCTTCTGCTCTTTTCCTCCAGCAATCACATGTGTAGGCAATTTCTTCATTGTGCATATCTCACCTAAATTATGGTAATCTCCATCCATGTTTGCAATCCATCTTCCACGAATCTGCTTTATACTCAACACCTTACTTACAAAACTCAAATATCTGGCGACTACTGTTGTTCCTGGCTCAGTGAAAAGCATCGGTTTATTGACCTCGCCCTTATAATGTTCTGCAAATGGCAGTATTGTGGCCTTGCAATAATCCTCATAAGTAGGTACTCTATCACCACCAAACTGATTTCTAAGATAGTCTGCCATATCGGCAAACATACCGCTACCCAAACTTATATACTGAGGCACACCATCAATATACTTGTCTGCCATATCCAACATAATCTTGGCACGTTCTGCCCAAGCATCCAAACCACGGCAGCGGCTTATATGACAATGCAAACCTATCAGCTTAAGATTTGGCGTCCCTTTTATCAATTTAACAACATCCAGCATATCCTTGCTGTCAGGCTCCAAACCAAAACGGCTGACGAAGTTAGCTGCACCTAAATCCATATTTATACGCATGCCCACAGTAAACTGCTTGTCGGCATTAGCTTTACAGTAATCCACCACCCGCTTTGCTTCATCCAAGGAGTCAAGATTAAGAATGCCATGATTTTCTAGGTGTTCATACATCTCCTCCCCCTTTGAAGGCCCATTATAAACTATCTGACTATTATTATAGCCCAACTTCTTGGCGAGAGTGTATTCCATATCTGACACAACTTCCGCGTATCCGCCAAGACTCTTTACCAAATGGCACACAAACGGAGTATAGTTTGTTTTGTACGAATACGATATTTGATAATTGGGATATACCGTCTTAAATGTATTCTCCAACTTACGATAGTTGTTCACAAAACCTTCCTCATCAAACAGATAGAATGGTGTACCATTCTTCTTAATCAATTCATTTATTGTCTGTATCATAACTGTTCTGTATTGACTCATTCATCATATCCCTGCGATATACATTCAAATGAGGGCGTTCACACGTACCATAATCTTCCTCAACTCGTTTAAACAATATTTTAAAAGTAGTGAAAATCACTTTAATGTCCAACCACAAAGAGACATGATCTGCATAATAACATTCATACTCAAACTGTTCCTCATAGCTGGTCAAAGCCTTACCGCTCAAAGAGTCAGGAGGAATTAGTCCCCCGCGGACAGAATGGCGCTTTCTTTCTTTAGGCAGGAAATAAGGTCCATAATAGGTAGGCATCGGACGAGGACCTACTATTGACATCTTTCCAACTAATATAGCCCATAACTCAGGTAATTCATCAAGCGATGAGTTCCTTAATAAAATACCTGCTTTTGTCAGGCGCTCACTTTCTGGAAGAAGATTTCCATCCTTATCCTTTTTATTTGTCATAGAACGGAACTTATACAACCTGAATGGCTTCTCATCCTTACCTATTCGTTCTTGTCCAAAAAGAACTGGTAACCCCATAAAAATTGCCACATATAGTGTCAGCAGCAAATAAATAGGTGACAACACTATCATGCCCACAGCTGAGAACACGATGTCAATCAATCTTTTAAAAAAATGTTTATACATAATGTTTTATTAATAACTCCTTTAGTACCTGGCACTTATCATATTCGATAGATAGGGATTGTCGTTTAATGTTTTCAATATGAGCGAAGCAGCGACCAATCCATTC